>Ga0137428_1000456_pt1 | contig 17665 bp, 20 predicted proteins | sample EasRivERMZT718_2_FD_102305 | JGI IMG/M metagenome (GOLD analysis project Ga0137428, IMG submission 102305) | Soil microbial communities from meander-bound floodplain in the East River, Colorado, USA - East River MetaG ERMZT718_2 | ecosystem: Environmental > Terrestrial > Soil > Floodplain ...
ACGCGGCCGATGAAGAGCGGCAGCACGCTGATCGAGGCTTCGATCGCCTTGGCCTTCAGCAGATAGTCCGCCTTGCCCCAGTCGGCGTTGGCAAAGCTCACGCCTTCGGCGCGGATGCGGGGATGCAGCCAGCTCCAGGCCGGCGTGAGGTCGCCTTCGATCACGAGCTCGCGGCCGGTGGCCTCGGTCACGGCCCGCGAGATCGGACCGCGCAGCGCATTCAGACCGAATGTAAAAAAGAGCGCAACGGCGACGAAGAGAACCAGAACTGCGCCGCCAAACCATTTGAGAACCCGCACGGCCTACATCAGAGCAACATGCATGCCGGTCAGGCGCGCACCTACGCCGTTTCAAATTCGGGGACGGAGCCCTAACTCCTTTCGCTGCGCCCGGCCGGAGTTAGGGCTCCGTCCCCGTCCTTCGCCTTGGCCAGCCATTGCTGGCACCACTCGAGGGCAGTCTCCTCGGGGAGGATGCCGCTCGACGCGTCGTGCGCGTGGCGCTCGCCGACGCGCCGCGCGCCCAGCTCGGTCAGGAGGTCGTCGAAGCGCTTGCCGCCGAAATTGAAGGTTTCGGCGTACGTACGGTCGCCGAGTCCGAACACGCCGTAGCGAACGCGCGACAGATCCGGTCGGGTTTTCTGCAGATCCTCGTAGAGCGTCTTGGCGTTGTCCGGAACGTCGCCCTGGCCGTAGGTGGAGGTGCAGATCAGGAAAACGGAATCCTTCGAAAAAACAGAGGAATCCAGGCCGTCCATCATGAGCGTCTGCACCGCGGTTTCGCCGTCGTCGAGCGCGAGCTCCATTTCCTGCGCGCAAAGCTGCGCCGTGCCGGTCATCGTGCCGACGAGGATGGTGACCTTCATTGACACTCACTATATTGCACTCATAGAATGCGGGTCAAGCACTATACTGCATGACCGAAACGGCCTATCTTTCCCTTCTTGGCGAGCGAGTGCGCGCGTGGCGCAGCGAGAACGGCATGACGCGCAAGGCGCTGTCGGCCGCGAGCGGCGTCTCGGAACGCTACCTCGCCCAGCTCGAGGCGGGCGAAGGCAACATCTCGGTCCTCTTGCTGCGCAAGCTGGCGCGCGCCATGGGGGTCACGGTCGAGAGCCTGGTACGCGAGGAGGGGCCGCAGGAGAAATGCATCGCCCTCCTCGGCCTGCGCGGCGCGGGCAAGTCGACCCTGGGAGAAAAACTGGCGCAGTCGCTCGACGTTCCCTTCATCGAGCTCGATCGCGAGGTCGAGAAGGAAGCCGGCGCGGCGCTCGGCGAGGTGTTCGCCATGTACGGCCAGGATGCGTTCCGCCGCTTCGAGCGCCGGGCGCTGGAGCGCGTGCTGGCGCAGAACGAGCGCGCCGTGATCGCCACCGGCGGGGGCCTCGTCACCGATGCCGGCACCTACAAGATGCTTCTCGAGCGCGCCGTGTGCGTCTGGCTCAAGGCTTCGCCGGAAGAGCACATGGCCCGGGTCATCGCCCAGGGCGATATGCGCCCGTTCAAAGGAAGATCCGCCGCACTCGATGAAATCCGCCGGCTGCTCGCCGACCGCGACCGGCTCTACGGCCGCGCCGATCTCGTACTGGATACGTCCGGAAAATCGGCGCGCTCCAGCCTCTCGCAGCTCCTTTCCCTGGTGAAGACATGATCTCGTTCGAAACCCAGCCCGACCGCTACCACCACTGGAAGCTGGGCTTCGACGGCCCGGTGGCCACGCTCATCCTCGACGTCGCGGAGGACAAGCCGCTCGCGCCGGGCTACAAGCTCAAGCTCAACAGCTACGACCTCGGCGTCGACATCGAGCTCGCCGATGCGCTGAACCGCATCCGCTTCGAGCATCCCGAGGCGAAGGCCGTAGTGATCACGAGCGGCAAGAGCCGCATGTTCTGCTCGGGGGCGAACATCTACATGCTCGGCCACTCGAGCCACGCCTGGAAGGTGAACTTCTGCAAGTTCACCAACGAGACGCGCAACGGCATCGAGGACGCCTCGGTGCATTCCGGCCTCAAGTTCCTCGCCGCGCTGAACGGCACCACCGCCGGCGGCGGCTACGAGCTCGCCCTCGCCTGCGACGAGATCACGATGATCGACGACCGCTCTTCCACAGTCTCGCTGCCAGAAGTTCCCCTTCTGGGCGTGTTGCCAGGCACCGGCGGGTTGACTAGATTGGTTGATAAAAGAAAAGTCCGCCGAGATCTCGCCGACGTGTTCTGCACTACTGCCGAAGGCGTGCGCGCCGACCGCGCCAAGCAATGGCGCCTGGTCGACCACGTGGCGAAGCCGCAGCAGTTCGCCGAAGCGGTAAAGGCGCGCGCGGTCGAGCTGGCGAAGCAGTCGGATCGCCCCGGCGGGCAAGGCGTTGCCTTGACTCCGTTGGGCGACAACCGCCTCATCGAAGTGCAAATCGATTCGGAAAGCCGTACCGCCACCCTGACGATCAAGGGGCCCGAAGCGGTGAAGATGGAAAAGAGCGCCGACTGGTATCCGCTGCGCCTCGCGCGCGAGCTCGACCGCGCGATCCTCGACCTGCGGCAGAACCACCTCGCTATCGGGCTGTGGATCCTGAAGAGCCGGGGCGACCTGCAGAAGGTGCTGGAGCTCGATTCGATACTGGCGTCCGGCGCCTCCGACTGGTTCGTGCGCGAAGTGACCGGCTACTTGCGCCGCATCCTTTCGCGCCTCGACGTTTCGTCGCGCTCGATCTTCGCCCTCATCGACAAGGGCTCGTGCTTCGCCGGCACGCTGATGGAGCTCGCGCTCGCCGCCGACCGCAGCTACATGCTCGACGTCGAGGATGGGCCGAGAATCGCGCTGTCCGGCATGAATTTCGGCGCCTATCCGATGGCGAACGCCCGCTCGCGCCTGGAGACGCACTTTTGCGGCGAGGTGCCTGCTGTCGAAAAGAATCAAATGTTTGATACCGCAAAAGCGCGAGACCTTGGGCTGGTCACTTCTACTCCCGACGACATCGACTGGGAGGACGAGGTGCGCATCGCCATCGAAGAGCGCGCGAGCCTCTCGCCCGACGCGCTCACCGGCATGGAGGCGAGCCTGCGCTTCGCCGGCCCCGAGACCATGGCGACGCGCGTGTTCGGCCGGCTCACGGCGTGGCAGAACTGGATCTTCATCCGGCCGAACGCGGTCGGCGAGCAGGGCGCCCTGAAAGTGTATGGAACCGGCGCCAAAGCGAAGTTCAACTGGGAAAGAGTCTAATGAGCAACATCAACTATTCCGAAAAGATCCCGAACAACGTCAACCTGGTGAACGACCGCACGCTGCAGCGCGCGCTCGAGCACTGGCAGCCGCATTTTCTCCAGTGGTGGCAACACCTCGGGCCGCGCGACTTCCAGTCGGCCGACGTGTACCTGCGCACCGCGATCTCGGTCGACGCGCAGGGCTGGGCGCACTACGGCACGGTGAAGATGCCCGATTACCGCTGGGGGATCTTCCTCGCCGACCCGGTCGCCGAGCGCAAGATCGGCTTCGGCGACCAGATGGGCCAGCCGGCCTGGCAGCAGGTGCCGGGCGAGTACCGCTCGACGCTGCGCCGCCTCATCGTCACGCAGGGCGACACCGAGCCGGCCTCGGTCGAGCAGCAGCGGCTGCTCGGCCATACCTGCCCGTCGCTTTACGACCTGAGGAACCTGTTCCAGGTGAACGTCGAGGAAGGGCGGCACCTGTGGGCGATGGTGTACCTGCTGCACGCGTACTTCGGCCGCGACGGGCGCGAGGAAGCCGAGGAGCTGCTCGCGCGCCACTCGGGCGACGCCGACAAGCCGCGCATCCTCAGCACGTTCAACGAGCCGGTCTCGGACTGGCTGTCGTTCTATTGCTTTACCTACTTCACCGACCGCGACGGCAAATACCAGCTCAAGAGCCTCGCCGAAAGCGCCTTCGACCCGCTGTCGCGCACCTGCCGCTTCATGCTGACCGAGGAAGCGCACCACATGTTCGTCGGCGAGACCGGCCTCGCGCGCGTGGTGAAGCGCACCCTCGAAGTCATGAAAGAAAGTGGCAGCGAGGATCCCGCCCGGATTCGCGCGGCGGGCGCGGTCGACCTGCCCACGCTGCAGAAGTACCTCAACTTCTGGTGCTCGAGCTCGCTCGACCTCTTCGGCTCGGAAATTTCCTCGAACTCGGCGGCGAACTTTGCCAACGGCCTGAAGGGTCGCCCCGACGAAACGCAGTACCAGGATCATGTTCTTCGAGAATCCAGCTTTTCGTTGGAAACGCCTGAGGGGCCGCAAACGGTTCCCATGCTCAATGCGCTGAACGAAGTGATGCGCGAGTCCTATCTCAAGGACTGCGAGATCGGCCTGAAGCGCTGGAACCGCCAGATCGAGCGCGCCGGCTTCGCGTTCCGGCTCACGCTGCCCTCCACGCGCTTCCGCCGCACGATCGGCGCCTGGGCAGGGCTGCCCGTCGACCCGAAGGGGAATCTCGTTTCAAAAGAGCTCTATGAAAAGAATCTGCCGGGCTGGATCCCCTCCGAATCCGACCGCGCATTCGTGCACTCGCTCATGAAGAAGGTCGTCGAGCCCGGCAAGATGGCCGCCTGGATCGCGCCGCCGGACCGCGGGATCAACAATCTCCCGGTCGAGTACGAGTATGTGAAGCTCCATTAGAATCGCACCATGCCGATCCGCGAATGCGCCTGCCACGCCTGCGGGCACGAGTTCGAGACCCTGGTGCGCTCGGCCGAAACCCCGGTTTGCGCGAGCTGCGGCGATCCGCGCGGCCCGGGTGCCTGTCGCCTGAACTAGGCAAGACTACGTTCGACTCCGGGAAGTTTTTCAACGAGATGCTCGAGGCCGAGCGCGCGGGCGCGAAAGCGCTCGTCGTGTTCATGGACGACTGGCCGCGCAACGGCGCGGAATGGAAGGTCCTGCGCCAGATCCAGGCCGACGAGGCGCACAACTGCGCGCTGATCGGCGAGCTCCTCAAGAAGGCGGGCGTGGGCTACAGCCACGCCACCGGCAAGTTCTACGACAAGGCGGTGTCGATCAAGGGGTCGCGCGAGCGCATCGCCTTCCTCGTGCGCGGGCTGAAGTGGGCAGTGAAGGCGTTTGAGGCCGCCCTTCCCAGCCTGAGCCCCCAAGCGCGCGAGCTTTTCCTGCGGATGCGCGACTCGCACCTGCGCAGCATCGCCGCCTGCGAGAAGCTGACCGGATGAAATTCCTCGTCACGATTGCGGCAGTCCTTGGCCTTGGACTTGCCGCTCCGGGTTTTCCCCAGAGCTACCCGAGCAAGCCGGTCCGCCTGATCGTCGGCTATAGCGCCGGCGGCGGCGCCGATGCGCTCGCGCGCCTCGTCGCAGCCAGGATGTCCGAGAGCCTCGGCCAGCAGGTGCTGGTCGAGAACCGCGCCGGTGCGGGGGCCACGATCGCCGCGGCCGCGGTCGCCGGCTCCACGCCCGACGGCTACACGCTGTTCTTCGCCGATACCGCCCTGCTGATCGCGCCCTCCATCTACCAGAAGCTCACCTTCGACCCGGTGAAGAGCTTCGCGCCGGTTTCCGGCGCCTGCACCACGCCGCTCGTGGTGGTCGTGAACTCGGATGTCAAGGCGCAGAGCATCGCCGAGCTCATTGCGCTCGCAAAAGCGAGCCCCGGGCGGCTGAGCTACGGCTCGCCCGGCATCGGCACGGTGCATCACCTGGCGATGGAGACGTTCAAGCACCAGGCGGGCGTCGCAATCGTGCATATCCCCTATAAAGGAGCGTCGGCGATCATCCCTGACGTGATCTCGGGCCAGATCCAGGTCGGGATCATCAGCGCGCCGCCCGCGCTCGCGCAGTCGAAGGCCGGTCGCCTGCGCCCGCTCGCGCTCACCAGCCCGGTCAAGGTGGCCGGCGCCGAATGGCCGGCTCTGGCCGACACGCTTCCCGGCTTCGATGCCTCGCCGCGGCTTTTCATCCTGGCGCCTGCCGGCACTGCCGAAGATGTGATCGCGCAGCTCAATTCGGCTCTGAGAAAAATCCTTTCCGCAAAAGAAACCACCGATGCGTTTACCGCCCAAGGCGCGTTCGCCGACTGGTCGACGCCGCAGGCGCTCGGCACGCGCATGGCCGAGGAAGCGCGCCGCTGGGCGCAGATCGCAAGAGACGCCGGAATCCGGGCGGAGTGACCCGAGGCGGCTAGGCCGCGTCGCGGCCCGCAAGGCGGCCGGCTGCCCCCGGCGCTGCCAGGTAGGCGGTGCTGCTCGAAGCAATCCGGATCTCGCGCTGCGGCGACGGAATCACGATGTTGCGCCGGCGGAACCCCTCGAGAATCGCCTGATGCAGCTCGCCGCTGGCGCTGCCGTAGTCTGGCACCGCGACCCAGGGCGCCGCGGTAATGACCACGCTCGAATCCGCCAGCCTGAGCACCTTGGTGACCGGCGCCGGGTCCTTGAGCACGCGCGGGTTGGCGCGCAGGATCTCCTCCGCGAGCTTGAGCGCCGCGCCGATGTCGGTTTCGTAGGAAACCCCGACTTCGATCGGCAACTGGCGGATCCTGCCGTAGTTGTGCAGGATTTCGCCGACGACCTTGCGGTTCGGAATTACCACCTTGGAGAGGTCCGCGTGCCCGAGCGTGGTGCTGAACAACTGGATCTCCAGCACTTCGCCCTCCTCTTTCACGATCGAGATGTAGTCGCCGACGCGGAAAGGGCGCGTGAAGATGATGGTGAGCCCCGCGACGACGTTGCCGAGCACGCCCTGCATCGCGAGCGCGATGCCGGCGCCGGCGATGCCCACGCCGGCGATCAGCGGGAGCAGCTCGACGCCGAGGTTTTGCAGCGCCATGATGACGAACAGCGCGAGCACCAGCACCTGCGTAACGCGCGCGATCAAGGCGAGCACCGGCGGCTCGAGCTGGAATCTCGCCAGCGCACGCGTAAGGGTGCGGCTGGCCCAGCGGCCAGCCAGGAATCCCGCCACCAGGATCAGCACCGCGACCAGGACCTTGGGACCGAACCTGATCGCCATGTCGATGCCCGCCGCGGTGACCTGATCCACGACCTGCAGTTGCTTTTCCATGAGTGCTCCTTCCGTTCTACTCAACGATTATCGTCGATTCGATTCTCCTAGAATGTCGAGAGCATGAAAACGAGATTCGCTCCGGCACTGGCCGAGCTTCAGAAGCGCCCCGACGGCAGCCTGCTGCTCAGCTCGCCGCAGAAGCTCGGCCCGTACGCGCGCTGCGTCACGGAGTGGCTAGTGGACTGGTCCGACCGCGCTCCCGAGCGGGTTTTCCTCGCCGAGAGAACCGCTTCCGGGTCCTGGAGGAAGCTCGGCTACCGCGAAACCTACGGCGCGGTGCGCAGGATCGCGCAAGCGCTGCTCGACCGCGGCCTCGGTCCCGAGCGCCCGGTGGCGATCCTTTCCGACAACGGCATCGACCATGCCTTGCTCGCGCTGGGCGCCATGCACGTCGGCGTCCCGGTGGCGCCGGTGTCTCCCGCCTACTCGCTGATGTCGAAGGACTTCGGCAAGCTGAAGACCATCTTCGAGCTGGTGAAGCCCGGGCTCGTCTACGCCGCCGACCCTCAGAAGTTCGCGCCGGCGCTCACCGCCGTCGGCGCGCAGTCCGTTTCCGTCGCCGAGCTGCTCGAGACCAACCCGGGATCCACCCAGGAACGGGAATTCGCCAAGGTCAAGCCCGAAACCGTCGCGAAGATCCTGTTCACTTCCGGCTCGACCGGGATCCCGAAGGGCGTGGTGAACACGCACCGCATGCTGTGCGCCAACCAGCAGATGCTGGCGCAGGCCTGGCCGTTCGTCGAGGAGCGAGCGCCGGTCGTGGTCGACTGGCTGCCGTGGAACCACACCTTCGGCGGCAACCACAACTTCAATCTCGTGCTGCGCAACGGCGGCACGATGTACGTCGACGGCGGCAAGCCGGCGCCGGGGCTGGTCGAGACCACGGTGCGCAACCTGAAGGAAGTCGCGCCGACCATGTACTTCAACGTGCCGCGCGGCTACGACCTGCTGCTGCCGTTCCTCGAGAAGGACGCCGAGCTGCGCCGCAACTTCTTCCGCGACCTCGACGTGCTGTTCTACGCGGCCGCTGCATTGCCCCAGAACCTCTGGGACCGGCTGATACGACTTTCGAAAGACGAGAAGAATGCCAAGCTTGCCATGCTGTCCGCCTGGGGTTCGACCGAGACCTCGCCGCTCGCCACCTCGGTGCATTTCCCCATGGAGCGCGCCGGCGTGATCGGCCTGCCGGTCGCGGGCTGCGAGCTGAAGCTCGTCCCGGCTGCAGGAAAACTCGAGGTGCGCGTGCGCGGCCAGAACGTCACGCCCGGCTACTACAAGCGCGCCGACCTCACCCAGGCGGCGTTCGACGACGAAGGCTTCTACCGCATCGGCGACGCCGTGCGCTTCGCCGACCCGGCCGACCCCGCAAAAGGCATGGTGTTCGACGGCCGGGTCGCGGAGGACTTCAAGCTCTCCACCGGCACCTGGGTGCACGTCGGCGCGCTGCGCATCGCGCTGATCTCGGCCGGCGACCCGCTGATCCAGGACGCGGTGATCACCGGGCACGACCGCAGCGAGGTCGGTGCGCTGGTGTTCCTCAGCCCCGCGGCGAAGGACCTCCCGCCGCAGGAGACCCGCGCGCGGCTCTCGAATGCCCTGAAGACGATGCAAGGCACGAGCTCGACCCGCCCGGCGCGCCTGCTGGTGATGACCGAGCCGCCGTCGATCGACGCCAACGAGATCACCGACAAGGGCTACATGAACCAGCGCGCGGTGCTCGAGCGGCGCGCAGCGCTGGTGGAGACGCTGTACGCCGGCGGCGAGGGCGTGATCACCGCGACCTGATCACTTCCTGGGCTCCGACTTGTAGATCACCACCAGCACCTTGGCCGCGCCGCCGAAGCTCCAGCCGCGGTGCGGGATGTGCGAATCGAAATACAGGCTGTCGCCTTCGCGCAGCACCCAGCGCTCGCCCCCGACCTGGAACTCGATGCGGCCCTTGAGCACGAACAGGAACTCCTCGCCGGCATGGTCGAAGAAGACATGGCTGTCGATCTTCGCCGGAAAGGTGAAGATGAAGGGCTCCATCTTCTTGTCGTGCTTGCGGTACGCGAGGCTCAGGTAGTCGTAGCCGAACGCCGTACCGCCGCGCACCACCGGCCGCCGCTCGCCGGCGCGCACCACGCAGACGCCGGCGTCGCGCACGCCCGGTCCGCTGTCGAAGAAGCCGGCGATGTCGCTGTCGAGCGCCACCGCGATGCGCGACAGGCTGCCGATCGGCGGCACCTTCCTCGCGTTCTCTATCTTGGAGAGGTAGCTCTTGGTAAAGCCGGTTGCACGCGCCAGCGCATCGAGCGTCATGCGCCGGTCGGCTCGGAGCCGCGCGATGCGCTCTCCGATCGAAGAGCGGATTTTCAGCTGCCTCGCCATTCTCCGAACGCGAGGCGGTTCGCCTCCCAGGCGTGCGAGTACGCCATCGCCTTCGCGGTCCTGACCGCCACGTCGTCGCCGACGAAGCGCCTCAGCAGGTGCAGCGTGGCGTCGATGCATAGGGTTACCCCGCCGCCGGTGATCAGGTTGCCTTCATCGGCGAGGCGGGCGTCAACCACGCTTACGGCCGGATACTTCTGCTTCATCAGTTGCAGCGGTGAGGGCTCGCCCTCGAAGCCGTCGCGCTTGGTCGTCGCGTGCCGGCCGTCGAGCAGCCCGGTCGCGGCGAGGATCATGCCGCCGGTGCAGACCGAAGCGAGCGCCTGGCGCGGCCGGAACGTGCGCAGGAACTCGAGCGTCGCCGGGTTCGCTGCCTCGCGGCTCCAGCCGGGCCCACCGCACACGATCAGCACGTCGGCTTGCGGGCAGTCGCCCATCGCGTGGTCGGCGAGCACGCGCAGGCCGTTGGCGAGCTGCACCACCCCCGCGCGCGGCGCCACGGTGAACATTTCGATCTGGGGCGCGATGCGCCGCGCCATCGACAGCACGCCGTAGATCGCCATTTCCACCGGCTCGACGCCGTCGTAGATGAACTGTGCGAAGCGCATGTCCCATTATCTTATTGACTTTTCGTTTCCCAAAAGGACAATGAAGTTTCCCGCCCCTCAAGGAGCCTGCGATGTCCGTGAAGACCGCCGTCAAGCGCAAGCCCAAGGTCGAGCCCACGATTGGCGCCTCGACCTACGTCAAGCCCGACCGGATCGAGTGGAAGCCCAGCCCGTTTCCCGGAATCCAGATCAAGGTGCTCTACGAAGACAAGGCCAAGGGCGAGATGACCTGCCTGCTCAAGTGGGAGCCGGGCGCCAGCCTGCCGATGCACCGGCATCCCGAGCTCGAGCAAACCTGGGTGCTGGAGGGCTCGTTCTACGATCACGACGGCATCTGCAAAGCCGGGGAGTACGTCTGGCGCAAGCCCGGCTCGTTCCACGAGACGCACTCGGACACCGGCGCGGTGATCCTCGCGATCTACCGCAAGCCGAACGTGTTCTATCGCAAGACGGGAGAAGTCAGCTCCGGTTACGACGCATGAGCAAGCGCGCGTCGCGACGCCGTTTCCTGGCGGGAGCGGCCGCCGGCTCGGCGGCGCTCGGCTTCCCGGCGATCGTCCGGGCGCAGGCGCCGGTCACGCTGCGCTTCCAGAGCACCTGGCCGGTGAAGTTCATCTACCACGAGGCCGCGGTCGACTGGACGAAGAAGGTCGCCGAGATCACCAACGGCAGGCTGAAGGTCGACATGCTGCCCGCCGGCGCGGTCGTCCCCGGCCTTCAGGTGATCGATGCAGTGAACAAGGGAGTGCTCGACGGCGGTCATGGCATCCCGGCGTTCTGGTTCGGCAAGAACACGGCGTTCGGCCTTTTCGGCGCCGGGCCGGACTTCGGCATGGACGCGATGCAGATGCTGGGCTGGATCGAGTATGGCGGCGGCCGGGAGCTCTACGCAGAGATCCAGGCGGCGGCGAACCTCGACATTTCCAGCTTCCTGCTCGGCCCGGTGCCGTGCGAGCCCTTTGGCTGGTTCAAGAAAGAGATCAGGGGACTCAAGGATCTCAAGGGCCTGAAGATCCGCACCTCGGGGCTCGCCATCGGCAACTACAACGCGCTCGGCATGACCGCGGTACAGCTCGCGCCGGCGGACATCGTGCCCTCGCTCGACCGCGGCCTGATCGACGCCGCCGAGTTCGCCACGGCCTACGACGACCGCATCATGGGATTTCCGGACGTCGCCAAGTTCTACCTGCAGCAGAGCTATCACATGGCGAACAACGTCTGCGAGATCATGATCAACAAGAAGAGGTACGAAGCGCTGCCGGAGGAGCTCAAGACGCTGCTCAAGCACGCGAGCCATGCCGCGAGCGCCGACATGTGGTGGAAAGGCATGCATCGCCACTCGCAGTCGTATCTCGACCTGCAGACCAAGGACAAGGTGCGCGCCTACCGCACGCCGCGCGAGATCCTCAACGCCCAGCTCAAGGCCTGGGACGGGGTGATCGCGAAGGGGGCGGCGGAGAACCCGCTGTTCGCCAAGGTGATCGAGTCGCAGAAAGCCTGGGCGCGGCGCGTCATGTACTGGCACAACGACATCCAGGTCGATCAGCGCGCGGCCTACGCCCACTACTTCGGCAAAGGACCGCTCGCCGCCAAGCCCGCCGGGGCCTGAGCTACTTCTTCATCAGCCCCATCCAGGCGATCGCGCCCACGGTGACGAAAGCGCCCGCGATCTGCGCCGACGTCACCGCCTGGCCGAGGAAAACCCAGGCGAGCGCGAGCAGCGCGATCGGCTCGAAATTGAGCGCCACCGAGCTCGTGGGCGGCAGCTTCGGCAGCACGACGAACAGCAGGCTGAGCGCGACGCAGTAGAACACCGTCACCAGCGCGAGCCCCACCCAACCGGTGCCGTCCCCGGGCAGCGCGAGCGCATCGGTCGCGGCGCCGCCGGCCAGGGCAAGCACCGTGGTCACCGCAGTCATCACGAATGCGCGCAGCCTCCCGTCGACCGGCTTGAGCACATAGCCATTGGCGTAGTAAACGAACGCAAAGCTGACCGCGCCGCCGAACGCCCACAGGACGCCAGCGCCGAGCTGCGCCCAACTGGCGGCGAAGTGCGCCGGCCTCACGTCTAGCACTAGCGCAAGGCCGGCGAGCGCCAGCGCCATGGGGGCAAGCGAGCTTAGGCGGGGCGCCTCCCGGCCGCTCGCCCAGCAGATCAGCACATAGAGCATCACGCTGGTCTGGAATACGAGCAGCGCAAGCGCCGCCGGAATCAGCGCCACGGCGGAGAAGAGGCAGTAGCTCTGCACTGCGACCAGCACGCCCGCCACCAGCACCGGCCCGCGCAATCCGTGCGGCAGCGTCAGCGGGATTCCCTGGACGCGCAGCATGCAAAACAGAACCAGGGCTGTGCCAGCGGCGCGCAGCGCGACCGCCGCGGCGACGCTCGCCCCGTGGTCGAAAGCGATGCGCGCCGCGACGTGGTTCGAAGCGAACAACGTCGAGCAGGCGAGCAGCAGGAGGATGCCGACCCCGGGGGATAGCTTCGCGTCCATGGCCCGCCGAAGTTATCAAACCCCGGCCGGCGGCAAGCGGCGGGGTGTGAAATGGCGCTAGGCTATATGATCGAATTCCATGAATGGCTTGAGATTCGCGTTTGCCTTGGCGATTGGCGCAACCAGTCTGTCCGCTGCCGCGCGCTGTGAGTTTCCCGACGAAGGCAACATGCCGCTGCGCCGCGCCGTGTCCCGCATCGAGATGCTGCCCGAGGTTCACGAGTGGCACCGCTCGATGGTCGAGAAAGGCTTGAAGCCGCAATACGTGGTGCTACTCGACGAGCCGGTCCGCGCAGCCGGCAAGTGCTACTGGCCGGTCGAGGTGCGCGCCGACGGCAAGCTGTGGCGGCGCTACTTCATCTCACCCGACGGCAAGAAGTTCCTGGTCAAGGAATGATCGACTGGCTTGCGGGCCTCGACCCGCGCGCGCTGATGATCGGCATCGGGCTGGTCGGCCTGCTGCTCGCCGTGCCGCTCGAGCTCGCCGCCATCCGGCGCCTGCGCCACCTGCAGCTTGCGCGCGGGACGCTGTTCTTTCTCTCGGGAGCGTTTGTCCTGGCGCTGGCGGCAGGCTTAGCCCTTGTCGCGATGAACCTGTACACCTACGCGCGCCTGACCCACGAGCAGGAGGCGGCGCGCGTGTCGATGCGCCAGCTCGGCGAGCGCCACTATGTCGTGAGCGTGCAGGCGACGAAGACCCCGCCGCGCCACTACGAGCTGCGCGGCGACGAATGGCAGATCGATGCGCGTGTGCTGAAGTGGCGCGCGATGGGCAACCTGCTCGGCTTCGATACGGTCTACCGGCTCGAGCGGCTTTCGGGCCGCTACGGGGACATCACGCTCGAGCGGGGCGCCGCGCGGACGGTGTATTCCCTCGCCGAGGATCCCGGCGTCGATTTCTGGACCGTGCTGCGCCGCTACCACGAGTACGTGCCGCTCGCCGACGCTCTCTATGGCAGCGCGGCTTATGTGCCGATGGCGGAGGGTGCGGAATACGTGGTCACCGTATCGACCAGCGGCCTTGTGGTGCGCCCGGGCAACGATGCGGCGCGCAAGGCGGTAGGTGGTTGGAAGTGAAGGTCTTGCTTCTCGCTCTAGTCGTTCTCCTGCAGGGATGCGCTGCAACCTATTTCCACGACGCCGGCCCCGCGCCTCAACCCGCGGCGGTCACCCTGGAAACCTGGCCCCACCGCGACCTGTGGACCGGCGTGGTGTTCAACGGCGAGAAGATCGGCTTCACGCGGCGGCAGGTGCGGCCTGCCGCCGATGCGCCCGGGCGCTGGGAGATCGAGTCCGAGGCCGTGATGCGCCTGCAGTTCCTCGGCGTCGACAAGCGCATCCGCCTGCACGCCGTCGACCGGGTGCGTCCGGACTTGACGCTTGAGACCTTCAGCTATGAGCACGAGATCGACGGCAATCGCATGCGGGTGCGGGGGAATGCCGGGGCGACCGTCTTGAGCTATGCCGTGGAAGCGAGCGGCAGCGCCGAGAACAAGACGCTCAAAGTCGAAAAGCCGCTCTATCCGACCAGCGCGCTTGCCTTTCTGCCATTGATGCACGGGATCAAGATCGGGACCCGCGCGCGCCATGCGGTGTTCCACGGCGAGACCCAGGCGATCGCCGATGCCGAGCAGGACGTGCTCGCCTACGAATCGAGCCCGCTGTTCGAGGGGCCGGCGTTCAAGGTCGCGACCCGCCTCCTCGGGCTGGAGACGACCACCTGGATCGCCGCCGACGGCCGGCCGCTGCTCGAGCTCGGCATGCGCGGTGCAATCGTTTCGGCGCTGGAGGACGAAGCGCGCGCGCGGCACTACCTGGTCGAGGCGAGCCTCAACAAGCGCGATGCAATGGTCGAGTTCAGCCTGCTGCGCGCCGGGCCGATCGAGCAGCCGCGGCGGGTGTCGCGCATGGATATCGTCCTCGACGATTTTCCGAAGGCTTTCGCAGTCGACAACGACGCGTGCCGCCGGGTGTCCGACCGGCTGGAATGCCGCATCGACCGCAGCGCGCCGCTCGCGCAGGGCGATCCGCAGCGCTACCTCGCGCCGACGCTCGCCGCGCCGAGCGTGCTCGGGGAGATCAGGGATCTTGCGAACGAAATCAACAAAGGAAGTACCAGCGAAGAGCAGACCATCGCTCGCCTGCTCGCGTGGATGGACGCAAATATCGCGAAGGAAGCAGTCGATGCCTTTACCGCCGCCGACGTGCTGCGCGCCCGCCGCGCCGAATGCCAGGGCCACGCCTACCTGTTCGCCGCTTTCGCGCGCGCGCTCGGCATCCCGGCGCGCATCGTGAACGGCATCGCCTACTCCGAGCCGCACGGCGGCTTCCTCTACCACACCTGGAACGAGGCCTGGATCGCCGGGCGCGGCTGGCAGCCGGTCGACGCGACCTTCGGCCAGGCGCACGCCGACGCCACGCACGTCAAGCTGATCGAGGGCGAAAGCGCGGCCGAGCTCGTGCCGCTCGTGAACCTGGTCGGGCGCGTGCGCGTTCAGTCGGTTTCCGCGCTCGCTCGCTGGTAAACTCCGACCGGGCATGAAATTCCTGTTCGACTTTTTCCCCGTTATCCTTTTCTTCATCGCCTTCAAGTTCGCCGACATCTACGTCGCGACCGGGGTGGCGATCGCCGCGACCTTCGTCCAGGTCGGATGGCTCAAGCTGCGCGGCAAGCGCGTGGAGCCGATGCTGTGGGCGAGCTTCGCGATCATCGCGGTATTCGGCGGCGCCACTCTCGTCCTGCAGGACGAGACCTTCATCAAGTGGAAGCCCACCGTGCTCTACTGGCTGTTCGGCGCGGTGCTCGCAGGAGCGGCTGCCTTTCGCCGGAACCTGATCCGGGCCATGCTGTCCGAGCAGATGCAGCTCCCCGAGCCGATCTGGGCGCGGCTCAACTGGAGCTGGATCGGGTTCTTCGTCTTCATGGGCGCGCTCAACCTGTACGTGGCCTACAACTACTCCACCGACCACTGGGTCAACTTCAAGCTGTTCGGCGGCATGGGGCTGATGCTGATCTTCGTGCTCGCCCAGGCGATGGTGCTGAGCCGGTTCATCGAAGAGAAGGATGAGCGTCGCAGCGAGAATCCGTGAGCGGCTCGCGGCGCTCGAGCCGGTGAACCTCGAGCTCGTCGACGAGAGCGCGCAGCACGCCGGCCACGCCGGCGCGCGGCCCAGCGGCAACACGCACTGGCGGCTCACCATCGTGTCGCCGCGCTTCGCCGGCCAGCCGACGCTCGCGCGCCACCGCATGATCTATCAGGCGCTCGGCGAGCTGATGCAGGATCCCATCCACGCGCTCGCGATCACCGCGCGCGCCCCCGAAGAAACGAAAGGAAGCCAGTGAATTTCCGCCTTCTCGCAATCGCCGCGCTAGCGGCCCCCGCCATGGCCTTCGCGCAGGCGCCGCTGCCCGGCAAGGACGAGCCAGCCAAGGCACCCGCCAAACCCGCGGCGAAATCCGCCGCCAAGCCCGCCGCCATCGCCACGGTCAACGGCGTGCCGGTGCCGCAAGCGCGCGCCGACCACCTGATGCAGCAGCAGTTGCAACGCGGCGGCGCCGACACCGAGCAGATGCGCAGCATGGTGCGCGACGAGCTGGTGAACCGCGAGGTCCTGATGCAGGAGGCGCAGCGCTCCGGCGTCGCCAAGCAAGCCGACGTGCAGACCCAGCTCGACATGGCGCGCCAGGAGATCATCGTCAGCGCGTACTTGCGCGACTACGCGCGCAAGCACCCGGTGACCGACGCCGAGGTGCAGAAGGAGTACGACAAGGCCAAGGCGCAGCACGGCGACAAGGAATACCGGGCGCGCCACATCCTGGTCGAGACCGAGGACCAGGCGAAGACGCTGATCGCGGAGCTCAAGAAGGGCAGCAAGTTCGACGACCTGGCGAGCAAGAACTCCAAGGACACCGGCAGCGCGCAGCGCGGCGGCGACCTCGACTGGAACGTGCCGGCGACCTACGACAAGCAGTTCTCCGACGCCATGGTCAAACTCGAAAAGGGCAAGTACACGGACACGCCGGTGCGCACGCGCTTCGGCTTCCACATCATCCAGCTCGACGACGTGCGCCCCGCGAGGTTCGCGGCGCTGGCCGAAGTCAAGCCGCGCATCCAGCAGATGCTGGTGCAGACCAAGATCGAAGAGCTGGTGAAGGGGCTAAGGGCGAAAGCCAAGATCGAATAGGTGCCACGCAAACGCAAGAAGTCCTCGCGCAGGAAGAAATAGCGCTCGCCGGCGGCGGGCACGGCGTGTTCGAGGTGGTGCGAGGAAACCTCCTCGACGAGCCGGTCGACGCCATCGTCAACGCCGCCAACGGCCACCTCGCCCACGGCGGCGGCGTGGCCGGCATCATCGCGCGCGCCGCGGGGCCGGCGCTGCAGAAGGAATCCGACGCTCTCGTCCAGAAGCACGGCCCCTTTCCGACCGGCTCGGCGGTCGTCACCACCGCCGGAAAGCTTCCTTTCAAGGGCGTGATCCACGCCGTCGGTCCGCGCCAGGGCGAAGGCGACGAAGAGAAGAAGCTCGTGGGTGCGCTTGCGGCAGCCTTTGCCTGCGCGAAAGACAAGGGCTGGACCTCGCTCTCGTTCCCGGCAGTCTCCAGCGGAATCTTCGCGGTGCCGCTCGATGTCTGCGCGCGGGCTTACCTCAAGGCCGCGCGCGCCTCACCATTGAGTAAGGTCCGGCTATGCTTGCGCGACCAACCGGTCATCGATGCCGTTCTCAAGGAGCTCGGGAAATGAAAAAGCTGATTTTCGTGGCGCTGCTGGCGCTCTCCCTGCCGGCACAGGCGCAGAAGACCGAAAAAGCCACCTTCGCCGCGGGCTGCTTCTGGTGCACTGAAGAAGCGTTCGAGAAAGTGCCCGGCGTGGTGTCCGCGGTCTCGGGCTACATGGGCGGCAGCGTGAAGAAGCCGACCTACGAGCAGGTGTCCACGGGCCGCACCGGCCACACCGAGGTCGTCGAGGTCACCTACGATCCCGCCAAGGTGAGCTACGAGAAGCTGCTCGACACCTTCTGGCTGAACCACGACCCGACGGTGAAGGGCCGCCAGTTCTGCGATTCGGGCTCGCAGTATCGGCCCGAGATCTTCTGGCACACCGAGGAGCAGAAGCGCCTCGCCGAGGCCTCGAAGGCGAAGTGGGAAAAGCAGAAGCCCTTCCGCCAGCC
>Ga0137428_1000457_pt1 | contig 17663 bp, 18 predicted proteins | sample EasRivERMZT718_2_FD_102305 | JGI IMG/M metagenome (GOLD analysis project Ga0137428, IMG submission 102305) | Soil microbial communities from meander-bound floodplain in the East River, Colorado, USA - East River MetaG ERMZT718_2 | ecosystem: Environmental > Terrestrial > Soil > Floodplain ...
ACCGGGTGACGATGGAGTCGACCTCGATGACCGGCGCGGCGTTCAATACCCCAGCTCCTGGAACAGGATGGCGAAAAACGCATCGAGCAGGATCACCGAGACAATGCACTGCACGACTGTCGATGTGGTGCTGATGCCGATCGAGCGCGAGTCGCGGCTGACGGTCATGCCCATGCGGCAGCCGATGATCGCGATGAACGCGGCAAACGCCACCGATTTCACCAGGCCGACGATGACGTGATCGATCGCCAGTGCGGAACGCACGCGCTCCAGGAACGTGGTGGGCGTGATGTCGAGCAGCGGATTTGCCACCGTCATCGCCCCCGCCAGGCTCGCCACATCGCCCACGAACACCAGCAGCGGCAGCGCGACGATGAGGGCCAGCAGCCGCGGAATCACCAGAACCTGCATCGGCGAAAGTCCGAGGGTGCGGATCGCGTCGATCTCCTCGGTGAGCACCATGGTGCCGAGCTGCGCGGTGAAGGCGGCGCCCGATCTTCCGGCAACGATCACCGCCACGATGATCGGCGAGAGCTCGCGCGTGGTGCCGATTGCCACTCCGTCCACTACAAAGATATTGGCCCCGTACTTCTCAGCCTGCAATCCGAAGAGATACGCGAGCACGATGCCGATCAGGAAGGTGACGAGAATGACGACCGGAATCGCCTCGATGCAGACATGCTGGAACTGGGACGCGGCCTCCTTCAGCCTCAACAGCCGCGGCCGTAGGGCGATATCCCTCAGCGCAAATGCGGCCCGGCCGAAGAAGTTGAGGTGTCCGTACATCAGGCCCCGGAACTCGATCACGTGCAGTCCGATCAGCGCCAGCACGCCATGCAGGCGCCGCGGCGTTTCCCCGCCGGTGTCGCCGAGCCGCCCCATGACAGCCTCCACCACTCGCGCGTGACTGACATTGAAATTCGCGATCTTGCCAATGCTCGCACCGGCAACGGACAAGCGCCTCAGCAACGCCAGAGCCGCAGCGGTGTCGAGCCGGCTGAGCGCCGCCCCATCGAGGGTGATGGGTGACGCAGGAATGGCAACTCCGGTGAGGGCGGAATCGATCTCGGCTAACCGGGAAAGGTGCCACGCGCCAGACAGAAACAGCGTGGTCTGTTCCCCTTCCCGCTCCAGCCAGCAATCACGCGCAGGGGCGCTCATCGCGAGGCAGTTCCCCGAGTACTCATAAGGGCGGCTGTCGCATAGTGTATATGGTCAAGCCGGCACATTCCCATTGGCATGGCGATATTCGATAATGGGGACGCACACCTTTTCCAGGATAACCTTCTTGGGAAAGGTGTGCGTCCCCATCAGGCAGGCACAACAGATGAACCCCACCGAACTAATCGGCTACCTCGCTGCCGTTCTCACCACGATTGCCTTCATCCCGCAGGTGCTCCACACCTGGCGCCTGCGCTCCGGACAGGGCGTATCGCTCGGGATGTACGCGATCTTCACGAGCGGCGTCGTGCTGTGGCTCATCTATGGGATCCTGCTGGGGGCCTGGCCGATCATCGCCGCGAACGTGGTCACGCTCACGCTCGCGCTCGCGATCATCGTCATGGCGGTCCGCTACCGCTAGGGGACGCACACCTTTTCCAGTGATTAGCCTGGAAAAGGTGTGCGTCCCCATTTATTTCTGCGCGCGCGCCTGCTGGAGGCTCAACTTGGCGTCGCGGTTCCCCTGCGCTGCGGACTTCTCAAGCCAGGCCAGCGCCTCGTCACGGTCCTCCTTCACCCCTTTGCCCGCCCAGTAGTACTTGCCGGTCATCAGCTGCCCCCACGCATCGCCGAGCCGGGCAGAGGCCAGGAAGTCCTGGAGCGCGAGATCGGCCCTGCCCTGCTGCTGGTAACGCCACCCCCGCTGGTTGTAAGCATGGAGGGATGCCGGGTCAACCTCGATGACGAGATTCATCAGCTCGATCGCCTCGTTTGCGCTGCCGGCGTTGGAAGCCACGGCCACCGCGCGCTCCAGGCAGTAGCGCACATCGCGCGTCTTCGTGAGCGCAAGCTTCACATCCGCGAACGCGTCTGCATCGCGCTTCAGCTGGCTCAGCACGTAGGAGCGCTCGCAGAGCGCACCCGCGCCCGGGTACAAGGCGATTGACTCGTCGTAGTGCTTCAGCGCCTGCGGGTACTGATTGGCCTGCTGGCTCTCGTAGGCGCGATACGCGGGAACTCGCGCCGCGAGCCGGTTTACGGCGACGGCGTCCTGCAGTTCCGACCTCGATTCGGTTACAAACGCTTCCATTTGCTTGTAGCTGCCACCCCAGCGCGGCTCGAGGCTCGCCATGTGCGCAAGCCGGAGCTCCACGCTCTGTGGGGCGAGCTTGACCGCCTCGAGATACTGAGCCCGTTCGGCACGGCGGTTGCCATTCGTGCGGGCCATCGACATCAACGTCAGCCGGCTCAAGTACGGCTTCTGCGTGAGCGCCAGCGACCGCTCGAGATCGGTGCTCGCCTTGCCAAAGAACGCGCGCATCGCGCGGATGTTCTCCTCGGGCGTATCCTTGATGTACGCCGTGCCTCTCGCCTCCAGCCCCTGAAAATAATAGAAGCTTCCGCGCGCGACGAGCGCGGTGTACGACGTGCGGTAGCGGTTGACCCATTCGTTGAGGGCACGTTCGGCGTCTGGCGGCACCTTCCGGAAGGCCAGGAAGGCATTCTCCAGCCTCGGGCTCAGACTCGCATCGGCTTCAAACGCCCGCTGATATCCCCCGAGCAGGCGCTCCAGATCCGCGTAGTTCTCCTGCTCGAGCAACCCGATGACATGCCGCTGCACCGGATCGACCGCAACGAGCGTTGGACGCGATCTGACCGGTGCGTCTCCCTCGTTCTCTTCCGCGTCCCCGGGTTCACGATCGCCGGCGTCTGCGATCTCGGGTCCGCCACCTGCCAGCGCTGCCCGCTCCTCGGTGGGCGGGTGCGAGGAGAGGAATCCCGGAAGGCCACCGCGCCGCGGGGCTTCGCCCTCCAATCGGGCCAGCATGGCGGCGAAATGGCGCGGCTCGACCCCGCCTTTCCCCATCAATTCGATCGCGAACGCATCGGCCTCGCGTTCATGCTCCCGCGAGTACTTGGTCTGCAACAACAATGTCGGGGCCGCTGCCGCAAGCGTCGTCGTCGAAGCGATATCGCCCGTGACACCGGCGATGATCAGCGCGGTTGCCGAGCTCTCGAGCAGCCGGCGCATCGTGTGCCGGTGGCGGACGTGTCCCAGCTCGTGCGCAAGCACGCCGAGGACTTCCTGGTCGTTGCGCGCGAGCTTCACCAGCTCGTCGGTCATGACGATGATGCCGGATGGCAGCGCGAAGGCGTTGGCTCCGATTACGGGGCTCGCGCGGAACTCGAGGCGGTAGGGCACCCCTTCGCCACCCGCGCGCGCCATGGCCTCGAACCGCGTCCGCAGACGCGTCTGGCGTGCCGCCGACAGTTTGGAAGGTTGCAGGAAGTATTGCTCCATTCCCGCGAGCGTCTCCCGGCCGAGCGCCGCTTCGGCCTCGACGGGGATGCGCAGGGCAATCTCGTTGACCGCAACCGGCAGCACGCGGTCAATCAGAAGCCAGAGCGCCGCAACCACCATCGCAATGGCGAGCACGGCGTAGGCCGGGCGCGACTCCCAGCGGTGCAGTACGATCTCGTAGCTGCGGTCGCGCGTCATCCGGTCTACCGCATCGTTATCCAGCGTCACGCACGCGCCGCCGCCCGGGAGGTAAAGCCAGCGTGGCGTATTGGCGATGCGCAGTGACCTCCTCACACGCCTTGCGTCGAACTCCTCGTTCACATCCCGCCCGACGACCTTGAGCATTCCGCCTGCGATGAACACGCTCACCTCGTGCCTCCGGGAGGTTTTGCCGTCGAAATAGACCGCCTGCAGAACGCTCATATGCCGAGGTCGAGGTTGAAGATGTCGCCGAGTTCCTGTCCGGTGGCGCCCACCCGCTCGAGTGACGGATTCGCCTCGTGGGGCGCCTCGTCCCGGACGTGCATCGCCAGGTTCTCGAGCCGGTAACGCAACGTCCGCACGACGGCCCAGGGGATGAGGAGTCCTGCGGTCGCGGCGATCGCTAGCACGTTGCCGATATAGAGGCGAGCGAGCTTGGCGGCTCGGAGCGTGCTCGAAAAGCGGAAACCCGGGCCATGGGCGCCGTTCCAGAGGAGGTTCGTCGTGCGTGCCTGGATGAATGCGTAGACCACCGCGTAGGACCCGTACATCAGGATTGCGGGAATGACGAACCCGGCCCACGCGATGCGCTCCGGCAGCGCCTCGCTCGCGACCGCGAACCCCATCAGCCCCGCAATCGGAAAGAACAGCGCGAACATGATGATCGCGCCGAGGATGTAGATGCCGAAGAACTCGCGCACCGAGACGTCACAGCCGAAGCGGGTGGTGCCAAGCGCGTGGTGCGCGAGGACGAAGGCCTTCTGGCGCGCCATGAACCAGGGAAAGGCGAGCCCCAGCGTAAGCCCTACGACGATTGGCATCCCGATGTAGACCCGCACCGCCTCCCGGGGCGTGGCGGCGAAATCAAAGCGCAGCCCCCGATAGGCTGAATTTCGCGCATTGAACATGAGAGAGCGCATGACGAGCCAGGGCAGGATGAGCAGGAACGCGCCCCAGAACGCGTATCCGGACGATGGATAGAGCTCAGCCGCGAACGCATAGAGCACGAAGACGACGAACGCGATGATCCGCCCCTTCAGGATCGTCTTGGGGCTCGCGAAGTAATCAAAGGTGTCGCCGTCGAGTCGCGTGCTGCCGTAGAAATAACGCTTCTTGCGCACCTTTGCCCACGCCGAGTAAATGCCGAGCGTGATGAGCGTGAAGAAGAGATTGACGATCCAGATGCGGAAGTACTCACCGGCCGAGCCGGTGAACTCCGGCCGGATGACCCTCTCGCTTGTCGCGCCAGAGCTGGCGCGCGCCGCTCCCCAAATTGCGTTCATTCTGAAAGCACCAAAAAAAGGGACGGCTACTGCCGTCCCCCTTATTGTTACAGCGCCTCAGCCCCCGGCGCGCGGTCGCTCAGCTTCGCGGCGGCGCTCTTCCCGCGCCATGCGAGCTGCGACCTGATATTCCTCCTTCGCCCTCTGTGCCTGGCGCTCCCGCTCATGCATGCGCCGCTCGGCAGCGCGGAGCCGCTCTTCGTTCGCCCGGAATGCTTCGCGCCCCTGCTCATCCGCAGGTCGGTGCCATGGGAAATGACGTTCGTGCAGAATGTTGCGTGTCTCACGCCGGTATTCTTCGCGTGCCTTGCGCGCTTCGCGCTCCTGCTCCTCGAGCCGCTTGTAGGCCTCGCGGCGGCGCTCTTCCTGCGACTTGCGAGCGTCCTGCCGCTGCTCGGCGTCCTTGACGATCTTCCATTCCTTGTCCTCGGCCACGACGCGCTTCGGCACCAGCACGCGTGACACGTCCGAGAAAAACAGCAGCATCAATTGGGTGATGCTCTCCGGGCTCGCGCGCTCGGCAGCGGACACTGTTCCGCCCGGAGCGGTGCTGACCAGCACGCCCGCGACCAGCATGACCAACAGTCGATTCAGCGGCCGCACGGTGAGGAATGGTTTGAGTCACACACGCCATCATGGTAGCGAGAAAGCAGCGTAACAGGTTGATGAAGTGAGGGATTCTTTCAGTCTTTCAGGCACAAATTCACACCCGATCTTCCGCATTTGAGGGACCAGTTCACGGTTCGGCTCAATGTGCGCGCGGCCCCGAACAACGCGCTTTCAATGGGCGTCGTGAAATTGACCGAAGCCTCAACGAGCGATGGCGCAATACTCAGAAAAGATACCCATCTGGAGCTGACGGTTGACGCCTCGGAAACCCGAGGCAGCCAGCGTCGCCATGACCTGCGCCGGCGACACGCAGGCTTCGATCGTGTCCCAGTTATAGCGATAGAGCGTCGGCGTGTGCCAGCTGCGCCCGACCAGGCCCGCGACCAGGGGCACGATGCCCCGCAAATACGCGCGGAGCAGCGCGGTAGCGAACCGCCCCTCTGGACGGGTGATCTCGAGGACCAGGAGGCGCCCACCCGGCTTGAGCACACGGCGAAACTCCCGGAACACCGCTCCCAGGTCGGTCACATGGCGCAAAGCGAATCCAAGGGCCAGGAAGTCAAAGGCGCCCGTTGCGAACGGCAGTGTCTCGGCGCGGCCGCGCACGCGCACCATCCCTTCCGCCGCGGCGCTCGAGATCATGCCGGGGCTGGGATCGATGCCAGTCACGCTGCCCTGGTTTCCCACGATCGGGACCGCTTCCCGCGAAACCAGGCCCGTGCCGACGGCCACATCCAGCATGCGCATGCCCGGTGCGAGGCCCGCGCGCAGCAGCGCATCGCGCCGATAGCGCGAACCCCTGCCCCACGCAAGAAGGCGGTCCACGCGGTCATAGTCGACGGCGCTGGAGTCGAACAGCTCGTTGACGAAGCGCCGCTTGCCTTCAGCGCTCGCGTAGTAATCGGAAAGTACGGGGTGGGGATCCTGGACCGGCGCGGCGGTATGGGTGGGCGGCGGCCGCATGGCTTACCGCTCGAAGAAGGCCAGCGCGCGCGCCTCGATGCTCTGTCGCGGTGGCGCGCCCGGTGGCGATTGTGGATCGTCGAATGACGTATGCGGCGTGAATCGCGCGCGGCCGTCCTTCGCCGAATCGTACACCTTGAACACGAGCGCCTCGTCGCGCCGCATCCGGGGGAAGTAGTACCAGCGGTGGTTCGGGTTGTACATCAGCCGGTAGGTCTGCCCGACCCGGCCCGGGTAGCGCCGCTCGGCGAGCAGGAGATCCTCGAACGCGACGCTCTTCGCGTCCGCGATCGCGAGGGGGTTCGACTGGATCGGCTGGTTGATCGCCCGCCACACCTGGATGATGGCGAAGCGGCCATTCAGCAGGCGTTCCGCTTCGTCCGGCAGGATGTCTCGCACGCGCTGCGGGCCCGACCACTCGGTGTAGTCATTGTGCGCGGACAGCACCGGTTCGCGCACCAGCCGAGCTTCCCGCTCCCCCTCGTCCCCCGACCGCAGGGTGTGGTCGAACAGCACCACCCGTGACGCTCCCGACACCTCCCGGATCAGCCGCTCGACCTCGGGGTAATAGATCGCCTTCAACTGCTCCGGATCGAAGAAGTCCGTGACCCGGGTCCGGTGCTCGACGAACACGAAGCCATGCTCATCGAGAGACAGCCTGCCGGCGAACGGCCGCCCGTCGCGGATCCGCATGGGACGCAGGTCGTGCGTCCCGGTCCTGCGGCGGCGGATGTTGTTTGGGCCATAGGTCTCATTGACGAGCGTCTCGCCCGTATTGACCGTGTACGGGATCCCGGCCGTGACCGATGCTTCCGCGGCGGGCGCGCTCATCCAGCCCCGGCTCTAGAGCTTGCGCAACTGCTCGAGCATTTCCTTGCTCTCGGGGATGGTCCCCGGCTCGTAGAGCTTCGCGTAGCGGACGACGCCTTTCGCGTCCAGCACGAAGGCAGCGCGCTTGTCCATGCCACGCTCTTCGTTAAAGACACCATAGGCCTTGCCGACCGCCCCGTGCGGCCAGTAATCCGACAGCATGGGGAACGGCACGCCGCCCAGCTTTTCGCCCCAAGCCTTGATTGCCGGAACCGGATCGGCGCTGATGTTAAGGATTTCGACGTTCAGCTTCTTGAATTCTTCGTAGTTCGCACGGAACCCGTTAACCTGGTTCGTTCACCCTCCGGTGAACGCGAAGGGCATGAAGGTCACCACGACCGGGCGGCCGCGGAAACTGGAGAGCGCCACCTTCTGGTCGGTGTGCGAGGCAAGCGTGAAATCAGGCGCCGCTGCGCCTGTTTGAATCGTCATGTCAGTTCTCCTTCTTGTGTGCCGGCAACTCCGCCTCACAAGAATACCCGCGCACACCGTTGACCGCAACAAAATGAGAGAATCCACCAAGTCTACCGGGGAGGATTAATGACAAGTACAGTATGCAGCCAGTGCTGTGCGCTGGCCGTTGCGCTGGCGGGAATCGCGACAGCGCACGCTCAGTATCCAACGAAGACCATTCGCCTCATCGTGCCGTTCGCGGCCGGCAGCGGAACCGACACAGTCGCGCGCTTCGTACAGCCGCAACTCGCGGCGGCGCTTGGTCAGCAGGTGGTGATCGACAACCGCCCCGGCGCGGCTGGCAACCTCGGGGCGGAGATCGCCGCCAAAACGCCGCCCGACGGCTACACGGTGCTGATGGGCAATATCTCCCACAGCATCAGCATGACGCTCTACTCCCGGCTCGGCTTCGACATCAACCGGGATTTCGCGCCGGTCACCTCGCTCGCCCATGGCTCCTTCACGCTGGCCGCCCACCCTTCGCTGCCCGCGAAGTCGGTGAAAGAGCTGATCGCGTTCGCGAAGAAACGTCCGGGCGAGATCAACGTCGCAACGGGCGGGGCCGCTCTCCGGCTCGCGGCCAAGATGCTTGACAGCATGGCCGGCATACAGACGACGGAGGTCAACTACAAAAGCACACCGCAGGCCATTACCGCGGTGGTCAGCGGCGAAACATCGCTCGGCTTCCCGGCCACCAGCGCGGCGGTCCCGCATGCCCGTGCCGGAAAGCTGCGCGCGCTTGCGGTCACGACGCCGAAGAGGTCGGCGATGATGCCCGAGGTTCCGAGTCTGTCCGAGGCCGGCGTTCCCGGCTACGACGTGACCACATGGTATGGCCTGCTGGTCCCGGCGGGCACGCCGCAAGAGATCATTGCCCGGTTGAATGGGGCCACGGTGAACGCGATGGCGCATCCCGCGGTGAAGGAGCGCTTTGCCCCAACCGATCTCGAGCCTCGCACTTCGACACCCGAGCAATTCGGGGCCTATATCCGTGGCGAAGTCGCGAAATGGGCAATGGTGATCAGGGAATCCGGTTTCAAGGTTGAGTAGCCGGAGCGATCCCCGATCATGGCGCACCCCGATCGATTTCTCCTGGCCGGCGTCATGGGCTGGCCCGTGATGCACTCGCGCTCGCCCCTGCTGCACAGCTACTGGTTCAAGCAGCACGGCCTCGCCGGAACCTATGTGCCGCTCGCGATTCGCCCCGAGGGCCTCGCGGGGGCGCTGCACGCCCTTCAGCCGCTGGGATTCGCGGGTGTCAACCTCACCATCCCGCACAAGCAGCACGCCATGACGCTCGTGGACGAGGTGGACCCCGTGGCGATACGCATCGGCGCGATCAGCTGCGTCGTGGTGCGGTCCGACGGCTCGCTCGTCGGCAGCAATAATGACTGCTACGGCTTCATTCACAACCTGAAGCAGTCCGCGCCGACCTGGCGGGCGAATGTCGGGCCGATCGTCGTTCTGGGCGCGGGCGGCGGCGCGCGTGCCGTGTGCTATGGGCTCCTGCAGGAGGGCGCGAAGAAGATCCGGCTCGTCAACCGCACACTCGCACGTGCGAACGGCATCGCCGCCGAGTTCGGGTCCGCGATCGAGGTGCTGCGTTGGGAAGATCGCCACGAAGCGCTTGAAGGGGTGGCCATGGCCGTCAACGCCACAAGCCAGGGCATGTCAGGCCAGTCTGCCCTCGACATCCGGCTCGACAAGCTCCCAAAGACCGCGCTCGCCGCCGACATCATCTACGTCCCGCTGGAGACTCCGTTCCTCGCCGCCGCCCGCAAGCGCGGCAACCCTACCCTCAACGGCCTCGGCATGCTGCTGCACCAGGGCCGGCCGGCGTGGAAAGCGTGGTTCGGGATTGAGCCGGAGGTGACGGAGGAGTTGCGCGGGCTGATGGAGCGCAGTCTGGAGCCGGAAGCCCAGCCTCAGTCGAGCTTGGCGCGGAAGTGATCCCAGGTACGCTTGAAGAGGCTTTGCGTCCAGAGCTTCTCGCGGCATAGCGCCACTTCTTCCGCGCTGAATGCGTAGGGCTTCCCGATCTGCAGCGCCCGGTACTGGCGGTAGGCGTTTTCCTCGAGATAGTTGGCGAGCACGAACGCCTCGACGATGTCCTTGCCGACCGTCACTGCACCGTGCGATTTCATCATCGCGGCCGGCCGGTCACCGAGCGTCGCCGCCAGGCGGTCCGCCATCGCCCGGTTGTTGATCGAATTGGGCGAGTCGAGCACCGGCATCGGGTAAACCAGCGAGCCCTGCGCGTATACCGGCAGATAGGCGTGGCCGGTCATGGTGAGGAAGGTGGACCACTTGGGATGCGCGTGCACCACCGCGCTCACGTCCTTGCGTGCGCGGTAGATGCCCGCATGCAGGTGAAACTCCAGAGGAGGCTTGCCGTTGCCCTCGATCACGTCGCCTTCCATGTCAATCGTGCAGATATCCGCCGCCGTGAGCCGGCTCCGCTGGCACGAGCCAATGTTGATCAGCATGCGGTCCTCGCCAATCCGGATGCTGGCATGGCCGTTGTAGTCGATGATGTCGGAGCGCTCCAGCATACGGATGCAATCGACGAGCTGCTGCGTCAGCTCGGTCTCGACACCTGCGCTACCCCGGTGCTTCAGTACGGTTTCAGCCATGGTTCGCCCCCTGATCCCTGCATCACCAGTTTACTTGACTGCGCACCTGCGCGCGCCAGAGGTCCCATGCACGCATGCCTGCGGTGCGGTTAGGCCCGTCCGCGAGACGGCCCTCCTCCCCGTCCAGTGCGGCAATCGGCCCCTTCCCCGCCAGCGCAGTCGTCCAGTGCTGGATGCGGGCGTTGACCTCGGTATAGACCGCGCGGAATACCGCGGTCTGGAGCGTCGGCCCGCAGGCCACGCTCCCGTGCGCCCGCATGAGCACGACGTCGCTCTTGCCCATGACCGCCGCGAGCGCGACCCCCTTCACGCCATCGCTCACCAGCATGTCAGTCGCGCCGAACTTCTCGCGGATGTCGAATACCGGCACGCCCGCCGCGATGAAGGCCGCGTTGTGGAACATCGCCTGCATCGGAACCCCGACGAGCCCGAACGGAATGACCGAGGGCGAGTGGCTGTGCACGACGGCCCCGATCTCCGGACGGGCTTTGTAGATCTCGCCGTGGATGAAGCGCTCGAGGAAGCTGCCCCGGCCGTTGGCGTTGCAGGGCGTGCTGTCGAGATCGTATTCGATGATGTCGCTGGGGGTCACCAGCGCAGGCGCGATCGAGCGCGCCATCAGGTAGCGGTCGGGCGCCGCCGGATGCCGCATCGAGACATGCCCGAAGCCGTCCACAACGCCCTGCGCAGCGAGGATGTGGCTTGCGGCGGCGAGATCGCGCAGCAGCTCGGCTTCGACTGCGCCGGCGGACTTCGGCGTTTCCATTACCGCGTCAGATCACTACCTTGGTCATGATGCCCTGCGGGAAAATCTCCTCGGGCTTGAAGTGGCGGTGGGCGATGCCCTGCTGCCAGGTGTAGAGCGCCATCTGCTCCCAGGTCGGACGGTTCTCCTCGATGCCGTAAGGGAACGGATCGCCATTGAACATCTCACGCATGCTGCGCGCGTAGGTCGGGAGCCACGCCAGGGGGTAGCGCGACACCGCGGGGTCGAGCAGGCGCTCGATACTGCGGCGCTTCGACTCCAGGAACGCGTTGTAGAGATTGCGCGCGACCCAGGGGTTCTCGTCCAGGATGTGCTTGCGCATCGCGATGATGTGCATGATCGGCCACACCCTGGTGCGCTCGTAATACTCCTCCTCCATCTCGTGGAAGTTCGGAAACAGCCGCACCACGTCGGGGTGTCCTTCGACAAAGCAGGCGGGCGGGCGCGCGATGATCGCGCAGTCGATCTCGCCCGAAGCCAGCATCTCGCTCAGGGACTTGTCGGGAACCCGGGTAAGCTTGACGCCCCGGGGCAGATTCAACTCGACCTTCTCCCCGCGGCCGGGAGTGTTCGTGCCCGCCTGGTACCAGTGCACGTCGGTGAGCTTCACGCCCATGTCGTTGTGCATCCAGCCGCGCATGTAGACCGCAGCCGAGTGCGCCCACTCCGGCGAGCCGACCTTCCGGCCGGCCAGATCTTTCACCGTCTTGATATTGCTCTTGCGGTTTACGTAGAACGAGCTGAAGCGGAACAGCCGCGAGCAGACGACGGGCAGGCCGATGATGTCGCTGTCCTCGCGCGTCACCTGCGCGGTGAATTTCGCGAACGACAGCTCGGAGACGGCGAACTCGCGGTTCGCCGTGAAACGCGCGAAGCACTCGTGGTGACCGAGATTGAGCCAAATGTGGTCAATGCCCTCGGCCTTGACCACCCCAAGCCGGAAATCGCGGAAATGATCGTAGTCGGTGGTCGCGATGGATAGCTTCAACTGCGCCATATCCCCTCCCCGGCGGGGCCGTCCGCGAGCTTCTCTCAGCCCTTCAAGTGCTTCCTGAAGAAGTCGAGGGTGCGCGTCCACGCAAGCTTCGCGGCCGCCTCGTCGTAGCGCGGCGTCGTATCGTTGTGGAAGCCATGCTGGGTGCCCATGTACACGTGCATCTCGTAGCGGACGTTATTCGCCTTGAGCGCCGCTTCCCACGGCTTCCAGCCCGCGTTGATGCGATCGTCCTTTTCGGCGTAGTGAATCAGGAGCGGCGCCTTGATCTTGGGCGTGTCGGCTGCGCTCGGCTGGACGCCATAGAAGGGTACCGCCGCAGCGAGATCCGGAATCCGCACGGCAAGCTGGCCGACGACGCCGCCACCGAAGCAGAAACCCACCGCGCCGATCCTGCCCGTGCAGGCGGGATGCGACTTGAGGACGCCCGCGGCCTCGAAGAGGTCCTCGGCCCGTTTCTTGGCGTCCTGCTTGGCGAAGAGCTCCCGCGCCTTGTCCTCGTCGCCCGGGTAGCCTCCCACCGGTGTCAGCGCATCCGGCGCAAACGCGACGTAGCCCTCCATCGCCAGACGGCGCGCAACGTCCTCGATATACGGATTCACGCCGCGATTCTCGTGTATCACCAGCACGCCAGAGGCCTTGCCGCCGGCCGCTGGCCGCGCGAGGTACCCGCGCATGTTTCCCGAGCCCTGGGGCGATGGATACGTCAGGTATTCGGTCCGTATCCGGGCGTCGTCCTTGGCAACCTGCTGCGCCCAGACAAAATTGGGTCTGAGCGATTCCAGCATCGCCACGGCGCTGAATCCGCCGACCGCGTACTTCCCGGCCCGATCCAGAAATTCACGGCGGTTGATCGAGCCGTGAACGTAACCGTCGAACAGATCAAGAACTTCCTGCGGATAATCGCTCGCCTTCCTGCGCTCCATGGAGATGACTCCCTCTATCGGTTAATCCGGGGCCGCCAGTCTAACGGAAACCCTCGATGCGGGGAATGCGGGCACGGATCCGGGAAATCGTGTGCGATCTCACCTCTTCCGCCCATTGGCTGTCGACGGTCGGGTGCCCGAACAATCGCAGGTCGAGCGCGAGGTTCGTCACATAGATCCAGCCGTCGTGGCGCACCAGGCTCGCCGGGAACAGGAACCCCTTCGGCGCCCCGCGCCGGTCGAGTCCGTCGAAATCGCCAAGCTTGGCGATCACACGTCCCGTCTTGTCCACTACCACGATCTCATTGGCCTGGTTGGCGGCCACCCAGACGTTGTCGTCCCGGTCGATGATCAGTCCGTCGGCACCGTTGATGCTGTTGACGAAGACCTCGGGCGTTGCGGCCACGCCACCGCTTACCGGAATCTTGATTAGCCGGTCGTCGCCTGTATTCGCGACAAACAGAGCGCTCGCGTCCTTGTTGAACGCCAGACCGTTTGCGCCAAAAGGGGGCACCGCGACTGACGGCGGCGTGCCCGGCGCGCTCAACGGACGGAGCAATTGGTGTTCGGCCCATACTTCAACGGCTCCACCGTTGGGCCCGGTGCGCAGGATCATGCCGCGGAACGAATCAGAGATGTAGACGTTGCCCTGCCCGTCGAAAGTCAGTGCGTTCAGCCCCGCGCCCGCGGTGGGGTCGACCACGGCGAAATCCTCGGCGACGCCCGAGAAGGGGTTCACCGCCAGCACGCGCGCCCTGCCGAAGTCGATTACCAGCAGCTTGTGGTTGTCCGGGTGGAAATCGAGCCCCAGAAGCAGGTTGCTCGACCCCTGAATGCTCACCTGGCGCTCCAAATGTCCCTGCCGGTTGTAGACGAACAGCTGCCCCGGCGGCGCACCGGTGGGCATGAACGTAGTCACGTAGATATTGCCGTGCGAGTCGGCCGTAATGCCCTCCGGGTTCCCGAAGCCGGCGGGCAGCGTGGCGAATCTGTCGACCTCGCCGCGCTCAAACGCGGCGGCATTGATGGGACTTAACAGGCAACAGGTCAGAACAAGCGCGTAAACGCGAGCAAGCGGAGACATTGGACACCTCCCTGTCAAAGGTCTCGTGCGGGGAGATGCAGTTTACCGGGAACTTCTGCGGATGGAAACTCAGGACGCGGGCATGAGGTAATGAGCGTCTCAGATGGACGATGGCCGCGCTCGACAATCGGAGCCGGGTGATCCAGTCCCCGTCACGATGCTCTGCGCCGTCGCTCCGCGAGGAAGATGGGACCGCCAAATCGCAAACTCTTGCGCATGAGCGCGGGGATCTCGACCGACGTGCGGGCCTCACTGAAGAAATGCCCTTGCATCTCGTCGCACCCCTCGTCGTGCAGGAATCGAAGCTGCGCTTCGGTTTCGACCCCTTCCGCCACAACCCTGAGTCGCAGGCTGTGAGCCATGTTGATGACCGCCTTTGTGATTGCCATGCTATCGCGATCTCGCGGCAGGTCTTCGACGAAGGAGCGATCGACTTTTACGCTGTCAACCGGAAGGCGCTTGATGTATGCGAGCGACGAATAGCCCGTGCCGAAATCGTCGATCGACACGTGGGCACCCATGCCCTTCAGCTGCCGCAACATCCCCACGGTCTGCTCGGGATTGTTCATCGCCATGCTCTCGGTGATTTCGAGCTCCAGGTCCGTCGCGTCCAGGCCGGAGTCCTTCAGAGCCGCCCCGATATCCTGGGGCAGGCTTGCCACGACGAACTGCCGGGGTGAAAGGTTTACCGCGATCCGCATCCGCCGCAGGCCCTGCTTCTGCCAAGCCCGGTTCTGGACGCAGGCCGCCTTGAGTACCCACGCTCCGATCGGCAATATGAGGCCGCTTTCTTCCGCCAGCGGGATGAAACGGGCCGGTGAGATCCATCCCAGGTCGGGATGCTGCCAGCGAATCAGCGCCTCCATACCGGTGATCTGCCCGCTCGCGATGTCCACCTTGGGTTGGTAGTGCAGCGTGAACTCGTCGCGATCGAGCGCGCGCCTCAGGCCCGCCTCCAGCAACAGTCGCTCGACTGAATAATTGTCGAACTGGGCCGAGTAGAACTGATAGTTGTTTTTGCCCTTTTCCTTGGCGCGATACAGGGCGATGTCGGCGTTCTTCAGCAGCGTCCTGCCGTCCTGCGGGTAGACGCTGATGCCAATACTGGCGGTAAGATGAAACTCCTGACCCTCCACGATCATGGGCCCGGAAATCGCATTCAGTATTCTCTGAGACACGCCGGCCACCGGCGCGAGGTCGGCAAGGTCGTCCATGAGCACCACGAATTCATCGCCGCCCTGGCGGGCCATCGTATCGGTATCCCGCAGGCAATCGGAAATGCGCTGCGCCGCGGTCTGCAGCACGAGGTCGCCCGCCTCGTGGCCCAGCGTGTCATTGACGTTCTTGAACCGGTCCAGATCGATCAGGAGCACCGCCATCTTCCTGTCATAGCGCTGCGCGCTCGCGAGGGCGTGCGACAGCTGTTCGTGGAGCAAGGTGCGGTTGGGTAGCGCAGTCAGCGGGTCATGCGTGGCGACTACGCGGAGCCTGTCCTCCGCCCGTCTGCGTTCCTCGATGTCTCGGTAAACCAGGTAATAGACTAGCCCGAGAAGAATCAGGCCACAAAATGTCGCCACGTAGAACGTCGTCAGGGCACGACGTGAACTCTTCTGCAAGTCCTCAGTCCGGTGCTCGAAGAGCCCCGCCTGCAATTCGGCGAACCGCTCGAACAGGTCGTCCATGCTGTTCAGAATGCGCTTGCTTTCCGAAGTCGTCATGGCATGCAGGGCCGCCGCCTTTCGTCCCGCCTGGACGTCGTTGAGTGCGCCTTCGAACTGAGCAGTGCGCGCGTCAATCAGCGATTCCAGCTGCTTGGTCTTGTCGATCTCGTCGGCATCGACGACCCGCTCCAGCAACTCGCTCATCGGGTGTTTGGTGGATTTCAGGATCTTGAGAGAGTTCTCCAGGTAATTCGTGTCTGCGGTGAGAATGTAGTTGCGCTGCCCGGCCTCTGAGCTGGAGACCGCGGACCGGATCTCCTTGAGCAGGTCCCTCGCCCGCAGACCGTCTTGCACGGCATCCGTCGCCTCCGTCAGCGTGACGAAGCTCCGATAGTCGATCAGTGCGTTAGCGACCAGGATCGCGATGCCAAGTCCGAACCCCGCGACGATCTTCCTGGGAACCGCCCGATTCATGGTGGTGTGCCTCGTGCCCCGAAGTAAAACCGTCCTAAGCACTGTCGCCAGAGGGCAACGCTGGCTGGTTCCTGCCCTGCAATGCAGTCATCCTCTCCGAGGGTGAGTAGCATGTCTATGCCGTTTTACACACCTGGGAGGGAGTATTTCTTTCCCTGACCTATTGCGACTTCGGGTCCCGCATTCATGGGATGGCCTGCGGCACCCCGGTCCTATAGGATGAGCCCGTCTCCAAATCGTCGTTGGATTGTCGAGGGGCGGATTTGGAAACCCGTTCGACGTCACGACCCAGTCCGGAAGGCCGCTCGCGAGCGACCTCTCCGGGTCAATCGTGGCGTCCCTGAAGGGCAAGGGCGTGGACGCACGGGCCATCGAGCTCAAGCCCACGGTGAGACACGACATGATGGAGCTGCTGTTCCAGGACCCGGACGTCGTCAAAGCCCTGCAACCGTAGGGAGCGCCGCCACCTCTTTGCTCTGCACGGGCGCCGATCTCGAGTGCCTGTGACAAAACCCTCACCGGCGTATCGAGAATGGGAGGCTTGTACCATCCAGAATGTGGCGATCGTCTCATTGACGTGGCCGTGCCCCGGCACGACCATGGGACCAACGCATCGAATGGGGCGCGGAGCGATGGATGGGCCGGAGCTGAACTGAACCTCCGAGCCGGCACACCACCACTCCCGCCTCGCCAGGCACTTCGTTATCGGGTGCCTTCCCAGACGAACATCAGCGACTCGAAATCGAGCATGTCGGCGTAGCGGTTCTCGCCGTGCTCGCGCCACGCGTGCAGCGCCTCGGCGAGCAGGTTGCTCCCCTGGCGATCGTAACCGTGGCAGCGCTTCTCCTCGAGCTCGTGCAGCCCGGCGCTCAGGATGTGCTGAACGTCGATGAAGATGTCGCACACTCCGCGCCAGAAATCGGGGCGCGCGCAGCTGTCGAGGGAGGTCTCCGGAATCGGTGTTCCCGCCCGCACCGGGAAGCAATAGCCGCGCATCGCGATTCGAGCGACGTAGCGTGTCTCGATCCGCAGCTCGGGCCAGCCCGGGATCGCCTCATCCTTCAGCGGGAGCGGCTGCGCGGAAGCCGCGGGGTCGAAAGCAAAGAAGAGCAGGAACGCCCCGAGCAATTTCAAAGAATGCGCGTGGCGTCCCCCGCTCATTGCGACGTGGCGGCAAACGGGTTGCTCGTCCCGAGCCGCGTGTAGCCGTTGTTGGAGAACAGGCGCAGCTCATACGTGCCCGGCGCGACCGTGGCCGGGACAGTCAACGGCACGTTGCCGCT
>Ga0137428_1000458_pt1 | contig 17643 bp, 14 predicted proteins | sample EasRivERMZT718_2_FD_102305 | JGI IMG/M metagenome (GOLD analysis project Ga0137428, IMG submission 102305) | Soil microbial communities from meander-bound floodplain in the East River, Colorado, USA - East River MetaG ERMZT718_2 | ecosystem: Environmental > Terrestrial > Soil > Floodplain ...
AGTACACGTAGCAAGGCGTACCGAAGCGGCGCGCGATGTCGTCCAACGCGACCTCGTCGGCGCACAGCACGCCGCTGCGGTAGGTAAAGGGCAAGGCGCCTACTTTTCTTCTTCGGTCAGCTCGCGCGGGTAGGGGACCGGCTCGTAAGCCTTGGGCTTGGCGGGCTTGATGCCCGGAGGCGGGCTGTCGCGCAGGTAGAGCGGCCCCTTCTGCCCGCAGCCGCCGGCCAGCGCGCAAGCGGCGACGACCAGGGGAAGGAAATGCCGACGGAAGCGCATAAAATCCTCATGCTACCCCATGGACGAAGCCGAATTCGCAGCGCAGGCGTCGGTCGTGCTCGACGCTCTGGAACGGGCGCTCGAGGAGACTGATTTGGACTTCGAGCTCAAGGAGGGGGGCATCCTCGAGGTTGAGTTCGAAGACGGCGCCAAGATCATCGTCAACCGGCACGCGGCGGCGCGCGAGATCTGGGTCGCGGCACGGTCGGGCGGGTTTCATTTCCGCTGGGACGGGACGGCCTGGCGCGACACGCGCAGCGGCGCCGAGCTGTTCGGCGCTCTTTCGGACCTGGTTTCCGGCCAGCTAGGCCGGCGCGTTCGGCTGCGGCTCGGGTAGCACCGGCGGCGGCTGCACCGGTACCGGCGGCTGCAGGACTTCGGGCGGCGGGACCGCCTCGCGGTAGAAGAATTCCGGGATCGTCTTCGCCTCGCCGGCAGGCGCCGGATACTGCATTGTCGGCACCGCGACCACGCCCTCGGGGGCGGTGCGCGACATCTCGGGGATATCGCCGAGCACTCTTTCCATGTAGCCGAGCCAGATCGGCAGCGCGACCACGCCGCCGGTCTGGTTCTTTCCGAGCGTCTTGGGCTGGTCGAAGCCTACCCACGACACCCCGACCAGCGCCGGCTGATAGCCGGCGAACCAGGCGTCGACGAACTCGTTCGTGGTGCCGGTCTTGCCGGCGAGGTCGGTGCGGCCGAGCCGCGCGGCGCGCGCGGCCGTGCCGGAGCGGGTGACGTCCTGCATCATGTTGTCCATGATGAAGGCGTTGCGCGGATCGAGCACGCGCAGCCCCTCGTCGCCCGCGCGCCGGGGATCGGCGAGCGCCAGCGCGTTGCCGCGGTCGTCGACGATCTTGTGGATGAAGTACGGCTGGATGAGGAAGCCGCCGTTCGCGAACACCGAGTAGGCGCGCGCCATCTGCCAGGCGGTCACCGATCCGGCGCCGAGCGCCATCGTCAGATAGGGCGGGTGCCGGTCGGGATCGAAGCCGAAGCGCGTGACGTACTCCTGGGCGTACCTGGGCCCGATCGCGTCCAGGATGCGGATCGACACCATGTTCTTCGACTTCGCGAGCGCGGTCCTCAGGCGCATCGGGCCCTCGAACTTGCCGTCGTAGTTCTTGGGCTCCCAGCGCTGGCTGCCGGTCTGCTCCGCCTCGAGAACCACCGGCTCGTCCGGGATCACGGTCGCGGCGGTGAATCCCTTCTCGAGGGCGGCCGAATAGATGAACGGCTTGAACGACGATCCCGGCTGGCGCCAGGCCTGGGTCACGTGGTTGAACTTGTTGCGGCTGAAGTCGAAGCCGCCGACGAGCGCCCGGATCGCGCCGTCCTGCGGATCGAGCGCGATGAAGGCGGCTTCGACCTCGGGCAGCTGCACGATCTGCCAATTCTTGCCGTCGCGCTGCACGCGGATGATGGCGCCCTTGCGGATGCGCCGTTGCGGGGCGGCTTTCGCATCGAGCGCGCGGGCGGCGAATTGCAGCCCCTGGCCCTGCACCGCGATGCGCTCGCCGCTGCGCAGCCCGGCCTGCACCTGCTTCCCGTCGTAGGCGAGGACCACCGCAGCGAGCAAGTCGTCGTTGTCCGGGTGATCGGCGAGCGCGTCCTCGAGGTCGTCGTCGTCGGGGGTGGCCGAAAGCTCGACGTAGCCTTCCGGGCCGCGATAGCCGGCGCGGCGATCGTATTCCAGCACCCCGGCGCGTAGGGCGACGTACGCGGCCTCCTGATCGGCCTTGCGGATCGTGGTGTAGACGCGAAACCCCCGGGTATACACATCCTCCGGGTAGTGCTCGGCAAGCGCCTGGCGCACCATCTCGGCGGCGTACTCGGCATGCACCGAGTACTCGGTGACCTCCCGCCGGGTGCGCAGCGGCGCCTTCAGGGCGTCCTCATACTGCGTGGCATCGATATAGCCGAGCTCGGTCATGCGGCGCAGCACGTACTGCTGGCGTTGCTTGGCGCGCTGCGGATTGGAAACCGGGTTCATCGATGGCGCCTTGGGCAGCCCGGCGAGCATCGAGATCTCGGCGAGCGAGAGTTGGCCGAGGGCCTTGCCGTAGTAAGCCTGGGAGGCAGCTGCAAAGCCGTAGGCGCGTTGTCCGAGGAAAATCTGATTGACGTAGAGCTCGAGGATCTGCTCCTTCGACAGGCTGTGCTCGATCTTGAAGGCAAGCAGCGCCTCGTACAGCTTGCGCGTCAGGGTCTTCTCCGATGACAGGAAGAAGTTGCGCGCCACCTGCATCGTGATGGTGCTCGCCCCCTGGCGCCGGCCGCCGGCGACCAGGTTCGCCCAGGCGGCGCGCAGCACGCCGACGTAGTCGATGCCGGGATGCTCGTAGAAGCGCTCGTCCTCGGCGGCGATCACCGCGTTCTTGAGCTGCTGCGGCACCTCGGCGATCGAAATGAACGAGCGGCGCTCCTCGCCGAACTCGCCGATCAGAACCCCTTCGGCGCTGTAGATGCGCAGGGGGATCTTGGGCTGGTAGGCGGTGAGGGCCTCGAGCGAGGGCAGCTGGGGATAGGCCAGGACCACCACTAGGCCCACACCCAAGATGGCGGCCACAGCCAATCCGGCCAGGACCGCGAGGGGGAAGGCGACAAACCGGATCCACATGTTCTTGTGGCTTAGAACGGTCGGGAAGGGCGTTGTTGCAAGGGGTGACGGGACCGCCGGGATAATACCCCCTTACCCCCTGTGGAAAGTTAAGTAGACAGCCGTGGGACTTGTTGCTAGCATTTAAGGCGGTTTCTGCGAATCGCGCCTAAGAGCCGACGCGAAAAGGGAAATACCTGGGAAGGATCAAATGGCATTCGACCTCTTCACAGCGAAGGCGCCACCGCTGTTCGGGCTGGACATCAGCTCTTCATCGGTGAAGATGCTGGAGCTCGTCGATGGCGGCAAGAGCGGCTATCGCGTCGAGCGCTACGCCATCGAGCCGCTGCCGCGCGACTCCGTGGTCGACGGCAACATCAACAACCTCGAGGCGGTGACCGAGTCGGTCAAGCGCGCCCACGGCCGCATGGGCACCCGCACCAAGCACGTCGCGATGGCGGTGCCGAGCGGCGCCGTCATCAGCAAGAAGATCATCGTCCCGGCCACCTTGCGCGAGGAAGAGCTCGAGGTGCAGGTCGAGAGCGAGGCCAACCAGTACATCCCGTTCGCGCTCGAGGAAGTCAACCTGGATTTCCAGATCCTCGGCCCGTCGGCGACCAATCCCGAGGAGCAGGAAGTCCTGATCGCGGCGACGCGAAAGGAAAAGGTCGAGGACCGGATTGCGGTGGCCGATTCCGCCGGCCTTAAGGCGCTGGTGATGGACGTCGAGTCCTTTGCCCAGCAGACCGCGCTTTCGCTGGTGGTGCAAGGGCTGCCCGGCGGGGGCAGGGACCAGAACATCGCCGTGGTCGACGTCGGCGCCAACGTGATGCAGGTGACGGTGCTGCGCAACGACCAGTCGGTGTATACGCGCGAGCAGGCGTTCGGCGGGAACCAGCTCACCCAGGACATCGTCAGCCGCTACGGCATGACCCCTGAGGAGGCGGAGAACGCCAAGCGCTCGGGCGGCCTGCCCGACGACTTCGAGGCCGAGGTCATGAAGCCTTTCATGGAAAACCTGTCGATGGAAGTGCAGCGCGCGCTGCAGTTCTTCTTTACCTCGACGCAGTACCACGCGGTCGACCATATCCTGCTCGCCGGCGGCTCGGCGGTGATCCCCGGGCTCGACGAGGTGGTGCACACGCGCGCCCAGGTGCCGACGAGCGTCGCCAACCCGTTCTCCCTGATGCAGGCGTCGCCCAAGGTCCAGCTCAAGCGGCTGATGGTGGACGCCCCTTCGCTGATCGTCGCCTGCGGCCTGGCGATGAGGAGGTTCGATCCGGTATGAACGCGCGCATCAACCTGCTGCCGCACCGCGCCGAGCGGCGCAAGCGCGCGCGGCAGCATTTCATGACGGTCTCCGGGATGACCGTCGGCCTCGGCATCCTGGTCGCGTTCCTGATCTATCAGTTCTACGCCCGCCAGATCGAGGTGCAGACCGACCGCAACACCTTCCTCGCCAACGAGATCAAGAAGCTCGACAAGGACATCGCCGACATCAACGAGCTGCGCAACCAGATCCAGGCGCTGCTCGCGCGCAAGCAGATCATCGAGACCCTGCAGGCCGACCGCGCCCAGACCGTGCACCTGCTCGAGCAGATGGTGCGCCAGATGCCCGAGGGCGTGTACCTGAAATCGATGAAGCAGGCCGGGTCGAAGGTGCACGTCGTGGGCTACGCGCAGTCGAACGCGCGCGTGTCGACGCTGATGCGCAACATCGAGGCCTCGCCGTGGCTGACGCAGCCGGTGCTGGTCGAGGTCAAGGCGGCCAACGTCGACAAGCGGCGCGTCTCCGAATTCAACATGTACCTGAACCTGAAGCGCGCCGAGCCGCCGAAGGAGGGCGCGAAGTCGGCGCCGCCGGCGGCGGCGAAGAAGGGATAAGGCCATGGCGCTCAACTTCAACGCGATCGCCGACGAGTTCAAGCGAACCAACTGGAAGGACGCAGGTACTTGGGGCGCAGCGCCCAAGGTCGTGGTGCTGCTCGCGATCCTGATCGGCGTCCCGGTCGCCGGCTTCTTCGTCTTCAACCAGGGGCAGATCGAGGAGCTCGAGGCCGGCCAGCAGAAGGAGGCGAAGCTCAAGGAGGAATACGTCGGCAAGAAGAAGCAGGCGATCAACCTCGACCTGCACCGCCAGCAGCTGCGCGAGATCGACACCCAGTTCGGCGCGCTGCTGAAGCAGCTGCCCAACAAGTCGCAGATGGATGCGCTGCTGGTCGACATCAACCAGGCCGGCCTCGGCCGCGGCCTGCAGTTCGAGCTGTTCAAGCCCGCCGCCGCCGAAATGCGGCGCGAGTTCTACGCCGAGCTGCCGATCGACGTGAAGGTGACCGGCACCTACCATGACATGGGCGCGTTCGCGAGCGACGTCGGCCAGCTTTCCCGCATCGTCACGCTCAAGGACGTGAACATCGTCGCCGGCAGGGACGGCAACCTGACGATGGACGCGATCGCGCGCACCTTCCGCTACCTCGACGACGACGAGATCGCGGCGCAGCGCAAGGCGGCGACTCAGAAAGGCGCGAAGAAGTGAGCGCGGGCGTACGCCTGGTGATGCTCGCCGCGGCGCTCGCGCTCGCCGCCTGCGGCGGCGAGGAGCACAGCGACCTCAAGGAGGAGCTGCACCAGCTCACGAAGGACCTGCGCGGGCGCGTCGAGCCGCTGCCGCAGGTCAAGCCCTACGAGCCGGTGCCGTATACCGCCGAGGGCCAGGTCGACCCGTTCCGCACCGAGCGCATCGAAGTGGCGTCGGCCGGCCGCGCCACGGGCGCCTCGGTCGCGCTCATCGAGGAGCAGAAGAAGCGCCCGCCCGAGCCGCTCGAAGCCTTCCCGCTCGAGTCGATCCAGATGCTCGGCACCATCACCCAGAACAAGGAGACCTTCGCCCTGGTGAAGGCCGGCCCCAACCTGTACCGGGTGAAGAAGGGCAATTACCTGGGCCAGAACTTCGGCGTCATCACGGCGATCGACGAGGCGCAGATCAGCTTGAAGGAGCTGGTCCAGGACTCGACCGGCGACTGGGTGGAGCGCATCAGCTCGCTGCAACTGGTGGAGGCAAAACGATGAATACCAAAGCCACTCCCCGCATTTCTGCGCTCCTGCTCTGGCTGGCGGGGCTCGCCCTGTTCGCAACCACGGCGGCCGCGCAGAACAGCATCGACAATTTCGAGGTCCGCCAGGAGGCCGGCAGGACGGTGGTCCGCGTCACGACCAAGGAGCCGCTGAAGAGCGTGCCGCCGAACTTCTCGGTCGCCACGCCGGCGCGCATCGCCTTCGACTTTCCCAGCACCGTGAACGCCCTCGGCCGCTCCAGCCAGGACATCGGCCAGGGCGAGCTGCGCAGCATGAACATCGTGCAGGGCGCCGACCGCACGCGGATGGTGCTCAACCTGCGCAGCCCCCGCGGCCACGAAGCGGTGCTCGACGGCAACACGCTGGTCATCACCCTCGCGGAGGCGGCGGTGGCGCAGACCGGACCGGCGGCGACGGCGCAGTTCGCCGAGGGCCGCGGCGACGTCAAGCACGCCGTGCGCGACATCGACTTCCGCCGCGGCCGCGGCGGCGAAGGGCGCGTGGTGGTCGATCTTTCGGACACCACCACCGGCATCGACATCCGCGTGCAGGGGCAGAACATCGTGGTCGACTTCCTCAAGACCTCGCTGCCCGAGAACCTGCGGCGCCGGCTCGACGTGATCGACTTCGGCACGCCGGTCAATACGGTGAGCACCTTCCAGCAGGCGGACAACGTGCGCATGGTGATCGAGCCGAAAGGACAGTGGGAGCACAACGCCTACCAGTCCGACACGCAGTTCGTGCTCGAGGTGAAGCCGATCGTCGCCGATCCGTCGCGCGCCACGGCGCAGCGCGGGCGCTATACCGGCGAGCGGCTCTCGCTCAACTTCCAGAACGTGGAAGTGCGCGCGGTGCTGAACGTGATCGCCGACTTCACCGACCTCAACATCATCACCAGCGACACGGTCAGCGGCAACATCACGCTGCGGCTGCGGGACGTGCCGTGGGACCAGGCGCTCGAGATCATCCTGCAGACGCGCGGCCTCGACAGCCGGCGCAGCGGCAACGTGATCTGGATCGCGCCGCGCGACGAGCTCGCCACGCGGGAGAAGCTGCAGCTCGAGGCGGCGAACCAGATCTCGGACCTGGAGCAGACGCGCACCGAGTCGTTCCAGATGAACTACCAGAAGGCGGCCGACGTGCAGAAGCTGCTGTCGGACCCGACGCAGCGCATTCTCTCCAAGCGCGGCAGCGCCGTGGTCGACGCCCGCACCAACACGCTGTTCGTGCAGGACACCCCCAGCCGCCTCGAGGAAGTGCGGCGGCTGATCGCCAAGATCGACGTCGCCGTGCGCCAGGTGATGATCGAGGCGCGCATCGTCGAAGCCTCCGACACGTTCAGCCGCAACCTCGGCGCGCGCATCGCGCTGAACGACCGCCAGGCGAGCGGTCATCGCGTCCTGGGGCAGAACAGCCCGCGCGTCATCGCCGGCGGCGGCCTGGCGAGCGAGGGTTTCATGACCGGGCAGATCGAGACCCAGCCGAACTTCTTCGGCGACACGACCAACGTCAACCTGCCGGCCGTCGGCCTCAACAACTTCGGCGCGGGACAGGTCTCGCTGATCCTGTTCAACAGCGCGGCGAGCCGCTTCCTCAACCTCGAGCTCTCGGCGCTGGAGGCCGACGGCAAGGGCAAGATCATCTCCAGCCCGCGCGTGCTGACCGCCGACCAGGTCGAGGCGCTGATCGAGCAGGGCGCCGAGATCCCGTACCAGACCGCGACTTCGTCCGGCGCGACCGCGCTCTCCTTCCGCAAGGCGGTGCTGTCGCTGAAGGTGAAGCCGCAGATCACCCCCGACGGCAACGTCATCATGACGCTCGACGTGAACAAGGACGCGCCCGGCCAGCAAGTGCCCGGCGGCGTGCAGATCAATACCAAGCACGTAAAGACCGAGGTCCTGGTCGAGAACGGCGGCACGGTGGTGATCGGCGGCATCTACGAGCAGAACGATCGCACCGACGTCACCCAGGTGCCGTGGTTCGGCGACCTGCCCGTCATCGGCTGGCTGTTCAAGAACAAGGCCACGACCAACGCCAAGACGGAGCTACTGGTGTTCGTCACGCCGCGCATCGTCAACGAGCGCCTCACTATTCGCTAGCACCGCCTCTTCGCTTCTCTCCTCGCGACGGCCGGTCCCCCCGGCCGTTTTTGTTCCTACAATGCCGGGATGCAGCACGCGGCAAACCTCTACCTGGTCGGGATGATGGGCGCGGGCAAGACTACCGTCGGGCGCACGCTCGCGCGGCGCCTGAAGCTGCGCTTCGTCGACTCGGACCACGAGATCGAGGCGCGCTGCGGCGTGAAGATCCCGGTGATCTTCGAGATCGAAGGCGAGCGGGGCTTCCGCGCCCGCGAGACGCAGGCGATCGCCGAGCTCACGGCGCTCGACGGCATCGTGCTCGCCACCGGCGGCGGCGTGGTGCTCGCCGAAGAGAACCGCAGCCGGCTGGCCGCGCGCGGCACTGTGGTCTATCTGCGCGCGACCCCCGAGCACCTGTACGAGCGCGTGCGCCAGGACCGCAACCGGCCGCTGCTCGCCGGAGGCGATGCGCTCGGGCGCTTGCGCGAGCTCTACCGCGAGCGCGATCCGCTGTATAGCGCGCTCGCCGATCTGGTGGTCGATACCGGCAGGCAGAGCGTGCAGGTGCTGGCGCGCGGCCTGCTCGAGCAGCTCGGAGCGCGATGGAAAGCCTCAGCGTAGCCCTCGGCAGCCGGGCTTATCCCATCCATATCGGGGCCGGCATCATCGGCTCGGACGGGCTTTACCAGCCACACCTTGCCGGTGGTAGCGCGGCGATCGTCACCAACCAGGTAGTAGCGCCGCTTTACCTCGACAAAGTGAAGCGAGCGTTGGTCGCCGCGGGCGCACGCCACACTGCAATAATCGTCCCGGACGGCGAGCAGACGAAAAGCTGGCAGACCCTGCACCAGATCTTCGATGCGCTGCTCGGCGCGCGCTGCGGGCGCGATACGCTGATCGTTGCCCTGGGCGGCGGCGTCGTCGGCGATCTCGCCGGCTTTGCCGCCGCGGTGTATCAGCGCGGCGTGCCCTTCGTCCAGGTGCCGACCACGCTGCTCGCGCAGGTCGACTCCTCGGTCGGCGGCAAGACTGCCATCAACCACGCGCTGGGCAAGAACATGATCGGCGCGTTCCACCAGCCGCGCGCAGTGATCTCGGACGTGGCGACGCTCGACTCCCTGCCCGAGCGCGAGCTGCGCTCCGGCATCGCCGAGGTGATCAAGCACGGCTTCGCGCTCGACGCGGGGTTCGTGGAATGGCTCGAGTCCAACATCGAAAAAATCCTGAAGAAGGACCGCGCGGCCCTGGCTCATGCCGTGCGTCGCAGCTGCGAGCTGAAGGCGCGCATCGTGGCCGAGGACGAGCGCGAATCGGGAGCGCGGGCCTTGCTCAATTTCGGCCACACCTTCGGCCATGCGATCGAGGCCGGTACCGGCTACGGCGCCTGGCTGCACGGCGAGGCCGTCGCCGCCGGGATGGTGATGGCGGCAGAGCTATCCCAGCTAATGGGTCACTTGAAAAAAACTGAAGTCGTCCGCGTTCGCGACTTGCTGAAGCGCGCCGGGTTGCCCGTGGCCGGCCCCGCGCTCGCTCCCGAGCGCCTTATGGAACTGATGGCGCTCGATAAAAAGGCGGCGAAAGGCAGGACGCGCTTCGTCGTGCTGGAAGCGCTCGGACGCGCGGCGCTGCGCGCTGACATCGACGAAGCTGCCGTGCGCGGAGCCATTGTCGCTGCAGCGCAGTAAATGTATATTCAGTAGTTCGGTCATGAGCTTGCCTCATCCTCAAGGGCTCTATCACCCCGCGAACGAGCACGACGCGTGCGGCGTCGGCTTCGTGGCGCACATCAAGGGCAAGAAGTCGCACGCGATCGTCGAGCAGGGTCTGTCGGTTCTGAAGAACCTGAGCCACCGCGGCGCGGTGGGCTACGACCCAAAGCTCTCCGACGGCGCGGGCTGCCTGATCCAGATTCCGGACCGGTTCTATCGCGAGGAGATGGCAAGACAGGGCGTCAAGCTGCCGCCCGCGGGGCAATACGGCGTCGGCATGGTATTCCTGCCGCGCGATCCCGCCTCGCGCATCGCCTGCGAGTACGAGATCGAGCGTGCCATCAAGGACGAGCACCAGGTGCTGCTCGGCTGGCGCGACGTGCCGGTCGACAACTCGGATCTCGCCGTCCCGGCGAAGCAGCTCGAGCCGGTGATCCGGCAGGTCTTCATCGGCCGCGGCCGGCGCCTGACGGTGACCGATGCGCTCGAGCGCAAGCTCTACATCATCCGCAAGAGCTCGGGCCACGCCATCCAGGCGCTGAAGCTCAAGCACGGGAGAGAGTTCTACGTGCCGTCGATGTCGGCGCGCACCGTGTGCTACAAGGGCATGCTGCTCGCCCACCAGGTCGGCGAGTACTACCTCGACCTCAAGGACGCGCGCGTCGAATCGGCGCTCGCGCTCGTGCACCAGCGCTTCTCGACCAACACCTTCCCGTCGTGGGACCTGGCGCACCCGTTCCGCCTGATCTGCCACAACGGCGAGATCAACACCCTGCGCGGCAACGTGAACTGGATCCGCGCGCGCCAAGGCGCCATCTCGTCGCCGATTCTCGGCGCTGATCTGGCCAAGATCTGGCCGCTGATCTACGACGGCCAGTCCGATTCGGCCTCGTTCGACAACGCGCTCGAGCTGCTGGTGATGGGAGGCTACTCGGTCGCGCACGCGATGATGATGATGATCCCAGAGGCGTGGGAGAACCACACGCTCATGGATCCGGCGCGGCGCGCGTTCTACGAATACCACGCGGCGATGATGGAGCCCTGGGACGGCCCGGCGTCGATCGCTTTCACCGACGGCCGCCAGATCGGCGCCACGCTCGACCGCAACGGCCTGCGGCCTTCGCGCTACATCGTCACCGACGACGACCTGGTCATCATGGGGTCGGAGTGCGGCTGCCTGCCGATCCCCGAAGAGCGGATCGTGAAGAAGTGGCGCCTGCAGCCTGGCAAGATGTTCCTGGTCGACGTGGAGAAGGGGCGCATCGTCGACGACAAGGAGCTCAAAGAGACGCTGGCGAACGCCAAGCCCTACGCCGACTGGATCGAGCGCATCCGCGTGCGGCTCGACGAGGTCGACACCGAGAAGACCCGGCCGCTCAAGTCGGAGGTCCCGCTGCTCGACCGCCAGCAGGCGTTCGCCTACACGCAGGAGGACCTGAAGTTCCAGCTCGCGCCGATGGCGCAGGCGGGCGAGGAGCCGGTCGGCTCGATGGGCAACGACGCCTCGCTTGCGGTGCTGTCGAGGCGCAACAAGACCCTCTACCACTATTTCAAGCAGCTCTTCGCGCAGGTGACCAACCCGGCCATCGACCCGATCCGCGAGGAGCTGGTCACCTCGCTGGTGAGCTTCATCGGGCCCAAGCCCAACCTCCTCGGCATCGACGAGCTGAACCCGCCGCTGCGCCTCGAAGTGTCGCAGCCGGTGCTCGATTTCTACGAGATGGAGAAGATCCGCCACATCGAGCGCTACACCGGCGGCAAGTTCAAAGCCTGCGAGCTCGACATCACCTACCCCGTGGCCTGGGGCAAGGAGGCGATCGAAGCGCGCCTCGCCTCGCTCGCGGCGCAGGCCGAGGATGCGGTGCGCTCCGGCTATTCGATCATCGTGGTCTCGGATCGCCTGCTCGACCGCGAGCGCGTCGCGATTCCTGCGCTGCTCGCCCTGTCCGCGATCCACCAGCACCTGGTGAACAAGGGCTTGCGCACCTCCACCGGGCTGGTGGTCGAGACTGGCAGCGCGCGCGAGGTGCACCACTTCGCGCTGCTCGGCGGCTACGGCGCCGAGGCGGTGCACCCGTATCTCGCGCTCGAGACCATCCTTTCCTTCTCGTCGGACAAGACCAAGGCGGTCAAGAGCTACGTCAAGGCGATCGGCAAGGGGCTCAAGAAGGTCATGTCGAAGATGGGCATCTCGACCTACATGTCCTACACCGGCGCGCAGCAGTTCGAAGCCGTGGGCCTGGAGAAATCGCTGGTCGACAAGTACTTCACCGGCACGGCGAGCAACGTGCAGGGCATCGATCTGTTCGAGGTCGCCGAAGAAGCGCTCCGCACCCACCGCGCGGCGTTCGGCGAGAAGGACCCGGTGCTGGCGGCGGCGCTCGACGCCGGCGGCGAGTACGCGTGGCGCGTGCGCGGCGAGGACCACACCTGGACGCCGGACGCGATCGCCAAGCTGCAGCATGCGTCGCGCCAGAACTCCTTCCAGACCTACAAGGAATACGCGGCGCTGATCAACGACCAGGCCAGGCGCCACCTCACGTTCCGCGGCCTGTTCGAGTTCAAGCTCGCCGGCCGCACGCCGGTGCCGCTCGAGGAAGTGGAACCGGCTGCCGAGATCGTGAAGCGATTTTCGACGGGCGCAATGTCGCTGGGCTCGATCTCCACCGAAGCGCACACCGTGCTCGCGATCGCGATGAACCGCATCGGCGGCCGCTCCAACACGGGCGAGGGCGGCGAGGACCGCAAGCGCTACGCGCCGATCCGGGAAGGCGAGAGCCTGATGTCGCGGCTGGGCGATGGCCGCGTGCAGGTGGACATCCCGCTCAAGGCCGGCGATTCGCTCAATTCCAAGATCAAGCAGGTCGCGTCGGGCCGCTTCGGCGTCACCGCCGAATACCTCGCCAACGCGCAGATGCTGCAGATCAAGATCGCCCAGGGAGCCAAGCCCGGCGAGGGCGGGCAGCTGCCCGGGCGCAAGGTGTCCGAATACATCGCCGAGCTGCGCTACTCGACGCCCGGGGTCGAGCTGATCTCGCCGCCGCCGCACCACGACATCTACTCGATCGAGGACATCGCGCAGCTGATCCACGACCTCAAGAACGCGAGCCCCGAGGCCTGGGTGAGCGTGAAGCTCGTGTCCGAGGTCGGCGTGGGGACCATCGCGGCGGGCGTGTCCAAGGCGAAGTCCGACCACGTCACGATCTCGGGCCACGACGGCGGCACCGGCGCCTCGCCCTGGTCCTCGATCATGCACGCCGGCACGCCCTGGGAGCTCGGGCTCGCGGAGACGCAGCAAACATTGGTCTTGAACAGATTGAGAGGCAGGATCTCGGTCCAGGTCGACGGCCAGATGAAGACCGGGCGCGACGTGGTGATCGGCGCGATCCTCGGCGCCGACGAGTTCGGCTTCGCCACCGCGCCGCTCGTGGTCGAGGGCTGCATCATGATGCGCAAGTGCCACCTCAACACCTGCCCGGTGGGCGTGGCGACGCAGGACCCGGAGCTGCGCAAGAAATTCGAGGGCAAGCCCGAGCACGTGGTGAACTACCTTTTCTTCGTCGCCGAGGAAGCGCGCGAGCTCATGGCTCGGCTTGGCGTCAGGAAGATCAACGAGCTCATCGGGCGGACCGAGCTCCTGGACACGCAGAAGGGAATCGAGCACTGGAAGGCCAAAGGACTCGACTTCTCGAAGATCTTCTACATGCCGCAGATGCCGCCCGAGGTGGCGCTCCATCACTGCGAGACGCAGAGCCACGGCCTGGAGAAAGCGCTCGACAACCGCCTGATCGACCTCGCGCGGCCCGCGCTCGAGCGCGGCGAGAAGGTGACGATCGAGACCCCGATCCGCAACATCAACCGCACCGTGGGCACGATGCTCTCCAACCGCATCGCGCTGCGCTACGGGCATGACGGCCTGCCCGACGAGACGATCCACGTGCGCTTCGCCGGCTCGGCCGGCCAGAGCTTCGGCGCGTTCCTCGCGCGCGGCGTGTGGCTCGATCTGATCGGCGACACCAACGACTATTGCGGCAAGGGCCTGTCCGGCGGCCGCATTTCCGTCCAGCCTTCGCCGAAATTCCGCGGCGAGCCGACCGAGAACATCATTACCGGCAACGTCGTGCTCTACGGGGCGATCGAGGGCGAGGCGTATTTCCGCGGCGTCGCGGGCGAGCGCTTCGCGGTGCGCAATTCAGGCGCGCAAGCGGTGGTCGAAGGTGTCGGCGACCACGCTTGCGAATATATGACCGGCGGCACGGTCGTTGTGTTGGGTCTTAGTGGAAGAAATTTTGCGGCCGGCATGTCCGGCGGCATCGCCTACGTCCTCGACGAGGACGGCACGTTCGTCAAGCGTTGCAATACGGCGATGGTGGCGCTCGAGCCGCTCGCCGCCGAGCAGGAACAGGAAGCGAAGCTCGGGCGCGAGCTGTGGCACAAAGGGGTCGCCGACGAGGCGCACGCGAGACGGCTGCTCGAGCGCCACGCGCGCTACACCGGCAGCGCGCGCGCCAAGCTGATCCTCGAGCGCTGGAGCGAATACCGCGGCAAGTTCGTCAAGGTTTTCCCGCACGAGTACCGGCGTGCGCTTGGCGAGCTGGCCGCCAAGCACAAGCGCCTGGCGGCTTAAGCGGGATCAGACGCAGGCATGGGCAAGATCACGGGTTTCCTGGAATACGAACGCCTGGATGAGCCGCACGAGCCGGCCGAGGCACGCAAGAAGCATTACCGCGAGTTCTACCTGCGCCTCTCGGACAAGGACGCCGGCGTCCAGGGCGCGCGCTGCATGGACTGCGGCATCCCGTTCTGCATGTCGGGCTGCCCGGTCAACAACATCATTCCCGACTGGAACGATCTCGTGTACCGCCAGGACTGGAAGGCGGCGATCGAGACCCTGCACTCGACCAACAATTTTCCCGAGTTCACCGGCCGCATCTGCCCCGCGCCGTGCGAAGAAGCGTGCGTGCTGCGCATCAACGAGGATCCGGTCGGCATCAAGTCGATCGAGCACGCGATCATCGACAAGGCGTGGGAAGAAGGCTGGGTGCGGCCGCAGCCCGCGGCGCACCGCACCGGCAAGAAAGTGGCGGTGGTCGGCTCCGGCGGCGCCGGCCTCGCCTGCGCGCAGCAGCTTGCCCGCGCCGGGCACGAGGTCACCGTGTTCGAGAAGAGCGACCGCCTCGGCGGCCTGCTGCGCTACGGCATTCCGGACTTCAAGCTCGAGAAAGCGGTCATCGACCGGCGCCTCGAGCAGATGCGCGCCGAGGGGGTGAAGTTCCGCACCAGCGTGCTGGTCGGCGCGCAGCGCCCCGGGAGCGGGATCGTCAACGACGCCGACCAGAACATCTCCCCGCAAAAGCTGATGGCCGAGTTCGACGCGGTGGTTCTCGCCGGCGGCGCCGAGCAGCCGCGCGACCTGCCGATCCCGGGGCGCGAGCTGGATGGCGTGCATTTCGCGATGGAGTTCCTGCCGCTGCAGAACAAGCGCGTCGCCGGCGACGTCGGCGTGCGCGAGCTGACGGCGAAGGACAAGCACGTCATCGTGATCGGCGGCGGCGACACCGGCTCCGACTGCATCGGTACTTCCAACCGGCAGCAAGCGGCGTCGGTGACGAATTTCGAGCTGTTCCCGATGCCGCCGGACGTGGAGCGCAATCCGGTCTGGCCCTACTGGCCGACCCGGCTGCGCACGTCCTCGTCGCACGAGGAAGGGGTCGAGCGCGATTGGTCGATCGCGACCAAGGCGCTGATCGGGGAGAACGGGAAAGTCAAGGCGTTAAGGGCGGTCCGGCTCGAATGGAAAGGCGGCAAGTCGAGCGAGATGCCCGGCAGCGAATTCGAGATTCCCGCAGACCTCGTGCTGCTCGCCATGGGCTTCGTCTCGCCGGTGCAGTCGCTGCTCGAGGAGTTCGGCGTTCAGAAGGATGCCCGCGGCAATGCCAAGGCCAAGACGGAGAACAGCGCCTCCGGCCCGGCTTACGCGACCTCGGTGCCCAAGGTGTTCGCCGCCGGCGACATGCGCCGCGGCCAGTCGCTCGTGGTGTGGTCGATCCGCGAAGGTCGCCAGTGCGCCCGCGCGGTCGACGAATTCCTCATGGGGTTCTCGGAGCTTCCGCGCTAGGCAGGGAACTGAGCGCCAGCACGGCGAACGAGGCGAGCCAGTGCTCGCCGACGTAGTGGCCGCCGGCGACATGGGGTAGCGCGGCCGCAAGATGGCGCTCCGCGGCCTCTTCGTAGCCGAGCTTCCGGAGGCACCACGCGCGCGACAGCGCGAGGCCGTCGAGGTGGCTCTGCTTGGGATCCGCGCGATCGGCCACCGTAGGCGGTTCGAGCTGGCCTGCCCCCGACGGGAGAAACGCCTTCTGCCAGGCGCAGAATGGCTCGGGCGCCATCACCTCCTGCATGAGCGTCGCTTCGACCAGCGCCGGCGAGAGGAAATCGTCGAGCGAGGGCTCGTAGGCGAGCGGCGCCTCCCGGTCGTCGCGGTACCAACGCAGGGCGGCCGCCTTGATTTCACTTTCCAGTGTCTTGTCTTTGGCAGTGCGCGCGTAGTCGAGGGACAGCAAGCACGCAAACGCGGTGTTGCCGTGGCCGCCGGCGCGGATCGGGTACGGCGCGCCGCCCACGAAGTGCGCCATGCGCCGCGCCAGCTCCGTGGCGAGCGGCTGCAGCGCGCCCGACCATTTCTCGTTTCCGAGCCTGAGCAGCTCGGCCTGCAGCTCGAGCAGCCAGGCCCAGCCATACGGGCGCTCGAAAGTCTTGCCCGCCGCGGCGTTGAAGTAGGCGAGCTCGGCGCCGAGGGCTTCGGGCGTGAAATGCGGGTCCAGGACCGGCGTGATCTTCACGCTCTGCGCTGGGTAGAGCCGCAATACCCTTGCGAGAGTCCAGTGCATGTGCACGGCCGAATGCCAGTCGTAGCTGCCGTAGAAGGCGGGGTGCAGCTTGCGGGGCGCGAGCTCCTCGCCGGCCCGGGTCAGCAGGTGCGCGACATGGCGCGGGTACTCGCGCTCGACGTTTGCGAGAGCAACGCGCGCAAACCGGGCAGCAAGATCGGCGGTCAGCAAGCGGCGGCTTATTCGCTCGCGGGCGCGATGCGGTACTCGAGGACCCCGGCCTTGTTGTTCAGGGTTTCGGACAGCCGGCGCAGGTTGCTCGGCTGGAGCGTGCGCAGCACCATCCGGTACTCGAATTGCCCGACGTCGCCGCGCAGCCGGTAGCTGAGGTTGTGCAGATCCAGCCCGTGCTCGGTCACGAGCCCGCGCAGCGCGGACTCGGACATCGCTGCGTCGCGGGCAAAGCGCACGACGAAGATGGCGTACGACTCGGTCGGCAGCCGGGCCTCGATCCAGCGGAACGCCGACAGCGTGCCAAGCGACACCACGGTGCCGATGAGCGCGGCGAAATAGAAGCCGATGCCGGTGAGGATGCCGATCGCCGCGGTGACCCAGATCGATGCCGCGGTCGTGAGGCCGCGCACGGTGAAGCCTTCCTTGATGATCGCGCCCGCGCCGACGAAGCCGATGCCGGTCATGATGCCCTGCGCCATCCGGGTCGGGTCGATGATCACGCGCGCGGCCGAATCGCGCGGAAACCAGTGCTGCTCGTATATGGTCACCAGCATCAGGAGGCTCGAAGCGACGCACACCAGCGCGTGGGTGCGGAACCCCGCCGGGCGGCCGCGGTGGCTGCGCTCCAGTCCGATCAGCCCACCGGCGGCCAGGGCGGCGATGATGCGGAAAACCATCTCCAGGTACTCTTGAGCCATGGTCCGAGTGTAGGTGAAACCGCTAGAATCGGCACGGAATCAGCCAGATGGCGCTCGAAATCCTCGTTCTCGCGGCAGGCCTGGGAAAGCGCATGCGCTCCAGCCTCCCCAAGGTGCTGCACCCGCTTGCCGGCCGGC
>Ga0137428_1000460_pt1 | contig 17574 bp, 22 predicted proteins | sample EasRivERMZT718_2_FD_102305 | JGI IMG/M metagenome (GOLD analysis project Ga0137428, IMG submission 102305) | Soil microbial communities from meander-bound floodplain in the East River, Colorado, USA - East River MetaG ERMZT718_2 | ecosystem: Environmental > Terrestrial > Soil > Floodplain ...
GGACACGGTCGTGCTACGTGTGGTTTCCTGCTCGACCTGGTCGAGGAGGTCCGCTGTATCCTCGTCAGGGGGCGGCGCCGGGGCCGGTCGGGCCAATCGATAGGTCTTCAGAATGCCATGCGCCCACGACACCATGCGCCAGTCCCCACCCCGCCAGTGAAAGACGGCCTGGCTGGGGCCGTAGTCCGGTTCCTGCGGATCACGTAGACGCTTGCTATCGAGGGCTTTGCCTGCCTTCGTGGTGAGGTCCTGCGCCGTAATCTCACGCGAGGGGAAGTAAAGCAGGTGCTCAGGCAAGAGTTCATCCCGCTCGGCGTGAATGAGACGCCGCGTGATTTCCTGTTCCTGCTCCTGAGTAGAGAGAGTCGGGGCCTGCTGCGTGATGCGCTGGCGTACCTTTTCCCGTTGCCCTGGGCGCAGTGCATCTTTCGCGGCCTCGAGGCGCCTAGCGTATTCTTGGCGTTCCTCGTCAGTGGCATCGGAGAGCTCATCGAGGTTGAGCATGATGCCAGCGTGCAATTCGGGCTGCGGTCTGTCCTGGTAGAACGGCGCGCCTTTTGCGATCAGGGCCCCAGCGACATAATCAAGGTGTTCGGGACTGAGTACCGTCAAATCAACGAGTGCTCTCTCTAAGAGGGCGGCAACACCCGTATCTTTATTCGCAGTCGCAAACTTGCAAAACCCCAGGCCAGCGCACCACAACGTGATCCGCAGCAGTTCACGGAACCTGGCGACATCACCGGTTACGAGGAGATAAATGTGCATGCCGTGGGGCGGCGTCAGCCAGACATCGGGCTGTTCTTTGGGGCGAATCGACGACCGCGTACTGAAGGTGCGGAGATAGCCGACGTCAGCGAACACAGGCCAGAGCGCAGCCATGTGCGCCATGAGGGCCTCAGCGCTTTCCACGTGCACCTGTGCGGCAGGGTCTGGGTCATAATCAAACATAATGATGGAGCGGTCTGGTGGATAGCTGAAACAGTCGAGGGTACGGGCTATCGTGCCAGGTTCCCTGGTGTACTTCTCGGCCACGACAAGTTGAAACATGGCCCCAGGGGCGGAGCCTGTCGGTATGCCATGCACCAGGGCTTGCTTCGGTGTAATACGTCCAAGGATGTCTCGCAGTCCTTCGAGCCCGGGAACCTGCACATGCTCGACGCGGCCTTCAGAAATCCAGAGACTGTGATTGGGATCAACGATTGGGGAGGCATCGCTCCAGGCAGGAATCAGCCGCTTCGAGGCGTTGCCCTTTGTTGCCGTGAGTACCGTCAGAGACACGGGCGCCGTGAGGGCGTGCATGGTCATAGCAGGCTCTTTCGCTGAAGGAGTTGGTCAATGAGTTCGCTGGCGGCCAGACGGTCCGCGGGGTGGGGACCGCTGTAGCCTAGGCTGCGGATATAGCCAAGTTGCTTGTCGGTCGGGGGCTGCCTGCGCATATGCTCGCGCTGGTACTCACGTGCCCGCGCGGCTTTTCGACGCTCGCGCTCGTCGGCTGGTAAGGACTCCCACGCGAGAACCGATTCGGCATAGGCCAACGCTTCAGCGTGCGCGGACTGAAGCGCAGCACGCACCTGCTCAAAAGGTGCGTGCTGCGCTGGATCACGGCACCACGCGAGGCGGCGCCGTACCTCGTGCGTCACGGCCAGCAGGACGGCGTCAGGATGGCTGGCCCCAGCCCGAACGCTGTAATGAAAAAGATTCACGACGGCGGAGCGCCTGGCCTGTGGGAAGTGTTCCAGCCAGGACACATTGTGGACATCAGCGTCACACGGTACACTCATAAGAGAACCTTACATTTATTACGTGCATCGATGGGCCCCTGGGTAACAGCCAGGGTGTCTCTAATTTTGAGTACGGTCTCGCCTCACTCTCGGGTGGGGCGTTCCTGCGTCTGGCCTTCGATCGCGTCCTCCAGCTCGACAATCCGGTCGATTAACGCATGCACCAGCTGCGCATAATCGCTGACGAACTTGCACTGCGGGTAGCCGAGACAGACGACAAAGTGCTGATGGTCGCGGTTGCTGCGCAGGACCAACGCCTTGCCGCAGTCCGGACACACGTTCGAGATCGCCCAGGTCATGGCTGGAAATGTGCTAGAATAGGTCACGGCGTTTCTCCTTCACGGGAGACGTTCACGGCCCAGCGCTGCCCGCACAAAGCCGTTACGTTACGTTACTGGTGGCCCCTAGGGGTAGTTGCTCCTAGGGGTAGTTGCTCCTAGGGGCCGCGCTACTTCTGCGCATAGGTCTGCTCTCCTTCACGGCAAACTCCCTTCGTGCAAGCGGAGCAGGTCGACCTGCCGCGGTCGCGTCTGTTCGTGGCGCAGGAGCGCGCCCAGGGCCGTGATGGGATAGACATTCTCCATCTCCCACGGCCGGCCTGGTACCGGGTCTTTGCGCACCACGAGGGTGTACGCCTGACAAAAGTCTTTGAGCCACGCCACGTAGATGGGCCACTGCACGCGGGGGAGCTGTCGGAGCAGGCCGTTGCTCAGCACAAAATCTTCAAGCGTCATCACGCGGATTTCAGCAAGGGCCATGTCGGCTTTGTCTTCTGCCCTGCGTGCCGCCTTTTCCGCCTGCCTCGCCAACTGCTCGGTGCGGTCGAGCTGGATCATGTTATCGATCAGCGTCTGCAAGATGGGGTTCTGGACCTGCGGCACGACTGGCTGCCCATAGGCGCCGGTCATGCGGATCTGGGGGAGGACCTCGTGGAAGACCCAGTGCTGGAATGCTTCGGCTGCTTTCTTGCGACTGCGCATAATGAGTCTGTAGAGACCAGGTTCATTGACGAGTAAGGTTTCATGCGGGCGTCCGACAGTATCACTTAAAGTTAGAGTGTCTTTTTCATCGGCGGTGAGTCGTTCACACGCTTTGGAGGGATTACTCACCCCAAGCGCGGTGCAGACATCCGTCACCACCCACCAGATGGAGCCATTGTCCCGCTGGAGGGTGCGCACCTGCTGCCCATGATAGGCAAACGGCGTCAGCGCTGTGCTACTCGAGCTGTCGTGTGGTATCATGAGTGCAACCTTGCTTGTTTGTGGCACTGCTGGTCACAGTGCCGATATCGGTTGACGCCCCGGTGGTTCCTACTGCCGGGGCGTTGCTGCGTCCAGGCACGGCGGCCGGGTCGGCGGGCTCGTCACCCAGATCTGCACCGGGAGGCGCCTGGCGGTTCAGCACGACGAGCAGCGCCTGGAGCTGACGCGCCAGGTCTGGCTTGTAGCAGCCGATGACGACGAGGTTGGTTCTCGATTTAATCGACATGCGCCGGGGTCGTGGCATGCTCCCCTACCTCCTCAAGCAATTCCTCGACGGTGATCCCTAATACGCGAGCCAACCGCTCGCGTTGGCTGGAATAGGGGACCACCAGCAGTCGCTCAATTTTGGAGATCTCAGCTCCCTGCATCTGGGCATGAAATCCGAGCGTTTGCAGACTCCAGCCACGCCGGAGCCGCTCTTGTTTCATCCGTGTCATAGACTCTCCCTTGGCGATATTGCGCTAACACTAACGTTCGCGTATGATGGGAAAGTTTAGAGAATGCGGAGACGCAAAAGGAGAGGGACGATCTCTGGACTATCCCTAGATTATCCTTGGACTATCCCTGGACAAGAGAGAGGCAGAAGGGATATGGAAAAGCGTGGGGATATTGGTGAGACCCAGGAAGGCATCACCGGGCCTCTTGCGGAGTACCAAACACTGATACGCCAGAGTGTCCTGCATGCACATCAGCTCTGTGCGCAATGGATTAATGAAGAACAGTCCCAGAGGCTGTCGGCGCTGAGCGAGCAGTTGAACGACGTAGAGGCCCGCCGTCACGAGGTGTACATGCGGCTCGCCATTGCCAAAGCTGAGGCAGACATTGGTGCCGGTCTGCGCGCCCTCACACTCATAAACCGTGAGAAGCACCGCTGCGCTACGTGTTACTTTCAGTTTAATGTGTTGGAAGACAATGGGACCTTCAAAGTCAGGGCACGCGCCGACAAGGAAGTCTGCGACAAAGATCTTGGTGATACGGAGTGCGTCAAGGAGCAAGGACAGCTCCGTGCCCAGGAGCGGCGCGCCGCGGAAAAAGCCACCAAGCGGCTAGCACAGCAGGAAACGCCGGCACAGCCACGCATGAAAAAGAAGGCGCGTACCAAGAACCCGGGCCACCAGGGCCGCCAGACAGGCGCCACGAACGGCCATTTCCCCGCCCTATCATCCATAGACGAAGAAAGGGCCTAGCGTGCGGTGCGCCCTTCCCTGGGCAGCTGCACCGGGAGGGATAATGTTGCGCACGAATCTGCACGGATGTTCGTGTGGTTTTCTGCACAACGCAGACGTTGACTGCCAAAGGCATATTCCACAGTGATCTTGGCCTGCTTGGCGCGGCCCTCCCCTACGGTATCCACACGGATTTCCAGCACCAGGGTTTCCACCAGGGCACGCTTCTCTTCCCAGGTAAACTCCTCTTTCAAGTTTTTCCGAAGCGTCTCAAGCAGGTCGCGCGCATCCTCCAGGCGCGTCTGAATGGCTTCCTGGCCTTGCAGGGTAGTGTCGAGGACCGCCAGTCTGGCTTTGAGCGCTGCTTCTTCCTGGGCAATAGTGTCGAACTGCCGGGTGAGATCAGTCATATTGATATGACCACGTCGGTACAGATCCAGAATCTGCTGTTTCTCGACCTCTTTATGGGAGAGCGCCACGGCCTCTGCGATGCGCTCCTGCTCGAGCTCCGTCGCCTGGATCTGGCGGCTCCGCATGTCTTGGGCCAGCTGGGCGAGGATGGCGCCGGGATGCTTGAGGAAATCGACGATCTCCGCCCAGATGTACTCTTCCAGTGCTTGCGCACGAATGTACTTGCTCTGGCACTTGTGATCGAGAGGGCGCCTGGCTGCCATCTTGCCACCACAACTGTAGTAGGGATCGGGGGTGCCGTTTGGTCTGGGGTTCGCTTGGCCATAAAAACGGAGGCCACAGAGACTACAGACCATGATGCCCCGTAGCAGATACTGGCGCTTGGCGTTGTGTTTGGGCTGAAACCGAAGGCGTATCAGTGTCTGCTGGGCCCGCTCCCAGGTCTCATGGTCGACAATTGCGGGCACCGTTTGCGGGATGAGTTCCCGCGACTTCTTGCTGCGCTTGCCGTAGATGTGCTCGCCTTTGTAGACCGGATTCACCACCAGGTTCCGAATGCGGGGATAGCGCCAGAGCCCGGAGGTACGCACCTTGCGCTTGCCGTCCGGGCCCTCGCGCCTCACTTCACGCTGATCTTTCACATAGGAAGGTGGCACACCGAGGGCATTTAAATGTGCAGCGATGCGGATGCAGGACCACCCCTCGTCGGCCATCAAGCGGTAGATCAGACGCACAACGTCTGCCTCAGAGAGCGTCAGCCCGGGGAGCGGTGTCTCAGAGAGCAGGAGTCGTGCCTGCTTTTTCTTGCCCGTGACACAGTAGCCATAGGGCACAATCCCGCCCATCCAGACGCCTTCTCGAGCCCAATGGTTGGTGCCCTCGATGGAGCGTTCAATCTGGCTGTCCCGGGCAAAGCCAGCGGTCGAGGCAAAGATGTTGAACATGAATTTACCCGCCGGCGTTGACAAGTCGAAGTCTTCAGAGAGGCTTTTGACCGCCACGCCAAGCGCATCAAACTGGTGGGCCGAATTGAGAATGTCGCGTGGATCACGTCCGAGGCGGTCGATTTTATAGGTCAGGACCAGGTGAAAGAGCTGGCTCGCCGCATCGCGCAGCAAGCGCTGGCCTGCAGGGCGCTCAGCCAGAGGGATGGTGCCTGAGACGCCATCGTCGAGGTAGAAGTCATACACCTCGATGGGTTGATGGATCAAGCGCTGGACGTCCACCCAGCGCTTCACCGTATCAATCTGGGTTTCGATGGTTTGGTTGTCACGTTGTTCGTCCGAACTCACGCGACAATAAATCGCAGCGATGCGGCTTGCGGGCAGCCCCAAACGCGCTGGAACGGTTTGCCTGTGGGCCTTGCCATTCGGTACCATATTAGGTGACATGTGTATCCCCTCCTTATCAGGGTATATGCATGAGAGGGCACTAGGGAGTCACGATCTCTAGTGCCCTCGCGAGAAGCCCGCATGGACGCGAGCCTCATAAACAATCTTTCGCCCTCCGGTATCCTGCCTGCTGGGCTTCTTCTTCTGTGGCAAACTAGGCAACAGACGCGGGGTTCATCTCAGCGTAGCCCTTACAGCCTGGCACCCGGTACACATGGCTTCGGCGATTCCCATGGACCTCCCCAGCGGCCTCAGGAGCTGACCGCGCTGGTGTCGGGGACCCCTTGCGCCACTGCCAGGGCGCGACCGGTGACGGGTCGGCCCACAATCCACGTTTCGCGGCCCGCGCCTCCGCTTCGAGTTGCGCAAGGAGGAGTTCCTTGCGTGCGTAGGGTTGGTACCACCAGGCCATGCCAGCCTGGACGAGGAGCTGATTGAGACTGCGGCCATCGGGCAAAAGGACCTCGCCCACCAGACGACCGTAGCGGTCTGTCGCCCGGATCTGCACGGTCACCACCTGCTGGAAGACCAGGTCCCCCGTGAACTTGCGTGCTTGGGTGCCGAAGGCCTGCTTTTTCTCTGGCGTATCGACGCCGTAGAGACGCACCTTCACAGCCTTGCCATCGCGCAAGACGCTGAGGGTATCACCATCGCTGAGACCAACGACCTTGCCGGTAAATTCCTCTGCCTGAGCCAGGCCAGGGACCAAGACGAGGAGTACGACAAGTAGGACGCCCGCACAGCGCGCATGAGGGATCATCGATGGGATCCTCCTTATGGGGATGGGAGACAGCGCGACGAAGCGCCGCGGCTGTCTGCGGCCATGGCCTCGGTGGGCCGAAAGGGCTTACGGGATGCGCACGCGTATGGCATCCTGCAGACCGAGCGCGACCACCATCTCCCGCAGCATGCGGAGTGACTGGCGGAAGTCCAAGCCCGCTGACACTCCACCCGGCCGCTGTCCCCGCACAGCCACCAGAAGGGCGGCCACGGCTTCATGCTGGTGGGGGCGCGGAGGAGCCCCCCTCTCGCTGTCACACGCGGTGTCCGGCAGCTCGAAGAATTCGCGGGTCAGCTTGGCATGTAAACGTTGCGCGACCTCGGCTTTGGGTATGCCCAGGGCAAGCCCAGCCGCGAAGAGGCTCGACGACAGCGCGTGGACGTCCTGAATTTCCTCGGCAAACTCGTCGAGTCCTTCTTGTATTATGCGGAGCCCTAGTTGCAGATCGTCCACATCGCCACTGCCGAGGAAGATGCCGGACTTGCCATGGGCGATGGCGGCAATACCCAGACATATCTCTGTGGCCTCGGCCTGGTCCATCGGAGTGACCCCAGCAGCAATGCGGGCGCGAATCGGCGCATAGCTGGGGATCTGCTGTGGCGCTGGCCCTGGCATACTTCCCTCCTTTCTGCTGGACGCTCCTCGAGCCATCTAGGGCCGGAGCGGCCTGGATAGCAGGTTGTACATGAGCACCATGCCCACGACATAGATGGACGCGAGGACTCCGATCGTCCACATGAGCACCTTATTGCCCATCGCCTGGATCTCGGTCCGCAACTCCCCACGCATCTTCTCCATCAGTTCCCTCGTTTCTGGGAACTCCGCCGTTCAGGGCGCCGCGCCATTTAACATGGCGTATTGATTGCTCACAGAGTGAGCTACACATGCATAACGGTGTAAGGTCTACCTGGCCTGCGTTCACGAGCGGCACTCGTGAGGGTGGGAAGCCCAGGGACAAACGTTCGGCAACTTGAAGCCACACACAGGTTGACCGACCAGACCTGTTTCCTATGCTGACGAGAGGAACCTGCGATAAGGGACCGTGAACGCCAACAGGTGAAAGTGGCTGATACACCTGACCCAAAAGGGACGGTGCTGGGTATCAAGATTCCGGCTTATCTCGGTACGTTATGCCAAGGGCACCCGGTCTACAGCAGGCAGCTACGGGGAACTCGATACGTCGTACGCCATGGAACTTGGGAAGTCCGACACCACCTTGCCTCGTAAGAGGACGCAAAAATGCCAGCGTGTGGGAAGGATGACGCAGGCAGCGTAGTAGCCGAATGCCAGGCTGTAATGGCCTGGACATGGTGAAGGACTGCCAGGAGGAGGAGTAGGGAAGACAAGATGGCCCCTGTACCCACAGGGGGCATAGACGAGGGCTTTGCCCTTGATGCCACTGTGGGTCCGAAAGGAAAGGGCGTTGTCGAGTCATAGTACCATCTCCTTCTCTGGAGAGCCGGATGAGGTGAAAGTCTCACGTCCGGTTCGGAGGGAGGGGGGAGCTGCAAGGCTCCTCTCTACCCCTGCGTGAGCATGTCAACGTGCGGGTGTGATATCCTCCGACCACACCCCGGGTGTGATATCCTCCTGTGGTATTAGTTTACATCCGTCCGGACGCTGGCAATCTCCGTCTTCACCTCAGCGATGTCGAGCTTGGTGGCGAGCTGCTCTTGACTGGCGGCGGCCGTCTTGAGGAGCACGGCCGTGAGGCCTTCGGCCTGGGCGGTGGGGAAGCCGAGGTCCTGTAACTCCTGAATCACTTCGTGGGTGTTGAACGGTACGGGCATACGCCAGTCTCCTAGGCCACAGGAATCAGCTTGCGGGACCGCTGGCGCTTCGTGGCACCTGGCGTAGCCGGCCCTGCGACACGCTCGCCCTCATACACGCCAGCCAAGACATCGAGAGACACCCCGAGGGCCTGTGAGAGCTTTGCGGCCACGCTCACGCGGGGTTCTTGATGCAGGCCACGCTCAACCCGGTAAATGGTCTCATACGGCACGTCGGCACGCGTCGCTAATTCTTGCGTGGACCACCCACGCCGCTCCCGAATCCGCTTGAGCCGTTCGCCAAAAGTTTCCATAGGTTCTCCTTTAACTTAATCGTCAAGTAGATTCTAGGATATATTTGAAGAATATGCAAAACATTTTACGAAAAGGACTTTACCTTTTCGTAAGAATAGCCGATAATATATATAGAACAACACAGCGACCGCGCAAGCGGGTGAGCTGCCGGACTCTGGGACGAGTGGACCGCGAGGCACCACGGGGGGAAGGCAGGCTCCAGAAGGTCAGCAGGTGTGTGCCTGCTCTGATGAGCTGGAAACAGCGAAACCTTCACCACCACGGAGACGACGATGAAGTACGGGCATGTGACTGGCACGAAGCGCGAACGCAAGGGCTCAACCGACTGGTACAAGGCCATCGAGGCCGCGAACCTGGCGCGCATCGAGGAAGCATGGGCGCTGTCGGGACAGCAGTGCCTGACGGAAGCCGAGATGCTGACGCAGGCCATCGAGGAGTATTACGAGGAGCGTGACGGCGATCTGGTCTCCTGGGACCGCGCCGCGTAGAGGTTGACCGCTGAGGTATCGCAACTACCTCAGCGGCCACTACATCAACCGTCCCACAGACGATAGGAAGGTCACCACAATGGTAGCAGTAAAAGAGATCAGCTGGGAAGAGGCGTCTGCCCCCGACTTCGAGCACACCACCCGACAGGCCTTCCGGGCCGCCGTCGACCAGGTCGCCGCCCACGCCAAAAACGTGTTGCCCGCATGCGCCAGCCGCATCGACAAGGCCGTGCAGATCGTGCTCGCTGGCGATGTGGCACTCCTCCCCGATGGCCATGCCCGGGTGGCCAGCCAGTGTCAGGGCACCCTCGTGTACCGCATCGTGAATGGTACGTGCGATTGTCCCGACTTTGCCCGGGCGCCGTCCTCGTGGTGTAAGCATCGCATCGCCGCGGGTATCCAGAAGCGCGCCAGCGCCCTGGTGGCAGCGCCCAGCACGACCACTGCGGCGCCGCAGCCCCCTGTGTCGACCATCCCGGCGGCCTTCGTCACCACCATTCACGGCAAGGAATTCGTGCAGTTCGCCGGCCTCCTGGCGCTGGCCCATGCCCAGGGCTTAACCAGCCTCACGGCCGAGCTGGTGTCCGTCACCCAGGACCTGGCGCTTGCGAAAGCCACCGCGATCTTTGCGGATGGCCGCACGTTCACCGAAGCGGCCGATGCGACCCCGGACAATGTCAACGCCGGCGTACGGAAGCACTTTGCCCGCTGTGCCCTCACGCGGGCCAAGAGCCGCGCGCTCAGGGATGCGCTCAATATCAGCATGGTCGCCGTGGAAGAGCTGGAGTAAGCGCCATGGTGATCAGGAAGTACGGCCGCTTCTGGGCGGTCTATGAGCCAGACGGCACGCTGGTGTGCCTCTGCGTGTACCGCAAGGGCGCCGAAGAAGTGGTACGGCGCCTTCAGGATAAACCGTGAACACGATGCCCCCAGCAGTGGGGGCACGAGAGGATCTCACGATGGAACTCGTACTCGGCATCTTAATTCTCCTGGCCCTCTGCGGGTCCCGGGCCGCCAAGCAGGGGTTAACCTTGCTCATCGGTGTCCCGCTGGGCTTGCTCGCGACGATCATGTTGCTCGGCATGATCGGGAGCATACCCCAGGTCCTCACGGCCAACTGGCCATTCCAGAAACCCGCGTCCGTGGCCCCGCCGTCGCAGGCCTCCCCGTGGGACGACCAGGATCGCAGCTGTGCTGCCTGGACGCTCGCTGTGCTGCGGCAGAAAGCCGACAATCAGGCGCGCGCGCCCCATGCGAGCATTGCCGACATCAACGCCATGATGGTGGCATCGAGCCACGTCCTGAATGGACAGAGCCGCGCCTGCATGGCACGTTGACACCACGTCGTCGTGTACAATACGTCCCTCACCACCAGAGCGTACCGCCGCAACCGGTACGCTTACGCCTCATCGCCAGAGGGGGAGGACGGTATGTTACCGCAGCAGGATGTGGTGACGCTGGACGAGAAAGTCACCGTGAAGCGACTGGCTGCCGTGCTGCACGAGCCCGACAAGGCGGCGCTGGCGTGGGCACTCAGGCGGTTTGGAGAGGACTGCTGCGTGCTGCTGCTGGCCGATGCACTCACCCTGGCGCACGAGGGTGGCATGCGGCGCAAGGACGACCGGAGAAGGAAGCGCTCACTTGGGGGCATTTTCCTGGAACTCTGTAAGCAGCAGGCTCGTGCTGAGGACAGGCGGCAGATATTCGGGTAGCCTGGCGCTGCGACCAGTGTTTTACGTCGCTTTCCGCGCTTTGGGCGATTGTGTTCGTCGGGGATGGTTTCCTCGACGACGCGATTGTGTTCGTCGGGTATTTTCCCCGCCCTCGCTTATTGCTTCGGCGGGTATTTTTTCCCCGGCCGACGGCACGTCTACATTTGTAGACAACAGGCGTGAGGCTAGGGGCCCCTAGGGGCCTCTAGGGCCTCCACCAATTGCACCAGCACCGCGAACACCTGCTGGATTTGCCGCGCCATGGTGCCCGGATAGGGGCTAGTATTTGCTAGCATCTTCCGGGCCTCCGCGAGCGCCGCGCGCACCGCCGTGAGATCAGGCACCCCCTGCTGGCAGACGGGTGCGATCGGGGACGCCAGGGGCAGCGCCGCTGTCTCGCGTGGCACCATCACATGGCGCGCGCGGTACCGCTGTTGCTTTTCTGCGTTGGTCAGTGCCACGGGCGTCCTCCAGAGAGTTATGTTACCGTCGGGCCTGAGACCGCTCCCACTTCTCCAGCCCCGCGGCCAGGGCGTCGAGCTGCGCCGACGACAGGCCCTGCTCCATCCCCGGATTGGCGATGACCGCCCGGGCCAGCGCGTCCGGGATCTGCCGCAGTTGCGCCGGCGTCATCGCCCGCAGTGCCCGTTGTCCGGACGTGGCTGCCGGGGGCGTGGGCGTGGGCGCAGGAGCCGCCTGGGCCGTGGGCGTGGGCGCAGGAGCCGCCTGGGCCGTGGGCGTGGGCGCAGGAGCCGCCTGGGCCGTGGGCGCCTGACCGGGGGATACCGGTGGCACGACAGGGGCAGGCGGCGGTGGGGTCCCTGGCGCACGCCAGTTGGGGTTGAGTCCGACTGCCGGCTTTCCCTCTGGGGCAATGTCCTGCGGACGCGGGCGCGTGGTCGTCGGCCCAGGGGTGCCCGTCTGTTGCTGCGCCTCCTCGGCGGTCTGGTAGCGATGCAGTTTCGGGTGTGCATACTGCTCATTGCCAAGCAGCGTCCGCGCGCGGGCGTTAATCATATCCACAATACTATTCATCTGGCGCAGAGCAACGCCCCGAGTATCCGGTAAATGCACCCCAATCTGTGACAGTGGCCACACTTTGAGCGAGGTGATCAGACTCGGCAACATCGCCCTGGCGCGCTCCACATCGCCCTCGGCCATGGCGCCCTTCTCGCCCGCGAGGGAGCGTGCCAGCGCCCCCGCGTTCGCGTCAATAAAGCGCTGCGCTTGGATCAGTTCGGGGTAGCGCTGCGCGAATTGATCGAGCAGGCGCTGCGACAGCGGCGTGCCAGAGGTGATGAGGCTGCGATCATCGGGCGTCATCTTCGCCAGGACACCACCCGGCCCATAGATTTTGTCAATATGCGTCTGGAGTTGCGCGATAATGGGCACCGAGGCATTGACGTTCTCCATTTGCTCGCGCTGGGCACTGGAGAGCATCCGGCTCCGCCCCGGGGGCTGCGCCTCATAGTCCTTCACCTTCATGCGGGCATCGAGCTGTTGGCCGGTCTGCGTATCGTAGAGATTGGGCGTGTCGCCCTTAAACGCTTCGGCCAGCGTGGTCTCGCCCCGCAGTTCGCGTTCCACGCCGGTGCGGGCGCGGGTCTCGGCCGCGGCACGGCCGCCGGCACGGGGAGCTTCGGTGAGCTGGTCGCGTAGCTTCATCAACTCGTCACGCCGCTGGTTGAGCCCAGCGAGATACGCCCTGGTGCGCTCGCCCCCCCGGCCCGCCAACGCCTCGCGCTCCTGGTCCATGGCCGCAATGCGCTGGTCCAGGGCCGCCAGCTTGGCCTGGTCCTGCGACGGGGCGCCCGGGCCAGCCACCTGCGCCTGCGTCCCGGCCGGCCCCCGCTGGCCACTCGCCGCCGTCCCCAAGACGTTTTTCACGTAGGCCTGCGTTTCCGCCGGCATCTTCGTGATGTCGCCGTTCACCTTATCGACGTTGCCTGGGCCCCAATTATAGGCCGCCAGGGCTAACGCCTCATTGCCGCCGTACTTCGTCAGCATCTGGGCAAAGTACCGCGTCCCGCCCCGCACGTTCTGCGTGGGATCCTTGGGGTCATCGACCCCCATGTCTTTCGCCGTCCCTGGCATCAGTTGCATCGGGCCGATGGCGCCTTTCGGACTGACGGCTGTGGGGTCATAGTTGGATTCATGGCGCACGATGGCATGCGCGAGGGCGGGCCGCACCTGGGGATAGAGCCGGGTCGCGTCCGTAATCGCCTGGTCAATCACCGGCTGGCCACTCGGGGCAGGCACGGCGGATGTGGGGGTCGTAGGAGACGTCGTCACGCCTGTAGCTGGGGCTGGTGGCGTCACCCCACTCGCACCGCCGAGCGTGTCAGGCCCCGCCACCCGCTGGCGCGACTGCTCCAGGTCCTGGGTCTCCTGCTGCGTCAGTTTGATCTTGGTGGCCTCCTGCCCCACTTTCAGTACCTCGATCAAGTCTTTGACATCGCCGCCTTCGGCGATCACCTTGGACGCAATCGTGGGGTCGAGGCCATACTGCGTGAAATACGGCGACAGCAGCTGCGCCATCTGCTCGCCTTCCTCCAGCCCCGCTTTTTTGAAGGCGTCGAGGAGGTCCTGGGGGACATTCCCGCCTTTGTCTCGGATACTCACGGCCCAGCGATCCGCCGCCAGATTGCGCAGCGACTTGCTTTTGATCTTGCTAAGATCCGCAAAGGTCGTGAAGTCGTCGCGGGCCGCTTGCCGGGTCTCCTGGTCCTCCAGCATCTGCTGCCGGCGCAGCGCCAGGCGGTTCTGCAGCCCCTGCTGCTGCTGCTGGTCCGCGCTTTGGAGATACGCCCGACCCAGCGGCGAGGCCATGCCAATGCCGCGGGCGATGCTCTCCCACACGCCTGGTTGTGGCGCCAGCAAGCCCTGGGTGTCGGCCCGCGCCACACGGGCCATGGACGCCGGGGTGGTCATGGATGGCACCACGCCCCCGGCCACCTGTCCGATGGCGAGGGGCGCCTGGTCGGGGAGGCCTCCCATCACGGCCGGCGCGTTGACGTCCGGCATCCCCGCACTGCTGGCCAGGGTCGGTGGCTGGCCAGGGAGCTGCCACTCCCCCGTATCGGTGCGCACGGGGAACCATTGGTCGACTGGAATACGCGAGGCACTGCCCCACGCGCCGGTTTGCTCGTCGTCGTCGTACCACTCTGCCATAGGAGGCCTCCTAGTCTAATTCATGGGGCAAGCGCAGCGGCCCGCCCTCGGGGTAAAGGAGCTCATGCAGATCGGCGGTACTGAGTTGGTCGAGGTGCTGGATCAGGACCTTCAGCGGGTGCTCCTCGTTGCCGCTCACTTCGACGGCTTTCAGTTTGGGCAAGAGCCGGTCACTGAGCGCGGTGGCGGCGTGCAGGCGGATATGTTCGTCGTCTGAGTCGAGCATCAGCCCGATAAGCACGGCAAACGGGTTCGCCTCACGGCCTTGGGCGGCAAGCTGCTCGATGTGCTTCCAGATGCCTTCCCGGGTCTTGAGAGACAGCTTGGTGTGAGCACCACGGGGGCGCCCGTTGGGGTTGCCGGACTGTCCAGGACGAAACGCCATTATTGTTTCCCCACTGTAAAGAACAGGATGCGCCTTGATGGCGACATGGTACCATAGTTGGGCGCATGCGGTGGCCTCAGGGTCTCTCGCAGAGAAACCCTTCACTGAATTAGCAGGGTTCAGTCAGAGAGAAACGCTTAATGGTGCCTGGCGCCGGCGCATGTCTCACGACACCAGCGCCGGGGTCTGTCCCAGCGGCGTGACCTCGAAGCCGCTGACGATCGTTTCCCACTGCTCGCCGCGTTTCTGCCGGCGCAGCTTACCCTCGAATACCACCGCGTGCCCGGGCTCGCACTCGCCGGCCTTCTCGGCGCCTTTGCCCCAGCACTCGCAGTCGACCCACACGGCATGCTCCCGGCCATCCTGCCCCAGCTCGGTGAGGACGAGGGTGAAGCGGGCATGCGCTGTGCCCTTCTCAGTAAAGCGCACCTCGATACCACTTTTTGAGATGGTCCCCAGGAGAAAGACTTTGTTAATCGATGCATGCATAGGCGCCTCCTTTCTCGTTACCGCCGTCCTGCCCCAAAGCGCTGCTCCAGTTGCGTCCAGGCCTCCTGCTCAGACTCAGCACGGGACAGGCCGCCGTCATATTCGAGCAGGGCGCTGCGCTCCTCGAGCCACTCAACCATGTCGTGCATGGCCTCCTTGTGCTGGCGCAGGGCCTCGAGCATTGCCCGTGTGACGTTCCCGGCCGTGATGTCGACGTATAGTCGGTTGCCATCGGGGCGTAGGGTGACGCGCATCTCCCGTAACATACGCAGGAGGGCCAGCGGGGTATCGGGCACCGCTGGCATGTACGGACCAGCAGCACGGGCAAGCACGGCGTCTATGTTGATACGGGGCGGCATAGCCTCTGACCTTTTCCTTCTTCTCTCTTCTTCTCTCGCGTCAAACTCCCCATGTCCTATTTCCAGGTGAGATTGGTGAGATTGGTGAGATTCCTACACCAATACTGGCGATTTCAAATCTCACCTAAGTAGGTGAGAGGTGAGATAGGTGAGATTCAGCAGTAGGTATCTGGTCGTCAATCTCACCAATCTCACCTGGTGAGATTGAAGGTGAGATTGAAATTGGCCTTACCAATGCTAGCAATCTCACCTATCTCACCTATCTCACCTAAAAAAGTGATATCCTGAAACGATTTCAGTTTTCTTCTTCTCTCTCTTCTTCTTTTTCTCCCGGTTTCTGCGCTCCGAGCAGTGTCTCGGTTATACGGTAGACACGGGTACCATCAGGATGTCCTGGTACAGTTTCCTTGCGGGTGTTCTTGCCGTCCGTGGCTGGACGCAAGTACCCTTTCGCTTTGAGCATGCGACAGAGCCAACGGACATCGAGCCCCTTGGCGATATCTTGCCGAAAGATTTCTTGCTGGATATAGAATTCCGTGCCGCCGTTGTCGGTTGCTTTCGACCAACCGGCTTGGACCTGGATGAGTCGGATTGCGGGATGGTCAGGCGTGAGGACCTTTGTGCCGTTGCAGGCAAAACACACGCTTTGCGCATAACTATATTCAACGAGTCCTGTCCCACGACAGCGCTGGCAGGTCTCGCCATCACTCTCACGCCAGGGCTCAAAACGTGAACGGCCGTATCTCTCAAGATAAATGCGGACCTGTGCCAGCGCGCGGACTTCGTCGGCATTCCCGGCACTACCGCGTTGTGCCAGCCACTCGCGGAAACTGCGCTGCGCTGCGGCAAAGGCGTCACCCTCAGACCAGCCGGTGAGCTCTCCCGCCGTTGCCAGTTCTCCCGCCGCCGCAATCAACGCAAAGCGCTGGGCGACACGCGCGACTTGCCCGGTAGCCTCAGCAGGCACCTCCCGTTCCACAAAGGCAGCCATGAGTTCGCGAACCTGAGCTTTATGCCCCTCGCGGTCTTGCGCCAGCATGGTCACGAAGGCGCGGCCGGCATGGCCGTAGTGCTGTCTGGTGCATTCGCGGAGAGAATCTGCAAAGGCCTGTCCGGTCCCATGCCCGTGTAAGTGCTCGAAGAGTCCTAAGCTAGCACCAGCGTCGGCCGGTACGTCGACCAGGCGTACCTCTTGACCGGCATGGATACGCTGGCCTGCATCAGCAATATGCTGCTCGAGACTGGTCTCACCGGTCGACAAAAAGAGCAAGCGCCAGGTCAGACGCGGCCGCGTGCCTCCGTAAGGTTGCCCACGCCGTTTACCAGCACCGTTGGCAAGCATATAGGCCACACCGCCGGCCTCACGGGGGTCAAGCTCCTTGAGTTCATCGAGACATAAGAGGTTGTCATTATGCGCCAGGGCGACACCTTCGAGGGCATTGGCGGTTGCGCGCCAGCGCTCGAGGCGCGAGGGTTCACCCCAGACGGTTGCGGCAACGTAAACAGCCGTAGTTTTGCCGCTGCTGCTGGGGCCACGGAAATGCAGGCCTCCGGATTCCTCATCAAGAAGGGCGAGCAGGGGCGCAGCCAACGCGGTCGACACCGCCAGGAGCAGCCGACTATTGCCGACGCAGGCTACTGCGATCGTCTGTCTCCAACTCTCCAGTGTGCCGCTTTGCCGGTAGCCTTCGGACCTGCGATCAAGGTTTTGCAGCACCAGGCGTTCATTCCCGGGGTCTCCTAGCGTGGTATCGGGGAGGACGTAGGCATTGTTATGCCAGCCAACACGGTCGACGCAGCGCGCAATATTTTCGGTGTGCCAGATGTCGAGGTAGAGTTGCAGGTGTGTCCTGGCTGCGCCGTTAATGCGGAGCCCCAGGCGGCGCAGGACCTTGCGGTATTCGCGCTGGTCCTCGAGCAGTTCGAGCGGCATAGCCCATTCCTGCGGGTGGCCGTGCTTGTCGCGGAAGGCAAGCAGGTTGCCGTGGTTATCATTGTCGAGGTCACGGGTAGCCGCCACAATGCGGAGTTCATCGCACACCCAGACATCCGGAGGTTGGTTGCCGAGTTCGTCGACATCAGGCCTGTACCAGA
>Ga0137428_1000462_pt1 | contig 17556 bp, 13 predicted proteins | sample EasRivERMZT718_2_FD_102305 | JGI IMG/M metagenome (GOLD analysis project Ga0137428, IMG submission 102305) | Soil microbial communities from meander-bound floodplain in the East River, Colorado, USA - East River MetaG ERMZT718_2 | ecosystem: Environmental > Terrestrial > Soil > Floodplain ...
AGGAAGTGCGAAGAAGCGTCGGCAACCAGCGGGATCCCGGTTTTCGGTACCTCATGAAACTCCACGCCGCCGATGGTCTCGTTCGAGCAGTAGTGGACGTAGGCGGCGTCCTTGCGCACGTTCCATTTCTTCGGCGCGTAGGTGAAGTTCCTGTCCTCGGAGGTGGCGGCGATCGCCACGTCGCACCAATTCTTCGCCTCCTTCACCGCCTTCTTCGACCACTCGCCGGTCACGACATAGTCGGCCTTGCCCTTGCCGCGCAGCAGGTTCATCGGCACCTGGGCGAACTGCAGGGTCGCGCCGCCCTGCAGGAACAGCACCTTGTAGCCCGCCGGCACGGCGAGCAGCGAGCGCAGGTCGGCCTCGGCCTCCGCGGCGATCGACATGAACTCGGGGCCGCGGTGGCTCATTTCCATCACCGACATGCCGCTGCCGCGCCAGTCGAGCATTTCGTCGCCGGCGCGTGCAAGGACTTCCGCGGGGAGCATCGCGGGCCCCGCGCTGAAATTGAAGATGCGGGACATCAGTGGACTGTAGGTGGCGGTGCCTCGGGCGGCGGGAGATCCTCGTGGGTGTCACCGTTTCCGCCCTCATTTCCCCCATTGCCGCCGTTGCCGTTGCCGCCGAGGTCGCGCTCCTCGATGCGCTCGACGCCGGCGAGCTTCTCGCCCGCGTCGAGCGAGATCAGGGTCACGCCCTGGGTCGAGCGGCCCATCTCGCGGATCTGCGACACCGCGGTGCGGATCAGAACGCCGCCGGTCGAGATCAGCATCACCTGGTCGTGCTCCTCGACCAGCACCGCGCCGACGACCGCGCCGTTGCGCTCCGACACCTGGATCGCGATCACGCCCTGGCCGCCGCGGCCGTGGCGCGGGTACTCGGCGACCGAGGTGCGCTTGCCATATCCGTTGGCCGTGGCGGTGAGCACCGCGCGCGATTCGTCCTTCGCCGCCAGCATGCAGACCACGCGCTGCTCCGCGCCCAGGCGCATCCCGCGCACGCCGGTCGCCTGGCGTCCCATCGGACGCACGTCGCCTTCCTCGAAGCGCACCGCCTTGCCGTCCGAGGAAAAGAGCATCACGTCGTACTTGCCGTCGGTGAGCGCGGCGCCGACCAGGTAGTCGCCCTCCTCCAGGCCGACGGCGATGATGCCGCTCGGGCGCGGGCGCGAGAACTCGGCGAGCGGGGTCTTCTTGACCGTGCCGTGCGCGGTCGACATGAACACATAGTGATTCTCGTCGAACTCCTTCACCGGCACGACCGCAGTGATCTTCTCGCCCTCCTCGAGCGGGAACATGTTGACGATCGGCTTGCCGCGCGCCGACCGGCTGCCGGCCGGCACCTCGTAAACCTTGAGCCAGTAGAGCCGGCCGCGGTTCGAGAAGCACAGCAGGTAGTCGTGCGAGTGGGCGACGAACAGGCGCTCGATGAAGTCGTCCTCCTTCATCGTGGTCGCGGTCTTCCCCCGGCCGCCCCGTCTTTGTGCCCGGTAATCGGTGAGCGGCTGCGACTTGACGTAGCCGCCGTGCGAGAACGTCACCACCATGTCCTGCGGCGCGATCAGGTCCTCGATTGAAATATCCTCTGCGACGGTGACGATCTCGCTCTTGCGCTTGTCGGCGAATTCTTCCCGCAGCTTGCGCAGCTCCTCGCCGATGATCTTCGTGATGCGGGCGGGCTTCGCGAGGATGTCCAGGAGATCGGTAATCGCGACGATCACTTCGCGGTACTCGTCGCGGATCTTGTCCCGCTCGAGCGCCGTGAGGCGCTGCAGCCGCAGCTCGAGGATCGCTTGCGCCTGCTCGTCGGAGAGGTGGTAGCCGTCGTCCTTCAACCCGTAGAGATCGCTCAGTCCCTGAGGACGGAACTGCGCCACCGAGTTGCTGCCAATCAAGGCCTTCACCAGGTCGGAGCCCCAGGCGCGTCCCATCAGGCCGCGCTTGGCGTCGGCAGGACTGGGCGCCTTCTTGATCAGGTCGATCACCTCGTCGACGTTCGACAGCGCCACCGCCAGGCCTTCGAGCACGTGGCCGCGCTCGCGCGCCTTTCTCAGCTCGTAGACCGTGCGGCGCGTCACCACCTCGCGGCGGTGGGAGATGAACGACTCGAGCAGCTCCTTGAGCGACAGCAGGCGGGGCTGGCCGTCGACCAGCGCCACCATGTTCATGCCGAAGGTGTCCTGGAGCTGCGTCTGCTTGTAAAGGTTGTTCAGCACCACTTCCGGCAGCTCGCCGCGCTTCAGCTCGATCACCACGCGCATGCCATCCTTGTCGGACTCGTCGCGGATGTCGGAGATGCCCTCGAGCTTCTTCTCGGTGACCATCTCCGCCATGCGCTCGAGCAGCGCGCGCTTGTTCACCTGGTAGGGCAGCTCGTCGACGATGACGGCGTGCCGGTCGCCCTTGCCGATCTCCTCGAAGTGCGTGCGGGCGCGCATCACCACGCGGCCGCGGCCAGTACGGTAGCCCTCGTGCACGCCGGCAAGCCCGTAGATGATTCCCGAGGTCGGGAAATCCGGCGCCGGCATGAGCTTGATCACCTCCTCGACCGCGCAGTGCGGCTGCGCGAGGACGTGGAGGCAGGCGTCGACCACCTCGCCCAGGTTGTGCGGCGGGATGTTGGTCGCCATGCCTACGGCGATGCCCGAAGAGCCGTTGACCAGGAGGTTCGGCGCGCGCGTCGGCAGCACCGCAGGCTCGCGCTCCTTGCCGTCGTAGTTCGGCACGAAGTCGACCGTCTCCTTGTCGATGTCGACGAGCATCTCGGCGGCGATCTTTTCCAGCCGGCATTCGGTGTAGCGATAGGCCGCGGCGGAATCGCCGTCGACCGAGCCGAAATTGCCCTGGCCGTCGATCAGCGGGTAGCGCATCGAGAAGTCCTGGGCCATGCGCACCAAGGCCTCGTAGGTGGCGGCGTCGCCGTGCGGGTGGTACTTGCCGAGCACCTCGCCGACGATGCGCGCGCATTTCACGTAAGGGCGGTTCCACACGTTGTTCGCCTCGTTCATGGCGAACAGCACCCGCCGGTGGACCGGTTTCAGGCCGTCCCGGACGTCGGGAAGCGCACGCCCGACGATCACGCTCATCGCGTAGTCGAGGTAGGAGCGCCGCATCTCCTCTTCGAGCGAGATCGGCAGCGTTTCTTTGGCGAATTGGTCCATCGGGAAGGGCTCAAATTTTATCATGCAAGCATCGGTTTTCCCTCTAAAAACCGCTTGTCCGGGAACGTTTTCCTGTGCTTAAATTCGCTCGTCTCGAGACGACAAAAAACCGGGAGGAAAATGAAACCGCAGAGGCTCGTTCTGATCGCCGCCGCGCTCGCTTTCATCGGCGCCTGCGCTACCGAACCCGAGAAGCCCGCGCCGAAGCCCGCCGTTGCGCCGCCTCCCGCGCCCAAGCCGGTGGCCGCGCCGCAACCCGTGCCGGCCCCGCCGCCGCCGGCGCCGGTGGCAGCGAAGCCGGAACCGAAGCCCGAGCCGCCGAAGAAGCCCGCGGTGACGAATCTCGCATCGACCGAGCTCTTCGAGTTCAACAAGGCGGTGCTCACCACGGAAGCGCGCTCGAAGCTCGACAGCGAAGTGGTCGCCAAGCTGCGCGACCTGAAGGACGTGCGCTACATCATCGTTAACGGCCACGCCGACCGCCTGGGCTCGCCGCAGTACAACCAGCGCCTGTCCGAGAAACGTGCCGACGCGGTGCGCGCGTACCTGGTGTCGAAGGGCGTCGACGCGGCGAAGGTTGAAACTCTCGGCTTCGGCAAGACGCTTCCGGTCAAGTCCTGCCCCGACCAGAAGGACCGCAAGGGCCTGATCGATTGCCTGAGCCCCAACCGGCGCGTCGTGGTCGAGGTCCAGGGCACGCCAAGATAGGAAGCAGACCCGTCAGCGGGAACGCCGGCCCCTTTCTCGTCAGCGCCCGCTGGGTCGTTCCGGTCGAGCCGGCGGGCGCGGTCCTCGCGCACCACGCCGTCGCCGTGCGCGATGGCGCGATCGAGAAGGTTCTCCCCTCGGGAGACGCTTCCAGGGAATTCCCCGACTATGAGCGCGTGGAGCTGACCGACCACGTGCTCATCCCGGGCCTCGTCAACACGCATACCCACGCGGCCATGTCACTGATGCGCGGCATGGCCGACGACCTGCCCCTGATGCGCTGGCTGCAGGAGCACATCTGGCCGGCGGAAACGAAGCACGTCTCGCCGCGCTTCGTGCGCGACGGCACGGCGCTTGCCTGCGCGGAAATGCTGCGCGGCGGGATCACCTGCTTCAACGACATGTATTTCTTCCCGGAGGCCGCGCTCGAGGCGGCGCTCGAAGCCGGCATGCGCGTCGCGCTCGGGCTGATCGTGATCGACTTCCCCACCGTCTACGCATCCGATCCCGACGATTACCTGCGCAAGGGGCTCGCGTTGCGCGATCGCAGCCGGGAGCAGCCGCTCGTGTCCTTCTGCTTCGCGCCGCACGCGCCCTACACGGTCTCGGACCCGGCGTTCCGGCAGGTGGCGACGCTCGCCGCGGAGCTCGACCTGCCGGTGCACCTTCACCTGCACGAGACCGAGCACGAGATCGAGCGCTCGCTCGCCGAGCACGGCGTGCGGCCGCTCGAGCGCCTGCGCCGCCTCGGGCTGGTCGGCCCCGGCCTGATCGCCGTTCATGCAGTTCACCTGGAACCTGAAGAGATTCATCTCCTTGCGCATCATGGCTGCTCGGTAGCGCATTGCCCATCGTCCAACCTCAAGCTGGCCAGCGGGTTCGCCCCGGTCGATGCCATGCTGAAAAGCGGCATCAACGTGGCGCTCGGAACCGACGGCGCCGCGAGCAACAACCGCCTCGACCTGTTCATGGAAATGCGCACCGCAGCGCTGCTCGCCAAGGCCGTGGCGCGCGATGCGCAAGCCATGCCCGCCTACGCGGCGTTGCGCGCCGCGACGCTCGGCGGCGCCCGGGCCCTCGGCCTGGGCGAGCGCGTCGGCTCGATCGAGGCCGGCAAGCGCGCCGACCTCGTGGCGGTGGCGCTGCGCGCGCCGGAGCTTGCACCCTGCTACGACCCGGTCTCGCATCTCGTGTATGCCGCGGGCCGCGAGCATGTCAGTCACGTGTGGGTCGACGGCGAGTTGCGCGTGAGCGACGGAGAGCTAAAGAACAGCGCCGTTTTCGCTCCGAGCAGCTTGGACACTCGTTGGCAGATATGGCAGAATGCCCTCGAGAGTCACGCAGACTCTTGATCCCTAAAAGTATTTCGAAAAGCGGGGGAAAAATGATCAAAAACGTCTGGATCCTTTTCGTCGCGCTCGCCTTCGCGGCTGGATGCGCTACCGAACCGGCGAAGCCCGAACCCAAACCCGCACCGCCGCCCGCGCCGAAGCCCGCGCCGCCGCCGGAACCGAAGCCCGCTCCCCCGGCTCCTGCGCCCGCGCCTGAGAAGCCCAAGCCCGCGCCGGAGAAACCCAAGCCGGTCGCTGAAAAGGTGACCTTCGCCGCCGACGTGCTGTTCGACTTCGACAAGGCGGTGATCAAGCCCGAGGGCAAGTCGAAGCTCGACGACATCTCGAACAAGGTGCGCGGCATCAACCTCGAAGTGGTGATCGCGATCGGCCACGCCGACTCGATCGGTTCCGACGCTTACAACCAGAGGCTGTCGGTGCGCCGCTCCGAGTCGGTGAAGGCGTACCTGGTGTCGAAAGGCATCGAGCCCAACCGCGTCTATACCGAAGGCAAGGGCGAGAAGCAGCCGGTCGCCGACAACAAGACCCGCGACGGCCGCGCCAAGAACCGCCGCGTCGAGATCGAAGTCATCGGCACGCGCAAGAACTAGCCGGTTTTCGCCTCGGCAGAAAACCCCGCTTCGGCGGGGTTTTTTGTTTTAATACCCGTGTGAACGCAGACCCCGCCGAGCTCGAGAAATTCAGCAATCTCGCCCACCGCTGGTGGGATCCCGAGGGCGAGTTCCGGCCGCTGCACGACATCAATCCGCTGCGCCTGGACTGGATCGCCGGGCACGCGGCGCTCGAGGGTGCAACCGTGCTCGACGTCGGCTGCGGCGGCGGCATCCTCGCCGAGGCGATGGCGCGGCGCGGCGCGCGCGTCACCGGTATCGACCTGTCGGAGAAGGCGCTGCGCGTGGCCCAGCTTCATCTTCATGAAAGCCGTCTTTCGATCGAGTACCTCTCCGTGAGCGTCGAGGATCATGCGGCCACCCATGCCGGCGAGTTCGACGTCGTCACCTGCATGGAGCTCCTCGAGCACGTGCCCGACCCGGCAAGCATGGTCGCGGCCTGCGCTCGCCTGGTGCGTCCGGGAGGCCAGGTGTTTTTCTCGACCATCAACCGCAACCCCAAGTCCTATCTTTTCGCGGTCGTCGGCGCCGAGTATGTGCTGCGCCTGCTGCCGAAGGGGACCCACGACTACATGCGCTTCATCAAGCCTTCCGAGCTCGCGCGCTGGTGCCGCGCGGCGGGGCTGCGCCCGGAGGAGCTGATCGGCATGACCTACAACCCGATCACGCGGCGCTACCGCCTGGGAAGCGATTGCGACGTGAACTACCTGCAACGCTGCGCGCGCGATGCCTAGCCGGGCCGTTCTCTTCGATTTCGACGGCACGCTCGCCGACACCGCGCCGGATCTCGCCGCCGCGGTGAACCGCATGCTCAGGGACCAGGGCCACGAGCCGCTGCCGCTCGAGCGCTTGCGCCCGTTCTCCTCCGCCGGCGCGCGGGGCCTGCTGCACGCGGCATTCGGCGTGAAGCCCGACGATGCCGAGTACAAGGCGATGCGCGAGGAGTTTCTGGATCTCTACGCCGAGCACTGCTGCGGCCAGACCCGGCTCTTTCCGGGAATGGGGGAGCTGTTGCGCGAGCTCGCCTCGCGCGACATCCGCTGGGGCGTGGTCACGAACAAGTCCACGCGTTTCACCGAGCGCATCCTGGCTCATCTGAAGCTCAAGCCCGACTGCGTGGCTTGCGGCGACACCACGCCGCACCTCAAGCCCCACCCGGCATCGCTGCTCCACGCTGCGGAGCAGCTCAAGCTGCCCCCGGCGAGCTGCTGGTACCTTGGCGATGACCTGCGGGACATGAACGCCGCGCGCGCCGCCGGCATGCGCCCGATCGCCGTCGACTGGGGCTATCACCATCCCGACAGCGGCGGCCCTGGCGCCTGGGACGCCGAAGCCGTCATCGCCCACCCCATGGACCTCGTCAAGCACCTATGAAAGCCGTCGATCACACCTTTGCCGACGTCGAGCTGCCGAAGCCCGCTCCTTCCGGCCGCGACCTGCTGGTCAAGGTCGAAGCGGTCTCCGTCAACCCGGTGGACACCAAGCAACGCAAGACAAAAACCTCGGGCTCGCATGTGCTCGGATGGGACGTTGCAGGCACCGTGGAATCCATCGGCAAGGATGTAACGCTGTTCAAGCCGGGCGATGCCGTCTACTACGCCGGCGACGTGACGCGGCCCGGGTGCGACAGCGAGTTCCACCTCGTTGACGAGCGCATCGCCGGACGCAAGCCGAAGAAGCTCGACTTCGCGCAGGCCGCGGCGATGCCGCTCACCTCGATCACCGCCTGGGAGGCCTTCCACGACCGGATGAAGGTCCAGCCCGGCAAGTCCATCCTCATCATCGGCGGGGCGGGCGGCGTGGGCTCGATCGGCATCCAGCTCGCCAAAATCTCCAACTTGACCGTGGTCGCCACTGCCTCTCGCCCACAGTCGATTGCGTGGGTGAAAGAGCTGGGCGCGGACCACGTCATCGACCACCGCAGGCCGCTCCCGCCGCAGATCGCCGCACTCGGACTCAAGCACGTCGACTACATCGCCAACTTCAGCGGCGAGCTCGACGCCTACTGGGAAGCCATGGCCGAGCTGGTCGCGCCGCAGGGCGCCCTCGTCGCCATCGTGGGCAACACCAAGCCGCTGCCGATGGACGTGGTGCGCTCGAAAAGCGCGACGGTGTGCTGGGAGCTCATGTTCACGCGCCCGCGCTTCCAGACTCCGGACATGATCGAGCAGCACCGGCTCCTGAACAAGGTCGGCGAGTGGCTCGACGCCGGCACGCTGCGCGGCACGCTGAAGGAGACGCTTTCGCCGATCAACGGCGCAAACCTGAAGAAAGCGCACGAGAAGCTCGAGTCGGGAACCATGATCGGCAAGCTGGTCCTGAAAGGGTGGAGCTGAAGCGGGTTGCAGTGATGGGCGCCGGCGCCGTCGGCTGCTACTACGGCGCCGTCCTCGCCCGCGCCGGGCATGAGGTAACCCTGATCGGCAGGCCGCAGCATGTGCAGGCGGTCCAGCGCTCCGGACTGCGGCTGCAAACCACCGATTTTGACCGACACATTCAACTGAGGGCGAGCGCCGAGCCGGACGCCGTGCGCGGCGCCGAGCTCGTCCTGTTCTCCGTGAAATCGACCGACACCGAAGCGGCGGGCAAGGCGCTCGCGCCCCACGTCGAGCGCGACGCCGCCATCCTCACGCTGCAGAACGGCGTCGACAATGCGGAGCGGCTGGCGGCGACGCTTGGCCGCGAGGTCATTCCCGCGGTGGTCTATGTGGCGGTCGAGATGGCCGGCCCCGGCCACGTCCGCCACCACGGCCGCGGCGAGCTGGTCATCGGGCGCGGCGGCGGCAGCCAGCCGATCCTGGAAGCGTTCGGTGCGGCCGGCGTTCCGGTCGAGATCTCCGACAACGTCGCCGGCGCGCTCTGGGCGAAGCTCATCGTCAACTGCGCCTACAACGCGCTCTCGGCAATCACACAGCTTCCCTATGGGCGGTTGGTGCAAGGCGCCAGCATCCCGGCCGTCATGCGCGACGTAGTCGATGAGTGTCTCGCGGTCGCGCAAGCCGCCGGGGTGACGGTGCCCGGAGACATGCACGAAGCCGTGCGCCGCATCGCGCAAACCATGCCGGGCCAATACTCCTCGACCGCGCAGGATCTCACGCGCGCGAAGAAGACCGAGATCGAGCACCTCAACGGCTTCGTGGTGCGCAAGGGCGAGTCGCTCGGCGTGCGCACGCCGGTGAACCACGTGCTCCTCGCGCTGGTCCAATCTCTCGAGAGCAAGTCTTGAATGGGGCCGCGGCAAACCCCATATGAGACAATGCCGCCTTGGGGCATTGATTCACAATGCTCCAAGCGACGAATACCGGGGGCGACCTGGTTTCGACGTGGGCATCGAAGCAGCGCAGGGCATGCCGAGGACCAGATCACCTCGTAAATCCATTCTGGAAACACTACAAACGCCAACGACGAGCGTTTCGCTCTAGCCGCCTAACACCGGCTGGACGCTGCACTAGCTTGCTGATGGGCTAGGCCGGGAAGGACGGGGTAACCCGTAACGAACGGTGCAGCGTCATTCACATCAGCCTCTCTTCCGGGTGTGGTCGCTTCGCCCGGCAGATCCGTCGAAGCGGCTAGCCGAGCGTCAGCCTGCCGGTTGGCGGGCGCAAGGCGAAGGCATTAAACAACCAGGCTAAGCATGTAGTCCTGACTGTGTAGGGCTTACGGACGCGGGTTCGATTCCCGCCGCCTCCACCAATACCCCACCCCGGGCACCCCGACCGGGGCTCAACGGAATCTGAGGCGGACGAGCTCCGCGATATTCCTGACCTCCAGCTTCTCCATGATGCGCATTTTGTGAACCTCGACCGTGCGCGAGCTGATGCCGAGCGCGGACGCGATCTCTTTGGCGTGCAGCCCGCTGACCGCATGCTCCAGCACCTCCCTCTCTCGCGGGGTAAGCCGCGCCAGCTTGGCCTCGTCGGCGCGTCGAAGCTCGGCGCTTCCCAGGCGCTCCGTTTCCAGCCCGAACGCGGTCTGGATGGCGTGGCGTAGCTGAGCATCGTCGAAGGGCTTCTCGATGAAATCGACCGCTTGCGCGCGGAACGCGGCGCGCGCCGCCGGCACGTCGCCGTGCGCCGTGATGATGACGAAAGGGATCGTGCTGCCGCGTTGCCGCACACGCGCCTGCAGCTCGACGCCGCTCAATCCCGGCAGGCGCAGATCCGCGACGACGCAGCCGGACCAGCCAGGCTCGAAGGCCACGAGGAAGCTCTCGGCGTCGGCGAATAGCCGGGTCGCATAGCCCGCCAGCCCGAGCATGAGCGCGAGCGAATCGCGGATCGACGCATCGTCGTCCACCACGTACACGACCAGTGCCCGCTCACCCATGGGCGGCTTCCACCGGGAGCACCAGGTGAAATTCGCCATGCGGCCCCGGCATCGCGTCGAGCGTCCCGCCGTGCGCTTCGGCAATCGCTCGGCTCACCGCGAGCCCCAGGCCCATGCCGCTGGGCTTGCCCGATACGAAAGGCTCGAACACCTGCTCCCTGCACGACGCCGGAACGCCCGGCCCGTTGTCGGCAACCACAATGCGAACGTGCTGGGGATCATGGCGTTGCGCGCTGAGCGTGATCAGCCCCTTGCCCGGCGGGCCGTCGACGGCCTCGGCAGCATTTTTGACGAGGTTGCGCAGCACGAGCTCGATTTGCAGCCGGTCCACGAGGAGGTCCGGCAGCCCGACCTCGCCGTTGACGGTCACCCCACCGTGGGCCGGGTCGCGCCGCACGCTGTCCAAAAGCTCGGCCACCGGGACGCGCTCGAGGCGGGTGCGCCCCTCGCGGAAGAAGTCGCGCAAGCGGCGCACGACCTCGGAAGCGCGCTGGGCTTCACCGAGCATCTTCTCGATCACGGGAGCGAGCTCGGCGGTGCGCCCCTCGGCGATGAGCATTTGCCCGGAGCGGGCGTAGTTGGTCAGCGCGGTCAGCGGCTGGTTGACCTCGTGCGCGATTGCGCCGGCCATCTCGCCGGCAGTCGCGAGGCGAAGCGAGTGCCTCAAGCCTTCATTTGCGCGCTGCCGTTCGTCCGTCATCACACCGAGATACAGCGCAGTCAGCGTGAGAGCGGCGACCAGCGCCTGCAGCTCGATGATGGGCAAGTTCTGCAGCGGGTGATGATGGATGCCCAACACCACGCCGAGTTGCACGATGCCCACGGCGACGATAGCACCCCCTAGACCGTGACGCAGGGCCATCCAGATGAGCGGCAGGAAAACAAGGTAGAAATGGTGGGACGGGTCGCCTCCCAGCCCTTCGAAAATCAACCACAGCGTGATCCCCAGAAGAGCCGTCTGGAGATAGGTCTCCCATCGCCTGGCCAGGATCGCGAAAGTTCTTCGCCCCTGAGCGTCGGCTACGACAAGCAGCAGCGGGGCCGTGACCAGCACGCCGACCGCATCGCCAACCCAGAAGCGCCGCCAACCCGAGGATGCGGCTGCAGGGTCCAACGATCCCGCCGCGTACAGCACGCCGATGAAGGCTGCCGCGATAACGGCGGTGCTGGGGATCACCACTGCGATGAAAAGCGTCAGCTGGCGCAAGCTTTGAAGGCTCGGCTTGGGACGCAGCAGTAGCCGCAGGACCCCGGCGATCCCGGCATACCCCAGCGTCAAAGCGAGCGCAGTAAGCGTCGTGATGCCAAGAGGTACGTCTCTGATGATCACGTCGGCGAGAACGATGGTCGCCAGCACGGCGGGCGCGTGAGCCAGCCCGCCGAGCAGCATCCATGCAATGGCGAGCGCAGGCTGCGGGTTCCACGGCGTGATATTGAACGGGCCGAGCGGGTGGATGTAGCTCACCCAGTCGAGCAGCAAGTAGCAGGGCGCGAACACGGCGGCGTCCCGCAGGTAGCGAAGCAGCTTCATCTGCCAGGCACCATCTTGCGAGCCGATTACAGGGGTGAGCAAGTACGTATTTTCACCTACGTCATGTTCCGACTGGCGGCCGCCGCACCCGCTGCTTAGCTTCGGCGGATGCCGACCTCCATTGGCCCTCTAGAGATCACGGGCGCGGCGCTCTTCGCGCTCGCCGTCGTGCATACGTTTTCGACGCGCTATTTCGAGCACCTGGCCCATACGCGCACCGCGCATGCCGGTGTATGGCATCTCCTCGGCGAAGTCGAAGCTGTATTCGGCTTCTGGGCAATCGTTCTGGTGCTGTTCATCGCACTGGCCTACGGATGGGGCGCGTCATCACAGTACTTGGAAGACTTGCACTTTACCGAGCCGATGTTCGTTTTCGTGATCATGGTCATCGCCGCCAGCCGCCCCGTGATGCAGGTCGCAGCCGACAGCGTGCGGACGGTGTCTCGCGTCCTGCCGGCTGCCCCCGGAACCGCCGGCTATTTCCTGAGCCTGTCGCTGGTCCCGCTCCTCGGTTCGCTCATCACCGAGCCTGCGGCGATGACGCTTGCCGCCCTGATGCTGCGAGAGCGCATTTTTTCGGCTGATGTCTCCAGCCGACTGAAGTACGCCACGCTGGGCGTCCTATTCGTGAACGTCTCTGTCGGAGGCACGCTCACGCATTTCGCCGCGCCGCCAGTGCTGATGGTGGCAGCAAAATGGGGATGGACCACGGAATTCATGCTATCGACGTTCGGGGCAAAGGCGGCTTTGGCGGTGTTAGTCAATGCGTTAGCGGTGACGTTCATTTTCCGTCGCGAGCTAGGGCAGCACGCTGTCCACGACCTAGGGAATGGCTCGCCGCGCGTGCCCGCGCCCTTTGTGCTGCTGAACCTGCTGCTGTTGGCCGCCGTGGTTTTCACGAACCATCACCCCGAAGCCTTCATGGGGCTGTTCCTGCTATTCCTCGGCCTCGTGGAGGCGTACCGGCGGCACCACGACCGGCTGTTGCTGCGGGAAGGCTTGATGGTCGCGTTCTTTCTCGCGGGCCTGGTTGTGCTCGGGGGTCAGCAGCGCTGGTGGCTGCAGGATGTGCTTTCCCGCCTTGATGAAAGCACGCTTTTCTATGGCGCAGCAGCGCTGACGGCAATAACCGACAACGCGGCGCTGACCTATCTCGGGTCTCTGGTGGAAGGCGTCTCCGACGAGTACAAGTACGCCCTGGTGTCCGGAGCGGTGGCCGGCGGCGGCCTGACGGTCATCGCCAATGCGCCAAACCCGGCGGGGTTCGCCATCCTCAAGGACAAGTTCCATGAGCAGTCCATCAATGCATTCGGCTTGTTTGCAGCGGCGTTCCCGCCGACGGTTGTCGCCATCCTCTGCTTCCGGGGTATCCGTGGGCCTGTCGGCGAGTTCTTCGACCTGGCCGTCTGGGGGCAATGGTTTTCCCAGCTGGATCGCTCTTTTCTCTTTCTCCTCATTCTGCCTTTCGTAATAGCGATCATCGGCCTGTGGGCGGAATACGGAGACCGACGAAAGTAAGCGGCGATCGTTTCGGACTAGCTGCTCGCCGTCGCCGGTGGCGTTCGCAGGCTTGTTCTCGCCGTTTTCCTTTTCCTGGGCAGGGAACGGCTGAACACCTGGATGCCGTGTACTGCATCGTACAAACGAATCAGCTCGTGTGCCGGCATCGGCCGTCCGAACAGGTAGCCCTGCGCCTGCTCGCAACGTAGCAGGTGCAGCAGCGTCGCCTGCTCCTCGGTCTCAACCCCTTCCGCGATGACCGTGAAGCCCAGGCTGTGCGCCATCTCGATGATCGTGCGCACGATGGTCGCGTCGTTCTTGTCGCGCGACATGTTTCGGACGAACGAGCGATCGATCTTCAGGGCGCTGACGGGGAATCGCGTCAGGTAGGCGAGGCTCGAGTAGCCAGTGCCGAAATCATCGATGGCGATGCTCATTCCCGCGTCGCACAACGCGCGCATCACCTGGTTGGCGTGATGCGGATCCTGCATGAGCTGGCTCTCGGTAATCTCGAATTCAATCAGCTTCGGATCGACGCCGCTGGAGCACACCAGCACCTTGATGCGCTCGTGCAGATCGGGCTGCCGGAACTGGCGCGCGGAGAGATTGACCGAGACCGGCGCGATCCTCGAAGCAACCGACTGCCATTGCTTCAGGTCTTCGCAGGCGCGGCGGATCGCCCATTCGCCGACCGGGACGATGAGGCCGGTCTCCTCGAGAACCGGGATGAACTCGTGCGGCGGCACCATCCCGCGTTCAGGGTGCTCCCAGCGCAGGAGCGCCTCGGCGCCGCTCGGCTGGCGGCTGGCGAGCCGGTACCTCGGCTGATAGGAAAGCGCGAACTCTTCGCGCTCCAGGGCCCGCCGGAGCTCCGATCCGAGCTGCACCCGGGCACGCGAGCGCTGATTGATCTCCGCGGTGAAGAACTGATACGTATTGCGGCCCAATTGCTTGGCCCGGTACATCGCCGCATCGGCGGCGCCGATAAGGGTCTCGGCCTCGATACCGTCTGCCGGATACGTAGCGATCCCTACGCTGGCCGTGACGAATACCTCCCTCCCGTCCACGTCGACCGGCATGCCCAGGTCATCGATGATTTTTTGCGCGACCAGCGCCGCGTCCTCGGGGCGCACCAGGTCCGTCAGCACGATCGCGAACTCGTCTCCGCTGATGCGCGCCACGGTATCGGCGGTGCGCACGGCGGACTCCAGCCGCGCCCCGACCTGCTTGAGCAGACCATCGCCGCCCGCATGGCCCAGGGTGTCATTCACGTCCTTGAACTGGTCGAGGTCGATGAACAGCACCGCGAGCGGCGAGTCTCGGCGCTTCGCCTGCACGATCATCTGCGAGAAACGGTCGGCAAGCAGCGCGCGGTTGGGCAATCCGGTGAGCGGGTCGAACTGCGCGAGATACGCGAGCCTTGCCTCGCTCTCGACGCGCTGTAGCGCCGTCGACAGCACGTTCGACGTCGCCTGGAGAAAATTGACCTCCTCGGCACCGAACGCCGCCGTCTGCTTGCTGCAAATGCACAGCACGGAGCGCACCTTGTCGTCGGTGCGCACGGGCACCAGCGCAGTCCTGCCCAGATCGTGCGCCCACGGAAACGGCAGCTCCGCGCCCCCGACGAGAGCGACCTGGCCCGATGCGAACACCTGCACGATGGGATCGTTTCCCAGCGAGCGAACGGGTGCCGGGCGAACGTCGGGCAGCGAAGGAGCGACGAGCGCACGCAGCACCAGCTTGCCGGTGCTCGGGTCGGTGTCGATATAGGCCACCGCGTCGGGGCAGAGGGCATCGAAGATGGCGCGGGCGGCCTTTTCCACGAGCTCGGCCGGCTCGGATTTCACAACGGCCGACTGCCCGAAGCGTGCAAGGCTGCGGAAGCGCCCTTCGCTCTCCCGCAGCGCTGCTTCCGCCTCCCTGCTCTCGCGCAGCGAGCGGTAGGTGCGCGCCTGCATCGTCGCCAGCCGCACAAGCCGCATGAGGGTCGCTTCCGTCAGATCGTCTTTTTGAAGAAACTCAAAAGCGCCGCACGCAAGGGTGGCATCGCGCAGCCCCGGGTCAGAGTCCGCGGTGATTGCAATCACCGGGCAGCCGGTGGCCTGCACCAGGCTGCCGACCGTAGCAGCGCCCGAGGAGTCCGGCAGATAAAGATCCGCGACGACCAGCTCCACGTCGGCTTGCGCAAGAAGCGCGAGCGCATCGCCCAGCGCCGCCGCGACATGCACCTCGACCTCGGCGAATGCAATGCGCCGAAGATACGTACCGACGATCTCTACGCTGATCGGGTCGTCTTCGAGCAACAAGATCCGCACGGCCGGCCCAAGCGGCTGTGTGCGCTTCAAGAAATCCCCCCTCCCCTGCCTGATGCTGCCGTTACCTATCCGGATTCTGGCACGCCGCGAGCATCAACGGTGAGTGCACCGCAGCAGTCAGCACGCTACTTTTGGATAAACGTTCAGTTGCAGAACCCGAGGATGCGCTCCTCGGCGGAGCATGCCTTTGCCCGGCCGGCTTTCGATCGATCGGCGAGGCAGTTGCGTATCTCTCTGCTTGTCGGGGCGTAGTAGGTCCAGCCCTTGTTGAGGGCAGGCAGAGTGAGGTCTACCTCCCGCCATTTCGGATGGCCCTTCGCCTGCAGCGTCGCGAAGTTCTGGCACAGCGAGCGAGAGAATCGCACGAGATAGTCGACGGTCGTCTGCAGGTTGTAGTCGTAGGTGACAAGAAACGCGCCCACCGAGATCGTGGTGAAGTCGCTCGCGAGCAGGTTCGGATAGCTCTTGGCGTGCACGGTCGCCGGTGCGTAGATGCTGAGCGCGCTGCGGCTCGCCGGGTGCGAGGGATCGAACTTCAGCAGCTTGATGTACTTCTGCGCCTCGGGCTTCATGTTGGCGATGATCGGCGCGGGTTGACCGGCGGCGACCACCGCCACGTCGATCGACTTGTCCGTGATCAGCTTGATCAGCGCCTCGTCGTTCGGCATGTAGCTCGCGTTCGCCTCCGGCATCGCGCTGTTGAACATCATCCGGTGCAGGGTGTGGGTAATGAAGGCGGCGCCGCTTCCCACCAGGCCGCCGTTGATCTTCGCGTCCTTGAGATCGTGCAGGTAGTTGAGCGGCGAGTCGGCGCGCGCAATGTAGTGGATCTCGGTGTTGTAGAGGGGCAGGATGACGCGCAGCGGGCCGATGATTCTGGCCGCGTCGCGGTTTGCGCCGCCGCGATCCACGAAAGCCTGGTACACGTCGGCCTGCACGATCGCGAACTTCACGCCGGCGTCGAAGCGAAGGTGGCGGATATTCGCCGCCGAGCCGTCGGTGGGCATGACCTCCAGCGCGATGTCGGCGCCGGGCGCAACGAACTTGGCAAGATCGGCACCGATCGCAAAGTACGTGCCGCGCTTGTCCGCGGTGGCGATCTTGTACTCCGCGGCCGCCTGCGACGCAGCAGGGACGAGGAGCAGCGCTGCAGTTGCGATACCCGGTAAAGTTCTCACTTGCCCTCCCCCCCTCTAGTGCCTCATGCGATTGTATCCCCGTGTCCATCACGACGCTGACGCGAAAGATCGCCGGGCTGGCACACCGGCTCTGGCGCCGGGCGCCGCCCGCGCCCGGGCGGTTCTCCCTGAGCCGCAAGTCGAGCGTGCACGGGTTCATTGGTGCCGCGCCCGCGCCGCCGTGGCGCGAATACCTCCTGTATCTGCCGCGGAACTTCGACGCGCGCGAGCGCCGCTCGCTCGTGGTGTGGATCCACGGCTGCCGGCAGGATCCCGAAGCGTTCGCCGCCGGCACGCGCATCGCCCGCTTCGCCGACGAGCGGGGATTCGTGGTGCTCCTGCCGCGCCAGAGCCGCCTCGCGAATTCGGAGCGCTGCTGGAACTGGTTCGACCGGCGCACCGCGGGCGGCGCAGGCGAGGCGGCGATCGTCGCGGCCCAGGTGGCCGAGGTGGTGGAGAAGTTTCGCCTGCACACCGGGCGCGTGTACGTCGCCGGCCTGTCGTCGGGCGGCACGCTGGCGGCGACCCTCGCATTGCGCGCGCCGCATCTCTTTGCCGCGGTCGCGGTGCACTCTGCCGTTGCCTGCGGCGCGGCCTCGGACGCCGCGGACGCCGCGCGCGTGATGGCCAAAGGCCCGTTCGGGGGGACCGATGCGCTCGGCGCCGAAGCGCGTGCCCGCACAGCCGGGAAGGCGCGTGTCCCGCTGCTCGTCCTCCACGGGTCGGCCGACGACACGGTCGCGCCGGTGAACGCGGCGTTCCTGGTGCGGCAGTTCCTGCTCTTCAACGGCATCGCTCCGCAGGAGCTGCCAGCGGGCGCCGCGCTGCCCCCGGCGCAGATCCGCGCCTTCCAGCCCCGGGCGGACTACCTTCTC
>Ga0137428_1000463_pt1 | contig 17549 bp, 10 predicted proteins | sample EasRivERMZT718_2_FD_102305 | JGI IMG/M metagenome (GOLD analysis project Ga0137428, IMG submission 102305) | Soil microbial communities from meander-bound floodplain in the East River, Colorado, USA - East River MetaG ERMZT718_2 | ecosystem: Environmental > Terrestrial > Soil > Floodplain ...
CCTGATTGAACCTGCGCTTGTACTCGACGATGATTGCCACGATCGCTGAATCGGCGGTCGCCGAGCGCTCCGGATGGACGACTTCCAGCACAAAACTCGGCTCGCGCACGGGCCGCCCGTCGCTCCCCCGCCATGCGCCTTGCGCCGTCCAGAACGTGAACCCGTCCAGCCGCGCGTCCACCACCTCACGGACGAATACGGCCCAGGCCGAATCTGTCACGCCGAGCGTGTTGCCGATATTGCGGCCGAAGTAGAGCCGGTCGGTCACGACGGGCTGAAGACCAGCCGGCTGCACCCTCGGCGCGCAGGCGCAGAGCAGCGCCACCAGCGGAACGACCCGGACCGACGATCGCACTCCGGAAGCTATACCATGATCAGAAGGGCTGTCACTACCGCGGCAGTCGCCAAAGACTTCACATGGACCCACAGCGCCTGACGCCGAACCTGCGCCAGCTCAGCGGGCTGTTCGATTGCACACGCCCCGTCATCCATGTCGCGCTGACCGCGCGCTGCGAGCCGGACTCAGGTTTTGTCTCTTGCCTGAAAGAATCCGAGCGCGCTCAGCCAGAGCGGCAGCAACGCGAGGAGTCGCCAGGCGCGCGGTGCGCCCAGGATCATCAGGAGGACCATGAGCAGCGCGGCTGCACCGAGCGCGATGAATCCGAATCGACGCCGCTGCACCTGACCACGCGGTCCGATGTTCGGGATGGCGATCACAACAAGGTCTTACCCGCCGGCAGCTGCTTGCGAAAGCAGCGGATCTGTACCGTCTCTGTGAATCCCAATGCGCGATGCGCTGCCGCGCTGATCTCGTTGTCGATGACGGCATCCGAGCCGAACTCCGTACAACCTTGTTGCCTCGCCCATTGCTCCGCCGCGGCGATCAGCGCACGCCCCACCCCGTTTCGGCGCGCGCCCGGGACGACGTACCACCCTTCCAGGTACGCGACCCGATCGGTGACACAGTCTTCCGCGTAGTTTCGAATCGAGAGCTCGGCGAATCCGAGCTGCTTGCCGGCCTCGTCCTCGGCGATCAGGACGGCGAGCGGCATCGACAACTTGCCCGCGAAAAACTGCGCGATCTCGTCCGCGTGCCACGTGGAGGCGTAGTCGGGCCAGAGCGCGTCGCGCATGCGCTGCCAGGTCGGCGCGTCTTCCTTCTTCACGGGACGTACACGGACCACCGTCAGTTTGCCTTCAGGACGGCCTCGATGAAGCTCAGGCTCTTGGTCTCGACCCAGGCCGTGGAAACCGCGGTAATTCCGATCGTGCCGGTCCGGTCTCCCGACCCGGTGGGCGGGCGGCCCTTCCAGGGAGCTTGTTTGACCTCGCGCTGCACCACGATGCCGTGGCGCGGGTCGTAGCGAAAGATGAGTGCGGACGCGAGCCCTTTGTGCGGAGTGAATGAAAGGGCGACACTGGGGTAGGCGTCGTCGCGCTCGATATGCTCGCGGACGGAAGCATCGTGCCCCGCGTTCTTCAGCTCGGCCATGAGCGCATCGAGCACCGGACGCACGATCGAATGCAGGCGCTCCCCGCACATCCGACGGTCGGCTTGATCCTCCGGCACTTGGGCGCTGGCCTTGGCGCTGCGCGCGGCGTATTGCTCTAGGAGCGCGCGCAGCTTAGCCGTGTAGTCGTCAGGCATCCCTTCAAATGTATGTGCTGACGATGCGTGGCGGCTACGTTCGGCCCTCGAGACGCCTGGTCACGGCTTCGGCAGCCGCATCGGCGAGGTCGATCATCCGCCCGGCAACCGCCCGTAGGGTATCGACCAGCTCGGAAAGGAAAGGCGCCGCCGGGGAAGCGGAGCGGTGGACAACGACTTCGTGAGTTGGCGTTTCCGCCACGGGTTCCGGTTCAGGAGCTTGTGGTTTGCGCCGGCGAGGAGATTTGCGCGCCGTCATGGGCGCGGCTCCACGCGCTGCTGACCCTGCTGGGGGCGCTGCGCCAGCATCCGCTCCGTGAAATCGAGGCGCTCCTGCGCCTCACTCAATTCATTCCGCAATCTGGCGAGCTCCTCTTCGAGAATCTCCATGCGCTCGGCGTCAGGAGCTTGAATCGTCTGCTGCTCCCGGCCCGCGTCTCGGCGCTGCTTCAGCCGCTGGGCCCACAGCCCGAACGCCACGGCAAGGGCGCCGTGAGACATGGCATGCCACGGTTCGCCCGCGGCAAACGCAATGGCGACAACATTGATGCCGGCCAGAATGGCCGAGATAGGAAACCAGACCGAAGGTTTGAATCGCATGGTGTGTTGGAACCCGACGGGTCGTGTGGCTACGAGGTTTCAGACTGCGGCGTAGCTTATACGCCTTGATCGCGGCCTGCTTCCTCTTATTGAGCCTCAGCGCCCCCCCCCAGGGCTCCGGTGCCGACTCCGTGCTCGTCTGGGGCGGAGATGCCGAGGGCGGCGCGCCATTTGTCGAGGCTGACCCCGCCAACCCCTTACGGGTGCGTGGCTTCGACGTCGAAGTCGCCGAGCGCATCGCGCGCGGCCTCGGCCGCCGGTTGGCGCGCTTCGTTCAGGTACAGTGGGCCAGCATCGATCAGTCGGTCGAACGCGGCGACTTCGACATCGGCCTCTCCGGGGTCGAGGACACTCCCACGCGTCGCGCCCGTCACGCGGTCACCCTGCCCTACTTCGAGTTTCGAGAGGTCCTGGCGGTGCGGCCGGCGGATCGCGAACGCATTCGCACGCTGGCCGATCTGCGTGGGCGCCGTGTCGCGACGCTGGGCGCGACGATCGCCTACGACCTGCTGCTCGCGGCACACGACTCGACTGGGGTCGTCGCGGTTTCCTACGACGACGACGTGCATCCTTACACAGACCTGGTCAGTGGGCGTGTAGATGCCGTCCTGCTCGACCACATCATCGCGCAGCGCGCGCTCAGGCGGTTGGGAGATCAGGCATTCGTCATTCTTCCTCATGCCGTTGCCGCCGGTCACTACGTCGGCGTGCTCGCCCAGAGCAATGCAGCGCTGCGCGACTCGGTGGACGCGGTGCTGCGCGAAGCGATGCGCGACGGCAGCCTGGAGCAGATTCTCCGGCGCTGGGATGTGTGGGACCCAAGCCAGGGCGTGCTGTTCGAGCGCGTGCTGCGGGGCGGCGTGGCGGATCAGACTCCGCGCGCCGCAGGGACAGCGCGAGTGATCGCCTATCTCCCGTCGCTGGCCCGCGCGGCGGGCGTGACCCTGGCGGTGTCGGCGCTGTCGATGGCGCTGGCAGTCATCGTGGGCCTGGCGCTCGCCTCGGCGCGCGTCTACGGCTCCGGTTGGCTACGCCTCTCAGCGACGATATACATCGAAGTCGTGCGCGGCACGCCGTTGCTGCTCCAGCTGTTCGTCATCTACTACGGCCTGGCCGGCGTCGTGCGCCTGCCGGCGTTTCTCGCCGCGGTGCTCGCGCTCGGTCTGAACTACGCGGCGTACGAAGCCGAGATCTATCGCGGCGCGCTGCAGGCGGTCCCGCGGGCCCAGCTCGAAGCGGCGCGGACGTTGGGCTTTTCCGAAATGCAGATCCTGCGGCTGATTCGAGGACCTCAGGCGCTGCGCTATGCCCTCGCTCCGATGACCAACGACTTCGTGGCCCTGCTGAAGGACTCGGCCCTCGTGTCCGTGATCACGGTGGTCGAGCTCACCAAACAGACGGCGATCTTCGCAACCAACGTGGGAAGCTGGGTCATTCCCGGAATCTTGTGCGCCATCGTGTATCTCGCGTTGTCGCTGCCCTTGGCGCGCCTGGCGCGCAGACTTGAACGGCGCTGGGGGGGGTGGGGGGGGGGAGCGCACGCCGCATGAGCGCACTGCTGACGATCGATCGCGTGCACGTCCGCTACGATTCGCGGGAGGTGCTGCGCGGGCTCTCGCTCGAGGTCGCGCGGGGCGAGATCGTCGCGCTCATGGGTCCGTCCGGCGTCGGCAAGAGTACGGCGCTACGCGCCGTAGCCGCGCTGCAGCCGTTCGATGAAGGCCGGATCGAGATCGATGGGTTTTCCCTCAGGCCCGGACCGGTAGCACCTGAGTCCCGGCTGGTGCCGCTCAGGCGCCGAGTGGGGTTCGTGTTCCAGGCACACGCGCTGTTCGAGCATCTCACCGCGTTCGACAATGTGACCCTGGCGCTGCGACACGTGCTGCGGAAGACTCGCACGGAGGCGGACGCAACCGCGTCTCGGCTGCTCCAGGCGCTCGATGTCGATTCCCGCGCGGGTGCCTGGCCGCGGCAGCTCTCGGGCGGCGAAGCCCAGCGCGTGGCAATCGCGCGCGCGCTCGCGCCCGATCCTCATCTGCTGCTGATGGATGAGCCGACGGCCGCGCTCGATCCCGTGCGACGCGGGACGCTCGGCGCCACACTGCGGCACCTGAGCGGCCAGGGACGCGGGCTGCTGATCGCGACACATGACGCCGAGTTCGCGCGCGCTAACGCCGATCGTGTGATAACACTCAGCACATGAGAGCGACGTTTCAGAGCGACACCAGGGTGGCGCTTCCATCCGGATTCCCACGGCGTTATTTCGGTGCCCCATGATCGGACTCTCACGTCTCAGCAGTCTTGTGGTGGTTGCCCTGGCGCTTTCGTGCCGGTCGTCGGAAACGCCGGACTGGCTCGTGCAGCGCGGGCGGGAGCAGCGACGGCTCGCGCAAGCATCGAATCGGTTGCGCGACGACTTCCGGTTCGAGGATCGCCGGCAAGCGAGCGGGATCACGTTCGTCAATCGGAGCGTCGACGACGCCGGCAAGAACTACAAGCTCGTGCACTACGATCACGGCAGCGGTCTCTGCACAGCCGACGTCGATGGGGACACGCAGTCCGATCTCTACTTTCTGACGCAGCTCGGCACCAACGAACTGTGGAAGAACGCGGGCAATGGCCGCTTTTTGGACATGACCGCCACGGCGGGACTGACCATTCCCGATGCGATCGCCGTGGGATGCGCGTTTGCCGACATCGACAACGACGGTGATCCGGATCTATTCGTCACGACCGTGCGGCACGGCAATCATCTGTTCGAGAATCTCGGCGCGGGCAAGTTCCAGGATATCACGACCACCGCGGGCCTGAGCTACAACGGCCATTCCGCCGGCGCGCTGTTCTTCGACTACGATCGCGACGGCCGGCTCGACCTGTTCGTCGCCAATGTGGGCGTGTTCACCACCGACGTGCGCGGACCGGGGGGCTACTACGTCGGGCTCAGCGACGCCTTTCTCGGTCATCTGCATCCGGAGCGCGCCGAGCTCAGCAGGCTGTATCGGAATCTGGGAAACAACCGCTTTCAGGACGTGACGCAGGCGGTGGGGCTCAGCGGCGGGAGCTGGAGCGGCGATGCGACGGTGCTCGATGCCAATGCCGATGGATTCCCCGATCTGTACATCCTGAACATGCAGGGCCCCGATCACCTCTGGATCAATGAGCGCGGTGCCCGCTTCCGAGATCAGACGGCAGCGTACTTCCCCCGCACGCCCTGGGGCGGGATGGGGGCGAACGTCTTCGATGCCGATGGGGACGGCCGGCTCGATCTGTTCGTGACGAGCATGCATTCGGACATGTGGGTGGATCTGGCTCCGGGCGATTGGAAGGACGAGGCGCGCAAGTCCGATCCCGCGAAAATGCCGACGCGGCTCATTCCGGAAGCCACGAGCAGTCTCATCTTCGGCAACGCGCTGTTCGCCAACCGCGGTGAGGGCCGGTTCGAAGAGATCTCCGACAGTGCGGGAGTCGAGACCTACTGGCCCTGGGGGCCGAGCGTCGGTGATTTCAATGCCGACGGCTGGCCCGACCTGTTCGTGACGGCAGGAATGAATTTCCCGTTTCGCTACGGAATCAACTCCCTGTTGCTCAACGACAGCGGGCGATTCCAGCCGCGGGAGTTCGTGCTCGGGATCGAGCCTCGCTCCCACGGGGAAACGGAACAGGTCTGGTTTACACTCGACTGCAACGGCGGCGATCGCGGCAATTCCCTCTGTACTTCCTGCGTGCACCCGCGCTCCATGGTCATGCAGTGCCGCCCTCAAGCCGGTGGACAGGTGCAGATCACGGGAGCGCTGGGCACGCGTTCCGCGGTCGCGCTCGATCTGGATGGCGATGGGGATCTCGACATCGTTACCAACGAGTTCAACGGGCCGCCGCAGGTGCTCATCAGTGATCTGGCGCAGCGGCATGACGTCCGGTCTCTCACCGTGCGGTTGCGTGGCACGCGCTCCAACCGCCAGGGGCTCGGCGCCGAAGTGACGGTGCTGTTGCCCAACGATCGCCGGATCCTGAAAGTCCTGGACGCTAATTCCGGCTATCTCTCGCGAAGCGATCTCCCGTTGTATTTCGGGCTTGGGAAGGCGGATAGCGTGACCGCGATCCAGGTGCGCTGGCCCTCAGGGACAACGCAAACCGTCACCGGGCCGATCGAGGCCGGCAAACCGGTCGACATCGTCGAGCCTTAGATACCGGGCTGAGTCGATCCTGGCCGCGCGGCCGTCCTCCGCAGATCCCACCACATCGCGATCGGCCCCACGACGGCAAGCGCGAGCAGTGGCGGGGACACGTAGAAGGGTCGGAGCAGCGGCAGCTGGAAATCACCCGCCAGCCGAATCAGCGTCTCGGCCAGTGCGACGAGGGCGACGACGATGATCCGCCCGTTGCGCGTGCTCACGGTGGTCCGCGGATCAGTCACCATGAAGAAAACGAACAGCTGGTACATCGGCCCGGTGATCGGCGCCAGCTCGGCCAGCAGCGGGCCACCCACGATCGCGTTGCGGATGAGCGCGAACAGGATGAAGCAGGCCACATACGCGAGCGTCACATGCAGCACCTTCGCGCGCCACGCGATCACGAGACCGAACACCCAGATGACCAGATTGATTCGGAGATCGTTGCCCCATTGATGGCTGAGCACGGCAACGCTGTCGGCGGCGACCAGCAGCAGCAGCGCGATCGAGAAGTTGCTGGGGTTCCAGAGATGCCGGCCGCGATACGTGAGCACGTACTTCGATGCGATCGCGAGAAACGCGCCGAGCGCAAACGGCCACAGGATATTCGCCTGCGGCTTGATCAGCAGCGATAGACTGATGCCCGTGATATACGCGCTCGCCAGATTCGCCACCCGCCCCCGCAGCCACCAGGACAGGACGACTTCGGTGACGAGGCAGATCCCCAGTGTCGTCGCGAGCCGGTCGTAGCCGCCGAGGATGCCGTAGCGCGCCTCGCCCAGCACCAGCACCAGCGTGATGAGGAAGACGATGAGGTAGCGTGGGTCGATGGCCGACGCCACGAGCGTGCGCGCCGGCGCCGCCGTCGTGGTCACTCGGCTTCCGTGATCACGTGCAGTTGATCCGCTTTCAATCCCTCGACGATTTGCTGCCGGCCGGAAGGCCAGCGAATGATCACGCGGCCGGGCCGCTCGCTACCCAGCCCATAGTGCAGGCGCCGGTCGTTCTGGCTGCAGAAGCCGCTGCCGCCGTCGACCACCTGGCGCTGGCGGACGTTGCCGAACTCGACGGTGACCTCCGCGCCGATGGCGCTCCGGTTCGAGCGCGAGCCGACGAGCTTGAGCTCGATCCAGTGACCGCGGGCGGAATCGGCGTTGCGATAGATCAGCGCGCGCGCGTTCTCGTTGGCGATGATCACGTCGAGCGCGCCCCGATTGAACAGATCCGCCATGGCGACGGCGCGCCCATCCAGCAAGTCGGTGACGCCCACCTGCTCGGCCACATCCTCGAAGCCGTCGGCGCCGCGGTTCAGCAGCACCCGGGAACGCTCGTAGCCCGACAGCGACGCCTTGCCGATCGCCGGCCAATTGCGCGCGTCTTCGAAGATGTTGCCCTGCGCGCCCGCGATCTTGGACATCGCGTACCAGTAGCTCTTGGTGGAGTCGGCGGAGATGAAGCCGTTGGCAACGACGAGATCGAGCAACCCGTCATTGTTCAGGTCGCCGAACTGCGCGCCCCAGGCCCAGCCGGCATCGGCGACGACGCCGGTGGCGACTTCGTCGAAGCGGTCGAGCTCTTTGAGAAAATTGATCCGCAGATTGTTGCCCTGGAACAGAAAGCCCTTCTCCGAGATGTTGGTCACGAACACGTCGTGGCGCCCGCGGTTATAGACGTCGCCGATCGCGACCGCCATCCCGCTTTTCGAGTCGTCCTGCAGCCCCGCGCGCGCGAGCTCGAAGCGCTTCCCTTCCTTATTCAGGTACAGCTCCTCGGGCCCGTAGTCGTTGGCCAGGTACAAGTCGGGCCAACCGTCGTCGTTGAAATCGGCCGAGGCGGCGGCGAGGGTCCAGCGCGTGCTGCCTACGCCGAGCGAATCGGTGACGTCCTGGAAGCGGCCCAGCCCCAGGTTCTTGAAGAGCAGGTTCTTGCCGCCGTTGCTCGCGAACTCCCAGCTGTGCTGCATGATGCGCGTCGAGCGCAGGTTCCAGAAATCGATGTCGGAGCGGAAGTAGCCGGTGACGTACAGATCGAGCAGCCCGTCGCGATCGAAGTCGAGCCACACCGCGCCGTTCGAGTTCATCCAGCGGCGCAGGCCCGCCTGCGCGGTCACGTCGGTGAACGTGCCGTTGCCGTTGTTCTTGAACAGCTGCTGGAAGCCCCACTTGGAGACGAACAGATCCTCGAACCCGTCGTTGTCGTAATCGCCCCACACCGCGCCCATCGACACGCCTTCCCCAGCGCGGTTGAGTGCCCCGACCCCGGCATGATCTGAATGATCGTGAAACGTGCCGGTGCCTGTGTTCAGGTACAGCGCGTTGTTCGCACCAAAACGCGATGAGGTGAAATAGAGGTCGGGGTTGTTGTCGTTGTTGAAGTCGGTGACGGAAACGCAGGCGCCGAGCGCGGCGATGTGCGGAGCGACGTGCTCGACTTTCGGGTCGAGGGTCGGGGACTGGTGAATGAAGTCTACGCCGGTTGCGCTCGAGACCTCGCTCAGGCGAATCGACGCGGCGGCTCGAGGAACGCCGCTGCCGGCGGCGCCGGCGTTCAACATCACAACGGCGGCAACCCCAGCGACAAATGCGAGCGTGACGACGAGACGACGCATCCGTAAACAATATCCGACCGGGGCTCGTCGCGTTAGCTTGTGTGACCCATGCGTCGAACCTTCACGATCGCCGCGCTCGCCGCTGCAGTGCTCGGGTGCGGCAAGCGGGAACAACACGCGCCTCCGCTCTTCACGCTGCTCTCGCCGCACCAGACCGGCGTGCGCTTTGCCAATACCATCACCACCGACGACTCGGTGAACGTCCAGAACCACGTGTACATCTACAACGGCGCGGGCGTCGCGGTGGGAGACATCGATAACGACGGCCTCCCCGACCTGTTCTTCTCCGGCAACATGGTCTCGAGCCGGCTGTACCTGAACAAAGGCAACATGCGGTTCGAGGACATCACGAAGTCAAGCGGCGTCGAGACAAAGACGTGGACCAGCGGCGTAGCGATGGCTGACGTCAACGACGACGGATTTCTGGACATCTACGTGTGCGTCAGCGGGCTCAACGGCTCGCACGGCAGGACCCGAGCGAACCTGCTCTTCATCAATAACGGCAACCGCACGTTCACGGAGGCGGCGGCGCGCTACGGGCTCGCCGACACCAGCTACGCCACCAGCGCGGCGTTCTTCGACTACGACGGGGACCGCGACCTGGACGTGTTCCTGCTCAACAACTCGCCGCGCGACTTCGCCCGCGGCGCGGCGGATGCGCATCCCATGGGGGTGCGCGGCGAGAGCCCGGAAGGCTGGAACGAGCTGTACCGCAACAACGGCGACGGGACGTTTACGGACGTGTCGCGCGAGGCGGGGATCTCGCGCCTGGTCGCGTACGGCCTCGGCGTGGCGGTGGCGGACCTGAACCGGGACGGCTGGCCCGATCTGTACGTCTCGAACGACGTCGCGCCGAACGACGTGCTGTACATGAACAATCACAACGGTACGTTCACCGACAAGCGAGCGACGGCGATCAAGCACGCCAGCTTCGCCGGGATGGGCGTCGACGTCGCCGACTTCAACGACGACGGCTGGCCTGACGTCCTGCAGGTGGATATGCTGCCGGCCGCGCTCGAGCAGCAGAAGCGGATGAGCGGCTATCTCAACTATTTCGGCCGCATCGAGCTGCGCCGCCGCGGCTTCCGCGACGACTACGACGCGAACGCGCTGCAGCTGAGCAACGGCCTGACTCCCGATGGGGACCCGTTGTTCAGCGACATCGCGTGGTATGCGGGAATCGCGGCGACGGATTGGAGCTGGAGCGCCCTGTTCGCGGATCTCGACAACGACGGGGCGAAGGACGTCTTCATCACGAACGGCTACCCCAAGGCGCCCAACGATCTCGATTACCAGATGGCGGTGATGGGCGCGCGACAGGCGAACCGGCACGACCTCGCACTGGAGCAGCTCCAGCTGCTGCGCAGCTACCAGGTCTCGAATTACGTCTTTCGCAACAACGGCGACCTGACGTTCAGCGACAAAACCGGGGCGTGGGGGTTGAACCACCCCGGCTTTTCCTACGGCGCGGCGTACGCCGACCTGAACAACGACGGGCGCCTGGATCTCGTCGTCAACAACACCGACGCGCCCGCGTCCATCTACGAAGGAATGAGGGTCGATTCGGCGCACTACCTGCAGCTCAAGCTCGAAGGAGACTCGCCCAACCGCCGCGGGATCGGTGCGACCATTGTGCTGACGGCTGACGGCAGACGGCAGTATTTCTACCACTCGCCCTACCGCGGCTATATGTCCACGATGGACGACCGCGAGCACATCGGGCTCGGGCGGGCGGCGAAAGTCGACACGCTGCAGGTCATCTGGCCCGACGGGCGTTCGCAGGTACTGACCGACGTCGAGGCCGATCGGCTGCTCACGCTGGTCCAACGCGAAGCGATCGGCACGTACAGATGGCAGACAGCTGACAGCAGACGGCCTCTTTTTCAGCGCGCCCAACTCATCTCTCATGCGCAGCCCGATCGCTCCTCGATCGATTACGAAGTCCAGACCCTGCTGCCCTACGAGGTCTCGAAGCAGGGCCCGCCACTCGCCGTCGCCGACGTGAACCGTGACGGACTCGACGACGTCTACATTGGCGGGGGCGCCGGCGTACCCGGGAAGCTGCTGCTCCAGCAGAGAAACGGCCGCTTCGTGGAAGTCACGCAGGGACCGTGGGCCGCCGACCGGAGGTTCGACGACTGGGGCGCCGCATTCGTGGACGCGAACGGCGACGGCTTCCCCGACCTGTACGTGGCGAGCTGCGGCTATCAGCACACGCCAGTATCGCGCTTGCTGCAGGATCGGCTCTACATCAATCGGGGCAACGGCAGGTTCGTCCGCGACTCCGCAGCGCTCCCAGCGATGCTCACCTGCACCGCGAGCGTGGCGGTAGGCGACTTCACGGGCGACGGCCGGCCCGATCTGTTCGTTGGCGGGCGGCTGACACCGCGCCGCTATCCCTATCCGGCCCGGAGCTACCTGCTGCGCAACGACGGCGGAAAGTTCATCGACGTCACCGCCGAGGTCCTACCCGAGCTGGCGCAGCCGCACGGGATGATCACCACGGCGCTCTGGCTCGATTACGACGGCGACGGCCGGCTCGATCTCGTCACTGCGGGTGAATGGCTCGGCATCGAGTTCTATCACAACGACGGCACGCGTTTGGTCCCGACGTCCGTGGGGCTGCCGCCCTCGCGCGGCTGGTGGTGGAGCCTCGCCGCGGGCGACTTCAACCACGACGGCCGTCCCGACCTGATCGCGGGCAATCTCGGCCTGAACTCCATGCTCAAGACATCGGCGCAGGGCCGGCTGGGCGTGTACGCCGGAAACTTCGCCGAGACGCAAGCCAGTGACGTCGTGCTGACGCAGGAAGTCGGCGGGAAGGAGTACCCGGTGTTCGGCCGCGCCCGGCTCGGGCCCACGCTCTACACGGCCGCGCTGCGATTCTCCACCTACGCCGGGTTCGCCGCGGCGACGGTCGAGCAGCTCTTCGGCACGGCAGCGTTGCAGCGCGCGCTGCACTACCAGACCGACACCTTTGCGAGCGTTTACCTCCAGAACAACGGTGACGGGACGTTCGCATGGACGCCGTTGCCCAACCTGGCGCAGCTCGCGCCGATTCGGGGGATCATCGCGCGCGATGTCGATGGGGACGGCGCGCTCGATGCGGTGGTGGCGGGGAACCTGAACGAAACGGAGCCCAACATCCCGCCGGCCGACGCGGGCAACGGTCTGTGGCTCCGGGGAGATGGCCGCGGGCACTTCACGGCCGTGTCACCGCGCGAGAGCGGCTTCCTCGCGCCGGGGAATGTCGCTGGACTCGCGCACGTAAAAACGCCTGCAGGGAGCGCCGTGCTTGTTGCCAATACCGGCGATTCCCTGCAGGCGTACTTACTGCGTCGTCCTTAGTCCCGTTCCCCCTCTCCCGTGGGAGAGGGGGTCAGGGAGTGAGCCTACCAGCCCGTATTCTGCTGCAGCCGGTCTTCGGTCCCGACGCGGCTCAGCTCGATCTGCACTGTCGGAATCGGATACCGGGCGTACTTCGGCCCGTAGGTCTGCGCGAGAGTGAGGTACGGAATCCGGCCCTCTTCGGTCGCGATGTAGGTGGCGATCACCGTATCGGCCGTGTTCCACCGCCGCATATCGAAGTAGCGCTGGCCTTCCATGGCCAGCTCGAGCCGCCGCTCGAGGCGCACGGCCCAACGCGCCTCCGCCTGAGTTGCGAACGGAACGGGATACCTGCCGATCTTATACGTCGCCCACGGTGTGGCGAGCGTGTCGAGCGTCGCGCTCACCGCTACGAGCGGAATCGACATCGGCTGAATCGCGGTGTTCGTCCCGCAGGCCGGCCATGCCGTCACCACCTCCGCAAGCGTACCGCCGCAACCCTGCGCCCCGGCAGCGGCACGCGCGCGAACCATGTTGACGAGCTGCGCGGCCCGGGTCAGCGTGCCAATCTCGACCTCGGCCTCGGCGAGCAGCAGCAGCACGTCCGCGTACCGCAGGATCTGCACGTTGACGTTGTTCGTCTGCGTTGCCTGCCAGCCGACGTTGTTCTCACTCGACCCCGCTGACGACTGCTCATGGATCGGTTTCTTCCCGCTGTACGGACCGCTATACGAGGCGTCACGGATCCACGAACGGTTGTGCAGGCCCCAGTCCTTGTAAGGCACGTTGTCGCGCCCCACGGTCCAATCGACTCGGGGATCGACCACGCGGATGAGACCGCCGCGGAAGTTCAAGCCTTCCCACGAATAGGCCGTGTCGGAAGGCGGAGGCGTCGGGTCCAGCGTCGGACTGTTCCAAGCGCCACTCGCCAGCGCGATCGGCAGGCCGGCTGCGTCGACCTGATAAACGTTCACCAGATTGAACGACGCCTGATGGAACCCGCAGCACCCGAAGTGGCTCCCGGAGTGTGGGAAGTTCAGCCGCTCGCCCCAGTTCGAGTTCCAGCCGTTCGGTTCACCATCCCGCACCGAGGCCTGGAACGCCAAGATCGTCTCCGGCCCGTTGCGTTGACTCGGGATTCCGGTATGGATCTTGTCGAAGGTCGTTTCCAGGGCATAGGGGCCCGTGTTGACGACCTCATCCAGCACCGTCTTTACGTCGGTCCAGCGCGCCGGCGTAATGGCGGCGGCATAGGCGAGCACCCGGCCCTTATAGGCCCGGGCGGTCCACCTCGTGACGCGGCCCTTGTCGCCACCGCGGGGCGTGTCCCCCAGCAGAAGGATCGCTGCATCCAGGTCGGCGAGGATCTCGGCGAGCGCGTCCGTGCCGACGTTGGTCTTGCGGAAGTCCAGGTCGGTTTCCCGATAGTAGGGAATCCCACCCACACCACCGTCGGAGTTGCTGCCCCACATCCGATAGGCCTCGAAGTGGTAATGCGCCCGGAGGAACGTCGCCTCGCCTCGGATCCCGGCCGCGGTAGCCGAGTCTAGTTCGGCGGGTTTCTCCGCGACGACCTTGTCCAGCAGCCGGATGGTCGCATTGGAGCGCGCCACACCTTCGTACGACTGGGCCCATTTCTGGTTGATGTAGTCGTCGGACTCACTGATGTTCCACAGGTAGGTCTCGATGCTGTTGATGGGTTGCTGGTCGCCGAGGTTGGAGCCCTTGTAGGCGTCTCCGCTCGGCACGCTGCCCCACACCCAGTTGCTGGCGGCGCAGCCCCACGAGCCCGCCGAGCTGCTGCTGCAGTCGAGCGAGCGGTAGGCGGCGATGAGGGAACCCTCGACGCCGGTCTTCGTGGCCAGCGTCGCCTCGTCAACCGTTCCTTGGGCGGGCTGGTTCAGGAAGTCGCTGCATGCAAACGTGATCGCTCCCAGCGTCGTCAACACCGCGGCCGCGATCACCATTTTGGATCTTAGAAGAGTTTTCATTCTCTCGCGTCCCTCGTGAAAGACGACGGCTAGAACGTGGTCGTGATGCCGATGGTGATCACACGGCTGCTCGGATACGTCCCCTGATCGACGCCGCGGAACTGGTCGCGAATGTCGCCGGCCGCGCCGAATACGCTCGCCGCGGGCAACGACGGATCGAGGCCCGAGTAGCCCGTGATCGTGAACAGGTTTTCACCCTGCAGGTACACGCGCGCGGCCGGGATCCACCTGATCAACGCCGGCGGCAGGTTGTACCCGATCTGCAGCGTCCGCAACCGCACGTACGAGCCGTCCTCGACCCAATAGCTCGAGAACTGCCGGCTGAACACGTCGCTGCCGTCGATGCGCGGGTACTTGGCGCCCGGATTCGTTACCTGGTTCTGGGCGTTCAGCACCACGGCATTCGCCAGCAGGTCGGAGCGCACGTTCGTGTCGAAGTAACGGAACACGTACCAGTACTTCTGCGAGTTGAAGATCTCGTTGCCGAACGTCCCGAACAGCGTCGCGCTGATCTCCCACGACCCACGCCGCACCGACAGATCCAGTCCGGCGGTGAAGTCGGGATGCGGGCTGCCGATGATGTCGCGGTCGGCGGCGGTGATCTGGCCGTCGTTGTTGATGTCCCTGAACTTGAGCCGGCCCGGGCGCGCGCCGCTGGCGAAGTGTGGCGCGGCATCGGCCGAGTCCATGTAATAACCTTCGGCGACGAGGCCGTAGAACGACCCGATCGGCTCCCCGAGCATGTTGATCACGGGGTTCTGCTCGCGGATCGAAATCGGTCCCTGGAACGACTCCCGCACGCCGTCGATCTGCACGATCTTGTTCCCGTAGTGGCTGCCGTTGAACGTCACGCTCCACAGCGTGCCCGAGCCCATCTGACCGCGGTACCCCAGCGAGAAGTCGATACCCTTGTTCTCCATCGACCCGATGTTGACGATGGGCGGCGAGGCGGAGCCGGCCGTAGCCGGTTGCCGCGGATCGAACAGCAGGTTGTCGACCTTGCGGTTGTAGACGTCCGTCGTGAGGGTGCCCCGGCCCCCGAAGAACTCGAGGTCGAGGCCGACGTTGATCGAGTTCTGCTCTTCCCACTTCAGGTCCGCGTTCCCGATCGCGGTGGTCTTGAATCCGGGCACGATCGATCCGCCCGTGCCGCCGATGGCGTAGAACGTGTCACTGCGGTCGCCGCCGAACTGGCTGACGATGCGTCCTGCCGGAATGTTCTGGTTGCCCGTCACGCCCCACCCGAACCGCAGCATAATGTTCGAGAACAGGGAGCTGTTCGACAGGAACGACTCGCGCGACAGGCGCCAGCCCAACCCCACCGCCGGGAACGTCGCCCAGCGGTTCTCGGGTCCGAGCCGCGATGAGCCGTCGCGCCGCACCGTGAGGCTCGCGTAGAAGCGGTCGCCGTAGTTGTAGTCCGCCTTCCCGAAGAACGACAGCAGCGAGCTCTTGAAGCCCGTGCTGGCGACGTTCTTGGTCGTCGGATCGCACAGCGCGTCCTGGATGTAGCGGGAATCGATGCCGGTGTTGAGCAGGTTCGCGCAGGTGCCGGTCTCGAAGCGGTTCTGCTGATAGTTGGCTTCCTGGCCGAGCAGCAGGGTCAGGTTGTGCGCATTCATCACCCTCGAGTAGTTGAGCGTGTTGCTCCAGGTCCACTCGGTGAACAGGTTGTAGTTCTCGTTGATCGCGTCGATCGCCGTGACTTCCGCGTTCTCGGGCGTCGTGGCGGTGAACCCCTTGAACGACCCCTGCCCCAGGTTGAATCCGAAGCGGGTGTTCAGCGACAGGGAGCGGGCGGCGTCGAACGCCCCGAACACGTTCCCGAAGATCCGGTCGTTGGTGCTGAGGTTGTGCTGACTGGTTTCCGCGATCTTGAGCGGGTTGGTGGCGTTGCCGAGGCCCAGAGCCTTGCCGGATGCAAAGTTGCCGGCGATGTCGTAAATCGGCACGACCGGCTGCTCGAAGATGTTCTTGCCGACGATGTTGTTCTCGCCGAGCGCGTCGTCATCGAGGCCGCCGTAGTGCTGCTCGCGGCTGATCGCGATGTTCTCGCCGACCCGCACCTTCCCCATGTTGAAGGTGGTGTTGACACGCGCGCCGCCGCGGCGCAGCCGGTTGAACGCAGCCGTACCTTCCTGATCGAGATAGTTGAACGACACGTGGTACGCGTTCTCATCCGAGCCGCCCGAAAGCGCGAGGTTCGCGTCGCGATATTGCCCCGCCCCGAACACCGCGTCCCACCAGTTCGTCCCGGCGCTGCCCGGCATGATCAGACGAGCGCCGTCGTCGGTGATTTCATAGGTACTCAGATCGAGCGTATCGGTCGTCTGACTGACGCCGTTGTTCGGCCAGATGTAGTCAGGCACCGTGGGGTTGTTCGGGTCCCCGTAGATGTTCTGCGGAACGGCGAGGCCGGCATTCGTCATCGCCGTCCTCATCACCTCGTGGTAGGCCAGCGCGTCCTGGACCAGGATGTCGTCATAGCCCTTGGTGGGCGTCGCGACGCCGGTCCGGATGTCGAATGTCACCGAGCGTTGGCCGGGACGGCCTTTCTTCGTCTCGATGATCACGACGCCGTTGTTGGCGCGCGCGCCGTAGATCGACGCGGCCGACGCGTCCTTCAGGACCTGGATGGAGCTGATTTCGGCCGGGTTCATCCAGTTCAGGTACGTATCCTGCACGGGCGTGCCGTCCACGATGTAGAGCGGATCGTTGTTCTGGAACGAGCTGACGCCGCGGATGCGCACGGTGGTGCGCGAGCCGGGCGAGCCGCTGTTCTCGACCTGCACGCCGGGCACGCGGCCGTCGAGCCGCTGCAGCACGCTGGTCGAGGTCTGCTGCGACGCCGTCCCTTCCATCGGGACGCTGCTCACCGCACCGGTGATGTCGGCCCGTTTCTGGGCCGTATACCCGGTCACGATGACGGGGTCGAGCACGGCGACGGCGGCGTCGAGCGTCACGTCGATCGTCTCGCGGCTCGAGATCGTGCGCGCGGCGCCCTTGTAGCCGATGAGGTTGAACAACAGCACCCCATCGCTCGGCGCCGTCAGGGAGTAGCGGCCGTTCGCATCCGTCGTGGTGCGGTTGTCAGTGCCGCGCACCTGGACGGTCACGCCGGCCATCTTCTCACCGGTGAGCGACGTCACTGTCCCGGAAACTTGCGTTTCCTGCGCTTGGGCAAGCGCGCTGCCGTACGCCGTCAG
>Ga0137428_1000465_pt1 | contig 17521 bp, 20 predicted proteins | sample EasRivERMZT718_2_FD_102305 | JGI IMG/M metagenome (GOLD analysis project Ga0137428, IMG submission 102305) | Soil microbial communities from meander-bound floodplain in the East River, Colorado, USA - East River MetaG ERMZT718_2 | ecosystem: Environmental > Terrestrial > Soil > Floodplain ...
AGGATCCTGTCCGCCGAGACCGTGAGGCCACCGGCGTTGCCGGACCCGAAGATCACGTTGGTGAAGATGCTCGACCCGCTGGAGATTTCCAGGCCGCCGGTCTGCACGGCGACGCTGCCGGCGTCGCCGGTGCGAAACCCCGCAGCGGAGATGGCGGCGCGGTTTGCGAGTCGAATGCGGTCGGCGACGACTTGAATCGACCCGCCGCGCCCGGCGCCGAAGGTGTTGGCGAAGATGCCGGTGAATATATTTGGATTGCTCGAGCCGGTGATCGAAATGTCCTTGACGTTCACGGCCACCACTCCCCCCGCTCCGACTCCGAAGGTGGTGTTCTGCACGGCGGCGTTGTTCCGCATGTCGAGGCTTTGGGCGTTGACCTGGACTGTGCCGCCGGCGCCCGGACCGAATGTGCTGCCGAGAATCCCGGTGACCCGGCCCGGATTAGGGGAGCCGACGACCGATATCGTTCCGGCGTTGACGGTGAGGTTGCCAGCCCTTCCGGTTCCTGTCGAGCCGAACTGCGCTGCAAAGAGGCCGGTATCGAATACGGCATTGATGCCCGACATGACGATACTGTCGGCAGTCACTTGAAGGTTGCCGCCGTCGGCCGGACCGCGCGTCTGAACGACGATCTCCCCGCCGTCGAGCACCGCGAGCGCTCCAACGTTGATGCTCAGATTTCTGGCGGGCGCCGTGCTGAACGTGCCGGAGCTCACGAACGCGCCGTTGGCGACCTCGAGCCGGTCGGCGGAGACTTCAATGTGGCCCGCGCGTCCCGGGGCCGAGCTGAAGGCGAGCATCTGTGCGCCGTTGGTAAAAACGGCTTCATCGGACACTCGGAGATCGATTCCGATCTCGGCGCCATTGCCGGTGCCCGAGGTATTGGCGTTGATCGACGCGGCGCTGTCGACGACCAGCCTGCCGCCGCGAATGACGACGGTGCCGGCGCCCGCAGCGTCGCTCACGGTGGCATTTGCCCCTTGCGAGAGCTGGATTTGGCCCAGACGCGAGAACGAATCCACTTGCAGGCCGGGGCTCTCCCCGGGAAGCGCGGGTATGACTTCTCCCGCCGACGCAACGCTCGCGATCTGCATGCGCCCGCCGGGCGCACGAAGCGTCGCTCCCGCGAGCGACACATCGCCGGCGATAACCGAGAACGTGTTGCCTTGCTGCACCCCCATCGTCGAGCGATCGAAAGAAACCGCAGCCGGGGATGGCCCGAGGAAACCGAAGGCCACGACCGGAGCCGCGGTGAGGGCGCTCGCTTGCTGCGGACTTGCAGAGAAGATTCCGCCGTCGGCCAATCTCAGGTAATCGGCCGTGCTGACGTGAAACGCGCCGGGCACGTCCAGCGTGGCGTTGGGTCCGAAAGCCACGCCGCTCGGATTGAGGAGATACAGGTTCGCACCGGTGATGGTCGATCGAAGAAGCCCATCCACAAGAGAAGCCTGACCGCCGGTCACGCGCGCCAAAACATTGCTGAGCGACGTGGACGTGCTGTTCGTAAATGTCGCGCTTTCGCCCGTGCGCACGCTGAACGCGCCGAAGCTGTGGAAGAGGTTGCTGCCGCGCACGGAACCCACGGTCGAATCGATCGTGTAGTTCGGCCCTGCGAGCGTCTGTGCAGGGCCGACGCTACCGTCGAGGGTGATTTGCGCTTTGAGCTCTTGCATAGGCGCAAGAGCAAGCGAGAGCATGGTGATCTTTTGCCAGTAGCGCCATCGCTCGCATGCCGTCCACATTACGACCCTCCCCTAAGGGCTGCGCACTGACCCCATCATATTCCTCGCGCGTGCGCGCGACTGGTTATTAGGACAAACCTCCTATTGATCAAGGTGGCGTCCCCGCGGGGAACCACGCTGGACGCGCCCCTGGTCAGCCCGCCGGGCCCCGGTAGCTTTTCGCCACTTCCGCTTCCGCACGCGGAAGCCACGTTCTTACGTGGTTTCCTGCGGCGGCCGGGAGCAGGCCAAGCAGAGCTTCCAGAAAAACCGCCGGCGGTTGCTGTGCTGCTGGCACCCAACCGGTGCTTGCCTTGACGCCCTATGACGTGAGGCGGAGACTGGAAATAGCACGCCACTCAGTTGGGGGACAATGCCGCTGCGTTCAACGAACGACAAGAGGCATCGGGCGAAGCGGTTCGGCTATGCCCTGGGGTTCCTTGTTCTTGCCGCTGGATGCGGCTCGCTGGCGCCGAAGGGGCCGAAGAATGCCGGCGAAGGTGCAGGTGCAGGCGCGTTGGCCGGCGCGGGAACTGGCCTTTACGCATCCTTGATGTGTGGCCCTTTCTTCGCACTCTGCGCTCCGGTCCTGATTCCCGGCGGCGCCGTCGTTGGGACCGTCGGGGGTGGTGTGTGGGGCGCCGTCAACGAGTCCAGCGCGGTCGCTGCGCGCCCTTCTCCGATAATGCCCGCGTATTTTCCCGCTGGCATCGTCGAGCAAACGCCGAAGTTGCAGGACCACGGTTGCGCACCGTTCAACGCTCGCGCAGGGAGTACCTATCAGCACGAGGACGGGCGCAAGGTTGCCATCATCCGGATCGTAGGCGAGTCGCCGCAGTGTCCGGGTGCGCGACCTCTTGCGGTAGAGCACAGATAACTGCGTCACTCTGTGGCGTCCCCACGGGGAACCCCAAGCTTTATCTACCAGCTACGCAGGCCGATTTCTGGGATGGCGCTCCCGGGACTGCGGAGGTCTCTCGCGCCCAATGCCATGATGGGGAACACTTGACCCTATCTACCCCTTCGAGCAAGCACTGGTCGCCTGTGGTTGTGGCGTTCCACGGGGATCGGCTCGAACTTCTTCTTGCATATTCCGCGCCCCTGAGCGAGAACAAATACCGCTCCGCTGCTTGTTGTTCACAATCCGGTCGTTGATGCGGGCAAGTCCCGATAGCATGATTGCGTACCTTGTTTCATACGCCCACCTTAACCCCGGCGCCCGAGGCAGCTGCCGCGTGGCACGTCGCTTGCGAAGCGAGTTCCATGGAGCTGATCGCCTGCGTGTCGAAAGACATCCTCGATCTCCTGCCGCTGTTCATGGCCAATCGACAAGCCGAAGCCGCCCGCCTGCGCGCAGCGCTCGTGGCGCGTGACTGGGCGTGCATCCGAGATTTGGCCGAGCGCATGTACGCCGTCGGCAATCCCTACGGCTTCCGGCAGGTCACGACTTTAGGCAGGTTCATGAGACAAGCGTGCTTCGAACAGAACGTGCAGGCGCTCATGGACCTCATCAACGCGTACACGCAATACCTTTCGAGGGTCGCGGTGATCGAGGTCGAAGCGCCGGCGCCCGCGAAGCCTTCCGAGAAGGACGACGCTCGGCCCACGGAATAGCTGGCGTCCCCACGGCGAACCGCCGCAAAACCCGCCATTAAATTCGTAAGGAAGGTCTACCTAAAAGGCTTTCGGAGCCGGATTACAGGCCTTGCCGTCGCGTTCGATTGAGCGCGGCGCTGTCGAGGAGCAGTGCTAAGTGCCTGCCATGGCGGCATCTCTACGATTCGCGGCGATGGCTGTCGGGCAGGTGCGGCTGAACTGGATCGGCGGTTAGGTTGGTGCACCATGGCTTCCAGCCCGGCGCCCAGGCGAGTCAGGCGCGCATTCGACGGTCGCGTATTCGGCCGGCAGGTTGATTTCAATGAGCTCGAGGTCGTCGGACTGGCCCACGACGTTGTGCGCCACACCGGCCGGCTGGCTTAGACACGAACCGGCGTTCACGGTCACCTCTTCGGTGATGCCGTCGAACCGAAATCTGACCCAGCCTCTCAGCACGTACACGAAATGTCCGGTCATGTCGTGCCAATGCCAGCCCGTCTCCTTGTCGAAAGGCTTGATGGCGCGAATGTGCTTGGCGCCGATGCGCCCGCCCGAGGCCTCCATGAGTCCGAGATCGCGATACTCGACGTTGGCGCGCGGGCCGTCCCGGTGGAAACGGCCGCTTTCGAGGGGCGTGAGAACCAGCTTTGATTTCGCTTCGGCGAGTGGCAGCGGACCTGCGTATCGCGGGGAATTGCTCATGGGCTTCCTTTCACCTGTCAGTGGACTGGCCAGCCCACGCCATCGAGATGCGCGATGCTGGCGGCGATTGCGTGTTGCGGATCATCGGCCACGATTTCCAGAATCGTTGGCGGACACAAGTTTGCGGCGCGCAGCATCGCCGCGATCGCATCGAACGCCACCGTGCCGGTGCCGATTTGCGCGTGCCGGAATGCATCGAGCGATGTGTCGCCAAGGTAAATGAACCGGAGATGGTCGCGAATCGACAGCACGGCTTCGGCGGGCTCCCCGCCGAAGTATCCATTCGCAAAGTCGTAGCCAATGCCGATGTGGTCCCATCCATAGCTATCGAAGAACTGATGAAGATCGTCCGTGCGGTACAGATAGCTCAAGGGATGATTCTTGACGATCAACTCGACGGACGACTTTTCCGCGATGGGAACGAGGACATCGAGCGAGCGGCGAAAGCAGTCGGCCAGCGTGTCCGTTGGTTCCGGGAAAACCGGATTGAATTTTCCGGGATTGACAACCACGCCCTTGGCATTCCACTGCGCAGCGAGCTCGATCGCAGCAGCCACCACTCCACAGGAGTGGCGGCGCATTTCGGGGACCAGCGAGGAAAGATTAACGTCGAGGTTGGGCTGATTCAGGGTCAATATCTGAAGCGACTTTCTGCCGACCATAGATTCGATCTCGCGCCGCCCGGCAATGCCATCCAGGCTTGGCCAGAAATGGCCGGGAACCAGCATGATCTCGAATCTGCGATAGCCCGAATCGGCGAGCTGCTCCAGGCAGTCCCGGGCACGGAGCTTATGAATGAACGAATAGGTGTTGATTCCATAGCTCGCCTTGCCGCCGATCACCTGGAAATCGGCCGCAGGGTTTGTGGCGCTCCGCTTTGCCGCGCGGAAGCGTAGGCTGCGTCCATCACCTGCATCATCGCTTCCGCGTCGCGCAGCGACGCGAGCGGCCTGGCCCCCGACCGGCACTCGGAAAGCACCTGCTGGACGAACAACGGGTAGTAGACATCGGTTTCCAGCCGCAGACGCAGGCTGCGCGTCCCGGCGGCAAGATTGTTCCGGTCGCGAATCTCGATGCGGTCAGGACCGGATTTCGCGTACATCCGGTTCGAGGCCAAGGTAAACGAGAATTCCCGCTGCTCGTCGGGCGTGCTGGGGAAGCTGTATCCGGTCTCCACGAGGCCGACGACACCATCTTCGGTCTGCATCGTCACGAGCGAATAGTCCTCGATCGGGCCGCGGTGCGTCCGGGAGTGCATGACGGCGGAGACCCGCGTGATCTCCTTGCCGGTGAGCAATCTGAAGAAATCGATGAAATGCGTCGCGACATTGATGGTCGAGCCGCCGCCTGCAAATGCGGGATCGAGCGCCCAGCCTGCGCCCGCCGCCTCGTATCGGGACGGCGGGCCGACAATGAAACGAAAGCACATGTAGTTGAAGTCCGACGGGATGCGTCCCTCCGCATCCTTCACGGCGGCGAGCAGGTCGCTGATGCGAAAAATGAACGGAATGGCGACATAGAGATTGGCTGCTTCGGCCAGTTTCCGCAGCCGGGTAATCTGCTCCATCCGCACACCGCAAGGCTTTTCGAGCGCGAACGGGATCCCGCGCTGGATCAAGGCCTCGGCGAGCGCCGGCATTTCGGAGTGCCGGCCGAAGGTAAACGCGAAGTCCACTTTCTCGCGCTCGAGCAGCTCGTAGCTCGATCGGTAGAGGGTGCTGCCGAACCGCGCTGCGACCTGTTCCCCTTTGACATGCTCCGCATCCGAGACCGCCACGACCTCTATGCCGGGCGCCTGCAGCGCATCCAGGTAGAGCGGAATATGCCAGTGACTTGCCTCCAGTAGCGCAATTTTCATAGCACCGTTACTTGGCGAAGAAGAGGTTAGGCAGCAGAAGTACGAGCGAAGGCATGAATACAAAAATAACCAGGCTCAGCAACAGGACGCCCATCAGAGGCAAGAGGGGCGGGGTCACCTGGGACATCGATACCCGCGCGATGCCGCAGGCGGTGAACAACACCGTGCCTGCGGGCGGCGACACCTGGGCGATCGCCATGTTGATGGTGAAGACTATGGCGAAATGCGTCGGATCGATGCCGTATTGCATCGCGATCGGCAGGAAGATCGGAACCGTGATCAGGATGGTCGGCGTCGGATCCAGAAACGTGCCGATCGCCAGCAGGAACAGGTTCATCAGCAGGAAGACGAACAAGGGGCTGTTCGTGTTGTTCAGCATGTACGACGAGAATGTCTCCGGCACGCGCTCCAGAGTAATGACCCAGCTGAACGCGAATGACGTGAAGATCAGGAACATCACGAGGCCGGTGATGACGCTCGTATGGACCGCGCAGGCGAGTAACCCCTTCCAGTCGAGCTCGCGATAGACGAACGCCCCGATGAACGCGGCATACACGACGGCCACCGCCCCGGCTTCCGTCGGAGTGAACACACCGCCGACGAGACCGGTGACGATGATGGCGGGGGTGATCCCGGGAACGATGGCCCTGGCGGCGGCGCGAAGGAGCCTGCGCAGGGAGAACGCATCGGTGAACTCAATGCCCTTACGCGACGCGTAGAAGTAGCAATAGACACAGAGCATGAGGCCGGTGATCAAGGCAGGAATGAGACCCGCCACCAGCAGCTTTGCAATCGAAATGTTCGCCGTCAGGGCGAAAATGATCAGGGAGATGCTGGTCGGCATCAGCATGCCGAGCGTGCCCGCAGTCCCGATCAGCGCGGCTGCAAACGCCCGGTCGTAGCCCTGCTTGATCATGGGCGGGATGACGGCGGACCCGACCGCGGCCGTATCCGCGACCGCGGATCCCGAGACACCGCCGAATAGCATCGCCGCCACGACCCCCGTTTGCGCCAGCGACCCGCGGAAGTGACCCACCAGCGCGCGCGACAGCTCCACCAGCCGCGACGTGATCCCGCCGCGATTCATGAGATCCCCGGCGGCGATGAAAAGCGGGATCGCCAGAAGCGCGAACGAGTCCACCGTCGCGATCATGCTTTGCGCCGCCGGCATCAGGTTCTGGCTGGAAACGAACATGGCGATCATCGATCCGCCGAGCAGCGCGAACGCGATCGGCACGTCGATGAGCAGCAGAAGCAGGAAAGCGCCCATCATGATGCCCGTGATCATGCCGGTTCGCCCCGGCTGGGCACGGATTCCGCGGCCTCGTGTCCCAGCTCCGGACCGCCGCGAAGACGGCGCACGATCTGAAACGCAACCACCAGGGCCATCAAAAAAGAGACCAGCGGGAGCGCCGCATACACGTAGTAGATCGGCAGGTCGATCGCCGGGGATCGCTGGTGCTGAAGCAGGTCGACCAGCCGCGTCCCGCACCAGACCATGACCGCGAGCATCGCCAGCACGATCAGGTCACTGACCGTCTTGGCCGCGACCCGGAGCCTGGCCGGCAGCAAATCGATCAGGTTCGGAAGTGAATAGTGACGCCCCCCCATCAGCGCCGCCAGGGCGCCGAGATAGGAAAGCCAGAGAAACAGAAATTGCGCGACCTCGTCGCTCCAGCGTAGCGGCGCCCGGAAAAAGTACCGGCCGACCACGTTGATGAAGACCACGGCGACGATGACGAACAGCAATCCGGCGCACAGGTATTCGAGGCTGCGGCGAAGCAGAACGGACATGTCTCCCTCCGGCTCTGGAAAGCTGTGGCCAGCGAACCGGCCTGGCCGGCCCTGCCGCCAGGCCGGATCCCGAGGATCAATTACTTGATTTCGCGGATCGCCTTCAGTTGCGCGGCGAACTTTTCCGCATGCTTCGCATAGACCGGCTCGACGGCCTTGCGGAACGCCTGCTCATCTGCGTCGATGACGGTCATTCCTGCTTTCTTGAGCGAGGCCATGAGCGCCGAGGAAACCTGTGAATAGAGCGACCCCGCCCAATCCTGTGTCTCGCGCGCGGTGGTCATGACGATTTCCTGGTATTCGCGAGGAAGCGCATCGAACTTGGCCTTGTTCATGACGACCACGACCGGCGTGCGGAAGTGGTTCGTGACGGTGAAGTACTTGGCGACCTCGTGATGCTTGGCGTACCAGATCGCGTCGGGAGCGTTTTCCGCCCCGTCCACCACGCCCGACTTGAGGCCGAGGTAAAGATCGCCGAAACCCATCGGGGTTGCCGTTGCCCCAAGGGCGTTGATCGTGTCCACCATCACCGGGGCGGCGATCGTGCGGATTTTCATACCCTTCAGATCACTCGGCGTTCGCACCTGCTTCGACGTCGTGTAGAAGCTGCGCGTGCCCTGTTCCATCCAGAACAGGACCTTGACGTTACGGGCTTCGAGCTTGGCCGCAAGATCCTGCCCCACCTTGCTCTTCACCGTCGCCATCATGTGGTTGAGATCGCGAAAGACATAAGGCAGGTCGAACACGCCGAACTCGGGGACCACCGCAGAAATGACGCCGGTCGATGTCTTGCAGATATCCAGGGTGCCGAGCATCACGGCATCCAGCATCTGCCGCTCATTGCCCACTTGCTCGGAAGGGAAGGTCTGGATTTGGAAGTTCTCCCCAGTCCGCTCGGCCACTCGATTGGCGAACCTCTCGATGGCGCGGGCGTGCGGATACTGCCTGACGGTGTTGTAACCCGCCTTGAGAGCGACCGGCCTTCCTTCGATCCACGCCGCGGAATCCCATTTGTCCTGGCCCTGCGCGACGTTTGCGAAGAAGCTTGTCGCGCAAAATGATGCGGCAGCGATGGCCTTCAAATAATGCCTATTCATGACGTTCTCCATCCACTAGGTTGGTGACGGGTTGTTTGCGGGCTTTTCCTTCTTGGGGAGGTACTCGAAGCCCAGGAAGCGCAAGGCATGCACCGCCTGTCCTTCGTGCATCGGGCGCCCGCCTTGGGTACGACAACCGCGCGCTCGGGCGGCACGGCAAAGGGGCGTCGGATCCGGCGTAGTGATGATGTCCACGACGATGCTGCCGGGCCGGATCCGATCAGGATCCACGGGCATGGCATCGTTGGCGTTCATGCCGAGAGCCGTGGCATTGATCACGATGTCGAAATCGTGCGGATCGGGCGCACCGAACAGCGTTCTGCAGTTGGTTGCGGCGGCCACGGACTTGACGAGGTCGTGGGCGCGGCGCTCGTCGATATCGAATATGGTGAGTGTCCTGGCGCCCGCCGATGCGACCGCAAATGCAATTGCTCTGCCGGCGCCACCTGCGCCGACGAGAAGGACGGATTTATTGGCGGGGTCGTTGCCTTCCCACTTCATTCCAAGCACGCAACCCAAGCCGTCGAACATGGCGCCGACCCAGCGCCCGTCGTCACCGCAGCGAACGACATTGAGCGCGCCAACCTGGCGGGCCGTCGGATGCTGTTCGTCGACAAAGTCCAGCATCCGTTGCTTATGAGGCATCGTGACGAGCAAGCCGGAGAGATTTCCCATCGCCCGAGCACCCGCGACGAATGCCTCCAGGTCTTGCGCCTTGACCACGAAAGGGACGCAAACCGCGTCGACCCTCTGCTCGACAAAAAGCTGGTTCAACAGCTCAGGGGACTTTGCTGCATGCAATGGTTCGCCCACTAACCCATAAAGTCGCGTTGTTCCTGTGATCCGCGGCGCTGGTTGCATTTCGGGCGGCTGAACTACAAAATTGGAACAACGTTCCACCTTTGCCGAATTCTGGGCGTCCAGATCAGGGGATGTCAAGGCGCTCTCGGCAATATTTCAGAACATAGTTCCGGTACGGAGGTTTGCATGGCAACGGGCGACATGATGGAGCGCATGCTGGACATCCTCACGCTTCTCGCCGATCAGCCTCAGGGTCTGCCGATCAGCGAAATTTCACGGCAGCTGGAGTTGCCCAAGAGCGGCGTGCACCGTCTGCTCTCGGTCCTGGTGAGACGGGGGCTCGCCGTGCAGGACGAGTACAGCCAGCGCTACCGGATGACCGTAAAGCTGGCCGCCATCGGCTTTCGTTTCCTGGCGGCGAGCGGCATCACGGAAATCTGTCAGCCGTCCCTGGACCGGCTGGCTTCGCGCACCGGCGAGTTGGTGCGCCTCGCATTGGTGGAAGGCGACGCGCTGATCTGGATTGCGAAGGCCCAAGGCGCGCTTTCCGGCCTGCGTTATGACCCCGATATGGGACAGGCCGTGGTGCTGCACGCCACGTCGACCGGCAAAGCCTGGCTCGCGACCATGGATGACGCGAAGGCCGTGGCCCTGGTGAAGGCGCGCGGCTTCGTGGTGCCCGCGCGCTTCGGCCGGCCCAAAGTGCGCGACGAAAAGAGCCTGCTTGCCGAACTTGCGCTCACGCGCAAGCGCGGCTATGGCACCTCGATCGAGGAAGGCGAGCCCGGCACGTGCGCAGTGGGCTGCGCCATCCTCGACCCTCAGAGCCGGCGCGCGATCGGCACGGTCAGCGTGGCCGGTCCCGTGGCACGCCTTACACCGGACCGCATCGCCGCCATCGCGCCTGACGTGCAGGCCACTGCGGCGGAGATCGCCGATCTGTGGCCCAGCCGCAAGGTGATGGAGGCGATGATGGGGCTCGCGCCGCTGAAGGTGTCGAACGCCTAGAGGCGTCCATGAATGCATGAACGCAAGCAAGCACCGCCGCCTGGCGCGCGACCTCGCCGTCGCCCGCCGCACCAATGGGGTCGTGGGCGCCCAAAGTCTCGAGGAGCTGAATGACTTCGCCGACGCCTATCGCCTGCAGGAGAGCGTGCGCGTCGAACTCGGCGCCACGGTCGTGGGCTGGAAGCTCGCGCAGCCGCGGCCGGCCGAGGTGATTTCGGCCGCTTTATTCGATGTCGGGTGTATGCCTTCCGATGCCTTCCTCGCGGACCCCGCCCTGCTGCGCGATGGTGTCGAATGCGAACTGGCGTTGCGCATGGACCACTCCTTGCCGATCGGCGCATGCACACGCGACGACGTGATGGCAGCCATAGGCGCGGTCATGCCAGCTTTCGAGTTGTTGTGCAGCCGGCTGCCGGCCAAGTTCGCATCGCCGCGCGAGCATATCGTCGCGGATGGCATGGGTCATGGCGCAGTGGTGCTCGGTGCGCCGTGCGCTGACTGGCGCGGCCTGGACTTCGCCGAAATGCGCGTGACGCTATGGGCCGACGACGCGCCCGTGGTTGAGAAGCAAGGCGGCAATCCGTTCGGGGACCCGCTGCATGCGGTTGCCCTGCTCGCCAACCATCTGTCGGGCCGTGGGCAAACCCTCGCGGCGGGGACTTTCGTGCTCGCCGGTTCGCATACCGGCGTCCATCGCGCGCGGCCCGGCGAGCGGCTGCGCTGTGTTTTCGAGGGGATCGGGCAAGTGGCGCTCAACGTACGGGAACTCGATCCCGCCGAATCGAAGGAGCATGGCCATGCTGGCAGGTGAAGGGGCGGTGGCGATCTGGAACGATATCGCCGACGCCGGGCGAGCGCAGTTCTACGACTGGCATCTGCACGAGCACATGCCTGAACGCGTGGGCATTCCGGGCTTTGTGCGCGGGCGCCGCTATCGCGCTGCCGACGCGGCGACGCAGCCGGAGTTCTTTACCCTGTACGAAACCTCGAGCTTCCAGGTTCTCCAGGGCAGCGACTATCTGGCGCGCTTGAACGACCCCACGGATTGGACGCGTGCGGCGACCGCGCATTTCCAAACGACGACTCGATCGCTCACGCGCGTCGTGGCCAGCCACGGCGTGGGCCCGGGGGGCGCGCTCCTGACGGTGCGGTTCGATATCGCGGACGACGCCGTGCACGATGTGGTGCCGCGCATCACCCCGGCGCTGGAAGCAGCCGCGCGGCTCCCGCGCGTCTGCGGTGCGCACCTCCTGGGCGCCGATGCTCGCACGTCGGGCCAGTCCACTGCAGAAAGCAAGGATCGCAAGGACCTGCTCCAGCCGGCTCGCTGGGTGCTGTTGCTGGAGGCCTGCGACGCCGAGGCCTTTGGCCCCGCCGTGACGCTCCTGCGCGGCGCCACCGAACTGGGCGAAGCGATCATGGGCCGCTACCTGCATGAACACACACGGCTGAAGACCGCCTGGCAAGCAGGATAACGTCGATGCCTTCGGCTACCGGAGCTGCCAGCGGCGGATGATCGCCGCGTTGTCGAATTCCCTGTCGCCTGCCGGACGGCATCCTCGCGATGCCATTCCCGCCGCCTCCACCGATCGTGCAACCGGTTGCACGGAGATAAGTGGGTTCAAGTCTTGGCGTCCCCACGGGGATTCGAACCCCGGTTACCGCCGTGAAAGGGCGATGTCCTAGGCCTCTAGACGATGGGGACTGCGGTTACTGCAGGTCGGGCTGGTGGAGGTAACCGGGATCGAACCGGTGACCTCTTGCATGCCATGCAAGCGCTCTCCCAGCTGAGCTATACCCCCAACCAAGGGGCGAAATTATATCAACCCTTGCACGGACCGAGCCGTCGCCCCGTCACTTTCGTGCGCAGCTCGAATTTCTGCCCCTGCACCTCGCCGTTCATGACGGTCTCGCCTTCCATCGTGGAGCGGCCCAGGCGCGCGCTGCCGTTGCCGCGCATCTTGGCCTTGGGGCATTCCATCGCCCAGGTGTAGGAGTCGGCGGTCTTCGCCACCGGCGTCAGCTTGCAGTCGCCGTGCGGGTCGGGCTGCGACATCCACTTGTCCGGGTTCGCCGCCTCCTCCTTGCGGATGCAGCGCCGGAAGCTCGCGTTCTGCGGCCCGGCGAAGAGCCGCGAGGTGGACGTGGAGGTGAACTCCCACTCGCCGGGCTCGAGGTCGGCGGCGAATCCGGAGTGGGACAGAGCAAGGATCGCCGGTACCGCTACAAGGAGCTTTTTCATCGGTCGCTCTCCAGGTGTTGCGCCAGGCGTGCCAGCACGGTTTCCCGGCCGAGCAGCTCGAGCACGGCGTCGATCGAAGGGGTCTGCGTGCGGCCGGTCACGATGTGGCGCAGCGGCATCGCCACCTGCGGCATCTTGAGCCCGCTCGATTTTACGACTTCCTTGATGGCGTCGTTGATCGCGCCGCGCTCCCACGGCACCGAGGCGAGCCGGGCATTGAGCGTTCGCAGCGCGTTGCGGGGCCCCTCTTCCACCGCGGGACGAGGACCGTCCTTGGAAAAGCGGTAGAACAGCATCGCCTCGTCGGCGAGTTGCGGGATCGAGCTCGCCCGCTCCTTCACCAGGCGGATCACCGGCTCGAGCGGAGGGCCGGCGCCGGGCTGCGCGCCGCGCTTGCGCAGCTCGGGCTCGACCAGCGCGGCGAGGCGCGCATCGGGCGCGCTCTTCAGGTACTGCTGGTTGATCCAGGCAAGCTTCTCCGGGTTGAACTGCGCCGGGGACTTCGACACGTGCTCCAGATCGAACCATTTCAAGAAATCGTCTTTTGAGAAAACTTCGGCGTCGCCGTGCGACCAGCCGAGCCGCGCCAGGTAATTCATGAGCGCTTCGGGCAGATAGCCGAGAGCTTGATACTCGAGAACGCTGGTCGCGCCGTGCCGCTTGGACAGGCGCTCGCCGTCGGCGCCGAGGATCATCGGCACGTGCGCGAAAGCGGGAAGCTTCGCTCTCAGCGCTTCAAAGATGTGGATTTGCCGCGGCGTGTTGTTCACGTGGTCGTCGCCGCGGATCACGTGGGTGATGTTCATGTCGATGTCGTCGACCACCACGCCGAAGTTGTAAGTCGGCACGCCGTCGGCGCGCAGCAGCACGAGGTCGTCGAGCTCGGCGTTGGGAAATGCGATCGGCCCCTTCACGAGGTCGTTCCAGCCGACGTCGCCTTCCTGAGGCGTCTTGAAGCGAATGGCGGCCGGACCTTCGCCGCGGTACTTCTGTCCGATGGCGCGGTCGTAGCGCGGCTTCTCGCCGCGGGCGAGCTGCTGCGCCCGCAGAGCATCGAGCTCCTCCTTCGGCATGTAGTCGCGGTACGCGTGGCCCGCGGCGACGAGCTGGTCGGCGATTTCCTTGTAGCGCGCGAGGCGCTGCATCTGGAAGGCGGGGCCTTCGTCCCAGTCGATGCCGAGCCACTTGAGGCCGTCGAGGATCGCGTCGACCGAGGCCTGCGTCGAGCGCTCGAGGTCGGTGTCCTCGATGCGCAGCACGAAGGCGCCGCCTTGGCGGCGCGCGTAGGCCCACGAGAAGAGCGCGGTGCGCGCGCCGCCGATGTGCAGGTAGCCCGTGGGACTGGGCGCGAACCGGGTACGGACTTTCAGTCGGTGCCGCCCTCGACGGAAAAGCGCTGCGCCCGCCACCGCAGCATGCCGCCCGAGAGGTTCGCCACCTTCTCGAAGCCCGCCTTGCCGAGGAGCACCGTGGCCTGCGCCGAGCGCGCGCCGGAGCGGCATACCATGACAAGCGGCGTTGCCTTGGAAAGATTCTCCATGTTCTTCGCGAGCGTTCCGAGGGGGATCAATTGCGCGCCCGGCACGTGGCCGAGCGCGCCATTGAACTCGTCGGGCTCGCGCACGTCGACGATCTGCACGTCGCGCAGGTGCTCCTCCAGCCAGTGCGGCTGGACTTCCCAGATCCCCGCGAACGTGTAGGTGAGCGGGGCCCAGTCCGGATCCAGGGAGCTCGTTTTTTCAGGTTTGCCGCACTTCAAGTTTGCCGGCACGGCCACGTCCATCTGCTTCGGGTGCGGCAGGCCGAGGTTCCCCATGTAGCCGGCGAAGTCGCCCTCGCCGATCGATTCCGCGAGGCGCGGGTTGTAAAGCTTCTCCTCGCCGACGCTGGTGACCGTGAGGCCGCGATAGTCGTGCCCGGGATAGATCAGGCAGCGGTCGGGCAGCGGGAAAATCTGCTCGCGGACGCTGCGGTAGAGCGTGCGCGCGTCGCCGCCCTGGAAGTCGGTGCGGCCGCAGCCGCGGATGAAGAGCGCGTCGCCGGTGAACGCCATCGTGCGGTCGTCGAGCACGTAGGTGATGCAGCCGGCGGTATGGCCTGGAGTGGGCCGGACTTCGACGTGCCGCTTGCCGAAGGAAATCTGGTCCTGGGACTTCAGGTACCGGTCTGCGCCCTCCGCGCCGCTTTGGTGAGAAAGCGCGATGCGGCTGCCGAGCTTCTCGCGCAGCAGCCACGCGCCGGTGACGTGGTCGGCGTGCACGTGGGTCTCGAGCGTCCAGGCGAGCTTCACGCCGAGCTCGTCGATGAGCGCGGCGTCGCGCCGCGCCTGCTCGAACACCGGGTCGATCAGCAGCGCCTCGCGCGACCCCGGATCGGCCAGCAGGTAGGTATAGGTCGAGGACTGCGGATCGAACAACTGGCGAAAAATCATCCGGGCATCATATAAGGTGCGTTCCCCGGCGGACTGTCCGCAAAACGCGCGAAAATCGCGGGGCCTGCATGGATAACTTTACTCCAGTCTCCGCGCTCGCTGGCGGAGCGCTCATCGGACTCGCGAGCGTCTGGCTCCTCGCCGCGAACGGCCGCATTGCGGGTGTCAGCGGGATCCTTCACGGGCTCTTTGCTCAACCCCCGGGCGACCGGCGCTGGCGCGCGGCGTTTATCGCGGGACTGATCGTGGCGGGGTTCGCGTGGCATGCCCTGGCGGGGGGTTTTGCTCCGAGGCAATTGGGTCTCGGCTGGGTGGCGCTTGCCGGAGTCCTGGTGGGCCTGGGTACGCGCATCGGCGGCGGCTGCACCAGCGGCCACGGCGTGTGCGGCCTCGGGCGCTTCTCGCTGCGCTCGCTCGTCGCGGTGATCGTCTTCATGGCGACCGGAATGGCGGCGACGTTCGTCATGCGCCACCTCCTGTGATCTCCGCATTCGGCGCCGGGTTGCTGTTCGGCATCGGCCTGTGGGTCTCGGGCATGGCGAACCCGCGCAAGGTGCTCGACTTCCTCGACGTCGCGGGCAACTGGGATCCGAGCCTGCTGCTCGTGATGGGCGGCGCGGTAGCAGTCACTGCCGTTGCTTTTCGACCTTTGCTGAAACGAAAGTCCATGGACTTCAAAACCGCGGTCGATGCGCCGCTTCTCGTTGGCGCGGCGCTCTTCGGCATCGGCTGGGGAATCGGCGGCTATTGCCCCGGCCCGGCGCTCACCGCGATCTCGAACCTCAGCGTGGAGATTCTGGTTTTCGTTTCCGCCATGATCGCCGGTGGGCTTTTTGCTAAAATCGTTTCTCCTGCCGGATCGGGTGCTTAGCTCAGCGGTAGAGCACTTCCCTCACACGGAAGGGGTCGCAGGTTCAAAACCTGCAGCACCCACCAACAATCAAAGGCTTAGGCTAACCTGAGCCGGTGGTACGAAAAAGCATGAATACCCCTCTGAGCATCAAGCAGACACTGTTGCACCGCGCCGCCAAGCTCTTACGCGGGAAGGACAAGCTCGCGGTTCAGTTGGACGTGCTGGAACCGCTGCTGGATGCTTGGATGGATGGCACGGTCGAGATGCCGGACGTCAAAATGCCCCGGCTGTCGGCCATTCTCAACAAGGCAGGCGACCAGACGCGGGGGTAGCCCAGTAGATACAGGGCGGCGAATATCCCTTGACCGCCTCCTTGCGGCGGGCGCATTGTTTCCCTTCACACTCCATGAACAAAGACGACCCCGGCAAGGCGGTACCGCTGCACGTCGCGGCGTCGGTGGTGCACCAGCAGCTTTCGGGCTCGTCGCGCGACTGGAGGGACGACACCTACGACGGGATCCTCGAGAGCACGGCGCTCGCGCTCAGCCACGTCGGGCACATCTACTACGTCAACACGCACGGCCAGTCGCTGAGGATCCCCGACGAGGAGCTGGCCGTCGGCATGTTCGAGAGCGGCGCGAAGCGGTTCCGCACGCGCTCCGGAAACGTCTACGAGTCGCTGTCGATGCGGCGCGGCGACATGGCCGACGCCCTCGTGATCCTCAAGAGCGCGCAGCGCGCCGGTGACAGCCCGGCGGCGGAGAAACCGGAGAAAGCTACGTAGGAAGGCGCTGCGGGTCGTTCCAGAGCGGCGCGCAGTGGTGCGCGGCTTCGAACTCGCGCAGCAGCTCGCTGTAGCGCTTGTCCGCGTCCTCGGCGACTTCCCAGCTGCAGCGCGTGCCGGCAACGTTGTTCCACCGGCGCCCCTGGAACTGCTCGCCCAGGGCCTTGCGGATCGTGGCCGCGCCCGCGGACGCCTTGCCGAGATAGATTACGCCGCCGTTCTGCCACAGCGCGAACACGCCGGTGGTGTCCGGCGCGGCTTCGATCAGCGGCTCGGTGAACGGCAGGCTTTCGAACTTGATCGACATTTGGATCTCTCCAGCGATTTCCCCGGGATTCCCCGCGCCCATGTTACGCCTCGCCGTTGCAGCGGGGCAAGCTGCTTTCAGCCGTTGCAGCGCGGCAGTTTGCTGTCAGCCGCGGTTGCATCGCGGCAACTTACGATGCGCGCGCTCGTACTCGCGCAGGAGCTCGGCTTCGCGTCACGCTCTCGCCGCGCGCGTGGCCGTAGTGCTCGTCGTTCTCCCACAGCGCGTACACGCCGGGGTCGCTCGGCGCTCCAGACACCATGGTTTGGGTGAATGCATAGCGAGGACTCGCGATCGGCATTTTTTTCCGCCGAAAAGCTTACACCA
>Ga0137428_1000467_pt1 | contig 17438 bp, 14 predicted proteins | sample EasRivERMZT718_2_FD_102305 | JGI IMG/M metagenome (GOLD analysis project Ga0137428, IMG submission 102305) | Soil microbial communities from meander-bound floodplain in the East River, Colorado, USA - East River MetaG ERMZT718_2 | ecosystem: Environmental > Terrestrial > Soil > Floodplain ...
AATCCCCAGCCATAGCGCTCGGCGACGTAGCGGCGGTAGCCGCCGAGGACCTCGTCCGCGCCGTCGCCGGTCAGCACCGCGCGCGCGCCGCCGTGGCGGGCCACTTCCGCGGCGATGAAGTAGAGCGCGACGTCGGCCGGGCGGGAGACCGGCGCGTCACGCTCGGCCACCGCCTGCGGCAGGCGCGCGATCACTTCGCGCGGCGAGAGCACGATCTCGTGATGCTCGGTGCCGAACTGCTTCGCCACGCGCGCGGCCGGCGCAAGCTCACTTTGCGTGTCGTCGGCGAAGCCGGCCGAGAACGTGGTGACTTTCTGGTGCTTGGCTGCGAGGGCGACGAGCGCGGCGGAGTCGAGCCCGCCCGAGAGCAGCACGCCGGCGGGGAGCCGCTGGCGGACCGCTTCGTCCAGCTTTTCAGTGAATTCGGCGATCGGATCGGCGCAGTCGCGGTTTCCGTGGGGTTGCTTGTCGGGAGACACCCAATAGCAAACCTCGCGCAGGCGACCGAACTGCCACAGCGAATAGCTGCCGGGGGCGAGCTTGCGGATGCCGGCGAGCAGCGTGCGCGGGCCGGGCACGTAGCGGTAGGCGAGGTAGTCGCGCACCGCGTTCGGGTCGGGCCGCGCGCTGACCCCCGGGCTCTTGACCAGCGCCTTCACCTGCGAGGCGAAGTGCAGCACCCCGCCCTGCTCGCAGACGTACAGCGGCTTTTCGCCGAAGCGGTCGCGCGCCAGCATCAGGCGCTCCTTGCGCGCGTCCCACAGCGCGAAGGCGAATGCGCCGCGCAGGTGGTGCACGACCTCCTTGTCCCACTGCTCGTAGGCGCGCACCAGCGTCTCGGCGGAGGATTCGCCGTCGAAGGCGTAGCCGCGCAGGCCGAGCTGCGTCCTGAGCTCGGCGGGATTGGCGATCGCGCCGTCGAGGATCACCGCGATTCCGGCGTCCTCGGCGTAGTGCGCCTGCCCGAGCACCACGCGGTGTCCGGAGTCGGCCTGGAACGTGAAGATCCCCCCGCCGTCGCCGCCGCGGTGGGCGAGCGTTTCGAGCGGCGGCAGCAGAGCGGCCGCGTCGGGTGCGTTGCGGCCCGCTACCCAGCCTGCGATGGCGCCCACGATTTTCTTTCGAGCTTGTGGTACAGCATGGTGAAGTCGTCGGCGAGCCGCTCGATCGAATAGGACGCGGCGACCCGCTTGCGGCAGGCGGCGCTCATGCGCGCGAGGCGCGTGCGGTCGGCGGCCAGCGCGGCGATCGCCCGCGCGATCGCTTCCGGGTCGCGCGGCGGCACGAAAAGTCCGTGCAGGCCTTCGCTGATCACGTCCGGAATCGCGGCGACGCGCGTCGTGATGGGCGCGAGGCCGGCCGCCATCCCTTCCAGCAGCACGTACGGCAAGCCCTCGCGGTGGTAGGTCGGAAACAGGAGCACGTCGGCCTCGCCGAGCAACCTTGCCTTGCGCTCGCCGAACGCCGGCCCGGCGAACGACACCAGCTCAGCGAGCCCGAGTCGTTCGACCCTTTCCTGCAAACCCGAAAGCGCCGGCCCGTCGCCGGCGATGACCAGGCTCGCCGCGACGCCTTGCCGTCGCGCCAGGGCGAGCCCCTCCACCATCTCGAATACGCCTTTCTCCTTCACCAGCCGGCCGATATGAACCAGCCTGAGGGCCGCGCGCGGGTCCGGCGCCGGGTGCCGCTGCTGCTGGAACGGGGTGCAATCGATGGCGTTCGGCACCAGCGCAACGCTCTGCTCGGGAACGATCCCGCGCATCTCCTCCAGCTCGCAGCGCGACAGCACCACGATGACGTCCGGCCATTTGAGCGTCGCCCGCAACACCGGCTTCCAGAAGTCCTGCAGCGTGCCGCCGTGAATCTGGTACACCACGCGCGCGCCGCAGAGCTTCGCCGCCGCCACGTACGCCAGGTCGCGCCAATAGGAGCGCGCGTTGAGCGAGGTGTTGACATGGACGATCGCGGCGCCGGTGCGCAGGATGGCAGCGGCGAGCAGGAACGGGCTCGCCGCCATGCGCGCCAGCAGGCCGATCCGGCCTTCCGTCCTGCCTTCGCTGCCCACCTGGAACTGCGCCAGGCCGAAGCGGCGCGCCAGCGCCGAGCCGAACAGCAGGTTGAGGTGCGTCGACACGCCGCTGATCGCGCCGCGGTCGGGCCCGAGGAGGAGGACGACCGGCTGCTTCATGCCGCGCGCCTGAGATCGGCGACGCGCGTCGGCATCTCGGCCGCGAGCGCATGCACGCCGAGCGAGGCGTAGATCTCCTCGAGCCTGGGCAGCGCGCGCTCGGGGGCAAAGCGCAGGCGCGCGGTCTCGCGCGCGGCCGCTCCGATGCGCTCGCGCAGCCCGCTGTCGGCAAGCAGCCTGCGCAGCGCACGCTCCAGGCTCGCCTTGTCGCCCGGCGCGACGAGCAAGCCGCTCACGCCGTCGGCCACGACCTCCGGCATGCCGCCGACGGCGGAAACGACCGGCGGCACCCCGGCCGCCATCGCCTCGAGCAGGCTGATCGGCAGCGATTCTTCGTAGGACGGCAGCGCGAATACCGCCGCCGCCTCGAACAGCGCACGTTTGCCGGAAGGGCCGACCCAGCCGGTGAACTTCACCGCGTCGGCGATGCCCAGGCGCTCGGCATAGTGCGCGACGCCGAGGCGGTCGCCGTCGCCGGCGCAGACCAGGCGCACGTCGGGGACCACGGCACGCACCGCGGCGAGCGCTTCGAGCAGGTCGAGGACGCCCTTGGCGGGCTCCATGCGCCCGAGGAACAGGACCAGGTTCGAGCGCGACGGCTGCACCGCGCCTTCGGCCGCCGGCGCGCAGGCCACCGGGTTGGGCAGGCACACGGCATGCGCGCCGCGCGCGACGCTGCGCACCCAGGCGCGCAGCGACTCGGACGGAATCACCACGCACGCCGCGCGCTCCAGCAGCAAGCGCATGAGCGCGCCGCCGTGCGAGCGCTCGAAGCCGGCGCCGTGCAGCTGGAGCACCAGCGGGCAGCGCGCCGCGAGCACGGCGGCGACGACCGCCGCGTCGCGCGCCGGGCTGCCGCGCGCGCTCATGTGCACGTGGACCGGCATGCGCCCGTGCCGGGCGCGGAGCAGCGCGAAGCGCCGCAGCGCATTGAGCAGCAGGGTCGCGTTGCGCGCCGCACCGCCGTCGCCGTGCGTCGGCAGATAGTCGATCGTCCAGCGCTTGAACAGGCCGTGCGCGCGGTAGGACTCGACCACGGCGGCGATGCTGCCGCGGGTTTCGGGCGCCGCGCCCAGCATTACCAGTCGGGAATAGGAGGAGCTCATCGGGTCGCCTGTAGGCTGATCATCCGGCGATTATGTCGGCCGCACGTGATGGGACAGCATTCGCCGCCTAGGCAAACCGGCGGCGTCGCCTCTGCGCTACAGCCGCCAGGGGGTTACAAACGCCATACGCTGAGGCCTTCGCGCCGGAACGCGTCCGCGTCGAGCACCGACTTCACGTCGATCACGCAGCCGTTGCGCACCACCTTCTGCCGCAGCTCCTCGGGGGTCTTCTTCAGGAACCCGGCGTGCGCCACGGCGACGATCAGGGCGTCGGCGGCGGGGAGGCTTTCCCAGTCGGCGAGCTTCAGCCCGTATTCGCGCAGCGCCTCGTCGGGTCCGGCCAGCGGGTCGTGCACGAACGTCTCGACGCCGAACTCGTGCAGCTCGCGGACGATGTCGATCACCTTGGAATTGCGGATGTCGGGAACGTCCTCCTTGAAGGTGAGGCCGAGCACGTTGACGCGCGCGCCCTTGATGTTGCGCCCGGCGTGGATCATCTGCTGCACGGTCTTGCGCGCGATGTAGCTGCCCATGCCGTCGTTGATGCGCCGCCCGGCGAGGATCACCTCGGGGTGGTAGCCGGCGAGCTCGGCCTTGTGCGTGAGGTAGTACGGATCGACGCCGATGCAGTGGCCGCCGACCAGGCCCGGCCGGAACGGCAGGAAGTTCCACTTGGTGCCCGCGGCCTTGAGCACCTCCTGGGTGTCGATGCCGAGCTTCTCGAAGATGATGGCGAGCTCGTTGACGAAGGCGATGTTCAGGTCGCGCTGGGTGTTCTCGATCACCTTGGCGGCCTCGGCGACGCGGATCGAGGGCGCGCGGTACACGCCCGCGGTCACCACCGAGCCGTAGAGCGCGGCGAGCTTTTCGAGCGTGGCTTCGTCGTCGCCCGAGACTATTTTTTTTATTTTTACAAAGCTGTGCTCTTTGTCCCCGGGATTGATCCGCTCCGGCGAGTAGCCGACGTGGAAGTCCTGGCGCCAGCGCATGCCGGAATTGCGCTCGAGGATCGGCACGCAGATTTCCTCGGTGCAGCCGGGATAGACGGTCGACTCGTAGATCACCGTCGCGCCCTGCTTCATGTGGCGGCCGACGGTCTCGCTCGCCGACTGCAGCGGCCGCAGGTCGGGCTGGCGCGCGGCGTTGATCGGCGTCGGCACCGCGACGATGATGAAATCGGCCTCGCGGAGCTCGGCGGCATGGGTCGTGGCGTGCCAGTGGCGCGCCCCGGCCAGCTCGGCGCCCGAGACCTCGCCCGTGACGTCGACCCCGTGCTTGAGGTTCTGCACGCGCTTCTGTGACAGGTCGTAGCCGATGGTCCGGCGCTGCCTGCCGAAGGCCACCGCCACCGGCAGGCCGACGTAGCCCAGGCCGAGGACCGCCACGGTGGCGAGCTCTTGCTCCTCCCGCAGGGGAATCTCTGTTTCAAGAAGCATTCGCGACCTTTCTTTCCTCGCGCTGCGCGAGGCTCGCCACGTACCAGTCCATGGTGCTCTCCAGGCCGTCCATGATCCGCATCGTCGGCTCGTAGCCGAGCAGGCGCTGCGCCTTTCCGATGTCGGCGCGCGAGAGCAGGATGTCGCCGCGCCGCGGCTCGCGGTACACCGGGCGCACCGCCTTCAGGTGCGGCAGGCGCCGGCCCAGCAGCGTGCGGATGATCTCGAACAGCTCGCTGAGCGAGGTCATCTCGCCGTGCGCAACGTTGTAGGCTTGGTCGATCGCCGCCGGGTCGTCGGTGATTGCGGCGCGCAGGTTCATCTGCACCACGTTGTCGACGTGGCAGAAGTCGCGCGCGCAACTGCCGTCGCCGTTGATGCAGGCGCTCTGGCCGCGCAGCAGCGCGCCGATCCACGCCGGGATCACCGAGGCGTAGGCGCCGTCGGCGTCCTGGCGCGGGCCGAACACGTTGAAGTAGCGCAGCCCGACCCACTCGAAGCCGTAGCAGGCGGCGAACACGTCGGCGTAGAGCTCGTTGATGTGCTTGGACAGGCCGTAGGGCGAGGCGGCGCGGCCGATGCGCTCCTCGACCTTGGGCAGCGCCGGGTCGTCGCCGAACACCGCGCTCGAGCTCGCGAACACCAGGCGCGGGATGCCGGCGTCGCGCGTCGCGACCAGCATGTTGAGGAAGCCGTTCACGTTGCTGTCGTGCGTGGCGAGCGGCTTGTCGATCGAGCGCGGCACGCTGCCGAGCGCCGCCTGGTGCAGCACGACGTCGACGCCGCGGCAGGCTTCGCGGCAGGTCTCGAGCGAGCGGATGTCGCCTTCGATGAGGCGCATGCCGTGTTGCAGGTTCTCGCGCTTGCCGGTCGAGAAGTTGTCGAGCCCGACGACGTTCTGGTCGAGCTTCAGCAATGCCTCGGCCAGGTTCGACCCGATGAAACCGGCCGCCCCGGTGACGAGCCAGGTACGGCGGCGGCTCCTAATACGCTGTTGCACTTCTTCGTAGGTTTTCACGTTCGCTCCTTTTCAAGACCAGCCGCTGTAGCAGCCTTTCGTATCGGTCCACCATGGCGCGCTCGGAAAAGCGTGCCTCCACTGTTTCGCGCGCCGCGGCGCCCATGCGGCGGCGCAGATCCGCGCCGTGCAGCGCGGACAACCGGTCGATCAGGGCTCGGGTATCGCCGACCGGAAAAAGAAAGCCCTCGCCTCCCGGGCGTACCATCTCGGTGGCGCCGCCGACCTCGGAAAGGACGACCGGCCGGCCGATCGCCATCGCCTCGAGCGCGGCGAGCGAGAACGTCTCGGTCGTGCTGCACAGGGCAATGACGTCGGCGGCAGCCAGCAGCGGCCGCACGTCATGCTGGAATCCTGCGATCAGCACCGCAGCGGCGACGCCGAGCGCGCGGGCGCGCGCCTCGATCGCGGCGCGCATCGGGCCGTCGCCGATGAACAGGGCGCGCGCCGCCAGGCCGCGCGCGCGCAGGCCGGCGAGCGCCTCGATGAGCTGCAGCGGGTTCTTCTCGGAGCGCAGCACCGCGCACATGCCGACCACGTAGTCGTCGTCGGCGAGCCCGAGCACGCGGCGCAGCCGCGCGGTCACCTCGGGGCTGGGCGAGCGCCAGTACTCCGGGTCGACGCCGTTATGGATCACCTCATTGGAGCGCCCCGAGACCAGGCGCCGCTGCCAGTGGCGGCGCTGCGCCTCGCACACGAATACCAGGCTATCGGCGCTCCAGAAGAGCGGCCGGTAATAGAGCATCTGCAGCCATGCTTTCGCGCTCTCGAGCAGCGTGGTGTGGAAGGTGACCACGAGCGGCGCGCTCACCCCCGATTGCCGCAGCGCGAGCGAGGCGTACAGCATCGCGTAGGGATTGGCCGCGAGCACGGCCGAAGGCCTTAGTTTCTTGATGAGAGCCTTGAGATGCTGCAAAGCCGCGAGATCGAGGTAGCGCCGGGCGTGCAGGCACGCGGCGCCCGCCGCGCCCTTCAGGCGATCGAGCTGGGCTGCGTCGTCGCGCACATAGGCGGCGTGGCACTCGTGGCCGCGCTGAGCGAGCCGGTTGAGGAGCACGATCGAGTGGCGCTCGGCGCCGCCGTGCACCAGCGAGCCGGTGATGAAGAGCAACCTCATTTGATGGCTCTCCACAGCGGCACGTAAGCGAGCGCAAGGACGGTGGCGCCCGCGGCGAGACGGACCATCGGAACCGCGGCTCCGAGGAAGTGCTGCACCAGCAGCCAGGAGACGAGGCCGCACGCCGCCGCGAGGGCCAGGGTGCGGGCGAGCGGGCCCCACTTCTGCAGCTCGCGCAGCGCGATGCCGGTATGGCGCGCGATGCGCCGCAGGAGCAGCGTGCGGTCGAGGTAGATCGCCGCCACGCTGCCCGCGGCCGCGCCGGCGAGCCCGACGTACTGCGCGGCGCTCCAGCTCAGCGCGACCGAGACCGCGAGGGCGAGCGCGGTGATGCGCAACGCGAACGGCCCCTGCCGCAGCAGCAGCACGACGCTGCCGACCTCGATCACCATCGCCAGCATGCCGACGATGTAGACGCGCATCACCGGCGCAGCCTCGAGGTAGGCGGCGGTGTAGACCACGGTGATGATGTCCTCGGCGAAGGCGAAGGCGAAGGCGAGCAGCGGGTAGAGCAACGTGCCCACCATGATGTTGGCGCGGCTGTTCATCGTCATCATGCCGCGCACGTCGCCGGCGGCCTGCATGCGGCTCATGGTGGGCATGAAAGCCTCCATCACCGAGTGGCGCAGGATCTGCACCACGTGGCCGACGATCGCGGCGATGGAAAAAGCGGCGAAGCTCGAGAGCGCGAACAGGCTCGCCGCGACCCACTGGTCGGTCTGCGCGCGCAGCGAATAGAGCGCGTTCGACAGGCCGAACGGCGCGCAGTGCGCGAACTGGTCGGCGAACGCGGCACGCTCGAGCCATGGCCGGCCCAGCCCGTGGTGCCGGTATATGTAGTAGAGGAGCAGCGCGAGCTTGAACAGCACGAACGCGAGCAGCATCCACAGGATGGCGCGCAGGTTGCCGGCGAGCCAGCCGGCGGCGGCGACCAGCGCCAGCCGCAGCAGCGCGGTGCTGCCGGTCGCATAGGCCTGCCAGCGGATCCGCTCGTCGATGGTGGGCAGCCAGTCGAGCAGCACCGAGGCTATCCACAGCGCGATGAACGCCGGCACCAGCCAGCCGTAGGGCGCGAGCGGCGCGACCGCCGCCGGCAGCAGCGGGTTCCACGGCCCGGCCACGGCCGCGCACACCAGCCCCGAGACGGCGAGGAACAGCATCGTCTGGTGGATGTAGAGGCGCTTGCCGCGCGCGTCCGAGCGCGGCACGAAGTAGAACAGGCCGCCGGCCATGTTGAGCGTGGCGATGGCCATCACCGTGCCCACCACGAGCCATAGCAGGCGGTACTCGCCGAAGGTGGCCGCGTCGAGGCAGCGCGTCAGGACGATCGGGAGCAGGAAATGCGTCGCGTGATCGAACGCCTTCACCGCGCCGAGGGAGAGCGCGCGGCGCTTCAGCCGGTTCCACGAGATCGCCTTGGCCGCGGTGGTCATAGCTGGTCGAACACGCCCGCGTACCGCCGGAGCGCTTCGGCTGGAGAGTGCTGGCGCCCGAAATACTCGCGGCAGCGCGCACCGAGCGAAGGATCCGAGAATGCAACCTCGACGTCTTTCGCGAGCTGTTCCACGGTCGAAGCCACCCGGTGCACGGGCGCCCCCACGTCGACGGTGGCGACGGTCGGCACCCCGCGCGCCCAGGCCTGCAGGAAGGTGTTCGGCATGCCCTCGTAGGTGGAGGTGTTCACCAGCACCGCGGCGCGGTCGAACCATGGCTCGACCTGCGCGAGCGGCAGGAACCCGGTCAGCGTGACGTTCGGAGCCGCCGCGGCCTGCGCCCGGATGCGCTCATAGAACGCCTCGGAGCCCTGCCGCGGGCCGCCGACGAGGACGAAGCGCCGTTGCGGCAGGCGAGCGGCCAGCTCGAGGAAAAGCTCCGGCCGCTTGTTCTCGTACAGCGTGCCGACCCACAGGACGCAGTCCCGGGTCGCCGCCTGTCTTTTTTCAGGAAGCTCGTAGCAACTCGGTATGACCAGCGCGTCGCGCCCGTAGGTTTCGCGGCAGCTCGCGCGCTGCACCTCGTTCTGCGCCACGATGGCGTCCACCGCGGCAAGGCCGCGGCGAAACAGCCAGCGGTCGCGGGCGTTGCGCAACTGGCCCCCCTGCCTGGGAACGAAGTCGCGGTCCGAGGCCCCGGCGTAGATCGCGCGCCTGCCGTGCCGGCGGCAGAACTCGGCGATGACGCCGACCCACGGCGATACCGAGCGGCAATAGTAGATGTCGGCGTCGACCTCGCGCAGCGCGCGCCACATCGAGGTGATGCGCGGATGCAGGAAGCGCAGCAAGGGCAAGCCTTGCTTCAGGCTGAAGATCTTGAACACCTCGATGCCGTCGACGCGGGCGCGCTGCGGCTGGCCGTAGTCGAGGCAGATCATCGACACGCGGTGGCCGTGCGAGGCGAAGAGGCGCGCGAGGATGCTCTGCTGGACCTCGGCGCCGCCGACGACGGGGATCGCCGCGTCGCCCGAGAGCACCGGCCAGGCGCGCGGGGCGACGAAGCAGAGGTGCTTTCTGGCAGGCAGGGCCGCCGGGCGGGAGCGCTCTTCGCTGCCCGTGCGCACCCTCTCAGCGAGGGGCATCTAGCTCGCGGGCTTCCGGGCAAGCAGGCCGTACATGATGCCGATCGTGATCCAGAGCAGCACGTTGTCCGGCTGCGGCCGCAGGCTCCCGCCGGTCATGCAGGCCGCCGCGAAGGCGACCAGGGCAGCGCAAGCGCCCTGGAAGAAGCCGCGCATCGCCGGCGTCAGGTAAGGATTGCTGCCCAGCGCGCGAAAGCCGTTCCACACGTGCCAGTAGTACGCAAGGAGCAGCGCGAGGCCGATCAGGCCCATGTCGAGCAGGGCTTGCAGGTAGGCGTTGTGCGGATGTCCCGCCAGCGCCACGGCACCGATCGACAGCCTGTCCGACCACAGGATCGAGTCGAGGCCCTGGCCCCAGAGCGGGCTGTCCAGGGCCTCGGGCAGCAGCGGCAGCCACAAGCCCTCGACGCGCCCGGCGGACAGCGTGTCCACGCTGCCGGAGTCGAAGCCGTACATGATGCGCCGGTAGACGGCCCCGGGGGCCAGCGCCGCCGCCACCGCGGTGCCGAGCAGCGCGAGCCCGAGCTTCTTCATGTTGAACTTCCACAGCAGGAAAAGCCCGTTGACCACGAAAAAGCCCAGGAATGCGTTGCGCGAGAACGTGAGGAGGATGCCGAGCGACAGGATGCCGAGCACGATGAACAGCGCCAGCCTGGCGCGCGCATCCTTGGTTTCCCACCAGGTGAACAGCATCAGCGCGTAGGCGGTGACGAACACGCGGCCGAAGTCGTTGGCGTGCGCGCCGATCTCGTTGAAGAACTCGCGCGCGCGCGGCGAGGCAAGCATCCCCAGCCGGATGTCGGAGACGGCGACGAAGCCGATCATCAGGAGCGCCAGCGCGCACGCGCCGGCGGCGAGCGCGACCACGAAGGTCTCGGGCTTGCGCGCCTTCACCACGGCCGCGGCCACGAGCAGCGCCGCCAGCACGAGGAGCACGGGCTTCACCACCGTCACGCCCAGGTAGCCGCGCCAGGTGGTGTACGCGACGGCCATCCGGTCGAAGAACTCCGGCAGGATGTCGTCGAAGTGCTGGGTGCCCATCAGGCCGGCGAGCGCGATCGGCACGACGAGCAGCCACAGCACCTGCCGCGGCACGAACGGCCCGGCGTGCTCGGCACGCCCGCGCAGAACGTACGAAACGAGCGTTCCGCCGAGCAGCAGGTTCATCGGATTGAGGCCGGTGAATCCCATCAGGGCGTGCGGGAAGATCGCGGTCGACGAGATCGGCAGCAGCAGCACGAGCAGGATGGCGCCCGCCCGGTAGTCGATCAGGATCGCCACGCAGGCGACGAGCGACAGGCCGACGTAGAGGGCCTGCAGCTCCCCCACCGCCAGCGCGAACCCGCCCGACACCGCCAGGCCGGCGAGCGCGACCATCGCAACCAGCGCGCGCAGCGCGCCGGACGCGTCGATGCGAAGGGACGAGGATGCGGGAGTCACGGCGCGGCCCGCGCGAAGAGCTTGTGGAAGATCATTTCGTTCGATCCCGGCAGCGATTTCGGTCCGGCAGCGCTCGCCGCCCCGATGAGGAGCGCCAAGGCGGCGAGCAGGAGCTTCTGTTTCTTCACCGGCCCGGTCAGTAGGCGTTCATCAGCGAGCCGACCACGCGCGCGCTGGCGTCGCCCAGCTCGCGCATCGCGCGCTCGGTGTCCGCCATGCGGGTGGTGTCCTTGCGCGAGATCATCAGCGCGTCGCCCGCCCTGAAGGTGATGGCGCAGGCATCCGCGTACTCGGTGACCGGCGGCGTGTCGATCAGGATCACGTCGAACTCCGACTGCGCCTTCGCCAGCAGCGCGGCGAAAACGCCGCGCGAGAGCAGCTCGAGCGGGTTGGGCGGCAGCGGCCCGGCCGGCAGCACGGCGAGCCCGGTGATGCCGGCGACCGGCGCCGCCGCCGAGAGGTCCGAGCGCCCGGAGAGCGCCGAGGACAGGCCGAAGCGGTCGGAGATGTTGAAGATGCCCTGCTGCCGCGGGGCGCGAAAGTCGGCGTCGATCAGGAGCGTGCGCTGGCCGAGCTGCGAGAACACCACCGCCAGGTTGGCGGCGATGAAGCTGCGGCCCTCGCGCGCGCAGGGGCTGGTGATGGCGAGCGTGCGCCGGCCGGCGCCGGGGTTGAACCAGCGCACCAGGAGCTGGGTGCGCACGCCGCGCAGCTCCTCGACCACCGGGTTGAACGGATCCCAGGCGGCGATCAGCTCCTTGCTCACGCCCTCCGGGCCGGAGATCAGGTACGGGAACTCGTACTGCTTGGCGAGCGCCGCGCGCAGGTCGGTGTCGGTGATGAAGTTGAGCTCGATCGCCGCCTCGCCGAAGCGCCAGCCCAGCTCGCGCTGGCGCTTGAGCACCTGCTCGGCGTCGGCTGCGGACAGCTTGCCCTCGTCCATCAGGATGGCGCCGAGGTGCCGCCCGGTGTTCGGGCGCGAAACGCTTTCCATCGGCAGTACGTTGTCAGTCGTTTTGGCTAGCATGTGGGTCACCAATCACCAGGGATGTGGAAGGGCGCGAGCGGCGCGCGCGCCGGAAGAAATCGGCGCCGGCAGCAGCCGGCCGCCGCTCGCCTGCCACTTCGACAGCAGGCCGAGCGAGGGCACGGCGAGGCGGGATTCGAGGTCGGCTCGCGAGCGCACGCGGCGGTCGAGCATCTCGAGCACGAACACGATTGCGGCGGCCAGCACCCCGCCGAGGATCACGGCGAGGCCGGCGATCAGGCCCACCTTGGGATGCAGCGGCTTGAGCGGCTCGATCGCCGGCGCGAGCAGCATGACGTTGGCCTTGGTCGCGCTGGCGTCGATCTTGTTCGTCATGTGGCGCGCCAGCACCGTGTCGTAGGAGCGCTGGGCGCTCTCGATGTCGCGCGTCATCGCCGCCATGTCGATGCGGTAGTCCTTGAGGCTGAGAAGCCGCTGGTTCTGCGCCTCGAGCGCCGCCTGCAGCTCGCGCTCACGCCTGCGCTGCTGCTCGACCGAGTTGCTCAGCCCGGCCACCACTTTCTTCACTTCGACCTGCAGCTTGTCGCGCAGCCCCTGCACTTCGGCCGCGGTGCGCAGGAACTGGGGATGGTTCTCGCCCAGCACGGCGCTCTCCTGTGCGCGGCGCGCTTCCACCGCGCCGAGGGCGGCCTTGATGCTCATGATGTGCGGGTTCGCCAGCACGTCCGGAACCGCCTCGGGCGAAACCCCGCTCTCGACGATCTCGCTCGCCAGCTTGTAGCGGCTGGTCGTGTCGTAGGTCGCGTTGCGCGCGGCCATCAGCTGGGTGTTCAGCTCGGCGAGCCGGGCCGACTCCACGTCGACGCGACTGTCCTCGGCGAGGATTCCTTTCTGCTTCTGGTAGGCGTTGAGCTTGGCCTGCGACTCGGCCACCTGGGTGCGCAGCGTCTTGAGCTGGGTGTTGAACCACTCCGCGGCCTCGCGCGTCGGCTCGGTGCGCAGGTAGAGCACCATGGCGAGATAGGCCTTGCTGAAGCCGTTGGCCACCTCGGCGGCGAATTTCGGGTTGTCCGAGGGATAGTTGACCAGCAGGAAGCTGCTCACCGAGGTGTCGATGACGATGTTCTTCTGCAGCTCCGCCGCGATCCACTCGTCGATCTGGCCGGCGCCGCCGGTGTCCTGCTCCCAGGCCTCGCGCACGCCGGGCCGCTGCGCGAGCTTGAGATCGCGCGCCACCTGCGTCGCGACCCGGTTGCTCTTGAGCAGATCGACCTGGGTCTGAAGGTAGCCGGTGCGCTCGCGCGCCGTCATGCGCATCGGCGTCATGGTCTGCTCGTCGCGCGAATCCACCAGCAGCGTCGCGGTGGCGACGTACTTCTTCGGCAGAATCAGCGCCACGGCGATCGCGGTAACGACCGTGGCCGCGAAGGCGATCACGAACGCCTTGCGCCGCGCGCGCAGAGCGAGAATGAATTGGTTCAGGTCCATTTGCATTGACTCCCTAGAACAGAGCTTCCTTGACATAGATGACGTCGTCGGGCTTGACGATGTCGCGTAGGCTGGTGTCGGTCTCGACCAGCTTGCCGTCGGCGCCCGAGCGCCGCAGCTTCAGCCGCCGTTCGCTGCCGCGCGGCGTGATGCCGCCGCCGGCGACGATGGCCTGCATCACCGTCATGTTGGGCAGGACCGGGTAGGCCCCCGAGCGCGCCACTTCGCCGTAGATGTAGAACACCGGGGCGCGCTCGACGTGGACCGTGTCGCCGCCCTGGAGCTTGAAGGGCTTCGCCAGCATGTCGACCTTGTAATCCTTGCCCGCGCGCAGCACGGTGACGGTATCGCCGCCGCCGGTGGCGATGCCGCCCGCGGCGGCGATCACGTCGGCGAGATGCGCGCTGGTATCGTCGAGCGCGTAGCGCCCCGGGCGCGCCACCAGGCCGAGCACCGACACCTGGCTGCTGCGCAGCGTGGTGAGCGAGACGTGCACTTGAGGATTCTTGAGGAACTGGCCGCGCTCGAACTCGCCCGCAATCTTCTTGCCGGCCTCGGCGAGCGACATCCCCTGCACCTTGACCTCGCCCACCAGCGGCACGGTGATCGTGCCGCGCTCGGCGATGCGCGCCTCGGTGGTGAGATCCGGCTGCTGGAACACCGTGACGCGGACCGCGTCGCCCGGCCCCAGCTTCTCGGTCTGCGCGAGCCCCGGAACCGCCAGGAACAGAAGAAAAATTCCCACTGCTATGCGTTTCATCAGTTACCTCTCTTGAATTCGCCCAGATACTCGATAGTGGCCACTTCCCGCAGCCGCTTTACCTCGGCCGCCGCCGTCTCCAGCCGTTTGCGGCCCGCCAGGAACTGCTCGATCAGCAGCGCCGCCTGCTGCTCGCTGAGCGGCGCCTCCTCGCTGTGCACCAGCTGGATCACCGACGCGCCGTGCGGCGTCGGGAACACCGCGATCTCGCCCGCTTTCATGCGCGCGAGCTGCGGCAGGTGGGAGAGCGGAAGCTGCTCGGCGGGCTGCGTCAGCCCGTCGACCCGATATTTCACGCCGCGGGCGCGCAGCCAGCCGGCGAGCTCCTCCAGGTCGCGCGCTTTGGCGGCCTCGGAGCGCAGCACGTCGACCATCTCGACCGACGCCGACACCGCGAGCTCGCGCAGCCGGTAGACGCGCCGCTCGGCAAACAGCGCCGGGTTCTCGCGATAGAAGGCGCGCACGTCTTCGGCTGCCTCGTCGGGGCGCGAGCTGCCCGCGGCCGCGCTCGCGGCGCGCTCGAGGTATGCCTGGGCCAGGATCTGGCGGCGCGCGTTCTCGATCGACTGCACCACCTGCGGGTCGCGGTCGAGCTTGTCGGCGAGCGCCTTCTGCACCAGGAGCTCGCGGTCGATCACCTTATCGAGCGCCTGGATGGCGTTGCCGGCGGCTCCGGCGCGAACCTGGTGGATCGAGATCTCGGTACCGTTCACCTTGGCGATGAGCTGCGCCGCGGGCCGGTCGGCCGCCGCTTTTTGGCAGGCCGCCGTCGGCAGGACCAGGAGCGTGAGCAGAAGAATCCTTTTCATCAGAGCGCGTGCACCAGGCGCCGGTGCGCGACCCAGCCGGCCAGGGCAAACCCGGCAATGAGGAGCAGCCACTTGTCGGGCTGCGGCACCGGGGAGATCGAGAAGCGCGGCTCGTTGGACGGGACCTGCGCGGTCGAGACGCGGATCGGCGCGTCGGGCGCGGTCTCGACCAGCGGCTGGCCGGCCATCGCGCCCGCCACGGTCAGGCGGTAGACGTCGACGAACGAATACAGCGCCGGCGGCGCGGACGGCGCTGCGCTCGCACCATGGAAAGAATGTGGCTCCGCCGCAGCGGCGGCGCCGGACACGAAGAGAAGGCCGATCAAGATGAGTTTCATGAACAGGAACCCGCAATGCTAGAGGCGGGGTATTACGTCTCCGAGCCTGAAGGCGCGGCTCGCGGTACTCCGGGCGGACTATCGGTAAAAAAGAAAACGGGGCGCGCGGCCCCGTTTCTTGCAGAACGGCTCGGACGCCTTCTCAGGGATTCAGGATCCGCAGCTCGAGCGACTTGCCGATCGCCTGCGTGCGGTTCACGACGTTCAGCTTGCGCAGGATCTTCTGCACGTGGTTCTTCACCGTGAGCGGGCTGATCTTGAGGATCGCGCCGATCTCGAAGTTCGACTTGCCGAGGTAGATCCACTTCAGGATGTCGAGCTCGCGCACCGTCAGCACGCCCTGGTTCGAGGTCTTGTCGGCCGAGGTCGGCGTGCGCTGGAGCTGCGTGCGCACCCAGGAGGCGTGCAGCGCCGGCGCGAGGAGCTGCGCGAGATAGACCTGGCGCGGCCCGATGCTGCCGGGGCGGCAGGCGAAGGTGAAGAACGTCAGCGCGCGCCCGTCGGCGTCGTGCACGCCGTGCACCAGCAGCTGCGTGCCGCCGAGGCGTTCCATTTCGCGGGTAAATGCTCCACTACCCAAGGGAGCACTCGAAGTATCAAAAACCACCGGTTGGTAGCGCCGCTCCTCCCAGGCCTTGAGCAGCGCCGGCGCGACCGCGGTGTCGCGCAGGAAAACGTCGGACATCGTGGCCGGATCGGGCGTCGTCATCGAGAAGCCGTCGGCGCGGAACGCCGGCGGCTTGCCCAGGCAGAGCGTGCAGATCAGGAGCTCGTGCCGGATCAGGCTCTGCAGCAGGCCCTGCGTCCAGCTGAAGAAGTGGGCGCGGGCGTGCACGCGGAGCGAGGCGTCGAGGTTCAGCACGATCGACTCGATCTGCAGGAAGTCGGTGGCCGCCGAGCGATCGTCGCCGTTGCCCTCGTGGGGGACAACGGTCAGCGGCTGCGCCGGCGAGGGTGTGCTGCTCTCTGCGATAGTGGTCATTGGCATGGCTCTCGGGAATATAGTCGGTTGTGATTACGCAATAGTTCGTTGGGAGCATCGGCCAAACGCTAGTCCGGTGAGCCTACGCAGCGGCCTCGCACGCAACGTCACGATTGAACCGTGCTCGCCTAACCTGTCTTGGCCTTGCACGCGACGCCCGAAACCCGGATGAGACTCATGCGCGGCCAGCCCGGCCCCGGGCCGCTGGTGCAGGCTGCGCTCGACCCGCTGGTGACGATCGCCACCCTCGCGGCGGCGGTCTCGCTGTTCGGCGCCGGATTCGACGGCGCCTGCCTGATCCTCGCGCTGCTGGTCTTCGCGATGACGTTTCCCGGCGGGCTGACGCGGGAGAGCGAAAAAGCGGGAGACCTGATGCTCGAGATCGTGACCGGCTGGGTCGCGATCCTCGGCCTGCTCGGCCTGCTCGGCTGGGCCACGCGCACGCTGGATGCTTTCGACCAGGAGGTGATCCTCGCCTGGGCGCTCGCCACGCCCGCGGTCCTGTTCGCCGCGCACCGGCTGCTGCCCCTGGTGCTGCCGCGCGTGCTCGCTACGCAGGGGCTGCAGAAGGTCGCGGTGATCGCGGGCGCCAACGATCTCGGCCGGCGCCTCGCCGAGCGGCTGCGCGACCCGATGCTCGGCACCCGCGTCGCGGGCTATTTCGACGATCGCGCCGCCGGCCGCCTGCAGAACCTGCCGGCGGCGCAGAACCTGGGCGATCTCTCGCGCCTCGCCGACTTCGCGCGCGCGCAGCGCATCGACGTGATCTACATCGCGCTTCCGATGGCGTCGCAGCCGCGCATCCTGCGCCTGCTCGAGGACCTGCGCGACACCACCGCGTCGATCTATTTCGTGCCCGACATCTTCGTCTCGGACCTGATCCAGGCGCGCGTCGACTCGATCGGCGGCCTGCCGGTGGTCGCGGTGTGCGAGAGCCCGTTCTACGGCTTCAACGGCATGGTCAAGCGCATGAGCGACATCGTGCTGGCAAGCGTGATCCTGGTTCTCATCGCGCCCCTGCTCCTCGCCATCGCGATCGGGGTAAAGCTCTCCTCGTCCGGCCCGATCCTGTTCAAGCAGCGCCGCTACGGCCTCGACGGCCGCAAGATCGTGGTCTACAAGTTCCGCTCGATGACGGTGGCCGAGGACGGCGACCTGGTGCGCCAGGCGACGCGCAACGACAGCCGGATCAC
>Ga0137428_1000470_pt1 | contig 17380 bp, 19 predicted proteins | sample EasRivERMZT718_2_FD_102305 | JGI IMG/M metagenome (GOLD analysis project Ga0137428, IMG submission 102305) | Soil microbial communities from meander-bound floodplain in the East River, Colorado, USA - East River MetaG ERMZT718_2 | ecosystem: Environmental > Terrestrial > Soil > Floodplain ...
CCACATCTGACAAAGTGGTGTTGGCCCAGTTCGACGTGATTAGCGTCTGCGTTACGACTGGGTTGATACCACTGGGCAGGGCATATTGGCCTGAACCGTTACGGGGCATTTCGCTTCTCCTTCTCTCGCTCTTCCTTGTGCCGCTTCAGCTTCTCTTCAGAGCTCTCATGATGGCCTGGAAGCATCGACCGAAGAGCGCGCACTACCGCTCCAGTGATGGGACGTCCGCGTGATTGCATATTTACTGGCGACCGGCCAGCTTCATATAGCTCTCGCAAATGGAGCATCTGGCGCTTATTGGCCTTGCCTAACGTCGGGAACAGATGCTCGTCCAAAACCTCCCGCATCTTTGCCATGCCGTGCGCACCAGCACCGCCCTTTTCCGCAGCCTCTGCGCCCAAACCGGCGTACAGGGCCTGAACATCCTCGCCTGACATACCGCCTCTTGGCCCCTGATGCGGCGCATTCGGGTCTTGAGGAGGATACTTGGACTTGGCCGGTGGTGCTGCCTTCTTCGCAGGCGGCTTGAGGTTCTTGAGCGGAGTCGGAGAGATTGGAGCTTCGGACGATGGAGTAACCTTCCCGGTCCCAGTGTCCAAAGGAGTCCCGTCCTTCAGCTTCTTCGGAGCCTTCGGCTCCTTGAGCGCCTTAACCTTGGCTGACTTGGGCGTCTTTGGGACGACCTTCTTGGCTAGTTCCTCCTTACCAGCCTTCGTCAGCTTTGCAGCTTCTCGCTCGGCTGCCCTTTTGGCAGCGATCTTCTCAGCGATAGCCTTGGTCTTGGACGTCTGGGTTTGTTCCGCAGTCTTTAGAGCCTTTTGGCCCGGGACCTTCTTACTCAGCAAGCCAGCCTTCTGATTGGCTAGCGCTTTGGCTTTGGCTGTGCTGGTCGAAACGACCGGCTTAGCCTCACCGGCCTTAAACAATACTTCATTTCCCTCTGCGTCAAACACCTTTTCCGCTTTCGGCGGTTTGGCGGCAGCGGCCTTTGCCTCTTTGGGTTTGACCACTTTTGGAACCGCCGCCGTAACAGGCTTCGGTTCTTTGGGCACCTTGACCTTTGCCGCCGACACTTTTGGGGGTCCACTTTCTTTGATGATCCTCTTCAAACGGTCATCGGCCCAGTCACCCATCGACTTACCGAAATCCTTGCGGATTTTCTTCATCTGCTGATGGATATCATCGCCGTAACCGACGCCCGGGGATGAGCCAACAATCTGCTTCATCTCATCCCATATTTTCTTCTTAACGCCCTTCAACTCCTCCGGGGACTCTTTGAGCTTACGAGCGGCAAGATGGCCGATAGCAGTAACCTGTTTCGGCACCATCTTGCCGAGCGCAGCAGCCGTGATGGAAAGCGGAAGCTTACCCGCCTTCTTCATATACTGCTGAGCACCGGGGAACAAAGCGCTAAGAACGGCGTTGGTCGCCACGTTCGAGCCACGGTGCTCGCCCTTGATAGTAGGTTCCAGCGCACCCATCAGGCCGCCGCCTACACCTTCAGCCGCCGAAACGGTAGCGATGTTACGCAAAGCTCCGCCTTTGAGGAATGGCGCGAGTACCTGCAACGCTTTCGCTCCTTTGGCAACGCCACCGGCCGGGACGATAGATTGCAGAATATGGCCGCCAACCTGACCAATCCGACCGCCTGCGGTAGCCAAAAGAGGCGCGTCCAACCTCCGTGCTTCTTCCTCTTCCTTCTGCAACCGGGCAAGGTCTTCCTCATCCCCGGTCGCATAGTTCCACAGCTGCTGGATACCACGGCCGGTCGATGCAAAGGACTGGCCTGCGCCAACCAATGCTTTCTCGCCAAAGGACATGCCTTCGGTCGGATCATAGACCGTCTGATCCTGGGGCATTCCGATATCGACCTCGTTCACCTGGCCCTGTTCATTGACACCATACCTGGGCCCTGCGGGCGGGGCGGCCGGGGCGGGCGCGGGCGGGCCGCCAGCCGGACCCGCCACCACCGTACCGGGGCCCCCGGGCGCGGGCGACGGCGGGGCCGCGAGGCCGGGTCCCGGGCCTGCCGGGGCGGGCGGGGCCCCGACCGGGGTTGCGGTCCCGGCCGTAAGCTGTTCTTGAAGATGGGTAATAGCCTGCTCTTCAGTAGATCCTTCGGGCCCCTCGATTTCATAAATCTGGCCGTCAGGCGCTTCAATTGAGAAGATGGGCATATCAGCCTCCACCCGGCCTTACGGCTCTGATTTTGAATCCGCCACTTGCAGCAGGAGCAGGAGCGGGCGTAGCACCGGCCGGGGGCCTATACGCAGGCCCACCGGGCTGGGCAATTTGGCCAGCGCTGTACTTGCCTCCGATCACGTCCTTGATCTTCTCGATGCCCCTGTTATACCAATAGAGGAAGTCCTCCATGGCCTTCTTAAATTCCACCGGGTCCGACGTGGCATCCATACGACTCATAGCCGCCGAAGCCTTCTTACCCTCTAGATCGGTAATCTGACCGCCGCCCTTGAGCGTTTCGAACGCGGGCAAGAACACCTCGTTCTTGATCTGCGACAGTCGGGCCGCCGCGCCAGCAGCCGGGGTACCGGCTTGAGTAAGGTCGAATACCATCTCTGCGCCCGGAATCTTGCCCAGTCTCGGCCAAATGCCCGAACCGACCACTTTAGCAAATCCCGGGTGAGCCAGCAATTCTTTGCCATGGAGCGTCATGCTTTCGTACGCCGTTTCCATATCCGGGAGCGAAGCACGAGCTTGGCCCATGGTCTTTGCATCGAACTGAGCAGCACCGGTCGCAGCTTCCTTCTGGGCCGCTGCAGCAGCTAGCCTGTCGGACGCGGCCAATTCTGCATCAATTTGCGCCTGTTTCGTACGCCCTGCCGCGTCCCAATCCGAGACACCTTGATATGGTGCAGTGGATGGTCCGGGGGGACGGGCGGGAGCGATGGGGGGAGTAGGTACGGGAGGCGGGGGAGCAGCCACTTGGGCTCAGGAAACAGGACCGGGCTGGGGAACAGGTCCGGCTGTAACGGCGGGGGGAGCTCCGGCCGCGTCGGGAGGAATAGATCCGGCTGCATCTGGCACCGCCTGTATGGGACCGGCCACGCCGCCTTGCGCCGCAGCCTCAGCGTTCGCATTTTCCTGCATTATGTATGATTCAACGACAGCAGGCGGGAAGCCCTGATCCTTCAGGAACTGTGCACGCGCATTTATCTCCTTATTCTTCTCGGGCGATACCCCCGCTATGTTGACGGCAATAGGCGCATTGGGGTCCGCTTGTTCGATGGGCGGAAGCTCAGGAGCACCTTCACCCGCTGGGGGAGCTTGGCCGCCGCCCCGGGGGTCTGGATGCTGATATCCGGTAGGCGAGCCTTGGAACGTCTTGCCCAAGCCCGCGCCAGAGGTACCGAATCCAACGATCGTGCCATCGGGCATCTTCCAGCCTTGCGCGGTCCATTTGGCCTTCATATCTGTTTCTTTGGTCGTGCCGTCGGACATATTGTAGACGATTGTGCCGTCGGCCAAAACATCCCGGGACGACAGATGGGGGGCCTTGCCGACGATATCTTTGAGCGATAGACCGTCCTCGTCTTGGCCCATCATGCCCAAATAGGCGCGAATCGTAGAATCACTCGGCCCACCTTCCTGACCCAGCATTTCAGTGGCTTCAAGAACGGCTGGATTGCGACTAGCGTTATATTCATCCTCAGCCGCATCCGCTTGCTTGCCCCCATAAATGCTACCAATTCCACCAATCAGCTTATCGGCCATGCCCTGATAGTTAGGAATATAGGAACCAATGGGGTCAAAAGCTGCTCGGCTTGTGCCGGTCAATCCACGAGTTACGGGGGCTGTCATGCCGCCAAGCTCTATTTCCTTATCCCGCATGGCTTCATAACCCGTTTGCTGCCCTCGCAGCCTTTTGGCACGGCGAGAACGCCTCTGGACGTCTGACAGACTATCCAGAATCTTTTGCATCATCGCCGGGTCCATTTGGGTCGTCGCCATTTCGCTCTCCTAACGCGGGCCAACAAAGCTGACCGGTTCAGGGATTGTTCCTGTGGTCTGTCCTGCCTTCATCGCCCGCTGTTGCTGCCAAGCACCCACTAGCTGTCCTACCGCTTCCGCCAACTGTTGTTGCTGTGTCTGCGGGCCGGACTTCCCTGATGCTTGATAATCGGCAAAACCGCGCAGCGCCTTTGCCATCCGTTCCCGCTGCTGCTGATAGATGGAAGGTACGGGCTGCTGCTCCTGCATCATGGGCTGTTGCTGCGGCATAGTAGGCTGTTGCATGGTAGGCTGTTGCTGCGGCATGTACATGTCCGTATCCTCTATGCTTCCCCGCCGCCACCGGGCGGCCGAGGCTTGATTACTGGCTTGATTACCTGTGGCGGTAGCGGTCCCGGCGTCGGCGGCGGTTGCGGCGTCGGCGGTTGCAGGGGCCTATTAGACGGAATCAAGAAGCCCATACCTTGATTTGGTACATTCGCGAACATTGGATTCCCCGGTAGAGTAGCCGGAGGTGTCCAATGATTAAGCATACCAAAATTAGGCGGGACAATAGGGTGAGTCGCATTCAAATCTCTACCTACATTCACCCCCTGAGGTATAGGCTTATTGCTAGCGAGTTGAAAACCAGTAGCCGCTGTAGGCTTAAACATACCACCCACATCAGGCTGCCGATTACCGGGTAACAGAAAGTCCAGGCTCATACGGCGCAAAGCACCTGCGCGAGACTGTTGCTGAGCAGCCGCATAATCTTTACGTCGCTGCTCTAGGTCAGGGCCTTCTGACTGATCGCGAATAGTTCCTACTGGGCCGGTGTATTTCATGGCGGCATTCCTTTAATATCTAGGCCGCATGCGTGGAGGAACCATACCGGGATTTATGGGTGCTGGACCCGGTACTGGACCCGGTGCTGGACCCGGACCCGGCATTTGCGGCGGCGGCATCGAACCCGGACCCGGCATTTGCGGCGGCGGCATTGGGCCCGGACCCGGCATCGGACCCCTCAAATGCGGGGGAACTTGCGAAGGGCCCGGCATCCCTTCTCCGCCTGTCAATACCGGAGGCACCGTTGGGTCCAATGGAATACTTGAACCCGGCGGCAAGCCACCTGCACGCATATGGGGAGGAACAATTCCCGCTCCAACCGGAGCCGGATTGCGAAGGGCCCCCGCCCTTGCACGAGGGTCAATTGTCATGGCCATTTGCCTTCTCCTTCGCTAGGTGACGGAATGCGCCCAGCAGGAGGGCGGTAAATGCTTCATAGTCAACCATCAAATAGCCTTGATTCCCCGGCTTGACCAGATGCGGGAACTCCTTGGCCACTTCCTGTGCGATAAGGCCAGCGGCACGTTGCCCACTTGGCCATACGAACGAGTGCGGTTGAACCCGCAGCATCGCGTTGTACGCGTCCTCGTCCGGAATGACAGTGATGTGATTCTTGAGGTCAGCATCTGAATACAGGTACCCACCTGCTGCGCCGCCAACGGCAGCGCCTGCTTGCGGCTGGCCGAAATAAGTACCAACTGCGGCACCGGCAAGGGCTCCCCAGCCTGAACCCTGCGCCTGACGACGTGCAGCACGGTCAGTTGCCTGTTGAACCTGAGCAGCATACTGGCTCTGTGCAGCACCCATCATATCCGCACCCGGCGATCCTTGAGACGTGCCATAGCCTTGATAACTAGGCATGTATGCGCCCCACGAACCAGCCGTAAGGTCTTGCATATTGCCCATAGTTTGGTATGGCGTCATATATTCCTGCAGAGCTTGTGCGTTCCTTTGCTGTTGGCCCTGCATCTGAGTCTGATAATTAGCACGAGCTTCCGCACCACCAGCTAACATGCCTTCTAGCTGGGCCTTTGCTTGCACGTCACCCTGCGACGTTAGTAGGTTCTGATAGGCAGCATTATATGCTTGCGTGCCGGGAACAAGGCCCTGCAATCGGAGCTTTGTTTCCATTTGCTGCTTATCAATTTGCTGTTGAGGCGTAACACGAGCAAGGAGATTCTGGGTGAATAGCTTGGAGTACGCATCCCCAGTCTTCGAATCGTACGCCGTAGCGCCGGAAACAGTTTTAAATGGGTCGCGAGCATTCAGCTGCTGCAACTGGCCCATCTGTTGACCCTGCATTCCAATGGCCTTATCTTGAATGGCCTTGATACGCGGGTCTAAAGTTTCCTTTTGAATCCACCTTCCGCTTGTAGGATCAAAGGCCCAGTCAATACTGCCCAACATACCAATCTGGGTAGGCCGATTGGCAATCGTGTTCCGTTCGTTTGCCTGCTTATCTATGTCCGCCTGCTGTCGGGCTAAAGCCGCATAATCAGGAGGGGGAGTTGAACCGCCGCTGGGGCCCATGGCTATGTCCTCACCAAATCACGTCTCTTGCCATACGTAGGAGGAGGGGTATCCCCACTACGATAACGTTGCCAATGCTTGGCTGTTTCAGGGGTAAGTCTAAAGATCAACGTATCGCCGTCCCTGTAATGATCTGGAAGACGAGCAATCAATTCCCAACCGCCCGTTTCCGCTGCGCGAATTACATTGCGATTTGTTTCCCTCGCCATGCCAAACCCCTGCTTTACTCCCAACTGGTTAAAGGGGTAGTCATGAACCGCCCACCACCAGACGCGGGATGGCCTGCGACCCTTCGCAATCCAGATATGAAAATTAATGGAAACAACTGTATAATCATCATACGCGGCTGCCGCAATCGGTATTCCATCATCGAATTCAAAGATAACACGAGGATCAGGTTGGTGAGGCACGTAATCAGTTAATTCCGTATAAAGCGGAATAAGCTCATCATTCGTGCTAATCCAACGACTCATATCAAGCCTCCCGGTTCCCAGACCCACTGAATTGAAGCAACATTCAGGGGGGCGGAAGAGGACACTCGGAGTTGCCACGCCAAAGCATATCCTAGGACATTTGCAGACACCCATGGGCGATAGACCTGCTCCAGACCGGCCCAAGCAGTAGTGTCCCACAACGACAGGTCCCATCTAGCGTTACCTCTGGCAAAGCTCGGCGCAGGTTGCTGCAGGAACGGGTCAAGCCGGAAATCTGGGAGCGCACGCATCACGAACGACGGCTTTACCCCCGTCTGGAACGTAGGCCGCATAAATTTGGCATGCTTGTTAGCTGTTGGATCACCTAGGTACGAGTATGCACCGAATGCATATCCTTCGATAGGATCACCGCCAGTGCCATCACGAAGCACATTGTCAGTAGAACCAGCAACCGTAAGCACCCGGCCGTCATCCGTTCCCATGTAAATCGCACGATCAATGCTCTTGATCGTACGCACTGGCCAGTCCCATTTACCCCATGCCCCGGTGAGAGCGTTCATCACCAACTGAATCTTCTTCTCGTTAACCCAGTCATAGATGTTTATGATTACAGCCGTCACGTTGGGGTGAAAATTGACTTCAACCGGGTATGGCTGAGTAGTGGGACGCGTAAGCTGGTTAACCGTGCGAGAGATACGCCGAGTCATTACGCTGGAGTACATAACCTGATCGATAGAGCCCTGCACCAAAGTGGAGAGCGGAAGCAGGCCACGCCGGGTCAGCATAATTACGTCGCCGCCATAGTCAGCTGTGGAGCGAGGCCCGAGAGGAGCTCCGACATAATAAATGGAATCCAGCTGCCAGTCAGCAGCATTGGACGGATCATTGCCGGAATAGGAAGCGATTTCGCCCGCTGTCGTGATGAACAGGATACGGTCATCCAAACCTTCGCCAGTGTCAACCGACCAGCGTTCGATGGCATTCAACCGGCCGCCGCGCTTAAACATGCTACCAAGAAAGAATGGTTTGGCCTCGCCACCGACCGAGTCAATAGGCAGGTACCATGCGGTCATGGAGCCAGCGGTAAGGAACCACAGACGAGCCTTGTGTACCATAACGCTAGTGAACGCGTTAGGGTTGACACCTTTGATTTCGCCGGGGGCGGCTGGCGTAGTCACTTGCGTGAAGTCAATCCATGTCGTACCATTCCACAGGACAGACTGTTGGCCGTTAACGGCGACCAAAAAGTGGCCAGCGGTAGTAGAAAAATTGACATATTCATACTGCCCGTTGGTAGAAGCTTTGACGGGGGCTGGAGCATCTACAGAAGTGTTAATAAAGTAGATTCCCGCGTCGGTGGCAGCGTATATTTGGAAGTTACCGTTTAGAGCATAGTACTCCATGATGGTCTTAACAGGCAGGGTCAAGCCGGTAATATGTTCACGGTATCCTGACCGGATATTCAACGACCCCGTATCCGGGAAGAAGTTCATGCAGTCAATCATGAACTCATCGCCCATCACAGCCAGCCCATCAAGATCGTTAATCCCGCCCACTGGCGCGGGCATGGATTGCGCCTGACTGACTTGCGGTTTTGGCTGTCGGAGTCCGTACATTATACGTTCCAGCTACCATCCGGCACATTTTGGCCAGATATGTAAAGGTAATCCCACCGGGAGTCCAAAGAGATAACCGGAGCTCCAGCGGACTGGGCCTTTTCCGCCTCAACCATGAACGCGAGTTGGTTGCCTAGATCGGTGGCATCCATACCCTTCGCGTTCCATAGCTTGAACTTGCAGCCGCAGACCATCAGGAACTGATCAAACACAGGCTCGTCAAGGTCATTTTCCACCTTGTCCTTGTACAGGTCCACCACCGGGTCATAGACCCAGTTGCGGGAAATATAGAAAAAGTTGATCGTTTCGCCGAGCGAGGGAGTCGGGAATACATGGAACTTGTTCCGAAGTATCCGATAGCGATAGTACACGCCAACCGAAACGATCCCGAACTGTATCCATGACCAGCCCTGCGGGGACATAGGGCCAAACATGGGACGTCGGTTAGCGGAAGACCACTGGGTCTGATTGACGATTCGACCAAAGTCCGGGGGAAGATCGAACTCAGAGGTCACTCCGTCCCCTGCAAATGTGGCAATCTTTTCAAGGAACTGCCAATCGTGCGACTTGACCAGCTGAGTGCCCATCATGTTGACCAGACCGAGCAGCTGAAACCCGGTCTGGTCATCGAGCGGAGAAATAACCGTTGGGGCCTGCGGCAGCCCAAGCTCCTGCAATGCTTGATTTACAATTGTCAATGCATCAGCTTGGACGGCCATGGGTTATTTCCCCTTCTTCAGACTGGCAATCAACGCTGCCTGGTCCGCGATGGTCTTCTCCAGCGTTTCCAGACGGTTCTTCAGTTCGTCGTTTGCCTTCTGCATTTCAAGGAACGGGGCCGCCTTTTCGGCCCGCTCTGCCATCAGCTTCGCACGTGCCTTCAGCTTGAACAGGCCGGGGATGCGGGTGCACACGTCATCGCCCACGGCCGCCAGCTGTTCCAGCGTGCGAATCCGCAGGTACGAGAGCTCCTCGACCTGAGAACGAGTGATCCAGGGCGCTTCCACCAGCGGAGTCCCATCACCGATTTGCTCAGCTTCCCCGCTCTTGAACTCGCGGTAAGCCAGCTTAAACCGGTTCTTGTCCATATCTGTGACAGGCCGGTGAACGATGTTTGTCTGATTGCCGGGGGTGCGAATCTCGATATACTCCTTGTCGTTGTAGATCGGTCGGCCTTCCTTGTCCGACTCCGCATCGTTCAGGACCGGGCGAATGTAGAACTTGACATAGACGGACTTATCGGCCGCCTCCCGGGAGTTGAAATCACCTACATCAAAATCTGCGGTTTGCATGGGGCTGCTCCTATCCAATGAGGCCTCGCTCTATGAGAGCAACGAGGGTGACGATTGCCAGTCCGAGCCAACCCAAATGCACGCGCGGGCTCAGAGCGACATTGAACGCTGCCAGAATCAGGCAGAGAAGGGCGATGATCAGCAGGACAGTGACGGTAATGGTCATTTCAGTATCCTCAGAGTTTGGCCTGCAGGTATGCCTCTACCTGTTGGACCGTTGGGATTGGAGTTGCGGCTCCCCTGACTATTAATTCTGTCATCTGTCCCTGATAGGATAAACCGGTACCGCCACGACGCCCCACAAACACCGGGTAGGAAAGGTATGGCCCTGTGCCCTGAGCACCAGCACCGGGAGCACCTACACCAGCCACCCGCAAATCAGATATGGGCGCAACAATGTCACCGATACCTGTTAAAACTGCATTAACTGGAGCCGGATAACCCGCCACCGTCCGTGTGACAGCAGCAGTGCCTCGCGAGCGCCAGAAAAAGTTCGGTTGCCCAGCAGCCGAAGGAGCGGACAAAGCAAACGTGCCATTGTTGGTAGCGCTAGTGAGTGAAAGCTCAATGATCGTGCCCGTAGAAACGTCAGTCAGCTTCCGCACAGCAGCGAACACGGTCACTTGGCTAGAGGCAAGGTCCAAAGGATTAGAAGTCATCCATTGGTCAACGCCGTTAAACTCTAGGCAATTGTGACCAGTCGCGCTAAGCCCCAACGTAGGCCGGAAACCTGCCGTGGGCTGTATCAGGGAGAAGCCGTTGGGCGACTTGTCGTTTATCCGCCCTACGGACTGCCCAACAGACGTAACAGGAATCGTACCCGCAGAATCCTGGAAAAGGGTCGAAAGATCGTCCGGTAGAAACCAAAAGCCCTTCTCCCCCAGAGCGAACAAAAGATCGTTAGGAAGATTGGTAGCGGGTGGAGTAGGTACACTGACCGAAGTCCAATACTGCAACATGCGGTCATTGATAGTGCCAGTCAGGCCGGGGAAATCGAGGAATGAAGCATCCTGCGTACCGGCCTGCAAATCGTACCATTGCTTCTGCGCATCGTTGAAGTTTGTCGCAGTCGCACCATTGGCACGATAATAGGCAAGAAGGCCGTCCATTACAGTCGGCCCCCCTGTGCCTTGCATCTGCAGATCATTCAGCGTACCGGCCATTTACGTGATCGCCGCAGAAGCCGTCGTGCTTGAGCCAAACGCCGAGTCGGTGGCAACCATTGCCGCTTCCGTCCGATTGACAAAGCCGGTTTCGATGGCCGCGCCAATCGCCACAGCACCAGCAGCCGTCACCATCTTGACCGGGAAGCCGGTGAACGCGGGACCAGCACCAGCATCACGCGAGGAACCTGCGCCCCAGCCCAGAAGGGGCTGAACGGCGTATGGGGACACCGTTGACACACCAAGCCCGGTATTGCCGGGACCCGGGGTGATGATGCTCCTGCCGCCGCCGATTGCAAGGAGACGTGCATCTGGAGCCAGTCCAGTTGGAAAAGCAACGGTAACTGCGGGCAGGTTAACGCCGGGGGTGTAGTCGTCGTTATAGCCCTTGTTCTTGATCGCCTGCACAGCGGTCGCGGGAGCCGTACCGCTTGACACATTGATGCGGGGAGTCGCGTTGAAACCGATTCCGGTGCTCAGAGCACCTGTGGAGAAGTTACCGGCCTGATCCTTGTCAAAAGGCGAGCCCTTGGGCCCGCTAAAGGGGCTCATCATCACGAACTTGCCATCAGAGGGATTGGCCGGGACGACGGTGGCACCAGCCATATTGCGAGCGGGCATTGTAGTATCCTCCGGCAGTTGAAATATGGTGGTCTTTATTTATACTGGCGGCCACCAACCAGCTGAGCGCGCCCCCGCGCTTGCTAGACAGGTTCGTTTCCGCCGAACGGAACCTCACCTGACTTATAGGGCTTGCCCGTTGCAGGGTCAATCGGGGTGCCCTCAGGGGGCCTTTCCTCTGACTTGGAATCCTTCTTGGGAAGGCTCAGAGGCTCTTTGCCTTTGTCGGTCATGACCGCTGCTCCTTACGGGTTCACGTCGAGGCGGCCTTGGAACTGCGCGCCACACGTGGTCAGGTTGCCCGCCCAAGCCAGAATCTGCACTTCGGCGTCTTGGTTGATGGAATACCGCTTGTTGGGGCTCAGCGGGACGAAGTTACGCGCGCTGTGCGGACGGAACTTGATGTAGTCCGTGTTCAGCATGAACGCTGTGCCAGCGGGGCAGAAGCCGCCGATACCGCCATCCAGTACCACGTCGGCATCCATGTACTTGATCGTCGGGAAGCCGAGTTGGCCGGTTTCGGCCTGCGTGAAGCGCTGTTGCGCCTGCAGCGAAGCCAAATAGGCGGTCCAAGAGACGTTGTCCATTACGACTAGGTCGGGGCGGTCAGCGCCACGTACCAGCTGCGCCCAGAGCGCATTCAGGTCGGCTTGGATGGTCGTTGTAGCGGCCACGTTGCGAATCTTGGACCGCCAGAAGGTCCAAGCGACTCGGTCGATACCACCATAGGTACCGGTGGTCGGATCGAACGGAACAGCGGCGTTGAGGCCGGTGATTTCCTTACCGCCGGAACCCGTACCGTCGGAATAGATGCCGCCCGCGACGAGGTTCTTCATCGTGGATTCCGCAACGTCGATGCGGGCGGCGAGCAGATCAATCATCTGCTCAGGACCGGCGTTCTGCAGCATTTCCAGACCGGAAATGACCACAGGGCACGCCGCTTGCTTGATATCGAACTGAGCGGCTGAGAGGACGTCCTGCGCGGCGACCGGCAGCAGGTCATACCCGCTGTACCAACCGGCGTTGCCATTCTCGGCGAAGGAGAGCTCTTCATAGATCAGACGGCCGCCGCTGAAAGTGCGGGTCTTTCCCTTCTGCGAGAGCCGCATCAGTAGGGCGTTGTTCTTGGTCACGTTATCCGCGATCTTCTTTGAGCGATGCTCGATCGTGGTGGTGATGATATCACTTACATTCGGGAAGGCCATGGCAGTTCTCCAGAGAAAGGTTTACACACTTTCAAAGCCGGAGGTCAGCTCCCCGATGCGCAGCTATGCGGTGTCCACAGCCGCGCCCGAGCTTTTAGTATAGCACACCCCGAGCTCGCCGTCAAGATTTTCAAGTCCTGCCGGAATTCGCGACCCAAGCCCTCTTCACGGCCTCATGAATATCGTCCGTGTCACCGATGCCTTCGCCACCGAACTCCAAAGGAGCTTGGCCGGGCGGAACGATTTGCGCCGCTGCTTGCTGCCTCTGCTGGAGTACACTGGTCTGGGAAATACCGCTCTGGGCTTGGGCTTGAGCCTGGATGAAGTACGGCCGAACCTGCGGATTGCGCCAGCAGGCCAAATCGTACGCGTCTTGGTAGTCCTCAGCCATCCCGTTCTCAATCAGATCGGCCATGTCCTCACGAACATATTCCAGGTATTCATGCCCCGGCTGGGAAGAGAATTGCACCAGTTCAGTCTCTGCCGCCGAATCCTCGATTTGAGTCCTCCATGCCCGCTGTTCTTCAAGCTCCTGCTGGATATGCGGAGGAATAGGCGCGGGGGTCTGGTGATGCAGGTGGGACTGCTGCATCAACTCGTCCAGCTTGCCGCCAAGTGCCTCGTTGAGCGCATTACGGAGAGGAACACCGTAGGTATCGCCCAAGGAGATTAGCATGGTCATTTTTTGGGCCGGATTGCCCAGCCGGAGGGTCTGCTCAACCCCAACCATACTCTTGATATATTGCCGAGGGTCCTCTTGGATATGCTGGAAATATTGGTTAAATTGCGCAACGGCGTTGTAAATCTCCCCCATGGGCTCGTAATGCTGCTGGAGCTTCTGGACGCCATACGCAGTAGCCTGTTCGCGCCTCGTGATTTCCTCGCGAATATCCGGAGGTATCGCGTTCCACTTGGCCTTCATTTCCGGCCGCCAGCCAGCCGGGGGCTTGGCCGGATCGAACGTCGGCTCTTCCTCCTCCTCCTCTTTGGGCTGTCCGAGACCCTTCGCGACAGGCGGGAGGGGGGCCGGAGCAGGCGGAGGTGTCCCGGAATCCGCCTGACGCGGCAGGAACTTGCCGTCCGGCCCCCTTTGGGGCCCCTTGCCGGGTTCCGGGTCCGGAGTAACCGGCGGAAGAACCTCGGAAGGCGGTGAACCAAACTCGCCGAAGTCGTCTTGACCTTCAGAAGATTGTTGCTGCGACTGACCGGCTCTGGATGACTCCAACGCGGCCTTAATGTCGTCTTGGATATTGTCAGGCATCTGGAAGTTCCTCTATCTCTGGGGCGGGGGTCGGGGTATAGCCTTCTTCGAGCTTTTGGATGGCCTTGTGCATATCCTTCTTCAGATCATAAGTCCGTTCTGAAACAGGATCGTTGTGTAAATCCTTATTCGTGAAACTCTTGACCTGTTCTTCGGTATATCCTTCGTGCAACTGGACCACCTGATTACGTTTGTTATGCTCCGAGAGCTCCCGGGAGTTGGATATGAATGATCCATCCACCGGGGACCAAAAGGGCGTGAAAGTCTTAGTAAATAGGCGCGGGGGCGTTATGACACGTTGCATGGCTGCGCCACACCCTAAGCACTGGCAGCCGGATTCCTGGATATACTCAGACAGCCGACAGACCCGCTCGTAGGACATTCCACACTCTGGACAGTGGTATGGATAAATCATGGCTAGTACTTCGCTGATCCTGGATTGCGACGGCGAAGCGCACGAGACTTCGAATCGGACTTATGCGCCTCGAACTTTTGGCCGACGGACTGCGGGATACCCACTTTCGACGCGAACTCAGGATTATGGGCCACCGCTTGCATCAGCTTCTTTTGTTTTTCGGACTTATACGGCATTTCCTCCTCCCGGTTTGGTTGGCTTCGGCGGTGGTTGAGTGGCAAGCTTGAACGCTGTCTCAGCGCCTTGGGTCTCCAGACGCTGTTCGGACTCCTTCGCATCCTGAATTCGCTCCTGAACGAACCGGGCTTCATTCTGCTGGGCTTCCATTTGGGTGTGCGCCGCCTCTGACTGCATTTCCAGCTGCGCCATTTCGCGCTTATGCTGCATTTCCATGGCGTACATCTGCGTCTTGTGCTGCATTTCAAGCGTAAACTTGCGCTCCATGAACTGTAGCTCGGCCTGGGATTCCTGCTGCTTGATCGCCGACTCTTGCTGACGCGCTTGAATCTTCGCATCCGACTCCGCCTTGGAGGCTTCGGCCTTGATCTGTTCCGGCGACGGCTCTGGCGGCTGTTGTGCCTTCTGCTCTTGCATCTGCTGCATCTGCAGGATGGCGGCATCCAGTGCGCCTTCAAGCTCGCTGGCACCCTTAAAGCCCACTGAAGCGAACTTCAGAATCTGGGCCAAAAGAGTCCCGATTTGCGGCATCTGTTCCATGGCCGGGACCGCAGACTGAATCATCTGGCTGACGACTCCGACATACTCCATACGCTGCTTCTGCTCTAATCCCCAGTCCGCCTGAGTCAACGAGTCGGTCTGGATATCGATGCTGTACTTCGAAGTGAAGTCATCATGGAGGATTTGGAGGGCCGCTGGAACATGGGGCTGGTCATCCATAGGCAGTTGACCGCACACTTGGCTCAGCTTTTGGGGCGAGTACATCTGGACCATCAACTCACCCATGATCCGGAGCGTGTCGCGGACGAAGAACGACACGTCCCGCTGGAATGCGTTCATCCGGACACTGGCAAACTGGGCCTTGATTTCTTGCGCAGACGCCGTTTCATACTGGTTCGTGCTGCCACGAACGATATCCGCCATGCCGGTGACTTCAAACAACTGGTTCTTGATGAACTCGTAGGTTCCAGTCAGCTGTTGCAGCACGCCGGTAATGGTCTCGACCGGGTACCAGCTGATCGAGCCTTGCACGCCACCTTTCTCGGCGAACATAGCCCAGTTGTCGACAGGGATCAGCTTGTTCTCAGTACCGTCCAGCATCCTTCCGATGGCTGGCTGGGCTGAGTCATAGCAACCGGCGACCCGGACCGCCTCAACGATAAGGTTGATGCGGGCATAGAGGATATCCAGTTCCATGTACTGGTCCTGCGCGATATAGTAATCTGGAATCGGCAGGAACTTGTTGGTCGGCGCTGAGGCTGTCAGCGGCTTTGGGCATGGGAAGAAGTTGGTGAGTTTGTAGGGGTCTTTGAACCGCTCCAAGACCTCACCGGTCTTTGTCATGAACAGGACTTCTTTCTTCTTTTTGTCCCACATTTGGAGGATGCAGACTTTTCCTTCGCTAATGGTTTCAATAGCAACACCACCTGATGCGTACCCGCCTTTGGACGGGGCGACTGAAAGAGCTTTTTCGCCCCATTTTTCTTTCGCCTCTTCCTTGTCGATGTGGAGGATTCGTCCTGCCCACGTGACTTGCTCCCACGTTCTTTGCGGTTCATAAATAAAGTCCTTCCAGTAGACCGTATCGATGGTGATTTCTTCCGGCTTGCCGTTAGCTGGCGGAATGAACGTAACCCAAAGGGTACCGAGTCCTGGAACGAGTCGGTCGAGGATTGCGGCCTTCACAGCCGGGTCGAAGTACTTGGCACAGTGAATTTCGTAGGTCAGACCGCGTTGCATGATAGCGGCAGCGACCCGGGAAGGTTCATTCTCGGTCTCGCCCTTGTGCAGGCGGGAGACGTCAGGCTTCGGGAGGCTATTGTACAGGCTCTCCTTGATCACCGTGGTATTGCTGTAGAACATGTTAACCTTCTTGATGCCGGTGTCACCCAGCATGGAAGGTCTGCCACTGGCTTCGGCTTCCCGGTCGTCGGCGTAGCGGGCCTCGATGTTGCTACCGCGCTCGTGGAACTTTTCCGAAAACTTAGTCCAGGCTTGGAGACGCTTCGGCCATGGGTTCTTTTCGTCTTTCTTAGTCTCAGTGTTGGCCATCACACTCTCCTGTAATTGAGCCTGGAATCACGGTCCTTGAATAGGTTCTCAAGGTTGAGGGCGCGACCGAGCGGGGTTTGGATGTAGTCACCTTTCGGTTTGGCGTGTCGCCGAGCTCGCGACATTATTTCCACCACGTTTTCCGATAGTGCGAACATCCGGAATGCATCTGCACCGTGGCTATGGTAGTCATGGCGTGGCGTCAACGCAAACGTCTTCGTCTTCTCGTCGTAATCATACATATACTCGGCCAAATGCTCCAAACCGAGCCTGACCGACGGATTACCGACATTGAAGTAGACGTACGGAAGGATTGCCCTTACCGCGTTGATCCCCTGCGAGACCGATATGTTCGGAACAACATATGGTACGAGTTTGGCAGCAAGGAATCTTTCGTAGGGCGAGTACTTGGTTGCGAAGGTTTTTGCCTTAGCGTCGTGTGGAAGCGCGACTGTGCCATAAACGTATGGATATTCGTAGAACCGCTCGAGCCATGAGTCAACATCGCCCCCAGTACCTTCCACGTAATCGATGATATGGATTTCGTCACGGATGATCTGGTAAAACCAAATAGCTGTAGCATCGCGGCGTCCTATGTCCCAAGCTGTGAAGACCAGCTGGTCGAGTTGAGGTTCAAAGATGATCTGATTAGTGGGCGCCAAAGCGTTAAGCTGACGTCCGTAAATCGACCCGTGATTGATGCCTTCCCACGAACAGTAGTATTCCTGCTCAATGACTTCGTCGGGGACTCCCTCCCGGCGCTCTGCTTCAATTATTTCTGGTGAGATGATGTGTGTGCCGTCCTCCCGGAATGTATCTC
>Ga0137428_1000484_pt1 | contig 17119 bp, 20 predicted proteins | sample EasRivERMZT718_2_FD_102305 | JGI IMG/M metagenome (GOLD analysis project Ga0137428, IMG submission 102305) | Soil microbial communities from meander-bound floodplain in the East River, Colorado, USA - East River MetaG ERMZT718_2 | ecosystem: Environmental > Terrestrial > Soil > Floodplain ...
GACCAGCGCGCGCGCGAACGGCACCGCGTCCGCGAACGGCGGTCCCTTCGACGATACCCGCTCCGCGCCGCAGATCTTCACCCACGCATTTTCATTCCTCAGAAAACCGAGAAGGGTCCTGAAAGGCGGTTGCTCGAGCCCATCGGCGGCCTTGACCCGGCCCATGTGATCGATGACGAACGGCACGGGAAGCTTCTTGAACGTGCTCTCGAACTCCAGCAAGTCCTGCGCGTCGAGGTGAAGAATCAGGTGCCAGCCCATGTCGCGCAGGCGCTCGACGGTCTTGCGGAAAAACCCCATGTCCGGCCTGCCGCCGAGGTGCCTGACGAAATTGAAGCGCACGGCGCGGATTCCGCCATCGTGCATTTTCTTGAACTCCAGGTCACCGTAGGACTCGTCGATGATGGCCGTGCCGCGGTAGCGCCCGCCCGAGCGCGCAATCGCGTCGAGCGTGACCCGCATGTCGGGGCCGTGGCAGCTCGCGTGGACGATGACCGCCCTTTGCAGCCCGAGCTTCTTGTGAAGCTCCTGGAGCTTCTCAAAGGGCGCATCCTCCGGAACATAGGCGGCGTTGGGGTCATAGGGAAACGTCGCCGCCGGGCCGAACACGTGGCAATGCGCATCACAGGCGAGCGGCGGCGGTTTAAATGGCATGCTTCGGCAGGTGAATGATAGCTTCGATGTGGCCGTCGTCGGCCTCGGCCCCACTGGCGCGGTCTGCACCGCCCTGCTCGGCGGCCTCGGCCTGAAGACCATCGCCATCGAGCGCGAGCAGGCAGTGTACGACAAGCCGCGCGCGTTCGCGCTCGATCACGAGGTCATGCGCGTGTTCGAAGACATCGGCATCGGCGATGCGGTGGCTCCGCATACCGCGCCCTTCACGCCCTCCGAGTATTACGGCGTCGACGGCCAGCTCATCAAGCGCCTGGGCGCGCTGCCGCCGCCCTGGCCGCTCGGCTGGCCGCCCAGCATGGTGTTCAACCAGCCGGCAGTCGATGCGCTGCTGCGCGACCGGGCCGCGGCGGTCGCCGAGGTTGCCTTCACCGAGCTCGAGGGCCTCGACCCATCGAAAAAGGAAGTGAAGCTGCGGCTGCGCGATCGCACCATCACGGCGAAATACGTCGTCGGCTGCGACGGCGCCAGCAGCACGGTGCGCGGCGCTCTCGGCATCGAGTACGAGGATCTCGATTTCGACCAACGCTGGCTGGTGGTCGATCTGCTGGTGAGCCCGCGCGGGCTCGAGAAGCTGCCGAAGGTCAGCATCCAGTACTGCGAGCCGGCGCGGCCTTCGACCTACCTGATCGGCGTGGGCGCGCACCGGCGCTGGGAGCTGATGCTCGATCCGGGCGAAGAGCCGGACGTCTGGGAGCTGCTCGCGCGCTGGATCACGCCCGACGATGCGCAGCTCTGGCGCGCGGCTTCCTATCGCTTCCACGCCCTCGTCGCGCGCGAGTGGCGGCGCGGCCGCGTGTTTCTCGCCGGCGATGCCGCGCACCAGCAGCCGCCGTTCACCGGCCAGGGCATGTGCCAGGGAATCCGCGATGCGGCCAACCTGAGCTGGAAGCTGCACTACGTGCTCGCCGGCAAGGCGAAGGAGAGGCTGCTCGACACCTACGAAGCCGAGCGCAGCGCGCACGCGAAACGGCTGATTTCGATCGTGAAGGACATCGGAGCCGTGATCGGCGAGCGCAACGTGGAAAAGGCGCGGGCACGCGATCGCTGGCATCTGGCCGAAGCCGGCGGCAAGGTCGTCACCGTGCCGCGCCAGCACCTGATCCCGCCGCTCAAGGATGGGTTTCTCTCATCGCGGCCCCACGCGGCAAACGGCACCCTGTTTCCGAAGGATGGTGGCACGGGAATGAGGACGGTGAAGCGTGACCCGAGCCAAACCTTGGTCGCCGACTGGTTCGACAAGAACACCTGCACTGCCGCCATCGTACGGCCCGATCACTATGTGTACGGCGTGGCTCGCGACGACGCTGCGCTTGACCGCATGCTCAAAGAAATGGCAAAAGAACTGGGATGAGACTACGCAGCGTAGAGCTCGAGCTCCCCGATGTCGCGCAGGCGGCGAATTTCCTCGGCAGCGTCTGGGGCCTGGCACCGGCAGGCACATCCGGCGCGACGCAATTCTTCCGCGGTACCGGGGATCATCCGTACATCCTGTCGATCACGAGAGCATCGGCGCCCGCGGTCGCGGCGATCACGTTTTCCGGCGCGCCGGACGAGCTTCATTCGGTGAGGCAGCGCAACGGATCGCCTCGAATGATCAAGTTCAACGTACCGGGCGGCGGCGAAGGCTTCGAGGTGCGCGGTCTCGAGGCGCAAACCTATCGCTTCATCGAAGAGACGGGCGTTCCGGAACGTTTGAAAGACGCGGACAAGCCCATCCAACTCACGCACGCGGTGGTGAATTCGACCGACGTGGAAGCTGCCGAGCGCTTCGCGGTGGAGAAGCTCGGCTTCCAGGTCTCCGACCGCACCGCGCACATGCGCTTCCTGCGCTGCAACCGCAAGCACCACTGCGTCGCCTACGCGAAATCGGAGCTCGCCTCGCTCAACCACATCGCCTTCGAGATGCCGAGCCTCGATGCGGTGATGCGCGGCATGGCACGCGTGCGCGAAGCCGGCTTCGAGCCGGTCTGGGGGCCCGGGCGGCACGGCCCGGGAAACAACGTGTTCGGCTACTTCATCGCACCCTATGGCGGCGTGATCGAGTACACCGCCGAGGTGAGCGAGGTGGGGGACGACTACAAGGTGGGCGGGCCGGAGGACTGGAAATGGCCGCCGGGCCGCATCGACCACTGGGGCCTGTCGAAAAAAGACACGGCGAAGACCGGCCCGGCCGAGCGCGTGTTCCGCTTTACTGGGTCTTGATCCCGAGCTCGGGAATCAGCTTCGAGTAGCGCGCGGACTCCGAGCGGACGTAGGCGGCGAACTGCTCGGGTGTCATCGGCTCGGCCACGTCGACGGCGAGCGCCTTGAAGCGTTCGCCCACCGCCGGGTGTTGCATCGCCTTCAACAACTCCCCGTTTATTTTGAGAAGCACATCCCGGGGCGTTGCGGCGGGACCGTAAAGACCGAAGTGCGGCCCGCCGTCGACGCCCTTGATCCCGTTTTCGTCCAGCGTCGGGACGTCCGGAAAGTCGGGATGGCGTTTCGGCCCCGCAATCGCGATCATGCGCACCTTCCCGGCCTTCGCCGGGGCGATGCCGACGCCGGGATCGAACACCACGTCGATCTGACCGCCGATCAGGTCCTGCAGCGCCGGGCCGGCGCCCTTGTAGGGCACATGGTTCAGCTTCACCTTCGCCTCGCGATTGAACACCTCGGTCGCGATGTGCGGCGAGGTGCCGTTGCCCGGCGTGCCGTAGTTGAGCTTGCCCGGATTGGCGCGCGCATAGGCGAGGAGCTCGTTCAGGTTCTTGAACGGCCGCTCGGGGTGCGCGATCACGTAGAGCGATACGCGCCCGGTGGCGGCGATCGGCGCCAGCACCTTGAGCGGATCGAGGTCGGGCCGGTTCACGATATGCGGCGCGATCATCATGCTCGAGCCGGGCGAGTAGAGCAGCGTGTGGCCGTCCGCGTCGGAGCGCGCCACCGCGTCGAAGCCGATGTAGCCGTCGCCGCCGGCGCGGTTCTCGACCAGGAACGACTGGCCGAGCGTCTCGGTCATGCGCGCGCCGAGCACCCGCATGGTGACGTCGGCCACGCCGCCCGCGGCGACGTTCACGATCACGCGGACCGGCTTGTTCGGCCAGGCTTGCGCGTGGCAAGCGGCCGTCAGGAAAAGACCGGCGATGAGCGAAAACAGCTTCATATATGTATGCCCCTTACTGAGCCTTGATAGCGGCGTCCTTGATGACCTTGCCCCACTTCTGCACCTCCGAGCGCACGAAGGCAGCGAACTCCTCGGGCTTCTCGCCGCCCGCGCGCGTGCCGAGCGCCATGGCGTCATCCTGGATTTCCTTCAGCTGCAGCACGCGCGCGATCTCCTTGTGCAGGCGCTCGACCACGGGCCGGGGCGTGCCCGCCGGCACGAAGATGCCGTTCCAGCCCAGCCCCTCGATCGGGTAGCCGCTCTCCGCCATCGTCGGCACCTCGGACAGGATATCGAGCCGCTGGCGATCGGCGATCGCGAGCGCGCGCAGCTTGCCCGCGCGCACCATGTCGCGGATCACCACCGGCGAGAGGAACGCGGTGCTGACGTGCCCGCCGGTGAGGTCGGGAAGCTCGGCGCCGATCGCCTTGTACGGAACCTCGCGCACCTGGATGCCCGCGGTGAGCTTGAGAAGCTCGCCCACCATCTGGGTGATCGCGCCGGTGCCGCCATGCGCGTACGTGAGCGAGTTCGGCTTGGATTTCGCCAGCGCCACATAATCCTTGAGATTTCCAGGAAGAGAGGGGTGCACCACCATCACGAGCGGCGTCGTATAGAGGCGCGTCACCGGAACGAGCTTTTCGTTCAGCACGCAGCACGGATCGGGCGCCAGCGCGTCGTTGATTGCGTTGTTCACCACCGCCTGGAACAGCGTATAGCCGTCCGGCGCCGCGCGCGCGGCTTCGCGCGCCGCGATCATGCTGTTCGCGCCCGGGCGGTTCTCGACGATCACCGGCTGGCCGAGCGCTTCGGCGAGCTTGGGGGTCACGCGCCGGGCGTTCACGTCGACTGCGCTGCCCGGGCCGGTCGGCACGATCCAGCGCAGCGGCTTGCTCGGGTACGGTTGTGCGCCCGCCGCGCTGCAAAAGAACAGTAGGACCAGCAAAAGTCTCATTTCAGGAACTCCCCCAGCACGCGATTGAACCCCTCCGGGTTCTGAATATTAGCGATATGCGCCGCCTTTGGAACCGAGACGTGTCGGGCGCCTTTGATCTTTCCGCTCAATCCCTTCATGAGATCGGGAGGCCCCCCGAGCTTGTCCTCCGCTCCGCTCACGTAGAGCGCAGGGGCCCTTATCTCATGCAGCCGGTCCTCCACGTCGAGGGCGAGGAACGCGGCGGTCACTCCGAGGTAGCCCTCGCGCGTCGTGCCGCGGATCATCCTGCGGATGTTGTCGAGCACGTCGGGATGCGCGGCCTTGAAGTCCTCGGAGAACCAGCGCTGCACGGTCGGCTCGACGATCGTCTCGAGCCCGTTCTGCCGCACCGTCTCGCGCAGCTTGTGCCACATCGCGGCGAAATCGGGAACCATGCGCGCGCGGCAGCAGCACGGCATGAGGCGGTCCAGGCGATCCGGGTGCTCGATCGCGAACGCCTGGGCGAGCGCACCGCCGAGGCCGAGACCGACCAGAGAGGTCTTTTGAATTTTCTGTGCGTCGAGGAGGGCTTTCAGATCTTCAACCAAGAGCGCCATGCTGTAATCCCCGCCCGTTGCCTCGCTGCCGCCGTGGCCGCGCAGGTCGTAGCGCAGGATCCGGAAATCGCCCGCGAGCGCCGGGATCTGACCGTCCCACATGGTGAGATCGTTGGCGATGCCGGTGACGAAAGTCACCCAGCGGCCGCCGCGGCCGTCGATGCGATGGTTGGTCTTCAATCGATCTTGATGCCGGCCTGCTGCACCACGACCTTCCAGCGCGCCGTTTCCTTCGCGAGGACCTCGCCGAACCGGGCGGGCGAGCCGCCGGCGGGCTCGAGCCCGTCGTTCGCCAGCACCTTCCTGAAGTCCTCGCTGGTCAGCATGTCGTTGATCTCTTTGTTCAGGCGCTCGACGACCTCGCGCGGAGCTCCCTTGGGCGCGACCAGGCCGTGCCAGTTCGTCACCTCGTAGTCGGGATAACCGGATTCGGCGATGGTCGGAATCTCGGGCGCGGCGGCGATGCGCTTCGCCGTCGTCACTGCCAGGGCGCGCAGCTTGCCGGCTCTCACGTGCGGCAGCGTGGTCGGCACCGCGCCGAAGACGAGCTGCACCTGGCCGCCGATGGTGTCCTGCAGCGCAGGGCCGGTGCCCTTGTACGGAATGTGCAGCACCTTGATCTTGGCCGAATCGAGGAAGTACGCGGTGGAGACGTGCATCACGCTGCCGTTGCCGGAAGACCCGTACGCGAGCTTCTCCGGCTGCTGGCGCGCGTAGTCGACGAACTCGGCGAGCGTCTTCGCGGGGACGGAGGGATGCACCGCCACCACGTAGGGCCCGCCGGAAATCTGGATGATCGGGGCGATGTCCTGGACCGAATCGAACGAGAGCTTGTACACGCTCGGGTTCACCGTGTAGCTCGCCGAGATGAGCAGCAGCGTGTAGCCGTCCGCGGGCGAGCGCACCGCCATCTCCGCGCCCAGGTTGCCGCCCGCTCCAGCGCGGTTTTCCACCACGAACGGGCTGCCGAGGCGCTCGGTCAGCTTCTGCGCCATGAGGCGCGCGGTGAAATCCGAGCCACCGCCCGGCGCGAACGGCACGATCACGCGCACCGGCTTCGACGGGTATTGCTGCGCGCCGGCGAGCGGCGCTGCGAATGCGACGATTCCGGCCAATAGCCCGGCAAAGCGCTTTACAAGCATCGAAACCTCCTCATGGTTAGGATTTGACCATGAACCGGCTGATGACGGCGATCGAGCGCATCCTGGCGCTCGCTTTCATCGCCGCGGTCTGCCTCAACTTCGCCAACGTGGTCGGCCGCTACGGCTTCGGCCGCTCGATCGCCGCCGCCGACGAAATCCAGATCTACATCATGGTGTTCATGGCGTTCCTGGGCGCGGCGGTGGTGTCGTGGCGGCGCCAGCACCTGCGCATGGACGTGCTGGTGCGCTTTCTGCCGCCGGGATTACAGGCGGCGCTCCGGATCTGCGAAATCGTGCTGCTCGCCGCCGTCGCGGGCTTCGTCCTGGTGCAATCGTGGCGCTACAGCGCGCAGATGCTTGCCATCGGCCGGACCAGCGACGTCGGTGGCATCCCGATGTGGATTCCGCACGGGGCCGTGACGCTGGGGTTCTTCCTCATATTGGTCGTGTCTTTGAGAAGCTCGAAATGAGTTTCGCCCTCGGGGTATTGCCGGTCGCCCTGCTGCTGCTCGGCTTCCCAATCTACCTGGTTCTGCTCACCGCGGTGAGCGTGGCGCTCATCTTCTATATGAACGTGCCTCTGGTTGTGCTGCACCAGAACCTGTTCGGCGCGATCGACGCCTTCGCGCTGCTCGCGGTGCCGTTCTTCATCTACGCGGGCGAGCTCATGAGCCGCGGCAGCGTCGCTCAGCGCATCGTGGATTTCGTGCAGGCGGGCGTCGGCCGGGTGCCGGGAAGCCTCGGCGTTACGACCGTGGGCACCTCGGCGATCTTCGGCGCGATCTCGGGCGCGAGCGCCGCGACCGTGGCCACGGTCGGCAAGGCGATGCTTCCTGCGATGCGGCGCGCGGGCTATCCGGAGCCCTTCGCCGCCGGGCTGATCACCGCGGTCGGCGCGATCGACATCATCATCCCGCCGAGCATTCCGCTCATCGTCTACGGCATGGCAGCGCAGGAGTCGGTGCCGAGACTCTATGCCGCCGGCGTGCTGCCCGGGCTGCTGATCGCCGGGCTCCTCGCGATCTACGTAGTGTGGACCGCCAAGCGGCAGGGTTTTGAAGTCGGCTCACCTTTCCGGCTATCCGCTTTTCTCAGAGCCGCTGCGCGTGGCGCATGGGCGCTCGGCGCGCCGTTCATCATCCTCGGCGGCATCTACGGCGGCATCTTCTCCCCCACGGAGGCGGCCGCGGTTGCCTGCGTCTATGCGGCGCTCGTCACCTGGGTGGTGTTTCGCGAGCTCGGCTGGAGCGACGTGGTGGAAGCGGCTGCGAGCACCGCGCTCTTCACCGGGCAAGTGCTGATCATCGTCGCCTGCGCGGGCGTATTCGCCTGGCTCCTCACGGTGCAGCAGGTCCCGCAGGCGCTGGTGGCATGGATACAGTCTCTCGGCGTTTCACAAGGAGAATTCCTCCTCGTGGCCAACGTTCTCCTGCTCCTGGTCGGCTGCTTCCTCGATCCGCTGTCGGCGATCCTGCTTCTCACGCCGCTCTTGATCCCGGTGGTCAAGGCGCTCGGTATCGACATGGTCCACTTCGGCATCGTGGTCACGGTGAACCTCGCCATCGGCCTGTTCCATCCGCCCTTCGGCATCAACATCTTCGTCGCGCAGTCGGCGCTCGGCCTGAAGCTCGAGGTGATCTACCGCGGCATCGTGCCCTTCATCCTGATCTACCTCGGCGCGCTCGCCCTCATCACCTACGTGCCGCAGATCTCGCTCGCCGGAGTAAGATGGTTTCTCCTATGAAAATCATCGCCCTCGAGGAGCACTACTGGGACCAGGAAGTCGCGACCCATTTCAAGGAGCGCGGCCCGGAGATGCGCATCCCCGCGCTGCAGGAGCGCCTGTTCGATCTCGGCGCGCTGCGCATCAAGGAAATGGACGAGGCCGGCATCGAACTGCAAGTGCTATCGCATGGCGCACCGGCGACGCAGCGCCTCGACGCCGAGACCGCGGTGCCGCTTGCGCGTCGGGCCAACGACCGCCTGCATGAAGCCGTCAAGAAGCATCCCGGAAGATTCGAGGGCTTCGCCGTGCTGCCGAGCGCCGACCCCAAGGCGGCCGCCGACGAGCTGGAGCGCGCGGTCACTCGCCTCGGCTTCAAGGGCGCCATGATTCATGGTCTTACGAACAACCTCTTCATCGACGACAAGCGCTTCTGGCCGATCTTCGAGCGCGCGCAGGCGCTCGACGTCCCGCTCTATCTGCACCCCGCGGTTCCGCACAAGGCGGTGATCGACGTCTACTACAAGGACTACCTGGACCAGTTTCCCGGCCTGATGACCGCGGCCTGGGGCTTCGGCGTCGAGACCGCCACGCAGGGAATCCGGCTCGTGTTGTCGGGCGTGTTCGAGGCCTACCCGGGATTGAAAATCATCCTCGGCCACCTCGGCGAGGGCCTGCCGTTCTACCTCTGGCGCATCGACATGGCGCTCGCGCGCCAGGGCAACCGCAAGACGCCCTTCCGCGACACCTTCCGCGAGCATTTCTGGATTACCACCAGCGGCAACTTCTCCACGCCCTCGCTCCTTTGCTGCGTGATGGAGATGGGCGCCGACCGGATTCTCTTTTCGGTCGACTACCCGTTCGTGCCGAACCCGCCGGGCGTGAAATGGATGGAGCACGTCCCGCTCGGCCCCGAGGACCGCGCGAAGATCCTGCACGGCAACGCGCAGCGCCTGCTCAAGCTTTAGGCCTCCCTCGCCTGCTCCAGCCCGTCGAGCGGGCTCTTCACGCCGTGCCCGCCCTTGTTGAGCACGTGCGTGTAGATCATGGTCGTCGAGACGTCCGAATGGCCGAGCAGCTCCTGCACGGTCCGGATGTCGTAGCCACCTTCCAGCAGATGCGTGGCAAACGAGTGGCGCAGGGTGTGGCAGGTAACGTGCTTCGCGATGCCGGCCGCCCGCGCGGCCTCCTTCACCGCACGCGCAAGATAGTTCTCGAACATATGGTGCCGGCGGATCACGCCGGTGCGTGGATCGGTGGAAAGCTTGTGCGAAGGAAACACAAACTTCCAGCCCCACTGGTACGGCGCGCGCGGATACTTGCGCGCAAGGGCATCGGGAAGCTCCACGTCGCCGTAGCCTGCGGCCAGGTCGGCTTCGTGCATGGCTTTCGCCAATGCGAGCTGCCGCTTCAGCGGCTCGATGCTGGATGCGGGCAGCATCGTGACCCGGTCCTTCGCGCCCTTCCCGTTGCGCACCAGGATCTGGCGATAGTCGAAGTCGACGTCCTTGACCCTGAGTTTGAGGCACTCGGTCAGGCGCAACCCGGCGCCGTACAGCAGGCTTGCCATCAGCCACTTGGTCCCGCGCATCGCGCTCAGCAAGCGGCGCACCTCCGCGCGGCTCAGCACCGAGGGCACGCGCACCGGCCGCTTCGCCCGCTCCAGCTCGTCCAGCCACGGCAGCGGCTGCTGCAGCACCTCCCTGTAAAGAAATAGCAGCGCCGACAACGCTTGGTTCTGCGTCGCTGCGGCCACATTGCGCTCGCGCGCCAGATCATTCAGGAAGACCGTGACCTCGGCGGCTCCAAGCTCCAGTGGATGGCGCTTCCCAGAGAAATAGATAAACCGCCGGACCCACTGCACGTAGACCTCTTCGGTGCGATAGCTGTAGTTCCGCCTTCGGATCGCATCACGCAACTGCTCCAGTAGTCGCGGTGCCTTAGGTGTTGGCGCTGCTAAGGAGTCATCCATCGCTGTCCCCTCGAATTGCCACCTGCCTCACGGAGGGGTAACGTCCCAAATCAAGGGAGGGATGACATGCCGTTTACAACTAGGCGCCTTACAAACCGCCGTTTGTCATCTACTTCACGTTAGGCTGCAATGAATAGCGCCGGTCCATGGACGACCGACGACTTCGATGCCATGTCTTGGCACGACGTCCACGTGCATGGATTTCGCTTTGACAAATTCAAGGAAGACAACGGGTCAGCTCACCTCGTCCTCGACATTGACTACATCTTGAAATGGGACAGATCTGCGGACACCTTCCTTTTCACCGTCTGTCGCGCTGATCTGCGGTTTCACGACGTATTCGGCCTCAAGTTCATGCTCGACTACGCGACCCCTACCGCTGGCATGTGCCCCTTTTCCCTCAGCGGCATTGAGCGGGAGATCGTAAAGTTTCCCACTGGCTACCAGTCTTACAAGTGGCGATTGCCAATCAACTGGCCGAAAGGTTCGCTGGAGTTCCAGGCGCCCGGCTTCACGCAAGTGCTAACAGGCAGTCCGCACGTCCAGTCAGGCCATCAGGCGCTCACGCCCGAGAAACGAGGGGGCGGAATTGCAGCCTAACAGCGCGTTGTTGACCGACGCTTTCAGCTCGCTACGCTGCGCATACAGCGCGGCAAAACGCGGACGTTAGGCGCCAAATGCCAGCGCTGTCGGTTTCGCTGAACGGAGAGCCCCTTGTTTCGGTCGCGACGGATGGCTATGACGTCATCGATGTCGGCGTCAGTGGCGACCTTCTTGGCCCTGAACACGGCTCACTTAGGGTGAGCGGTGGTTCTTATCTCGAAGGGCAAGAGTCCCGTTATCTAGTCTGGGAGGACGAGCGAATTCTGGTGCCTGGTGACTCGGTGGCGGTCGCGTTCTTAGCGGCTGGAGCTACTTCCCGCCGCGGAAAGACCATTGAAGAACTCTATCCGGACGAAAAGCCAACCGGCAAAGAGACTTTCGCGCCCGCCAAACAGATAGTCCGCGAACTCAAGCAAAGGCCGAAAGCGTTCGATTCACTGGCTTTTGAGTTCGTCGGCCCCGATGGCGCCCCAGTCCGAGCGCGGACCACCCCGCAGGAGCACGGCTTTGCTTTCACCGTACTTTGGAACTCTCACCGTCCCGAGCGCGCAAGAGCCTCAGCGCACACATATACATTGGCCAGTCTCGTCACAAAGAAGAACGGTAAATACCACGCAGAAACCAAGCTGGGATTCGGCCAGCAGGTCACGTTCAAGGTGTTGGCGCCTAACAGCGCGTTGTTGTCCGACGCCTCCACCTCGCCGCTTCGCGCTCGGCGCGGCGCGGCAAAACGCGGACGTTAGACCTCACATGCTCGCCGCGCTGTTCGCGCCTCCAGTGCTATTAGCAGTGGCCATGGGATTGGCCGCGGCAGGCTCAAAGCGCGTGTGGGCCCTGGTGATCTTTGGGATCGCCGTATTCCAGTCCGTGTTCTTTGCCCTTACGGTACCGCCGCAAGAGCTGGCGGGCGCGTTAGCCGTTAGCGTCCTCATACCGTGGGCCTTGGTCGCCACCTTCATCGGGCTATCTTCGTACCCTCGGCATCCGGTCGTCGTAGCGCTGGTCTTACCCATTATTTACGTGATGACGCTTGGTTTCGGCGTTATCGTGGGCGTCAACATGGGAGTTGTCCGGGTGTGAGGTCTAACAGCGCGTTGTTGACCGACGCCTTCAGCTCGCTGCGCTGCGCATGCGGCGCGGCAAAACGCGGACGTTAGATTGCATGAACACCGCCGAGCATCAGGCAGAGCGATTCTCGAAACGCACATGGCTGGCGGTAGCTGCCGGTGCATTGGCCGTGCTCGCAGTGGGCGGAGTCTTTTGGTTCGAGTACGCGGCGTTCGGGCCACGCGCCCAGAGAAGCTGGCTATTTTGGGCAGCAGCTATCCCCGCGTACTTTCTCCTTCAGTTCTTTGCTGAGGTTGTGCTTCAGGGCTTCTGGGGCGCGTCATCACTGCTCGCGAAGGCACTGCCCGTTGTGGTGGTCGTCCTGTTTTATCTGGCGTACTTTGCACTCATCGCGTAGCCAGACCATGCAATCTAACCCCGCAATGGACAGCGACACTTATTCAGCGCCGCTACGCGCGCCGATCAGTGCGCGTCATTGCGAACGTTAGGTCTCACATCCGCGCACCGTGCAGGCCGAAGGATTCCCGCCTATCGCTGAACCTGCGGCAAAGGTGTTGATACTCGGAACTCTGCCAGGCCAGTTGTCCTTAGAACGAGGCGAATATTACGCGCAGCCTCGCAACTCGTTTTGGCGACTAATGTCCGACATCTTCGGAATAGCGGCCGACCTTCCGTACTCGACCCGCACGCAACGCCTTACCGGTCACGGGGTCGCCGTCTGGGATGTGTGCAAGGCGGCATATCGATCAGGCAGCTTAGATGCTTCAATACGGGCGGGATCCGAACAGCAAAATGACTTCATAACGTTCTACCGGGAGCATCGGTCTATTCAGCTAGTTTGCTTCAATGGTGCAAAGGCGGCAGCCATGTATAGAGAGAAAGTCTTGGGCGAGCTGCCTCGCGAATTCAAAGAAATAAGGAGTGCTGTACTTCCGTCGACGAGCGCAGCACACGCAGCGATGCGGTACGAGGACAAGCTCAAGCGTTGGTCCATTGTTCGGGAGCAATGTGAGACCTAACAACGCGTTGTTGACCGACGCCTTCAGCTCGCTGCGCTGCACATGCGGCGCGGCAAAACGCGAACGTTAGTGCGCAAGATGCCACCGATCACGATTGGAGGCCGAGTACACCACCTTTGCCTTCAGCTCCTCTGCTTCTTCAAGAGGCCTCCAAACGTGCACGTGACAGAAGCAGCCAAGCGCCAACTCGACTCGCACATGTCAAGGATCACGGAATTCCGACCGGCCGCATCGATACTCTGGAGCTCCAACGTGGTCGATGGCGTGACGCGCCCTCCTCAATGGGGCGTAGCCTTCTACGATATCGCTACTCGCCCCTCTGGGCGTGTCGTCCAAATCGGGGGTTTGCCTTTCGTGTTTACTCAGCAGCGCGCGTACACGCACCTTGATGGCGCAACGCTCGACTACCACAACGGCCGGTTTGTCGTAAGCGAAAGCGCGTCCGCATGACTCGCTTGCGCACTAACAGCGCGTTGTTGACCGACGCCTCCCGCTTGCTACGCCGCGCATGCGGCGCGGCAAAACGCGAACGTTAGGTGTCGCGCTCCACGACCATTGGGTGGCCGTTCGTTCTCAAAATAAGGCTGGCGGCCATTCCAGTCCGAATTCACTGGTCGGTATTGCTTGCAGCGCCTATTGGTTGGGCATTCACCAGAGACAGTATCGCAGCGGTCACAATCTTCGTCAGCTTCATTCTGCTGATGCTTGCCCATGAATTCGGCCATGCTCTGATGGCGAAACGGATACGACTTCGCGTATCCCACATCGATGTCTACGCATTGCACGGGGCTTGCCACTACATGAACTTAGCAGGCCCAAATAGCATCGAGCATTACATAGTGTCTTGGGGCGGGATTGTGGTCCAAATAATCCTGCTGATAATTTTCGGCAGCGCATACACGTTCGTCATCATGACGTCGTCACGCACAATGGATCACTTGGCTCCAATAATTTTCGTTTTCACCTGGTTGAACCTGCTGCTATTGGTAGGCAACGCATTGCCGTTGCCGAGGCTCGATGGCTACTATGCGTGGAGGCTTATTCGGCCGCTCCTGAACGGCGAGGTACAGAATCGATGGAGGCGATCGTAAGAGCGACACCTAACAGCGCGTTGTTGGCCGACGCCTTCCGCTCGCTGCGCTGCGCATGCGGCGCGGCAAAACGCGGACGTTAGATCTCACCAGGGAATCGAAGGATCGTGATGACACAGCCGCTCAAGGACCTGGCGCTCATCACCGCAAGGACGCTCGAGCACTACAACGAGGGCGCCGCCGACTTCTGGGAAGGCACGCGCGATCACGATGTGAAGCAGAACATCGAGGCGCTGCTGCGGCACATTCGCGGTGCGCCGCCGTTGCGCATACTCGATTTCGGCTGCGGCCCTGGGCGCGACCTGGCGGCGTTTCGCTCTCTAGGCCACGAGCCGATCGGGCTCGAGGGCTCCCCGCCGCTCGCCGCCATGGCACGCGAGCATAGCGGCTGCGAGGTCTGGGAGCAGGATTTTCTCGCGCTGAAGCTTCCCGCCGGCCGCTTCGACGGCATCTTCGCCAACGCCTCGCTGTTCCACGTGCCATGCCAAGAGCTCCCGCGCGTGTTGAGCGAATTGCACGTTACGCTCAAGCCCGATGGCGTGCTCTTTACTTCGAACCCCCGGGGGAATAACGAGGAGGGCTGGAATCGCGGGCGGTATGGGGTGTATCACGACCTCGAATCATGGCGCGCGTTTCTTGAACGGGCGGCATTCGCGGAGCTGGAGTACTACTATCGTCCACCGGGGTTACCGCTCGAGCGACAGCCTTGGCTTGCAAGCGTGTGGCGGAGCAACCGCGTATCCGGTGAGATCTAACAACGCGTTCGAGCGGACCGTGAACCACCGTGGCTTCGGCGGGTGTTATCGCCCGGCCGCTCAACGCGAACGTTAGGGGTCGGCATGGAAGCCGCGCTCTCATCACCGATGATCACCAAAGTAGGACGCGGCATCGTTTACCTTGCTTCAGCGCTAAATATTGCCTTGCTCGTACTAGCAATTGATACAGCCTTAGACGCGAAAGCGGGCAAGCTGCAGGCACAGCAGGATTTGTGGGTCGCGGTGGCTATCGTGCTCTACGGTGGCGCCGCCGCCCTAGCGTGCTTGGTTACTCTCGTAGTCGGCGCGGTCATCGGCATTCGAACCAGGAAGCAAGTCTCAACCTTGTTCTACGACCGCATATTCGTGCTCGGAGTCATAAATTGCATCGCCCCGTTGATCCTGTTGTTCGGTTTACGCTGGTCATTGCGAGGTTTGTGGTGAACTCACCGACCCCTAACAGCGCGTTGTTGACCGACGCGTTAGGCTCGCGGCTACGCCGCGCGCACCGCGCGGCAAAACGCGGACGTTAGGCAACGCAATGGCGACGTTCCGCCGCATCAGCAAGCGTGAGGATCCGCAGAAACTGGCCGCCACCGCCGCGCAGTACCAGGCATTGCTGACTAAAGCGCTCGCGATGGCCCAGCGCCAGGCACTCGGGAAGCCAAAAGCAATCCGAGACATCCTTGCTACGGGCACGGCGGAAGGTCTAAGCAGCACCGGAAATGGGAAATATGCGGTCATCACTTACCGGGCGGAGAAGTACAAACGCACCTGGCTTAGTCTAATTGGTTGGCAATATCTCGACGATTCGACTCCAGAAGAGTGGGCGAGGTCCATGATCGAGACAGTAGAGGGCAACGTGCACATGACAGAAACAGACTCGTGGCCGAAGGGGCCAGCACGCCGGCCACGATCGAAGAGAAAGAAATGACTCGAACAGCGTTGCCTAACAGCGCGTTGGTGAGCGACGTCAAACTTCCCCCGATTTAGTTGACACCCTGGGCTAACAGCCCGGAGGTGTGTTGTGGCAAAGGCAGGGCCTCGCAGAGTTGAGCAGTATGGAGAGCGCTTTAAGGCAACGGCCGTGAAGCTCAGTAAGCTGCCCGGCGTTCGTGTGCAGGACGTCGCGGTAGCACTAGACATTCATCCCTTCATGCTGTCACTGTGGCGAAAGCAGGTTCGCGAAGGGGTGATCGTGGCCAGAGCTGCCAAGCTGGACGTTGAGACCACGGCGGAGCTGAGACGGCTTAGGGAGCTTGAGCGGCGCTACAAGGTGCTCAAGGAGGAGCACGAACTCCTAAAAAAAGTCATCCGGTTTGCTTCGGGTCGAAAGCGGAAGTCTTCGAGTTCATCGAAGTAAACCGGGCTGAGCACAGCGTGACGTTGATGTGTCGGCTCTACAGGGTGACGCGAGCGGGTTTCTACGCCTGGCGCTCGCGCGAGCGTAGCGAGCGTGAGCGCCAGAACGAGACCTTGGCGGCGGAGATCCGGGTGGTGCACGCCGAGAGCCGCAGTACCTACGGCAGCCCTCGGGTGCATCGTGCCTTGCGCAAACGCGGTCACCGGGTCGGCAAGAACCGGGTTGCTCGTCTCATGCGCACTCACGGGATCAAGGCGCGCGTGGCGACGCTTCGCTACACGAGCCCGGGCATGCAGCGTTACTTTGGCAGTGTTCTCAACGAGCAGCTCGATCTCGAGCTCAGGCGCCCCGACCAGGTCTGGGTCGGCGACATTACCTATCTCAAGGTTGGCGCCATCTACCGCTACCTCGCGGTGGTGATGGATAGATACAGCCGCCGTGTCGTCGGCTGGAGCTACGGGCCAAGGAAGGACGTCGCGCTGACCTTGCGCGCCCTCAACAGCGCCGTGCGTCGCCGCCGCGCGAAGCCTGGACTGGTCTTCCATACCGATCGAGGGACTGAATACGCCGGCACAGCGTTCAAAGAGCGCCTTGCTGAGCTGGGTTTTGTCCAAAGCATGAACCGCCCCGGAAAGATGACCGACAACGCTTATATCGAATCCTTCTTCCACTCGATGAAGTCCGACATCTATCACGGCGTCCGCTTCACAGACGACATCGAGCTGCGCGCCGCTCTAAAGAGCTACGTGCCGTTTTACAACCAGGATCGACTTCACTCATCATTGCACTACGTGCCGCCTGCGACGTTTGAACAGCAGGCTTGCAGAACAGGGTGTCAATGAAATCGGGGAAAGATTCCACCTATACCTCGCCGCTACGCGCTCAGCGCGGTGCGGCAAAACGCGGACGTTAGAGCGCAAGGTAAGAACGGAGCGACAAATGGAAAACAAACGCCACGCGCCGCGGAAGTTCTTTGCGGAAACACGTGAGCATTGGCCGATCATGTCCGTTTACGAGCGCTTCGAGCAGA
>Ga0137428_1000486_pt1 | contig 17076 bp, 15 predicted proteins | sample EasRivERMZT718_2_FD_102305 | JGI IMG/M metagenome (GOLD analysis project Ga0137428, IMG submission 102305) | Soil microbial communities from meander-bound floodplain in the East River, Colorado, USA - East River MetaG ERMZT718_2 | ecosystem: Environmental > Terrestrial > Soil > Floodplain ...
CCCGACCAGCTCTATCCCGCCGGGCTGCAGCGCGAGCGCTTCCTGCCGGCGATCGAGCTCCTTAAGACCAGGCTGGACGTGGTGGGCGTGGACAGCGGCACCGATTACCGCCGCCTGAAAATGGAGCGGGTTCGGGTTTACCACGTAGGGCACGAAGACGCCCCCTTGTCGAAAATCTTCCAGGAGCTGAAAGACGTAGAAGAGGAGAAGCAGCCGCTCGACGTCGAGGGCCGCACCATCACCTACCGCAAGCGTGCCGGCGGGGTGGTGTGGTTCGACTTCCAGGCGCTATGCGGCGGACCGCGCTCGTATGCCGACTACGTCGACCTCGCAAAGCGCTTCCATACCGTGATGCTCTCGGGCGTGCCGCGCATGTCGGCGAAGCAATCCGACGCCGCGCGCCGCTTTACCTGGCTCATCGACGTGCTCTACGACGAGCGCGTCAAGCTCGTAGCCTCGGCCGAAGCGCCGCCCGAGGAGCTTTTCGTCGAGGGGGAGAACTCGGCCGACTTTCAACGCACGGTGAGCCGGCTGCACGAGATGCAATCGGCCGAGTACCGTCTATTGCCAGTACGGCGAGTAGCCGGAGCTCCCGTTCTCGGCGGCTAGCCTTGAAGTCCACCGCGGTGCATATTACTAGACATGAAAACCATCCTCGCACTGCTGCTGGCCGCGTGCTCCACGCTTTCGTTCTCGCAGGCATATCCTACGAAGCCGGTGCGCCTGATCATTCCGTTCCCGCCGGGAGGCTCGAACGACGTGGTCGGCCGCGCCATCGGCCAGCAGCTCTCCGAGCGGCTCGGGCAGGGCGTGGTGATCGACAACCGCGGCGGCGCCGGCGGTGTAATCGGAACCAACGAGGCGGCGAAGGCCGCACCCGACGGCTACACGCTGCTCCTGATCTCGACCGCGTTCCCGACCAGCATCGCCTTTGACCGGCTGCCGCAGGATGCGATGAAGTCGTTCGCGCCGGTGGCGATGCTCGGCAGCGGCCCGGCGCTGCTGGTGGTGCCGGCTGCGTCGCCCGCAAACTCAGTCAGGGATCTCTTGAATTCATTAAAGGAGAAACCGGGGGAGCTGAACGCCGCCGCGGCGGGCATCGGCAGTTTCCAGCACATGGCGACGGAGCTTTTCCGCTTGCAGTCGAAGACAAACTTCGTGATCGTGCAATACAAGGGCGGCGGCCCGGCGTTGACCGACACCATCGGCGGGCAGGTGCATTTCAACCTCGGCAGCCTGGTCCAGATGGTGCCGCACGTGCGCTCGGGAAAGTTGAAGGCGCTCGGCGTGAGCAGCGCGAAGCGCGTTCCGGCGATGCCCGAGGTGCCGACCATCGCCGAAGCGGGCGTGCCGGGCTACGAGGTGAGCAACTGGTGGGGTATCCTCGCGCCCGCGGGAACGCCCGCGCCGGTGCTCGACCGGCTGTACGGGGAGATAACGGCGATTCAAGACTCGCCCGAGACCCGCAAGCGCTTCGAGCTCGAAGGCGCGGAGGTCGTGCGCATGAAGCCGGCCGAATTCGCCACTTTCGTCACGCAGGAGACGCAGAAGTGGACCCGCGTGGTGAAGGACGCAGGCATTAAGCCGGAATAACATAGGACGCCATGGAACGCTTCAAGGCCTACAAGCTCAGCGAGACCCCCGACAGGAAGATCCGCGCCGAGTTCGTCGACTACACGCTCGACCAGCTCGACCCGGGCGACGTGACAGTGCGCGTCGCCTACTCGAGCGTGAACTACAAGGACGCGCTTGCCGCCACCGGCAAGGGCAAGATACTTCGCCGGCCCGCATGCATCGGCGGTATCGATTTCGCCGGCACGGTGGTCTCGTCCACGGATGCGCGCTTCAAGAAAGGCGACGCGGTCCTGACGACGAGCGGCGAATACGTGGGCGTGTCGCACGACGGCGGCTATTCGCCGTACGCGCGAGTTCGCGGAGACTGGCTCACCAAGCTGCCGCCTGGACTCTCGCTGTGGGAGGCGATGGCTTTCGGCACCGCCGGCTACACCGCCGGAATCGCGGTCGTGCGCATGGAGCACAACGGGCTTAAGCCCGCCAGCGGGCCGGTGATCGTCAGCGGCGCAACCGGCGGCGTGGGCTCCATCGCGATCGCGATGTTCGCCAAGCTGGGCTATCACGTCGTCGCGCTGACCGGCAAGGAGAGCGAAGCGGAGTGGCTGAAGAAGATTGGAGCGAAGGAGATCGTGCTGCGTCAGTCCCTGAATCTCGACAAGATCAAACCCCTCGACAAAGCGACCTGGGCGGGCGCGGTCGACAACCTTGGCGGGCCGGTCCTGGCCTGGATGGCGAGCACCATGAAGGACAATGGCGTCATCGGCGCGGTCGGGCTGGCCCAGAGCGCCGAGCTGCATACCTGGGTGATGCCGTTCATTCTGCGCGGCGCGAGCCTGCTCGGAATCAATTCGGGCGACAGCTCGAACGCCATCCGCGACCTGGTCTGGCGCCGGCTCGCGACCGACTTGAAGCCGCCCCTCCTGAAGGAAATGGCGCGCACCGTGCCGTTCGCCCGGCTGCCCTCGGTGTTCGACGACTTCATCAACGCCAAGGTGACGCGCCGCGTGGTAGTCGACCTCGCGGAATGAACGGCTAGTGTCCGCACCGACCGACCTGCCGCAGCGGCGCGTGCTGGTGGTCGACGACTCGAGGTTCGTCCGCACCACCTTTGCCGGCATCCTGAAGGCGTCGTTCGGCGTGCGCGAGGAAGCCGACGGCGAGGCGGCTTGGACGGCGATCGAAAGCGACGAGACGCTGGTCATGGTGTTCACCGACCTCGACATGCCCAAGCTCGACGGCTTCGGCCTGCTCTCCCGCATCCGCGCGTCCGCCACCCGCCGCATCAAGGAGCTTCCGGTGGTGGTGATCTCGGGTAACGAAGCGGCGGCGATGAAGCAGCGCGCGCGAGAGCTGGGCGCGAACGACTTCATCGCGAAATCCGCCGACGCGCCGGAGGTGCTCTCGCGCCTCGACAACCTGCTGCGCCTGGTGCGCACCAACAACGAGCTCGAGGTCACGCGCAAGGTGGCGGACACCACCGCGACGCACGACCCGCTCACCGGCACGCACACGCCGCACTACCTCGTGACCGAAGGCCGCAAGCACTTCGCGCACATCCGCCGCCACGGCGGCGAGCTGTCGGTGATGGCGCTGCGCCTGGAAACCTACGACGACATCGCGCTCACCGCGGGCAAGGACATCGCCGACGTGGTGCTGACCCGCATCGCGAAGCTCATCCTGGAGAAAGTGCGCGCCGAGGATTCCGTGGCGCGCGTGGCGCACGCCACCTTCATGGTGGTTGCCGCGAACACCGCGGGGTCGCACATGCTGGCGGTGGGGCAGCGCCTGCGCCGCGAGCTCGACGACGCGAAGGTCCGGTATCGCGAGCAGCCGCTGAAATTCGTGAGCAGCCTCGGCGTGGCCTCCGCCACCAGCGACCCGGCGACCTCGATCGAGGACCTGATGCGCTTGGCGCTGCAGAGGCTGCAGCGCGCTCCCGTGGTTGCCCCGCCGCCGCCGGCCGAGGAGCCGGCGGGCATGCCCGGCGAGCTCGAGCGCGTGCTGCGCTTCCTCGAGGGCACCGATATCGCCGCCCGGTTCGGCCCCGCGGCAGACGAGTTCGCCCGGCGGCTGAAGAAGATCGCCAAGGCGATTCAGGCCAAACGGGGCTGATCCCCCTAGAATCGCAGGCTGTGACGACGTACCGCGATTTCCACCGGCGTTCGCTCGACGATCGCGAAGGCTTCTGGGCCGAAGAAGCGAAGCTGGTGCATTGGGGCAAGGCTTTTTCCAAAGTCCTTGATTATTCCCGGCCGCCATTCACGAAATGGTTCGTCGGCGGCGAGACTAACCTCTGCTACAACGCGCTCGACCGCCACGTCGCGCGGCGTGGCGACCAGAACGCCCTGGTCTGGATCTCCACCGAAGTGGACCAGACCCGGACCTTTACCTACAACGAGCTGTTCCAGGAAGTGAACCGCGTCGCCGCGATGATGCGGTCGCTCGGCGTGAAGACGGGCGACCGGGTCATCATCTACATGCCGATGATTCCCGAGGCCGCGTTCGCGATCCTCGCCTGCGCGCGCATCGGCGCGATCCACTCCGTGGTGTTCGGCGGCTTCGCCGCGGCGAGCCTTGCGGCGCGCATCGACGACGCGAAGCCCGCGCTGATGATCACCGCCGACGGCGGCAGCCGCATGGGCAAGGTCGTCCTGTACAAGTCGCTGGTCGACGAGGCGCTCAAGCTCGCAAGACATCCGCCGCGCAAGGTCCTGCTCTATTCCCGGGGACTGGATCGGGGCATGCCCCGGGTGCAGGGGCGGGACGTCGACTGGAAGGATCTGCGGCAACAGCATCTCGATGCGAAGGTTTACTGCGTCTGGCTCGAGTCGAACCAGCCTTCGTACATCCTCTACACCTCGGGCACCACCGGCCAGCCGAAGGGCGTGCAGCGCGACGTCGGCGGCTACGCGGTGGCGCTCGCCTCGTCGATGAAGCGGATCTTCTGCGGCGAGGCGGGCGAGACCATGTTCACGACCTCGGACATCGGCTGGGTCGTGGGGCACTCGTACATCATCTACGGGCCGCTCATCGCCGGGATGACGAGCATCATGTACGAGGGCGTGCCGATCCGCCCCGACGCCGGTATCTGGTGGAAGATCGTGCAGGACTACAAGGTGGCGGTCATGTTTTCCGCGCCGACGGCGGTCCGCGTGCTGAAGAAGCAGGATCCGGCCTATCTGAAGAAATACGACTTGTCGTCGCTCAAGCACCTGTTCCTCGCCGGCGAGCCGCTGGACGAGCCGACGCATAGGTGGATCAGCGAGGCGCTCGGCCGGCCGGTGATCGACCATTACTGGCAGACCGAGACCGGCTGGCCGCTGCTGTCGGCGCATCCCGGCATCGAGAAGACGAAGCTCAAGATGGGCTCGCCGAGCTTCCCGGTCTACGGGTATGACGTGCAAATACTTCATGAAGGCACTGGAAAAGCAGTGCAGGACGGCGAGAAAGGCGTGGTCACGATCACGCCGCCGCTGCCGCCGGGATGCATGAGCACCGTCTGGGGCGACGACGAGCGCTTCGTGCAGACCTATTTCAAGGACTTCCCGAACATCTACTCGACGTTCGACTGGGGCATCCGGGACAAGGAGGGCTACTACTTCATCCTTGGCCGCACCGACGATGTCATCAACGTCGCCGGCCATCGCCTCGGCACGCGGGAGATCGAGGAGGCCGTGAGCATGCACCCCAACATCGCCGAATGCGCGGTGGTGGGCGTGGCGGACGCGCTCAAGGGTCAGATGCCCCTGGCTTTTGCCGTTCTCAAGGATTCCACCAAGAAAACTTCCGCGGAAGAAGTCATGCAAACCGTCGACAAGCAGCTCGGCGCGATCGCCCGGCCGAAGGCGGTGCACTTCGTCTCGCTGCTGCCCAAGACGCGCTCGGGCAAGACGTTGCGCCGCTCGATCCAGGCGCTCGCCGAAGGCCGCGACCCGGGCGACCTCACCACGATCGAAGATCCCAACGCACTGGAGCAGATCCGACAGGCCCTGAGATGAAAAACCGACCCATGCTGACGCTGGAGGATTGCCGCAAGATCACCGCCGCCGCCGAAGCCGAGGCGAAGAAGAACAACTGGAACGTGTGCATCGCGATCCTCGACGACGGCGGGCACCTGTTGCACCTCGCACGCATGGACGGAGCGACGCCGGCCAACGCACGCATCGCGGTGGAAAAGGGCCGCACCGCGGCCGAGTCGCGCCGCTCGACCGCCGTCTGGCAGGAGCGCATCAAGCCGCGGCCCGAGATGCTGCGCATGCCGGGGATCACGCCGATCCAGGGCGGCCTGCCGATCGTGGTGGAAGGCACCTGCGTAGGCGGGGTCGGGATCTCCGGCGTGCAGTCGCACGAGGACGAGCAGATCGCCAAGGCCGGCATCGACGCCCTGAAGTAGGTCCGTGATGCCCGGGAAACAAGCAGCCTGGATCGGTCTCGGCTTGATTGGCCTGCCGATGGCCGCGCGGCTCGCAGCGGCTGGCTGGCAGGTGAAAGGCTTCGACATCAGCAAGGAGCGCCTCGAGATGGCGGCCGCTCGCGGAATCAGTGCCGTTGCCTCGACCGAAGCCGCGATCGAAGGCGCGAGCCTGGTGTTCACTTCGATGCCGACCGAGGCCGCCCTGATCGAGCTTGCGAGGAAGCTTGCGGCCGGCATGCCGAAGCCCGCGATCCTGGTGGAGACAACCACCGCGGGTCCGGCAGCGTCAGCGAAGGTGGCCGAAACGCTGGCCGCGCCGGGCATCGCGTACCTGCGCGCGCCGATCTCGGGCAGCGTCAACCTCGCGGAGACCGGCGCCCTGACGACTTTCGTGTCCGGGCCTAAGGCCGCGTTCGACGCCGCGAAGCCGGCACTGGCGGCCTACACGCGCGCGCAGATATGGCTGGGCGAAGCGGAGGAAGCCCGCTATGCCAAGCTCGCGGTGAATCTCATGGTGGCGGTAACCGCCGGCATGCTGCGCGAGACGCTTGCGCTCGCGCAGCAGGGCGGCATCGGCTGGGAAGCCGCGCTCGACCTGCTCGGCGAGAGCGTGGTCGCGTCGCCGCTGGTGAAGTACAAGCTCGAGCCGCTCCGTCGGCACGACTACACCCCGACGGCGACCGGCGCGCTGGTGCTGAAGGACCTCGACCTCATAGTGGAGACGGCGCGGCAGGCGGGCATCGAAGTGCCGCTCGCCCGCGAGATGCGGGCCGCCTACCAGCGCATGGCGAAGTCGCAGCTCGCCGGCGAGGATTTCATCAGCATCGTGAAGCGCCCCTAGCTTGCGGGTCTTGATTGCCGGTGCCGGAATCGGCGGACTGACGGCCGCCCTCGCTCTCCTCAAGCGCGATATCGATGTGGAGGTCTACGAGCAGGCGACCGAGCTGAAGGAGGTCGGCGCCGGCATCCAGCTCAGCGCGAACGGCACGCGCGCCTTCTACGCCCTCGGCGTGGGCGACGAGCTGAGGGCGCTTTCCGCCGAGACGGCCAGCAAGGAGCTCCACCTCTGGAATACCGGCGAGACCTGGAAGATCTTCGATCTCGGAAAAGTGTCGGTCGAGCGCTACGGCTACCCGTACTTCACGGTCTACCGTCCGGACCTGCTGGCCGTCCTTGCCGCCGCCGTGCGTCGCGAGAAGCCGGATGCGATCCGTCTCGGCTCCAAATGCACAGGGTTTGCGCAAGACTCTGCCGGTGTCTCTTTGCAGCTCGAAAGCCAACCAAACGCCACGGGCGATGCCCTGGTGGGTGCCGATGGAGTGCACTCGCAGGTCCGCCAGGGGTTGTTCGGTCCGGACCAGCCGCAGTTCACCGGGATCATCGTCTGGCGGGGGATCGTGCCGATGCAGCGGCTGCCCAGGCACATGGCGCGCATGGTCGGGCACAACTGGATAGGGCCGGGCGGGCATGTGGTCCACTATCCGCTGCGGGCGGGCAAAGTGATGAATTTCGTCGGCGCGCTGGAGCGCAGCGACTGGCAGGTGGAATCCTGGAGCGCGCGTGGCACGACCGAGGAGTTGGCGGCCGACTTCGAAGGCTGGCACGAGGACATTCAGGCGCTGATTCGCGGCATCCCGGTTCCCTACAAATGGGCGCTGATGACGCGCCCGCCGATGGAGCGCTGGACGATCGGCCGCGTCACGCTGCTCGGCGATGCCTGCCACTCCATGGTGCCGTTTCTTGCCCAAGGCGCGGTCATGGCCGTCGAAGATGGGATTGTCCTCGCACGAGCCCTCAGGGAGCTCGACGGGGACGTTCCGTCTCGCCTCGCGAGGTACGAAAACGCGAGGCGCGAACGAACGCGGCGGGCGGTCGAAGGGTCTGCCGACAACATCGGGCGCTTTCACAACCGCGCGCTCGCCGCTCCGGCGAAGGCGCGCGAGTACGTCGAGCGCGAGTGGGCCGGACAGAACGTGGCCTCGCGCTACGAATGGCTGTTCAAATATGATGTGACCGCCGCAGGCATATTCGGAGAGAACTCATGAGAGCCGATGCCCAGCTGATCTCCGCACTGGAGCGCGCCAACATCCACCCGCTCTGGGACCGCTACCAGCGCATCACCCCGCTCGCGCCGCGAGCCAAGGACGCGCCGATGCACTGGCGCTGGCGCGACATCGAGCCCTTTGCCGAGCGCGCGGCGAAGGAAGTGGCGATCGAAGACGTGGAGCGCCGCGCGCTGATCCTCGCGCATCCCGCCTTCGGCGGCGCGAGCGTCACCACGCAGAACCTGATCGGCGCCTTCACGGTGCTCGAGCCGCGAGACAAGGCCGTGCCGCACCGCCACACCGCGTCCGCAATCCGCTTCTCCACGCGCGCCGAAGGGGCGGTCACTATCGTCAACGGCAGGCGCTGCGAGATGAAGGAGGGCGACCTCGTGCTGACACCGCCGATGTGCTGGCACGGCCACATCAACCAGAGCGGCCGGCGCACGGTGTGGTTCGACGCCGCCAACATGCCGGCGGTCTGCGCGCTCGACGCGAGCTTCTTCGAGCCCGGCACGCGCCAGGACGAGCGCTTCTGGGAGGTCGGCGACGCGGGCTCGGCCGAGTATCGCTTCCCCGGGACCGAGACCCGGAAAGAGCTCGCGTCCACCGCGCCCGGCGCCGACGGCGCGAGAACCGTGCGTTATACGAAAAACGGCGGCTCGGTCATGCCTACGCTGGACTTGTTCTTCACGAAGATAGAAAAGCAAACGAGGCCGAAGCGAGGCACGTACAACGCGATCTGTCTCGTCGTGTCCGGCGAAGGCCGCTCGACCATAGGCGAGCACAGCTTCGACTGGGGACGCCACGACGTCTTCACCGTGCCGCACTGGACCTGGGCGAGCCATGAAGCCTCAGTTGGCAAATCGGGCGCGGCGGAGCTGTTCGTGGTCACTGACCGCGCGATCTACGAGCGCCTGGATCTCCTGCGCGAAGAGCTGGGGTGATCGGGTCGTCGGTCCGGCGGGTGGAGGACCTGCGGTTCCTCACCGGCGAGGGCCGTTTCATCGACGACTTTGCCTTCCCGGGGATGCTTTACTGCGCCTTGGTCCGCTCGCCGCACGCGCACGCCCGCGTGCGGAAAATCGAGTTCCCTCGCGATCTGCTGGTTCTCACCGGGCGCGACATGGAGAAGGACGGCGTCGGCCCGATGCGAGCCGGATGGCAGATCCCCGGCATGGTCGAGCCACCGCGCTGGGCGCTCGCGCGCCGGACCGTGCGGCACGTCGGCGAGCCGGTCGCCGCGGTGTTTGCGGAAACCCGGGCGCTTGCCGAAGACGCCGCCGAACGGGTCGAGGTGGATTACGAGGTCCTGCCCCTCATCCATAAGGAGACCGCTTTCCGCTGGACGCGGGGCGACGCCGCCGCGGTCGACGCGGCGTTCGCGACCGCCGCGCGTCGCGTGGATCTCGAGCTGGTGAACAACCGCCTGTGCGGGGCCGCGATCGAGGCGCGCGGCGTGATCGCAACGGGCGACACTCTCTATTGCGCGACGCAGGCCCCGCATCACATCCGGCAGCACGTGTGCGCGGAGCTCGGCCTGCGGGAGATCGACTTGAGGGTGGTCTCGCCCGATATGGGCGGCGGCTTCGGCTACAAGGGCAAACACTACCCGGAGGAGACCCTCGCCGTCTGGGCGGCGCGCCGGCTGCGCCGTCCGGTCAAGTGGGTCGCGACGCGCCAGGAGTCCTTCCTTTCCGACACCCAGGGCAGGGACCACCGCACGCGCGCCGCCCTCGCCCTGGACGATGAGGGCGTCTTCCTCGCTCTCCGCGTCAGCACGCAGGCCGACCTCGGGGCCTATGTCTCGACTTTCGGCGCGGCGATCGCGGGACCGATCTACAGCGCGCTGCTGGCCGGGCTCTATCGAACCCCCGCCATCCACGTCGAAGTCACCGGGGTGTTCTCGAACAGCGTGCCCACCGACGCGTACCGGGGCGCCGGCCGGCCGGAGGCCTGCTACGTGCTCGAGCGCCTCGCGGACAAGGCGGCGCGCGAGCTCGGCCTCGACCGCGCCGAGATCCGCCGGCGCAACCTCATTCCAAAAGAGGCGATGCCGTACGAGACCCCGATCGGGCCCACGTACGACTGCGGCGATTTCCCTAGGATCTTCGAGCGCGCGCTTGCGGTTTCGGATTACGCAGGATTCGAAACCAGACGAAAATCCTCGAAGAAGCGGCGTGGCATCGGCATCGCGTGCTATCTGGAATCGTCCGGCGTCGCGCCCTCGCGCCTCGCGGGGATGATGGGCGCTCGCGTCGGGTTCTATGAAGCGGCGACGGTGCGCGTCGCGCCTGATGCGAGCGTGACGGCCTACCTGGGCACGCATAACCATGGCCAGGGCCACGCGACCACGTTCGCGCAGATCGTGGCGGACCGGTTCGGGATTGATTTCGACAGGATCAGAATCGTCGAAGGCGATACTGCGGCGGTGCCGGTCGGCACGGGAACGTTTGGCTCGCGCTCGCTCGCCGTCGGCGGATCGGCGCTGCACGTGGCGTGCCAGAAGATCATCCTGAAGGGCAAGAAGATCGCTGCGCACCTGCTGGAAGCCTCCGCGGCCGACATCGAGTTCTCGGCAGGAGAGTTCCAGGTCGGCGGAACGGATAGAAAAATCGGTTTCGCGCAGATTGCCGGCGCTGCCTATGTGCCGCACGACTATCCGCTCGAATCGCTGGAGCCCGGCCTGGACGAGAGCGCTTTCTACGATCCGCCGAACTTCGCATTCTCGAACGGCGTGCATGTCTGCGAGGTCGAGGTCGATCCTGAGACCGGCGCGGCCGAGGTGGTCTCATACCACGCGGTCGACGACATCGGCACCGTGATCAACCCGATGATCGTCGAGGGGCAGGTGCACGGCGGGCTCGCCCAGGGGATCGGCCAGGCGCTCGCCGAGCGCACGGTGTACGACGCGGGTCAGCTCCTTTCGGGCTCCTTCATGGACTACGCGCTGCCGCGCGCCGGCGATCTGCCGGGGTTTCATTCGGAAACCGACGAGTCCCAGCCCTGCACGCACAACCCGCTCGGCGCCAAGGGGTGCGGCGAAGCAGGGGCCATCGGCGCGCCGCCGGCGGTGATGAACGCGCTCCTCGATGCGCTCGGAGTTGCCGACCTGGAAATGCCGGCTACACCGCACCGACTCTGGCAAGCCATAATGGGCAAATGATTCAGGAGCTGAATCCGGCCAAGCTGGCGCTGCTCTACCGCCGGCAGTTCGAGCTGTGCAAAGTGAAGAAGGGCGAGACCATCGCCGCGGTCAGCGACCTCGCCACGCGCCGCGAGTACCTGCAGGCGGCGTTCGCCGCCGCCGACGACCTCGGCGCCGACATCTATGAGCTGTGCGTCAACTCGCTGCCGTCGTGGACCAAGGTCGGCGTGCCGACGATCGGCAAGGCCAAGGGCACGCTGGAAGCGGTCAAGGCGGCGGACCTGGTGGTGATCTTCCACGTGCCGCTCTTCACCAAGTGGCTGAAGCAGGTGATGGACGGCGGCACACGCGTGCTGATGATCATCGATTCACCGGACGACCTCGAGCAGCTCATGGCGCCGCGGGGGCTGAAGGAAGCCTGCAAGCATGCGGAAAGTCTTTATAAGAAAGCGAAAACCCTTCGCGTGCGGAGCGAAGCGGGTACGGATCTCACGTATCAGTGCGGTGAATACCCGGTCATGACGCAGTGGGGCTTTGCCGACGAGCGCGGGCATTTCGACCATTGGGGCGGCGGGCACATCCACACTTTTCCGAACGAGGGCAGCGCGAGCGGCAGCGTCGTGTTCCAGCCGGGCGACATCGTGATCCTGCCGTATTGCCGCTACATCGCCGACCCGGTGAAGCTCGAGATCCGCGAAGGGCACATCGTGAAGCTGGACGGCGGCATCGACGCCAAGCTGATGCGCGACTGGCTGGAGGACGGCAAGTCGGGGCCAAAGGATCGCGATCCCTACGCCGTGTCGCACCTCGGCTGGGGCCTGAACCCGCAGGCGCTCTGGTACGGCATCGCGCTGCACGGCGACGCGCCGGAGCGCCACCGCGCGGCGGCGCGCACGTTCCCGGGCAACTTCCTGTTTTCGACCGGGCCGAACACGCAGGGCGGCGGCAAGCGCGACACGCGCGGCCACTACGACGTGCCGATGCGCGACTGCACCATCGAGCTCGACGGCAAAGTGGTCGTCGATCGCGGACGGATCGTCGACGAAAAAATGAAAGTCACCCGGGAGACAAGATGAGAAAGCTACTGCTGGCGGTTGCGCTGCTGTGCCTTGCGCCGGTGCAGGCGGCGAACAAGGTCAAGATCGGCTTCATCGGGACGCTGTCGGGGCCGAACGCCTCGGTCGGCGTCGATATCCGCGACGCCTTCCAGCTCGCGATCAAGCTGAACGGCGGCAAGCTCGGCGGCCTGCCCGCCGAGGTGCTGGTCGGCGACGACGGCCTGAAACCCGAGCAGGCGAAGAGCCTCGCCGAGCGCTACCTCAGGCTGGAGAAGGTGGACTTCGTGACCGGCACGGTGTTCTCCAACATCGTGGTCGCGATCGCGCCCGACGTCATCGCCGCGAAGACGTTCTATATCGCGCCGAACGCGGGCCCGGCGCCGTACTCGGGCGCGCAGTGCAATCCGTTCTTCTTCGTCTCGTCCTGGCCGAGCGAGGCCTACAGCGAAGCGGCGGGGCAGTACATCACCTCGAAGGGCATCAAGAACGTGCTGTTCCTCGCGCCGAACTACCAGGGCGGGAAAGACGCCGCCACCGGATTCAAGCGCTACTACAAGGGCAGGCTGGTCGACGAGATGTACACCAAGCTCGGCCAGCTCGACTACGCGGCGGAGCTGTCGCAGATCCGTGCGGCGAAGCCCGAGGCGCTCTACGTGTTCCTGCCCGGGGGCATGGGCGTCAACTTCATCAAGCAGTTCGTCGCCGCCGGCATGTCGAAGGACATCCAGCTCGTCGTGCCGCTGTGGGGCTCGGACCAGGACATCATCCGCGCGGTGGGCGACCCGATGCTGGGCCTCTTCAGCGTAGGGCACTGGTCGCTCGACTTCGATAACCCGGCCAACCGCAAGTTCGTGGCCGAGTTCGAGAAGGAGTACAAGCGGCTGCCCACCGGCTATGCCGCGTCAGGCTACGACACCGCGCTCCTCATGGACGCCGCGATCCGCAAGGTGAAAGGCAAGATCGAGGACAAGGAAGCGTTGCGCGCCGCGCTGCGCGCCGCGGAGTTCAAGAGCGTGCGCGGCGACTTCAAGTTCGGGCCGAACCAGTTTCCGGTGCAGAGCTACTACCTGCAGCTGGTGGGAAAAGGGAACGACGGGCGCATCGTGCACAAGACGATCGGCACGGTCCTTCAGAACCGTGCCGACGCCTATGTGCAGGACTGCAAGATGAAATAAGGCGGGGCTACATCCCGCCGACGCCGGCTTTGGCGCATTGCTCGTCCTGGTCGCCGGTGACGCCGCTCACGCCGACCGCGCCGACGACCTTGCCGTCGACCATGATGGGCACTCCGCCGGGCGAGGCGTAGATGGCGCCCAGGCTCAACACTGCGGGCCCCGCCTTGGCGATCGCATCGACGAACGCGCGTGTCGGGCGCTGGTACGTCGCGGCCGCTCTTGCCTTGCCGATGGCGATGTCGTTGCTCGCATACTGCGTGTTCTCCAGGCGCTCGAAGTACAGGAGCGCGCCATGCGTGTCGACGACTGCAACGGCGACGTTCCATTTGTTCTTCTGGCACTCGGCGATGGTTGCCGCCGCGACCTTTTTGGCCGTCGCGAGGTTGATGGACGGACCGTAGTCCGGCCGTCCCTGGGCTGCGGCAAAGGTGGCGAATGCGGCGAGGCTAAGGCCAAGCACGATCTTGAGCGACATCTCTTCCTCCTCTGGTGGATGAAACTAGGGCAGCGCGACTATACGCCGGTCGCGCAGGCTTTCGATCTCCTGCGGTGAACACCCGAGCGCGGCGAGCAATTCCCTTCCATGCTCGCCGATCCGCGGCGGGTCGGTGCGTTTGCGCAGGCGCTTGCCGTCCAGCGCCAGCGGCAGCGCAGGCACCCGAATGGTTTTCGAATTTATTCTTGTTTTTAGAAGCCCTTCTGAGGCGTTGAGATGGGGATCGTCGAGCAGGTCCCAGGGCTTGGCGATCGGCGCGAACGGCAGCCCGATCGCTTCGAGCTTGGCGCAGAGCTCGGCTTGCGTGTGCTTGCGGCTGATCTCGTTGATCCTCGGAATGAGCCAGCCGCGCTCTTTCACCCTCTGGCCGTTGGTCCGCAGCCTCGGATCCTTTGCCAGGTCATCGGCCTGGAATTCCCGGCAGAAGACCTCCCATTGCGTGTCGGTGACCACGCCGATGAACAGCTTGCCGCCGCCGCCGGTCTCGCAGATGTCGTAGACGCCCCAGGCCGGCCGCTTCACCGACATCGGCAGCGGCGCCTCGCCGGTGATCTCGAACTGCGCCATGTGCTGCGCGACCAGATACGCGGTGCTCTCGTAGAGCGCGCTGGTGACCTGCGCTCCGCGGCCGGTCTTCTCGCGCTCGCGCAGCGCGGCGAGGATCCCGACCGCGGCGAACGTGCCGCCCATGATGTCGATCACCGAGGAGCCGGCGCGCAGCGGACGGTCCGGAAGCCCGGTCATGTAGGCGAGCCCGCCCATCATCTGCGTCACCTCGTCGAGCGCGAGGCGGTGCTCGTAGGGGCCCTTGAGGAAGCCCTTCAGCGAGCAGTAGACCAGCCGCGGGTTTTCCTTCGACAGCTTCTCGTAGGAGAAGCCGAGCTTGTCGAGCGCGCCGGGCCGGAAGTTCTCGGTGAGGACATCCGCCTTTTTCAGGAGCCTGAGAACCAGGTCGCGGCCTTCGGGCTTCTGCAAATCGATCGCGAGGCTCTTCTTGTTGCGGTTGAACACCGGAAAGAACCCGGCGCCCGCGGCTTCGAGCCGCCGCGTGTTGTCGCCGGCGAGCGGCTCGACCTTGATCACTTCGGCACCGAGGTCGGCGAGCACCAGCCCGCAGGACGGGCCCATCACCATGTGCGCGAATTCGACGACGCGCACGCCTTCGAGGGGCAGCATCAGTCGAGGAACAGGTCGGGATACAGGGTCTTGGTCGGGTCGACGGCGTACTTGCCCAGGTCGGTGATGCCGGCCGTGCGCAGCACCTCGTCGTCGATGAAGAAGTTGCCGCTGCAGGCGCGTGACGGCTGCGTGAGGATCCAGTGCGCGGCGTCGGCCATGATTTCGGGCTTGCGCCCGCGCGCAGGATCGACGCCGGGAATCATCTGGAGTGCCGCGGTGGCGATGATGGTTCGCGGCCATAGAGCGTTGACGGCAATGCCGGCTTCGCGGAATTCTTCGGCCATGCCGAGCACGCACATGCTCATGCCGTATTTGGCCATCGTGTAGGCCACGTGGTTCCTGAACCAGCGCGGCTTGAGATTGAGCGGCGGGGAAAGGGTGAGGATGTGCGGATTGCTCGCCTTCCTGAGATGGGGGACGCAGGCCTGCGACGTAGCATAGGTACCGCGCACGTTGATCCCGAACATCAGGTCGAAGCGCTTCATCGGCGTTTCCAGGGTGCCGGTGAGGCTGATGGCGCTCGCGTTGTTCACCAGGATGTCGATGCCGTCGAAGCGCTCGACGGCGGCGGCGACCGCGTTTGCGATCTGCGTCTCGTCGCGGATGTCGCACTGCACCGGCAGGCACTGTCCGCCCGCTGCTTGGATCTCGCGCGCGGCGGTATGGATGGTGCCGGGGAGCCTGGGATTCGGCTCTACGGTCTTCGCGGCGATGACGACGTTGGCACCGTCGGCTGCCGCGCGCTGCGCGATGGCGAGGCCGATGCCCCGGCTGCCGCCCGTGATGAACAGCGTCCTGCCCTTCAGCGATGCCATTGCGGCTTGCGCTTCTCGATGAAAGCGCGAATTCCCTCGGCGAAATCGGGCTCGGCTGCGCTCTGGGCGAATGCCTCGGCTTCGCGCTGCAGTTGAGTTTCCAGGCTGGCGTTGAGCGAACCGTTCAGTAGTGCCTTGGTGCGCCCATACACCGCGGTCGGGCCGGCCGCGAGCCGCGCCGCCAGCTTGCTCGTCTCTTGCTCCAGGGCGGCTGAAGGCACGACCCGGTTCACCAGGCCGAGGCGTTCGGCGGTGGTGGCATCGAAGCGCTCGCCAAGCAGCGCGATCTCCATCGCCTTCTTCGCGCCGACGATGCGCGGCAGAGCGAAAGTCGAGCCGCCGTCCGGGCTCGCGCCGATCAACGCATAGGCGAGGCTGAAATAGGCATTGTCGGCGGCGATCACCAGGTCGCAAGCCATCATCAGGCTCATGCCGAATCCGGCGGCGGCGCCGCTGACGGCGGCGATCACGGGCTTCGGCATGCGGCGCACGCTGAGGATGAGGCCATGCACTTCGTGGACGAAGCCCTCGAACTGGATCCTGTTCTCAGCCGGCGGGCGGGAGCGGACCAGGTCGTCGAACCATTTCAGGTCGCCGCCCGCCATGAAATGCTCGCCGCCGCGGATCACGACGCAGCGCACCGAGCGATCCTGCTCGGCGGCGAACACCGCGTCGCGCAGTCCCATCGTGAGGTTCCGGTCGAGGGCGTTCAGCGCCTTTGGCCGGTTCAGCGTGATCGTCGTGATTCCGCCGGCGCTGGCGGTCAGGACTGCCTGCTCGCTCACGCCGCTGCCCGGAAGCCCTTGGGAAAGCCGGCGAGCGCGAAGTGACCGTAGGTCGGCTCCTGCGGGATGGTGTCCACCATCAGCTTGCGCGCCGCCATCAGCCTGTCGAGATCGATTCCGGTCTTTACGCCCATGGCCTCGAACATGAACACCAGGTCCTCGGTGATGACATTGCCGCTCGCGCCGGGCGCGAACGGGCAGCCGCCCAGCCCGCCGAGCGAGCTGTCGAAGTGGCGTACGCCTTCCTCGTATGCGGCGAGCGCGTTGGCGAGGCCCAGGCCGCGCGTGTTGTGCAGGTGAGCGGCCTCGAGCTTCTCGCCAATCTCAGCCTTGACCCGTTTGAACACCTTTCGGATCTGCGCAGGATTCGCATACCCCACCGTGTCGGC
>Ga0137428_1000487_pt1 | contig 17032 bp, 11 predicted proteins | sample EasRivERMZT718_2_FD_102305 | JGI IMG/M metagenome (GOLD analysis project Ga0137428, IMG submission 102305) | Soil microbial communities from meander-bound floodplain in the East River, Colorado, USA - East River MetaG ERMZT718_2 | ecosystem: Environmental > Terrestrial > Soil > Floodplain ...
GCGATGCGCTGGCGCTGCCCGCCCGAGAATTCATGCGGGTAGCGCGCGAGCAGCTGTTCGGCCCGGCCGCCCTCGGTGAGGCCGACGTCATAGAGCGCCTGCAGGATCCGCTCGCGCCTTGCCGCCGCATCGAGCCCGGCCTCGTGGATCTCGAGGCCCTCGCCGATGATCTGCTCTACGGTGCGGCGGGGCGATAACGACGACAGCGGGTCCTGAAAAACGACCTGAATCTCCTTGCGCATGCTGCGGCGCTCCGCACGCTCGGCCCAGCGCTTCTTCCCGATGCGAATGTCGCCCTGCGCGGCCATCAGGCCGAGAACGGCAAGCGCGAGGGTCGTTTTCCCCGAGCCCGATTCGCCGATGATGCCGAGCGTCTCGCCGGGCGCGAGGTTGAAATCGACCGACTCGACCGCGGTGAACCGCCCGCTCTTGAACCAGCCGCGGATGCCGGGCAGCCGCGTCGGGTAGTGCACATGCACGTCTTTTGCGGTTACAACGGTCCCGCTGCCCGGATTGCCGACTTCGCGGCCCGGCCGGCTGTTCACGAGCTTCTGGGTATAGGGATGCTGGGGCCGCTGGACCACTTGAGCGGTGGGGCCCTGCTCCACCAGCACCCCTTTCTCCATCACGGCGACCCGGTCGGCGAAGCGGCGCACCAGATTCAGGTCGTGCGTGATGAGGAGCAGCGCCATGCCCGCCTCGGCGCGCAGCCGCTCCAACAGCTCGAGGATCTGCAGCCGGATCGTCACGTCGAGCGCGGTGGTCGGCTCGTCCGCAATCAGGAGCTTCGGATTGCACGCGAGCGCCATGGCGATCATGGCGCGCTGGCGCTGGCCGCCCGAGAGCTGGTGCGGGTAGCTGTGCGCGCGGCGCTCGGGCTCGTCGATGCCCACCCGCCGCATCGCTTCCACCGCCTCGGCCCACGCCGCGGCGCCGCGTAGCTCGGTGTGCAGCACCAGCGATTCAACGATCTGGTCGCCGACCGTGTAGATCGGGTTCAGCGCGGTCATCGGCTCCTGGAAGATCACCGCGATGTCTCGGCCGCGCAATTGATGCAATTCATGGGAGGACATGCGAAGCACGTCCTTGCCGTCGAAAAAGATCTCCCCGTTCAAGCGCGCGTTCTCGATCAGCCGCAGCGTGGACAACGCGGTCACCGTCTTCCCGGAAGCCGATTCCCCCACCAGCGCGAGCTTCTCGCCCGCATCGAGGCTGAAAGACACGTTGTGCACCACCCGACGCGAACCGAAGTCGATGCTGAGGTCGCGGACTTCGAGGAGGCTCATGCCTCGTCCTCCTTGAGCACCTTCCTGGGATCGAGCGCATCGCGCAGCGCGTCGCCGATCAGGATGAGGAGCAGCAGCATCACCATCAACACGCCGAAGGTGGAGAGCGAGATCCACCAGGCGTCGAGGTTGTTCTTCCCCTGGTTGAGCAGCTCGCCGAGACTTGGCGTCCCCGGCGGCACGCCCAGGCCGAGGAAGTCCAGGCTGGTGAGCGCGCCGATCGCCGCCGCCATCTCGAAGGGCACGAGCGTCACGACCGGCGTCAGGCTGTTCGGCAGGATGTGGCGGCGGATGATCTTCCAGTTGCTCTGACCCAGGGCGCGCGCCGCGCGCACGTAGTCGAGCGTACGGTTGCGCAGGAACTCGGCGCGCACGTACGCCGCGATGCCGAGCCAGCCGAACACGCTGAGCAGCACCACCAGCAGGCCGAAGCTCGCCGAGAACAGTGACGAGAAGATGATCAGCATGTACAGCGTGGGCATCGCGCTCCAGATCTCGTTGAAGCGCTCCATGGCGATGTCGGTCCACCCCGCGAAATACCCCTGGATCGCGCCGTACAGGATCCCGATCACCGAAACCACTGCCGTGACGATGAGCGCGAACACCACCGACAGCCGGAAGCCGTACAGCAGCCGCGCCAGCAGATCGCGGCCCCGGTCGTCGCTCCCCAGCACGTTCTCGCGGCTCGGCCGCGCCGGGCTCGGCTCGGAAGCGAAGTAGTTGATCGTGGTGTGGTGGTAGCGGTTGAGCGGAAAGAGCGCGAAGTTGTCGCCGCTAGACATGTTCTGCTGGATCAGCGGATCGAGGTAGTCGGTGGGCGTGGCGAAGTCGCCGCCGAAGGTCGTCTCCGCCAGCGTCTGCACCACCGGGAAGTACCACTTGCCCTCGTAGCGCGCAACGAGCGGCTTGTCGTTCGACAGGACTTCGGCAAGCAGGCTGAGACCGAAAAGAATCGCGAAGATGACCAGGCTGGTGTAGCCCAGGCGGTTGGCCCGGAAGCGTCGCCAGGCGCGCCGCCCGGGACTCGCGTGGAGAACCTTCTCCCCGGGAAAATCGATCGCGATGGAAGGCGTCGACATGCTCAGTCGAAGAACTTCACGCGCGGATCGACCCAGAGGTAGCTCAGGTCCCGCAGCAGCGTCGTGAGCAGGCCGATGATGGTGAAGAGGAAGAGGCTCCCGAACACCACGGGGTAATCGCGGCGGATCACCGACTCGTAGGAAAGGAGCCCCAGCCCGTCAAGGGAGAACAGCGTCTCGATCAGCAGCGAGCCGCTGAAGAAGGCACCGACGAACGCCGCCGGGAAACCGGTCATGATCGGGATCATCGCGTTGCGGAACACGTGCCGCCACAGCACGCGGCGCTCGTCCACGCCCTTGGCGCGCGCCGTCAGGACGTATTGCTTGCGGATCTCCTCCAGGACCGAGTTCTTGGTGAGGATGGTGATCACCGCGAACCCGCCGAGGACCATCGCCGTGACCGGCAGCGCGATGTGCCAGAAGTAGTCGAGGATCTTTCCCGGAATGCTCAGCTCGTGCCAGTTCAGCGAGGTAATGCCCCTTAGCGGGAACCACTGAACGAACGAACCGCCGGCGAAGAACACGAGCAGCACCACGCCCATGACGAAGCTCGGGATGGCGTAGCCCACGAGAATCACGAAGGTCGTGGCGGTGTCGAACGGCGTGCCGGCGCGCACCGCCTTGGCGATACCGAGCGGGACCGAGATCAGATACACCAGGAGAAAAGTCCATATCCCCAGGCTGATCGACACCGGCAGCTTCTCGAGCACGAGCTGCCAGACGTCCTTGTTGTGGAAGAAGCTCTTGCCCAGGTCGAAGCGCGCGAACTGGCCAATCATCTGCACGAAGCGCTCGGGGGCCGGCTTGTCGAAGCCGTAGAGCTTCTTGATCTCCTCGACGCGCACTGCGTCCACGCCCTGCCTGCCGCGGTAACCGCCCTCGGCCGCTCCAGGGCCCGGGCCGCCCTCGCCCCCCGCCTCGAAGCCCTGGAACTGCGCCACCATCTGCTCGACCGGGCCGCCGGGCACGAACTGGATCACCACGAAGGTGATGAGCAGGATCCCGAACAGCGTCGGGATCATCAAGAGAAGACGCTTGAGAACGTAAGACCACATCTACTGTTTCCTCCACCAGGTCGAGATGACCCAGTCTTCGGCCTGGTAGTACTGCGGCATGACCTTCGGCTGCTCGAACTTCCCGGAGCGATACGCGATGCGGTAGCTGGTCGAGTAGAACTGCGGCACCACGAAGTGGCCGTGGCGCAGCACGCGGTCGAGCGCCCTGAGGCGCGCGATGAGCTCGGGCCGCGTGTGCGACGCAATCGCCTGGTTCAGCAGCGCGTCGATCGCCGGATCCTTGATGCCCATCAGGTTGCTCGAGCCCTCGGTATCGGCCGATTGCGAGCCGTAGCGGTCGAGCAGCTCGGCGCCCGGCGCCTCGCTGCCGGGGACGCGCACCGTGAAGAGGTCGAAGTCGAACACGTCGAGGCGCTTGCGGATCAGCGCGAAGTCCGCCCTGCGGTATTCGCCCGCAATGCCGAGCTTCGCCAGCGCCTGGAAATACGGCGCGATCAGGCGCTCGCCGCCCCCGCTGTCGAGGTATTCGAGCGTGAAGGCCTCGCCCTTAGCGTTGCGCAGCGCGCCATCGCGGTAGGTCCATCCTGCGGCGGCCAGCAGGTCGCGCGCCTTGCGCAGGTTGTCGCGCAGGCTGCCCGGCGGGTTGGTGGAGGGCGGCAGCGGCACCTCCTTCGCGAACACTTGTTCCGGCAAGTGCTTTTTCAGCGGAAGGAGAACCTTCAGCTCGTCGGGCCCCGGCAGCCCCTTCGCTTCGAAGTCGCTGTTGTTGAAGAACCCGCGCACCCTCGTGTACGAGTTGTACATCATTTGCCGGTTCATCCACTCGAAGTCGAAGGCAAGCGTGAGCGCCTCGCGCACGCGCGGGTCCTTGAACTTCTCGCGCCGCGTGTTGATGAGGAAGCCCTGGAAGTCGCCGGCGTTCTTGAACGGCAGCTCGGCCTTGATCAGCTCGCCCGAGTCGAACTTCTTGCCGACATAGGTCCGGGCCCATTCGCGCGCCGAGAAGGTGCGCAGGTAGTCGAACTCCCCCGCCTTGAAGGCCTCGGTCTGCGCGGTGTTGTCCTTGTAGATCTTGTACGTGATGCGCTCGAAGTTGTAGCGTCCGCGCCGCACGTTCAGGTCGCGCGCCCAGTAATTCGGGTCGCGCTGGTAGGTGATGTCGCGGCCGAAGTTGAGCCGCCCGATCTTGTACGGCCCGCTGGTGATCGGCATGTCCATCACCACCTGGTCGAAGGGCTTGCCCGCCCCCCAGGCGCGGCTGAACACCGGCAGCCCGCCGACCATCAGCGGCAGCTCGGCATTAACGCTCTTGAAATCGAAACGCACGCTGCGCGGCCCCGCGACCACCGCCTGCTTCACCTCGCTGAACACCACGCGGTACTGCGGCGCCGCCTGCTTGCTCATCAGCATGTCAAAGCTGTGCTTGACGTCCGCCGCCGTCACCGGCGTGCCGTCGTGGAAGCGCGCCGCCGGGTTGAGGCGGAAGGTCGCGGACAGGCCGTCGGCCGCGACCTCGACATCCTCGGCGAGAAGGCCGTAGGCGGTGGTCGGCTCGTCCATCGTGCCGGTCAGCAGGCTTTCGAACACCAGCCCTATTCCAGGCGGCGCCGTCCCCTTCAGGGTGTAGGGGTTGTACTTGTCGAAGTTCGTGATGCGCAGCGGTGCCACCAGATCGATGTCGCCGCCTTTAGGCGCATTCGGGTTCACCCACTCGAAATGCGGGAATCCGGCGGGATACCTGATGTCGCCGAATTGCGAATAGGCGTGGGCGGCCAACGCCGGGGTTGCGCATAGTGAAACGAACAGGGCTGCAACGATTTTCATCAACGCAGAGATGGAACCGAGGCGAGAAGCGTACGCGTATAGGGGTGCTTCGGGTCGGAATAGAGCTGCTCGGCGCCGGCCATTTCGACGATCTCGCCGTCCTTCATCACCATGACCTCGTCGGCCATGGACTTCACCACGGCGAGATCGTGCGAGATGAAGAGGTAGCTCATCGCGTATTCGTCCTGCAGGTCCCGCAGCAGGTTCAATAGCTGCGCCTGGATCGATACATCCAGCGCCGAAACCGCCTCGTCGCAGATCAGGAGCTGCGGCCTGAGCGTCAGCGAGCGCGCGATCGCGATCCGCTGGCGCTGGCCGCCGGAGAACTCGTGAGGGTACTTGAAGAGCGCGCTGGACGGCAGCCCGACCCTCGCAAGCAATTCCGCGGCCAGGCCGCGGCGCTCGGCCTCGCCGGCGCCGATGCCGTGGATGCGCATGGGCTCCATGAGGATCTCGCCGGCGCTGAAACGGGGATTGAGCGAGGCATAGGGGTTCTGGAACACGATCTGGACCGCGCGCTTGAAGACCTTGGGAGGAACCGCAACAGCGTCCTGCCCGTGGAGCAACCCCGAGCCGCCCGAGGCCTGGTGCAGCCGTGCGACGAGCAACCCAAGGGTGGTCTTGCCCGAGCCCGACTCGCCGACCAGGCCGAGCGTCCTCCCCCGGGCAACGCGGAAGCTCGCGCCCTTGACGGCTTTGACCTTGCCGAAGTCCTTCGCCAGGCCGCGGGCCTCGAAGACCACGGTTTCCTCCCCGGACCTCGCCGGGGACGGTGCGTCCAGGCGCGGGCGCGCGGCGAGCAGCACGCGCGTGTAGTCGTCGCGCGGCGTGCCGAAGACCTGCGCCACGTCCCCCTGCTCGCGGATCTCGCCTTCGCGCATGACGACTACCTGCTCAGCCACAGCGCCGACGACGGAAAGGTCATGCGTGATGAAGAGCATCGACATGCGGCGCCGCCGCTGCAGCTCTGCGATCAGCTCGAGGATCTGCTTCTGCACGGTGACGTCGAGCGCGCTGGTGGGCTCGTCGGCAATCAGGAGCTTCGGCTCGCAGGCGATCGCCATGGCGATCATCACCCGCTGTTGCTCGCCGCCGGAGAGCTGGTGCGGATAGGCATCGAGCTTGGTCCTTGGATTTGAAAAATTGACCTCCTCGAGCAACTGCAACGAAGCCGCTCGTGCCTCACGCCGCGAAAGGCCTCGGTGCGCGCGCAGCACCTCGCCGATCTGGAAACCGACGCTGAACACCGGGTTCAGCGAGCTCATCGGCTCCTGGAAGATCATCGAGATCCCCGCACCGCGCAATGCACGCAGCTCGGGCCTTGTCGCTTTGATCAGGTTTCTTCCTTCGTACAAAACCTCGCCGCGCACATCGGCCGTTGCGGGCAGCAAACCCAGGATGGAAAGCGCAGTGACCGACTTCCCGCTGCCGGATTCCCCGACCAGCGCCACCGTGCTGTGCTCCGGGATCTCGAAGCTGATTGCGCGAACGGCGGGAACGGGTTCTTCCCTGGATTCGAAGGTCACCTTGAGGTTACGGACCGAGAGCACGCTCATTGCAGCCTCGGGTCCAGCGCGTCGCGCACGGAGTCGGTAAACAGGCTGAAAGCAGTGACGGCCAGCGCCATGGCGAGCGTCGCCGCGGCGACCTGCCACCACATGCCGAGGATCAGCTCGCTCGGCGCTTCCGCCAACATGCTGCCCCAGGACACCGTGTCCACCCCGACGCCGAAGCCGAGGAAGCTCAGGATCACCTCGGACTTGATGAACAGCACCACGTGCAGCGAGAGCTGTACCAGGACGACGTGGCCCACGTTCGGCAGGATGTGGGCGAACATGCGCCGCGCGTCCGATGCCCCGATGGCGTCGGCCGCGAGGACGTATTCGCGCACCTTGTGCTTGAGGTACTCGGCGCGGATCAGCCGGAAGATTCCGGTCCAGCCGGTGAGGCCGAGGATCAGGACCACGGTGACGGTCCCCTTCTGGTTCAGCACCGCGGCGACCGCCAGCACCAGCAGCAGATACGGGATCGAGGTAAATACGCTGTAGAGCCAGTTGAAGAAATCATCCACCCAGCGGCCGTAGTAGCCCGCAGCCGCGCCGAAGAGCGTGCCGAGGAATGCGGCGAGCGCTGCGGCAGCGAGCCCCACGACGAGCGAAGTCTCGGTGCCCTTGATCGCCTTCTTCACCACGTCGCGTCCCCATTTGTCACCGCCGAAGACAAGGGTTCCCGCCCGGGACGCGGTGCCCGACAGGCCCAACAAGTCCTTTTGTATTTCCGCCAAGTCTTCGGCGAGCGGATCGGGGATCCCGTGGGTTTCCTGGGACCGGACGATTGCCTCCCCTTGGACGGTGGCTTCCACGGCTGGCGAACCCAGGAACCGGGGCGGCGCATAGCTGACGCCCGCCTCCTCGGCCCAGTCGCGGGCCACCCACCCTGCCGCCGAGGCGCACGCAAGCGCGACGAAAGCGATGACGATCACGAGAGAAACCAGGCCGACGCGGTCGCGCCGAAAGCGCCGCCAAGCGAGCCGCCACAGGCTCATTGGAAGGAGCTCATTTGAGCTGTACCCGTGGATCAAGCATGCGGTACAGCAGGTCCGCCGCGAGGTTGATGACCAGGGTGGCGATCGCGACGTACACCGTGACCGCCTTGATCACCGGAAAGTCGCTGCGCTCCACCGCGAGGATCACCTCGCGGCCGATGCCCGGGATCGAGAAGAACCGCTCGATGAGGAACGCGCCGGCGAGCAGCCCCGGAACCTGCGTCATGACGTTGGTCACGATCGGGATGGCGGCGTTGCGCAGCACGTGGAGCCACATCACGCGGCCTTCGCCGAGGCCCTTCGCCCGCGCGGTACGGACGTAGTCCTGCCCCATCTCCTCGAGGAAGAAGCTGCGGTAGAGGCGGATGTCGGGCGCGAGCGAGACCACCACCCCGACCAGGATCGGAAGCGCGGCGTAGACGAGCAGGTTGTCGCCGAACGTGCTGCCCCAACCCTGCACCGGGAACCAGCCGAGCCGATAGGCGAGCAGGTACTGGAGGACGAGGATGTAGACCAGGATGCTGACGGACTGCCCGACGGTGCAGCCGATCATGATCGCGCGGTCGGTCAGCGAGCCGCGGTAATAAGCAACCAGCATGGCGGCTGCCAGGGCAAGGATTGTGCTTACGACTAACAAAGGCAAAAGCACCGTCAGCGACGGCCCTAGGCGAGTCGCGAAGATCTGCGATACCCGCTCGTTGGTGGACCAGCTCGCGCCGAAGTCGGCGACCGCGACCTGCTTGATGAAGATCCAGAGCTGCACCCAATAGGGCTGGTCGACTCCGAGGCTGCGCCGGATGTTCTCGATGCTCTCGGGATTGGCGATCTTGCCCGCCAGGATGTACGCAGGGTCGCCGCCGACCCAGTTGAACAGGAAAAACACGAGCAGCACGACGCCGAGCAGCGTCGGCACGAATTGCCACAGCCTCCGGGCGACGTAACTACTCAAGATCGAGGTAGAGCCACTCGGCGTGCATCACCGGGTGCTTCTTGAATCCCTTGACGCGGGGCTGGAGCAGGACGTTGCGGTAGCGGCTGTCGGTGAGGAGCCAGACGGTGTCGGTTTCCATGATCCGCGTCATCTCGCGGTACAGGCGGTCGCGCTCGGGCCCATGCGGCAGGAGCCGGGACTTCTCGTAGCGCTTGTCGTATTCCGCCGAGCGGTAGCACGCGTTGTTGCTCTGCCCGCTGTTGGGCCCGTAGAGGAGCTGCATGAAATTGTCGCCGTCCGGGTAGTCGGCGATCCAGGCGGCGCCGCGCATCATCAGCCGGCACTGATTCTCGAGCTTGATCAGATCGGGAAAGCGGTCCTTGTGGATCTCGAGGCGCACGGCGATCGAGTCGAGCGAGCGCTTCATCAGCTCGTCGAACTGCCGGTCGCGCTCGCTCGGCGTGGAGGAGTAACGGATGACCAAGCGCTCCCCGTTCGGCAGGCTTCGGTGCCCGTCGGGCCCTTTCTTGTAGCCGAACCGGTCGAGCAGCGCGTTGGCGGCGCGCGGGTCGTGCGCGATGCTCAAGCGGTACTCCGGGTCGTGGCCGGCGACCCCCGGCGGGATCGGGTATTGCGCGCGGATCGACTGGCCCTTGCGGATGATGCGGATCTGGTCCTCCACCTTGTAGGCCATGGCGATCGCGCGGCGCAGCGCGATCTTCTCCTTGGAGAGGCCCCCCACGGTCTTGTCCTGCATGTTGAAGTAGAGGTAGATGATCTCGGGATCGACGCTCCTCTCGAGCTTGATGCCGCGCTTTGCGAACTCGGGCTTGAGCTCGCCGCCGGACGTGATGAACGTCGGCGCGACTTCGGCGAGCTGGTACTCCATGTCGGTGTCGCCGCGCTGGAAGGCGAGCCAGCGGCTCTGCGTCTCCTCCATGATGCTGATCTCCACGCCGCCGATCAGCGGCAGGCGCCGGCCCTCGCGAATCACCTCGCGGTAGCCCGGGTTCGCCTCGAGCACGATCTTCGACGAGCGCACATAACGTTTGAGGCGAAAGGGCCCGGTGCCCACCGGTTTCGCGGCGGATTCGTCGCCGTACGCCTCGATTGCTTCGCGTGCCACGGCGCCCGACAGCGAGAACGCGAGGACGTGGCCGAAATTGAGATCCGGATTCTTCAACCGGATGCGCAGCGTGTAGCGCTCGGGCGCCTCGAGCTTGTCCACGCCCTCGTAGAGGAAGGCGTACGGCGAGCGGTTCTTCGGATCGAGGAAGCGCCCGATCGAGTAGGCGTAGTCCGCCGCGATCAGCTCGCGCTTCGCGCCCTTGAACGCCGGATCGTCGGCGAAGGTGATCCCCGGCTTGACCCTGAGGGTATAGGTGCGGCCCTGATCCGTAATCTCGGGCAAGGACACCGCCGTGTTCGGCACCAGCGTCGCAGGCCGCGCAAGGTAGTCGTAGGTCAGCAGCGGATCGAAGATCGCTTCGATCACCGTGCCGGAGTAGTAGTCGGAGACCTTGACCGGATCGAATCCGGTTTCCGCCGCCTGGAAGGTAATACGCAGGATCTTGGAGGGATCCGCGGCCTGAGCACCAGCAACCCAGAACGAGAGTGCGACGACGAGGTGTCTCACGCGCGGAAAGTATAATCGGCGAATGGCCCTTCTCCCTGGCAAGAAGATCCTCGTCACCGGCGTGCTCAGCAACCGCTCCATCGCTTACGGGGTCGCCAAGGCCGCGCGCCGCGAAGGCGCGGAACTCGCGCTCACCTATCAGAACGAGCGCTTCAAGGATCGCGTCACCGACATGGCGAAGGAGCTCGGCTCGAGCATCGCGCTGCCGTGCGAAGTGACCAGCGACGACGAAATCAAGAATCTATTCGCGCAGTTGGGTGAGAGGTGGCAAACCCTCGATGGCCTCGTCCACGCCATCGCGTTCGCCCCGCGCGAGGCGATCGCGGGCGACTTCCTCGAGGGCATCAGCCGGGAGGCGTTCCGCCAGGCGCACGACATCTCGGCCTACAGCTTCGCCGCGCTCGCGAAGGCCGCTCTACCTCTCTTCCACAAGAATTCTTCCCTGTTGACTCTGACCTACCTCGGCGCGGCGCGGGTCGTGCCGAACTACAACACGATGGGGCTCGCCAAGGCGAGCCTCGAAGCTGCGGTGCGCTACCTCGCGGCGAGCCTCGGGCCGCAGGGGATCCGGGTGAACGGCATCTCCGCAGGGCCGATCAAGACGCTCGCGGCGGCGGGGATCTCGGGCTTCGGCAAGATCCTCAAGTTCGTCGAGGAGCACGCGCCCTTGCGGCGCAATGTCACGACCGAGGACGTAGGCAATGCCGCCGCGTTCCTGCTGTCCGACCTCGCAGCCGCCGTAACGGGAGAGATCCTGTACGTCGACGCCGGCTTCAGCCACGTGGTGGCCGGCATTTCCTCCGAGCGGGCTACTTCGACTCCAGATTCTTCCGGTTGATTTCGATGTCGGCGCGGCTGCGCAGGCTCTCGACGAAGGCTTCGTACTGCGCGCCGCCGTAGAGCTGCGCGGCGCGCTCCGCGACCTGGGGATCGCCTTCCTTCGCGGGCTCCTCGATCACCTTCGAAATGCGGATCAGGGAATAGCCGCCGTCCGGGATCGGGATCCCCACGTAGGCGGGCAGCTTGCTGGTGTCGGCCGAGACCACCTGGCGCAGGATGTTGATCGGCAGGCCTTGCGCGTCGCGCCGCGAAACCAGGCGCGACGGCCCCCACTTCACCCCCGCATCCTCCCCTTTGCGCAGCTTCTCGAGCTTGGTCATGCCGTCCTTGAGGGCAAGCGCTGAAGCCTCGCGCCGGCGCAGCTGCTCGGCGATCGCGCCTTTCATCTCGGCGAAGTCGCGCTGCGCCGCCGGCTGGTGCTCGAGGACGCGCGCCGCGACCAGGGTGTTGGGCGCCACCTCGATGGCATCGGTGTTCCTGCGGTTCTTCAGGGTATCGGAGGAGAAGAGCGCCGCCAGCAGCTTCGGATTGTCGAGCGCGCCGAGCTCCTGGCGCGCCGACTTGGCGATCCAGCCGGTCTGCTGGATCTGGAGCTTGAAGCGCTCGGCGGCCGGCTTCAGGCTGTCCGACTGCTCGTAGACCAGGTTGTTGAACGTCTCGGCCGCCTCGGCGAACCTGCGCTGGCCTTTCTGGCGCGCGAGGTCGTCGGCGAGCTCCTTGCGCGCCTCTTCGTACGGCCGCGCCTTCGCCGCCTGGACGCCCGTCAGGCGCACGATGTGAAAGCCGAATTCGCTTTCCACCAGCTGCATCTCGTTCTGCCCGAGCTTGAACACCGCGTCCTCGAACGGCTTCACCATCATGCCGCGGCCGAACCAGCCGAGATCGCCGCCCTTCTCCGCCGAGCCCGGGTCCTGGGAATGCTTCTTGGCGAGCTCCGCGAAGCGGCTCGGCGCCTTCTTGGCTTCCTGAAAAATCTTCTCGGCCTCCTCCTTCGCCTTCACCAGGATGTGGCTCGCGCGGCGCTGCTCCTCGACGCGGAACTGGCTGGCGCGCGCCTCGTACGCGGACTTGACCTCGGCTTCGGTCGGGGGGTCCTGCCGCGCGAGTGCCTCGGCCGACAGCACGACGTACTCCGCGCGCACGCGCTCCGGCGTGCGGTAGTCGGCCTGGTTGGCGTCGTAATGCGCCTTGACCTGGGCGTCGTCGATCTTCACCTGCGGCAGGAACTGCTGCTCCGCGATGCGCGCCTCCGACACCTCGCGCTTCTGCGCCTCGAGCGCGGCGAGGCGCGCGGCGACCGAGCGCGGCGCGATCGCGGTCTCGGAGATCGAGCCGACGAAGCGCGCGACCGGGATCTGGCTCTGCAGCTCGGCCACGTTGCCCTGGTCGGAAAGGCCGCGGCTCGCGAGATACGCCGAATACTTGGCGGTCGAGAACTTGCCGCCCTCCTGGAAATCGGGCGCGCTGGTGATCGCCTCGATCACCGCCTCGCGGCTCATGAACATGTGCGCGCGCGCCGCCTCGGCGGCGAGCAGGCGCTGGCCGATCAGCCCCTCGAGCACCGCGCGCCGCGAGTCGGGCGAATCGAGCATCGCCGGGTCGATCGTGCCGCCGAACATGCGGCGCATCTGCTCCTGCTGGCGGCGCATCTCCTCGCCGAACTGGCGCTGCGAGATCTCCATCCCGTTCACGGTCGCCACCGCGTCGCGCCCGCCGCCGAACTGCGTGTAGGACTCCACGCCCCAGATCGCGAACGGAATCACCAGCAGCCCCAGGATCACCTGGACGACGCGCTTGTGTTTATGGACGAGATCGAACATGAGTCTGGCGGCTGGGGCGGAAGGCGAATTCTACCGGAGGATGCTCGGCAGACCGGCTACCGGCAGTAGAGTTCATGCCTTCTCAAGGAGCCGTCATGCCCCGTCTGCCGTGCCTGATTTCCCTCGGCCTTTGCCTTTTCGTACCGCCGGCGCTCGCGCGCGACGTGCCGTTCCTCCCGACGCCCGAGCCCGTAGTGGAAAAGATGCTTGAAGTCGCCAAGGTCGGCCCTAACGACGTGGTCTACGACCTCGGCTCGGGCGACGGCCGCATCGTCATCGCCGCAGCCAAGAAGCGCGGCGCCCGCGGCGTCGGAATCGACATTGACCCCGAGCGTATCCGGGAAGCGCGGGACAATGCCAAGCGCGCGGGCGTCTCCCATCGCGTCGAATTCCGCGAGCAAGACCTCTTCACGGCCGACTTCAGCGAGGCCACCGTAGTGACGATGTACTTGCTGTCCAGCGTGAACGAGAGGCTGCGGCCCAAGCTGCTGGCCGAGCTCAAGCCGGGCACGCGCATCGTCTCGCATGCGTTCCCCATGGGAGAGTGGAGGCCGCTGGAGACGCATTGGGTCGGCAGCAGCGCCGTCTACTACTGGGCGGTGCCCGAGCTGAAGTGACGAGGCCTGAAGGGTCCGGCTAGTGGCCGGTGAACTCCAGGAGCCGGATGGCGAACGCGCGCGAGCAGCCCAGCGACACCCAGCCGCGCCTCGCGAGCGGCGCCTCCTGTCCGTTCAGCAGCTCGATCTCTTCGCCGCCTTCGTTGGTGAGGAAGGTGCCGTTGCTGCTGTGGTCATGAATCTTGAATCCGTCGGGTCGCAACAGGATGGTGCAGTGCCGGCGCGAGGCGAAGGCGGTGGCGGTCACCAGCTGGCACGTGGGGTCCCTGCCCACCACGACGGCTTCGTTGTCGAGCCCGCACGTCACGGATTCGCTCCCGTAGCTGAGGCGCAGCATGCGCTGCGCGCGTGGCTGCTCGCGGTTGCCGCCGGCGGCGAGAGGCGCGGCGTGAGCCTGCCCTGAATAGGAACGCGCCGGCATGGCACGCGGCCGCTCGCGATTGCCGCCAGCCGCGAGAGAGGGTGCGTAAACCTGTCCCGAATAGGAACGCGATTGGTCGTTGAGCAGTTGCGCCGTCTGGTGCGTGGTCAACGTCTGCCCGGCTTGCGCCTGGCGCAGCAGCGCCGCCACGAGCTTGACCGTGTCGCCGAGAAGATCGTCGTTCCCCTCGACCACCGGACCGGCGTGATAGCCGACCTTGACCGACAGCCGGGTTCCCGACACCGAGGGCAGTGCATTCACAGCCGCGTGCATCCTGGAGGCCGCTCCTGCAGCCGCATCCGGGGACTCGAACAGCATCATCAATTCGCTGCCGATGACTTTCACCACTCTGCCGCCGGACGAGCGGGCAGTTCGCTGCAGGCGGTCGACGCAGTCCGAAATACCGTTCCACCCCATGACGGGCCCGGCTGCGCGCACGAATTCATCCCTGCCGCTCACTTCGGCGAACAGGACTGTCTTCAGCCTCTTTCCCGCCACTGCCATAGTGCCCGTTACAAGTCACCTCTCGTAGTCCGCGGGGCGACCCCGCAGCCTTAATTTCCTCCGCGGTTGTCCCGGACTGTTAGGTAAAAATGACCGCCCGGCCAACAAATGTTCGCCGAGTGAGACAAATGCCGCGGATACGGAGGTGGAACTGCTGGGAACAAGAGGGGGTTGGCGGAGCGGACGGGACTCGAACCCGCGACCCCCGGCGTGACGGGCGGAGTTCTGCAAGGGGTCTTCGTCGAAGAGTCCACGTCGCTTTGATCTCCGTCAAACTGCCGTGCCCGGCGCTTCGTACCTTATGATTTTGCGGGGGGAGAGCTGACTAGGTGACCCTCGGTCCCGCGACGGAGCCGATTCTGCAGCTGCGCTTCGACCGATTCGAGCTCGACGAAGCCGACGCGCGCCTTACGCGCGCCGGGGAGCCGGTCGCGCTCGCCCCCAAGCCGTTTGCCGTGTTGTGCGCGCTCGCCCGCACCCCGCGAACGCTCGTCACGAAGAATGCCTTGCTCGACTGCGTGTGGGGACACCGGTTCGTCAGCGAATCGGTGCTCAAGTCGACCATCAGCGAATTGCGCGCAGCGCTCGATGACGACGCCAAACGGCCGCGCTACATCGAGACGGTATCGCGGCGGGGGTACCGTTTCATCGCCCGGGTAAGCCCGCCTGCGGCGCAGCTCGGCAGAACGCAAGCGGTCGCGACAGCACCTTCATCGATGGTCGGCCGCGCCGATGCGCTCGAGCGACTTCGCAAGGCTTGGGAGCTCGCCGAGAGAGACACGCGCCAGATCGTGTGGATCGCCGGCGAGGCCGGGGTGGGTAAGACCACGCTCATCGAGCGCATCATGGCCGAAGTCGGTGACCTCCACTGTGCCCACGGGCAGTGCGTCGAGCAGTACGGCGCGGGCGAGCCCTATCTCCCCGTTCTCGAGGCGCTCACGGCGCTGTGCCGCCGCGATGCGGCGCTGCCGGATCTGATTCGTGCAGCCGCTCCGACCTGGCTGCTGCAGCTCCCGTGGCTCTCCAGCGCGGCCGAACGCGAGGCTTTGCGGCGCGAGCTCGCCGGCGCGGGCCAGGCCCGCATGCTGCGCGAAATGGGCGAGCTCCTGGACCGCTACACGGAGAATCGACCGTTGCTGCTCGTCACCGAGGACCTGCACTGGAGCGATTCAGCGACGGTGCAGCTCATCGATTACATCGCGCGCCGTCGCTCGAGCACGCGGCTGCTTTGGCTCGCGAGCTTCCGCCTCACCGAGATCATCGCCGCGGACCATCCGCTCAGGGCGGTGCGCCACGAGCTTCGCCTGCACGGGCTGGCGGAGGAGATGGTGCTCGATGCATTCTCGGAGAAGGAAGTCGGCGAATACGTCGCCGCTCGCCTTCCTGCCCTCGGCGGCGACGAAACCTTCGTCCGCGAGCTGCATGGCCGCACCGACGGGCTGCCGCTGTTCGTCGCGGACGTAGTGAACGACGTCATGGCGCACGGCTCGCGATCCGGTTCAATGGCGATTCCGAAGAGCCTGACCGGGATCATCGAGCGCTACATCGAGCAGCTGACGCCGGCCGAAAGGGCGCTGCTGGAGGCGGCGAGCGTATGCGGAGTTGAGTTTCAGCTCGCCACGGTTGCGCGGGTGCTGGAACGCGACGCCGCTTCCCTGGCCGAATCGTGCGCGGAGCTTGCGCGCCGGCAACGCTGGCTGAGGGATGTCGACGCGGGATATGTCTTTCGCCACGTTCTGTACCGGGAGGTGCTCTACCAGCGCATCGCCCCGCTCGCCCGCGTCGGGCTGCATCGCAAGGTGGCGGCCGCACTCGAGCGCGAGCGCGCTGAGGGACGCAATGTGAGCGCAACCGAGCTCGCGTCCCATTTCGAGCGCGGGCATGAGCCCCTGCAGGCACTGCGCTACTACGCGCAGGCCGCGGAGTCGGCTCTGCTGCACTTCAGTCCCTTGCAGACCATGAGCCTCACGGAACGTGCGATGGCGCTGCTCCCGCTGGCCGAGAAGAACGACTTGCGCATCGATCTCGAGATCACGCTCGCCACGCTGCAGGGAGCGGCGGCGATACAGGTGCTTGGCACCGCTTCGGACGAAACCAAGCGCGCCTTCGAGCGCGCGCAATCGCTTCTCCAGCATGTGCCGCAGCATCCCTTGCGCGGCTTGTGCCTCCACGCGCTCGGGCTCGCCCTTTGCCTGAGGGGTGAACTGGAGGAGGCAAATGCCCTCGCGCAACGCACCGAGGTCCTGGCGGCCGCTACCGGAGATCGGACGGCGCTGCTTTGCGCCTGTCTCGTGCACGGATTGGTACAGCACCTGCGCGGGCGGCCGCGAATCGCGCGCGAATGGCTCGAGAAAGGCGTCGCGGCGGCGGAGGGACTCGATGAAACCACATCCCCTGCGGTGTTCACCGCCGACCCGGACGTGATCATCCTCGGCTTACTCGCGATCGAGTTGCTGCACCTCGGATTCGTGGATCAGGGGCGTGCGCGCATGCGCGAGGCGCACGCGCGTGCC
>Ga0137428_1000492_pt1 | contig 16927 bp, 19 predicted proteins | sample EasRivERMZT718_2_FD_102305 | JGI IMG/M metagenome (GOLD analysis project Ga0137428, IMG submission 102305) | Soil microbial communities from meander-bound floodplain in the East River, Colorado, USA - East River MetaG ERMZT718_2 | ecosystem: Environmental > Terrestrial > Soil > Floodplain ...
GAGAGCCAGCGCGATCGGCCGCGCGACGCTGCGTAGCTGGAACAACAGACCCGGACTGATCGGGTAGAAACGGATGGACGGCTGCCCGGCCGCCACCTCGTGCAACACGCCCTTCGGCGTGAAGTACGAGTCCAACATCTTCGTGAAGTCGCCCACGATGTCCCTCGCTTGGTTGTGCCCCCGCTCCGGGGGCTCGCGACCACCGGAGCGGGGCTAGGTTGAACTCAGACTGCGCCCGCGTAGGTGCGGATCGTGCACACCGGAGAATCGGGATCCGCGGTGACATTCCGCTCGGCGGAACCCTGGATCTGGCCCGCAGTGAACTCGTCACCGATCAGTGACAGGTCCCCAGTCGGGCGCAAGCGCGCCTGGTGGAACTGGTACTCGGTCTTCTGGCTCTGGTACGCCGCGTTGAGCTGGACGAACTTGAGCGCGCGCAACACCGCAGTCTTGGTCATCACCTTCACCTCGTCCACCGTAGCGGCGGCCGTACCGTTCGCAGCGATGAGCACCGAGATGGTGCCGATCACGATCGTCGAGGCCTGGGGGATGAAGATCCGACCCATCTTGCGATCGACCTCGAAGTCCGTGCCCTCGACCTTGCCCGTGATCGTCACGACACCGATGTCGTAGATGCGATCGCCTGAAGTGTCGGTAGCCGGCGCACCGGACGCCGAGGCGTAGAGGTCATACCAGCGGGCCTTGGCCGTCACGTTGACGTTGTTCACGCCCGTGATCGCGGAGGCCGCGGCCGCGTTCGACTTGGTCGCCGTCTCGCCGGAGAGCTGCTCAGCCAGATTGTCGAAGTTGATCTCGTCGAACGTGAACTGCAGGTCCATCTCTTCGGTGATGACGACTTCGGCGTCCTTCTGCTTGAGGCCTTCGATCGAGGAGAAGTGCTTCTGCGTCTCCGTCGACATCGTGATGCGGAACTCGGGGCAGTTGCCCACGAAGCGGTACGCCACCGGGCGCCCGGTCGAGTCGAGGTCGGACAGGTAGATCGAGCCGCGCCCGATGTTGTAGTCCTGCGTGTTGGCCTTGCCGGTGAGATTGATGCCGGGCATCGCGTGTTACTCCTTTGGGGTCAAGAGGGCTGGAGGGCCGCCTCGAACGTCAGCACCGCCCGGGTGCCTCCGGCGGGCCCCTGCTGGGGCGGGTGCTCGGGCTTGCTGTCCTCGAGCGAGACAATGACCTCGCGGAGGCCGAGGTCATCGTCCGGCGCGAGCACGATCGGGTGGTCCGCGAGGTCCTGCTCGAACAGCTCGAGGTCGACCTCCTGCGGGAATGCGATGTGCAAGTTCCACTGCCAGCGTCGGCGCTCGCGCCGGTGCGGCGTGAGACGCTCGAGCCGGCAAGGCGTGAAGCGCGTGATCACGTCCTTGGTCGCGATCGTCTGCGGCCGGACGGTCGCGTAATCGACCGGGTCGATGTACATCTGACCCGTGTCGGGGTCGTACGAGCAGGGCGGGAACAGCGCCGCCCCCGCACGCTCCACGAGGGCGTTGTGGACCCGCTGACGCTGCAGCGCGTAGGACTTGCCGGTGAGGACCATGATGAGGAGTGGCCGCAACCGCAGGAAGCCTCGCGTCGCGACCATCGTCACCGACACGGGGACGAAGATCTGGACCGTCGGCTCCAACGGGAGCAGGAACAGCGTGCCGGACGGCTGCCCGAGGAACAGCCCCAGCGGCTGCAACTCCAAGCCAGCGGTGGGGGCCGGCCACGCGCTCTGGTTAGATGCACCAAGGGCCAAGAGCTCGAGTGCCAGCAGCGGCGCAGGCCACTCGTTCGCCGTCGACGGTGTCTGTGCCGCGAGCTGGAGAACCGTCAGCGGTGCCGACCAGGTGATCAGCACCCCCGGGTCGAGATCGTTGACTTCCAGCCGCTGCAAACCCGCAGCGAAGGACACGTCGGCCCCACCGATGACGACCGTCAGATCAAGATCGTTGAGTTCCAGCACGACCAGCGGCGCTGACCAGGCGATCGAGACCGACAGGTCCAGGTCGTTGAGCTCGAGGCGGTGCAACGTCCCCGGCCAGACGAGTTGCAGTTGCGTCGTGGGATCGAGGTCGTTGAACTCCAGCGTCTGCAAGGCCGCGTTGATGACGACGTCAGCACCGCTGACCACCACCGACGGGTCGAGGTCGTTGAGCTCGAGCACGACCAGAGGTGCCGACCAAGCGATCGAGACCGACGGGTCGAGGTCGTTGAGTTCCAGCACGACCAGAGGTGCCGACCAAGCGATCGAGACCGACGGGTCGAGGTCGTTGAGTTCCAGCACGACCAGTGGCGCCGACCATGCGATCGAGACCGACGGAGCAAGGTCGTTGAGTTCCAGCGTCTGCAAGACCGCATTAATGACGACGTCGGCCCCACCGATGACGACCGTCAGATCAAGGTCGTTGAGTTCCAGCACGACCAGTGGCGCCGACCATACGATCGAGACCGACGGGGCAAGGTCGTTGAGTTCCAGCACGACCAGTGGCGCCGACCATGCGATCGAGACCGACGGGGCGAGGTCGTTGAACTCGAGGCGCTGCAGCGGTGCCGGCCAAACGAGCTGCACCTGCGTCGTGGGCTCGAGGTCGTTCAGCTCCAGGCGATGCAGAGTCCCGGGCCACGAGATCCGCACCGTCGGAGCGAGGTCGTTGAGCTCCAGGGTTTCCACACCACGAACTGACGACCAAATATGCTGCAACGTCGGCGCCAGATCGTCCAGCGCGAGCAGCGAAACGACATCGACCACCGGGAAAGCGATTCCCGTATCGATGCCGCCAACCTTGAACACCGGTATGCGAGCGGTGCCGGTAGTCGTGCGGAACTGGATTCGATAGCGAATCCGGTAGCTCGCATTATTCGGCTGGGAGGTCCAAACGATCCCCACGAAGTCGCCGGAGAAGTCGAGGATTGTGCCGGTGACCGCCGTCTGCTCGGGCGACAGCGTCTGTTGAATGATGTTGCCGCCGGCCGCGTCCTCCATGACGATGTTGACCGCCACCTTGACGTTGGCAAAGCCGGTGACGATCTCGACCTTGGGCACCGCGGAGCCCGCCTGCCACGCGGCATTGTTCGGGTGACACACTCGGCTGTGGTACTGCGCTGCGCGCGTTGTAGAACCCGGCACCGAAATCGACTGGTTGGAGGGTGTCTCCCCCACCGTATCCAACACCTTCGAGACCAGGACGTTCCCCGTAGGAACGATGTCCGAGTTGACGGTCGTGGTGTACCAGTTCACCATCGAGAAGCGCCCTCACGCACCGCAGCCGACAACGGACCTTCGTGATCCGCGTCGGCTGCAGAACTGTCGAGGAGGCGGGTGATGGCCTACCTCCAGGGAGCGGGGCTAGGCGCGATCAGGCCGCCTGCGCGAGCTCGAAGATGCCGCCGGTGTTCCACACGATCTTGAACTCGGACGCGCTGCTCGACTGGTCGGTGCCGAAGTCGAAGATCATGATGAGCGGCGACGTGGACGCCGTGCCAGTCGACTTGTAGAGCACCGCGTAGCGGGCCGTGATCGTGCTGGCGGGCCACGACGCGTCATCCGCATCGAAGACCATCTTGTCGAGCGCGGTGTTGAGCGTCCACGTCTTGGTGGCAAGCGTCGCACCCCCGGCGGTGTAGCCGGTTCCGGTGACCTCGTTCGTGATGTCGTCGAAGAAGTCGTGCGTGTCGATGTTGGGCGTGTAGGTCGACGTGACCAACGCACACTTGATCGTGTCGCCGGCCAGATCGATCTTCGTCGAGCTGTCGTAGCCCTTCTGCTTGAAGCTGTTGTAGAACTGAGTCGCCACGTTCCCCTCCTCGTTCGATTACCAGAGCGACGTGCCGACGGGATCCGGCGGGATCGCCGGCTCCGGCACGTACACCTCGATGTTGTCCTCGGCCCCCACAGCGTCGTCGCCGGCGAGCAGCTCGAGGTTCTCGTCGACGGAGGTCTGCAACAGCAGGACCTCCCTCTCCACGTCCTTGCTCGTCGTGCGCGTAGCGCCCTCGTCCTCCCACGACTGCAGGGCAGCGCCCGAGCCATCCAGGAACATGAGCGGCAGGCGCCCGTCCCGAATGAGCGTGAGCCGCACCCACATGACCTCCGTCGTGAAGGCCACCGCGCGCAGGACGCCGGCCTCGGTCATCGGGTTGGCGTTGTAGAGGATCGCTGCGAGCTCGAGCGTCCGCGCGATACCGAGCCGGCGCATGAAGCCGGCTCGAACGTCGAGCAGGGCGTTCTCGACGATCACGTCCGCGTCGGAGGCCTTCGGGACCCCCGACAACCGAACCCGCGCCTTGAGCGTCTCGAAGGCTGACTTCCCTCCCAGGGCGACCACGTAGAGAGGCACCGTGCTGACCGACGTGGACACGTCCACGGGAAAGGCCAGCAGCGAGAGGCTCGAGAGCGGTGCGTCCAGGGAGGGCATTTGTCAGTCGATCAGCGGCGGACGAAGTCCCGCGAGAGCAACGCGATGGCGGCGTCGACATCGGACATCGGCGGGTGCGCCTGGTCGCGTTCACGGATCATGCGGTTCAACTGGTCCAGCACAGCCGCGGTGTTCGCCCCCAGATCACCGGCGGCGACCGCCTGCCGCAACGCCTCGGGGTCCTGATCCCAGGCCAGCCGCGGCGCCGTGGGTGGCAGGGGACGTCCCACCTTCTCGGGATCGTTCGGCACCAAGACCCCGCCGCGGTCGGCGGCCGGGTCCTTCTTGACCGGCGCCGGCGGGCCGTCGTCGTCGACCACGGTCTCGACGATCGCGCCATCCTTGAGCAGGTCGGCGATGTGCTCCTTGGTCAAGCCCTTCTCACCGGGACGGACCACCGACCCCGGTCGGAGCAGGCCGTCGCCCGCACCAACGGGAGCGCCCCCCAACTTCAAGGAGCGACCCGGAGCGACCACGTGTACCTTTCGCAGAACCATCGTCATCCCTCGCGCGCCGCTGGATGGTTTGACCCGTCCCCGGCAGCGGTGCCCGGGGACGGGTCGTCAGGTCAACCGGAGATGACCTTCATCGACACGAAGGCATTGGCCTTGCGCATCCACGGGAGCGGGCGCGAGTGCAGCAGCAGCTTCCGCACGCTGGGATCCGGCAAGGTCCAGGTCTTCGAGAAGATCTCGCCGATGAACTCGCCGCTCTCGATCGCGTCGATGTCGGGGATCGCCGCGTAGTAGATCACGGTCTCGGCAGACGGATCGGTCGTCACGAACTCGGCGTACTTCGCCCGGATGAGCGACGTCGCCACACCGTTGACGTTGATCTGGCGCCCGTACTCCCAGAAGTTCAAGCCGCCGACACGGCCGAGGAACAGCGCGCCGGACTTCGCGTACTGCTGGGTGAAATCCAGGGAGCCGACAAGGATGTTCCCCGGCACCTGCAACAGGCCGCGGATCTCCGCATTCCGCGTGAAGTAGGTCGCCGCCTCCGACCCGAGGATGACATCGGTGGGCGCCATGCCCAGCTTGTCGGCGACGAGCGACTTCGCCGTCTTGATGTCTTCGAGGATGTGGATGGACGTCGCCGTGCCCCCGTTCCACTCCGCACCACCGGACAGCGTGATGCTGTGACCGGCATCGCGCGGCAGCGTGATCTGGAAGTTGTCCTGGCCGTCGACCTGGTACTTGATCTGGCCCTGGATCAGCTGCGAGCACAGCACCTCGATGGTGTGGTTGATCCGCTCCTTCATGCGCGACTGCCGCTGCGCGATGTAGCGCTGGGCGGAATCGAGAACGTCGGACCCATCCACGAACACCAAGTCGCCCGGGCGCCGCTCCTCGATGAGCTTGGACGGATCCAGGTTCGCCGAGATGCGGATGTTCGGAGCCGAGACCGTGGCGAAGGTGCTGTCATCCCCCGCGACGAGGATCGACCCACCGTTCTTCTTGACGAACGGCGCGGCCTCGCGATCACCGTCCAGGTACGACAGCTCGATCGTGTCGGTCGCAACCGGCTCGTGGTCGGAGAACAAGAGCGTCTGCAGGAAATCCGCAGGCGTCTTGATGAGGTTGACCGCACGGGTGAGCGTGCGGTGGTTGAGCAGTACGTCTGCAACGACCATGGTGGTGATCCCTTTTTGGGTGGTTTGGTCCGCGAACGATCAGTTCGACGGGTAGGTGACGAGACCCTGGACCATGATCCCCTCGGTGCGCAGCGCAGCGAGAGCGGCGTCCAGATTGGCCTCGGACGGCGACCCGGAGAGCACGGCACGAATGGCCGCCGTGTTCACGTCGTCGCGGTGGATGGTGCCGTAGATCAACACGTTGCCGACCGTCTCCGTGTCGTCGGAACCCGAGTCGTTGATGACCAGGCCCTCGCGCTCGAAGAGGATGCCGCGAATGACGTTGGTCCCGGGCGTGGCGCCGCCCTGGTCATACGCCTCCCACACATTGGCAGCCGTCGCCCGCGCCACGGGCGTCCCGTTGAGCAGCGTCTTGCCGCCGGCCACGGCCTTGAACAGCTTGGGCAACACGCCGTCGGGCGCGGGAACCAAACGCGGAAAGTCCCCCTGCGTCTTGCTGGCGTACAGTTCGTTGGTCTCGAGAGCCATTTCAGTTTCTCCTCAGTGGTGTGCTCGGGGGGTTCCGACTCAGGCCTTCGCCGGTTCGGCGGGCTTGTGCCCGTACCGACGGTTCGCGAACGCGGCGATCTCGTCGGCCGACTTGCGGATCTCGGCCTCGTCGGACTCGTCTTCGTCGGCCTCTTCGCCCTTGGCGACGGTCGCGGCCGCGGCCGCGGTCGCCGCGGCGGACGGCAAGCGCGCTGCCTTGCCCACCGGCTTGACACCGGGCTTGTCCTTCGCCGCGTCGACGCGTGCCTTGCGCACCGCCTCGAGCTTCTCGACGTAGGCACCGACCTGCTTGGCGTCGGCGAAGTCGACGTCCTTGGCGAGCTCGTACTCCTCGAGCACGAGCTGGTGCTTGCGGAGGTCCTCGGGATTCGACCGGTCGCCCTTGAACACGGGCACCTCGGCCGTCTTCGACGTGGACTCGTCCTTCTTCTCGTCCTTGGCGGGCATCAGCGCCTTCACGACCGGCGCGAGCGCCGCGGTGAACGCCTCACCGATGGTCTTCACCAGCGACTCGTTGCCGGCCTTGACGACCTCCTCGACTTCCTTCTTGTCCACGTCATCGCCTCCATTGGTGGTTGCTGCGAGCAGGCGCTTCGCCAGCTCATCGACGAGCGCCGCTTCGGCACTCGCCTCCTTGATTGCCTGGACCTGGGCGCGGCCGAACATCGACACGCCGCCCCACTTGCCGTCGCGGTACTCCGCACGCAACGGCTCGCTTTCGATCTTGATGACCTGCGCCCACGCGTCCGTCGCATCGACATCGTGACCATCGCTGTCCTTCATACCCACGAAGCGCGCATCGCCCTTCTGCACGATGAAGTTCTCGGCGACGTAGGCCTCGTCCGTCGACAGCGAGCGCCCGTTGTGCCGCAGGTCGATCTTGGCGCCGCGCTTCGCGTGCGCGTAGCAGAAGCCCTTGATGGCCTCCGCCGACGCGACGTCACCATCGGCGTCCACGTGCTCGGGCACGTACACGAGCGCGGTGATCGTGCCCTCTTCCGCGAGGCGCGACTTGACCAAGGCGCGGAACTCGAAGGCTCCGTCTTCCTTGAACACGACCGGCATGAGGTTCTTGCCGGCGGGACAGAGCGAGACGAACTCGATGTCTGCCTTGACGATTCGACGACGGGCCTTCCGAGTCAACGCTTCCCCTCGACCTGGTGAGCAGGTACGATCCTGCCGGGAGTACCGCGCGGTTCCAGAGGGGCCGACCGGTCGGAGTGGTGCATCTAACTACAGGGGAGGTGCAGGATGGTCGGCGCGACCGAGACGAATCTAGGCGACGTGCGATTGATCCGCGTGCAGCGGCACGACCAGGAGCTGTACGGCGACAACTCGCGCGTGCTCATCGCGCAGCTGCTCAAAGCCGCTGACAACGCGCTGCTGCCGAGTCGGCAAGCCGTCGTGAAGGGCACCGTGCCGCACCCGTTCAAGATGCGCTCGGCCGTCCTCTTCCAGACCGTCAACCCGCACCACGGTGCGTGCATCCTGACGAAGGCGCAGTCGATCGTCGGTCTCGGTTTCCGCACCGAAGAGGACGACCGCATGGAACAGGAGAAGGCCGCAACGAAGGCCGGCATCCCCGCGACGACCGCACCCAAGCCGCGCAAGCGCAGCGTGCGGAGCAAGGTCGCGAAGACTCTCGACCCGGTCTGCGCGGTCTCCTTCCAGGACGTGCTCAACGATTGCGCGCAAGACTTCGAGAGCACGGGCAACGCGTACATGGAAGTTGTGCGCGACGTCGACACCGCGCCGCCCGGCGGCGTGTACCACCTCCCCGCACCCTACGTGAGCGTCGAGGTCGAAGATGCCACGAACTACCACTACTCGATCCAGACGCACGACGGCCAGCGCCGCTTCGCCCGCTTCGGCGACCTCGAGGGCCTGCGCTCGCGCCTGGGCTCGAGGCAGAAGGCCTCGCTCACTTCTGAGATCGTCCACATCCGCCAGAGCACCGCGATGTCGCGGCACTACGGATTCCCGGATTGGTTGGCCGCGGTCGCCAGCATCGAGCTGGTGCACGCGATGCACCAGCACCAGTACGACTTCTACCTCAACCGCGGCGTGCCGGAGTTCATGCTGTTCCTGATCGGCAAGAAGATCGCGAAGCCGGAATGGACCAAGATCGAGAAGGCCCTGCAGGCGCAGATCGGCAAGGGGAACTCGCGCAAGTCGATCGCGGCGAACATCGCCTGCAACCCCGACGAGCTCGAAGTGATCCTGCACAAGATGGCGATGGAGGGGAAGGGCGACGCCCGCGAGTTCTCGGTGCAGTCAGACACGCTCGCGCTCGAGATCGTCTCGGCCCACCGCGTCCCCCCGCTGCTCGCTGGCATCATGATCCCGGGCAAGCTGGGCGCCACGAACGAGCTCCCGAACGCGCTGCAGGCCTTCCAGCTTCTGAACATCGCCCCGAAGCAGCACCTCTTCTCGAGCGTCCTGGCGAACACGCTGGGTAACCCGGAAGAGAACGGCGGGCTCGGGCTGGGCGAGGAAGACTTCACCTTCCGCACGATCCTCGACGAGTTCGATCTCGGGCAGATGGACACCACGGCGCGCATGCGCACGCCGCTCGCGCAGGCCCAGGCCGAAGGGCGCGACACGTCCGAGGGCCTCAAGAAGGCGCTCAACGACCCGGAAGGCGCTGCCGCCCTCGTGGGACGCCTGCTCTCCCTCGGTCTGGAACACGCTACCTCGAACGGCCACTGACCATGGTCCAGGACCTCGACCAGTGGCGAGCCCGGGTGCTCGGTCTGCTGACCCGAGCAGCGATCGAGACGTGTCGTCCGAGCATCCCCTCGAGCACGCTACGCCGCGACTTGCAGGCCGAGCTCGACCCGTCGGGCCTGACTGCCTTCGTCGTCTCGCCCTACTACTGGGCCTTGCACGTGCACGACGGCACCGAAGCCGTCTGGCGCGCGCCGACCAGCCGCGGCAAACGGGTCTACATCTTCTTCCGCAACAAGCGGGACGACCCGCGCACCGACGGCGCCAGGCACTACCCGCGGCGCGCCTCGCAGCTGCGGTCGCTGACCGACGACGAGTACCGGCACGGGCTGCAACGCAACCGCGAGCGCCGCAAGCGCGGCCTGCCCCCGTTCATGTTCGTCGTGAAGTCCGTGCGCTCCCCAACTCCCATCCCCGGGGCCGGCTTCTTCGACCCAGCGCGCGGAATGCGCGGCTTTACTCAGCGCGGTGAGGAAATCATCGCGGAAGAACTCGGAAGCCTCATCCGCCAAGAGCTTCGGGGTTACACGGAGTCCCTGGACGTGCCGATTTGAGCGCCCAACGGCACAGCGCGATCGCGTCGCTCACGTGCTTCCAGTCAGCGTCGCGCAGATCCTTGCCACCCGGCACCTCGTGCGGCGCGACGACACGGCAGTAGCGGTAGCGGTCCTCCTGACCCACGTAGTCGAACCGCAGCCCATAGTGCTGCAGGGCACGCGCCTGCGTGATGTGCTTCGGGGCGTTGCCCTTCCACTCGTGCGGCTTCGGCAGCATGAGCACGGGTCCGCCGCGGCAGTAGAGACCGGAAGCCGCGGCCGCGCCGGTGATCGGACCGAGCGCGACGATGCTGTCCCAGTTCTTCGTCTCCTTGCCGGCACCGCCGTAGATTTGCTGGTGCTCGATGGCGATGACGTGCACGACGTTCACCCCGTCTCGCTCCACGACCTCGTGAGCCATCTGCACGGCGGGCCAGACCTCCGACACCATCGCCTCAACCGCCTGTCGGCCCTTGACCGACGACGGCACACGCGCCACCGCGACGTGCAGCACGTGCGCCTCGTCGCAGACCGCCACCGCCGTCGCGTGCAGGTCGGGGTCGACTCCGAGCGCGATCACTTCGTGTAGTCCTGCGGCGGGTCGGGCAAGCCAGCAAGCCCGAAGTCCACCAGGTCAGCATCGCCGGCAGGGGAAGGCGCCGGCGGGGGAGTCGGACCCACCGCCGGCGGTTGCTCCGAGTCGAGGAACGCCAGGCGAGGCGCAACCCGATCTGCGATTCGGTCGTAGACAGCGAGCGCGAGCATGTGCCGCTTGTGCGGCTCGCGGTCCATCGGTAAGGACCCGGTGAGGAACACGTGCTCAACCACGTCCTCTGCCAGCTGCAGCAGGTCAGCGATGCCCTCCGCAGCATCCGCGGCGATCGCACCGTAGACCTTGCGGTTGGCCTTGAAAGGGTCACGCGGTCGTGCGGGCACGGGGCCTCCGAGGCTTGGGGGTATCGTCGAGCTCGGCCGGCAGCTGCCCTCGCCGGATGCGCTCCTCAGTCGCGATGTAAGCGAAACAGTTCCACGCCGCCTGGGCGAGGTGGTCCTCCTCGCGGTCTCCCGCCTGGAAGCTGTTGAGGTGCCGCAACGCGCTGTCGATGTAGCGCTGCAGCGGCTGGCCCTTCTCCCAGTTCCGGTCGCCGTACTTCACCGCGCCGCGCTCGAACACGAGCGCCAAGCGGCGCAGCGACTCGGGCGGGATCAGGTCGAACCGCCCTTTGCCGTCTCGCGTATCGCGCTGACTGCCGGTGGTGAACTCCTGCCGACGGCCGCTGTCCTTGACGACGTGCTTCACGGCCGCGCCTTCCAGATCGCCAAGCAGCGCTGGTACTCAGCGCGGCAAGCACGCGTGTGCGTGTGACCGTAGCAGCCAGAGAACGCCAAAGCGTGGGCCCACTCATGGACCAACGTCTCCTCGAGCGCTTGTCCCTGGAGGCAAGGGTGCAACGAGATCACGAACCGCCGCTTGATGGGTCGGCATCGCAACCCCCGTCGTCGTCGTCGGGGTGATCGGGGTCGATGCGTCGCACGACACGCACCGGGTAGCGTAGCGGCGCCTGCCGGCGCAGCCGTCGGAGCAGGCTCTCGTACTCGCGGCCAGCGAGCTTCACGAGGGCGCCCTGGTCGACTTCGGCACTACGGAGGGCGCCCGTCGCTTGCGCAACGGGCGCGCTGGATCGAACTGGAAGTTGTAGTAGTCGCGGTCGAAGAAGTACGAGATGTCCGCACGCACGCGTCCTAGGCCGCCCTGCGGGTCCTGCCAGGCCTCGATGATCGTGCCGCCCACGTCGTACCGCAGGCCCTTTTTGCGCCCGAACGGATCGAGGTCCTTGCAGCAGCCAGCGAGCACGACGTGCACGCCTCGCGGCACGAAGTAGCCGAGCTTGTGCCAGTGGCCGAACAACCACATGCCCGGCTTCTCGCCGCTCTGCACAGCCTCAACGCGCTTCTGCGCGGCATAGCTGTCGGCGTAGGCCGAGCCGCCGCCAGGGTGGTCCACGAGCAGCGTAGAGGTCTTCCGCGTGCGCTTGTGGATCAGCGACACGAAGGCTTCCTTGTAGCCGAGATGCTCAAGGTCCTTACGGCCGGCCTTGCGCGCGGTCTGCTCGAGCAACTCCCCGGGATTGACACCTTCGCGCTGCGCGTACCAGCCCTCGTGGTCGTCGCCGGTAACGAAGCGAGTCGTGATGCTCTTCTTCCGCGGCCAAGTCTTCACGAACAGATCGAGTTGCGCCTGCAACCCGTGTGCCTCGGGGAGCAGGTCGAACTTATTGAAGCGCGCCTCTCCCTCGATCCAGTTGCCGCAGTGGTAGACCTCGGTGATCCCCGCGGCCTCGAAGCGGTCGAACATCGTGTGGACGACGTCACGGCGCGCGTACTTGCTGCCCTCATGCGTGTCAGAGATCACCCCGAAACGGTGCAAGCCCTTCTCGTCGGAGACGCGGGTGAACAACTTGACGTCCTGCTGGGCGTCACCGTACGGGTCTGCGACCAGCCAGAGGCCGTCGATCAGCACCACCCGCTTGCCGGAGGCGGACAGTTGGATGGCGAGGGACGGCACGTCCGTGATCGAGAGCCCTAAATCGCTGGCGACGGCCGCGACCGACTTCCCTAGTGGATGGCGGTTCAACAGCGCCCACAAGCGGGCACCCTGTTGCGCCCGCTGCTCCCTGCGCTGGATGTCGATCAACCGACGCGCAGCCTTACGATTGGTCACTGGTTCCACCTCGGCTCGTGCGACTGCAGGTGCCGCATGAGCGCATGCAACGTGCCCCGGTAACCCAGCGGCACGAGCACCATGCGAAAGAACTGCGCCATAGAGCCCGTCTCGCCCCGTGCACGGTCCTTGAAGAACTCGTCCAACGCGTACTTGACAACCGGCGGCGCCATGCAGGTCGTACACACCTTGGACCTCTGGCGCGGGCTACTGCGCCACTCACGCACGGCTTTCAACACGCGCTTGTTGTCGCGGGTGCTCATACCTCTGCTTGCTCCGCGAGCCACTCGTCGACGCGGCCCTCGTACACCGCGATGCCCTTGTAGCGCGCGTGAGCGGTCTCGAGATCCCCGCCTCGGCTCTCGCCTGGGATGCGCAAGACGAGGTCGACCCGCTCGATGATCGCGAAGTCCATGCCCAGCCACCTCGCGTGGCTGGTCGGAAACACGAGGTCCCAGAAGAACGTGAGGTGCGGGCAGATGACTGCGTAACCCGCCTCCCGCAACAGCGTGGCCTGGCGCAGTGCTTCGCGCACGTTCTCGAACTGCGGTCCTACCGTCATCGGGCCCGACAGGTAGATGACTTTCATACGGTGCCCCTCCCAGGACTACTTGTCGCCGAACTCCCTCCAAACGACCGGTCCGAAGACCTGCAGGTCGAGCTCGTGCGGATAGTCCGTGTGCTCCCAGATCCAGCGGGCCAGCTCACGCGCCTGCGGCACGTGACCGGGTCCCAAGCTCGGCAACGAGCACAGCAACGGATCCGGGAGCCACGTGACTGTCCCGTTCTTCTCGCTCTCGGCAGAGACCACGCGCGCCGGGAAGCCCGACGCGTACGCGTCCCAAACCGAGGACGTCACCATCGGCTGCGCAAAGACACCCCAGCCTGGCGCACGACCCGGACCCAGGATGCACGCGACGATCCGCCGGATCATGAGCCCGACGTCGGGCACGTGCTTGGCACACGCCGGCACGTCGCGCACCGCCACGAGACCGTGCAAGATGACCGCGCACTGCCAAACCACGACCGCACGGAAGCGACCCCACAGGCCCTGATCTCCGTCGGTGTAGTAGTCGCTCGGGAAGCCCGTATCCTTCGCCTTCTGCGCGAGCCACGGCCGCAGGTGATCGCAGGTTCCTCCCTGCACCGGCAGCGCGACCTCCTTCGGAAGCACGAGCCCCTTCTCCGTCGCGTAGAGCAACCAGTCCGCGAGCGACGGGTAGCCGTGGCTCCACTTGCCGGTTTTCGCCGGCGCCCGACTGGGATAGGGCATGCCCGACTTCGGCTCGACACCGTAGGCCTGCCGCAGGCCATCGACCACGCGCAGGAGCGCCGGCACCAACCGCTCCTCGTGCTCTGGGAAGGCGAGCACCTGCAGCGCGACACGCTCGATCAGGTAGCCGTGCGTGCGCTGGTCGTCGGCCATCTGCGCGAAGCGGAACTCCGGCCGCGTCAGCCAGCACTCCATGTCGGCCTCGCAGTACAGCAGCGCCGCTTCGTCGCCGTACGCATCGGCGAGTGTCAGGGCGCGCTTGGCCGCGGGGTGCTGCTCGTCCTCGCGCTCGTAGGGGTAGGCCGGCGTGACCAGCGTCAACTTGTAGCTGCCCTCGAGACCGTAGCGCCCGACCTTCCACCAGGGGTTCTCGTCAGCGCGCAGCAGCCTGCCTTGCGCATCGTAGAAGATCGAATGCCGGTGCTTCATCTGGAAGTCGGTGAAGGTCCGCGCGGCCTCGAAGACCTCCAGGTCCTCACCAAGGCCGAGCGCCGCGACGATCGTGCCCGGCCACGCGGACTGGCTGCAGCGGCCGCTACCAGCCTGGCTCGCGTTGAAGAAGGGCGTGTCGTCGAAGTTGTAGGCGACGTCCTGGTAGAGCTGTTGCAGCTTCGCCGACACGACCGTATCCGTCGGCCAGTTTCGCAACCAGTATTGATCCCAGGAGGTCGGCGCAGCGTAATCCGGCTTCGCTGCGCTGCCCATGCGGTAGGGGATTGCGCCGCCGAATCCCAGGTCGAGCACGGTCTTCTTGACCAAAGCCACACCGCCGGACTCGACGTAGAGCATGCCCTGCACCGGCTTGCCGCCGTTGGCGGGCTGGCTCGGGCCCTCGAAGCAGCCGTTGCTCACGATGAGCGTGAAGCCGCCCGGGCGCGGGCGAATGTGGACGTCCGGCGCACCGGATCCGAGGCGCACGAAGCGGGCGTCGTTCTGCGCGACCACCGACAGCGCCGGAGCACCAACCGGCTTGAAGTTGAAGATCATGCTCATGGAAGCTCCGAAGCTGCCGGGGGTCGGGTGATCAGTCAGCGCTGCCGTTGGTGACAGGGAGGTTCGGCACAGTAATCTCATACGTGATCACCCCGAGAGCCTCCCGCGCAGACTTCTCTTCGGCGCACGACTGCTTGAGGCGCTCGTCCGTGCGCTCGGTGAGGCCGGTGAACTCCGCGTTGAGCAAGTCGCGCAAGCTCTGGATCGCGTTGAGTCGACCAGCCAGGAACAGAACGGCCGACGTATCCATGAGCTGGTTCGCTCGCCCGTACTGATCGCGCAAGTTGCCCTGCACGTTGTTCAGGTTGGCCTTGATGCGCCGCAAGATTTCGAGCCCGCCTTCACGATGACCCCGAACATCTGCGACCTGCGCGGCCGCCCGAACCAGTCGATTCTGCCGCGCCATCGCCTCGTCGTGCACCTCCACGTACATGCGCGGACGGTGGGGTCTCTTGATCTTGCTCCGTGTCGACATCTGCGTGTCTCCTTGTTTCTACTCGTGGCGTGCGAGAGCCTCGAGCATCGACAAGATGCTCCTCGCAGACGCCTTGCCTTCTGGATCCGTAGTCGCCTCGAGCGCAACGCGCATCGCGCAGATGTGCCGCTCGACGCCCGCGAGTAACGCGTTGTGGTCGTCTTCGAGCAGCGCGAGCTGGGCCTCGGCGCGCAAGCGGCGCACGAAGACATCCTCCCACTGACCGCGCGGCGAGACGACGAGCTCGACACGGTCGCCCCAGTCCACCGGGACGTAACAGGTCACGTCGATGCGACGCATGCCGGAGTACGACGGCGCCGAAACCACGTCAAGCCCTCCCAGGCCCGCCCACCACGACGGCTCCCGCCGTCGACGCTTCGCATTCTGCCGGACGCTACCGCAGGCGATCAAGCCCGCTCGAAGATTTTTATTCGTCGTCCAAGGGCACGAAGAACAGGAACCACGCGCTGACAATGCATACGCCCATCTGGAACAGCAGGGTGCCAATCACAGCTTGAGGCCCAACCGCTTCCAGGCGTTCTCGGCGAAGTTCACGGCGTGCTGCTCGCGTCGATCACCGGTTGAAGCAGCGCCACCGCGGCGTTCTCGGCCGGCGTGCTCGGCGGCCAGAGGTCGACCTGCTCGTAGGGATCGAGGTCGAGCGCGTACAGCTCGGGCGCTCCGGTCGTGTGCTCGAGGAGCTTCCAGTGGCCGTCGGTCGCGCAGTGCTCGCGCAGCGTGTACGGCCCGACGCCGTTGGGCTCGTGCGCGCGGCAGTAGACGACTGCACGACCCCCGGCGCCGCCGGCGATCACCGGCGCGAACGAGATTGAATCGCTCCTGGGCCGCGACGGGCGCGTCGCGTCGAACAGGTCGATGACCGTGGCCCACACGTCGACCGCGTGCACGAGCTCGTCCGTTACGCCGCGCGTCACGCCGGATCCCCAGACGATCAGCGGCACGTGAACGCCGCCCTGGTAGACCGTGCCCTTGCCGTGGCTGGGTGGCTCCGGGGCTTCGATCGCCTGGCTGGGCGTGCCGTTGTCGCCCAGCACGATCCAGATCGTCGTCGCGAAGTCCGTCGGGAGCTGCTGTGCGTAGAACAACATGAGCTGTCCGAGCAACGTGTCGCCGGCCTGCAGGCTGTACTGCTGCCGCTTGGCCTGCGTCTGCGGCCCGCCGACTGGCGTGTAGAGCCCCGCGGGCGGTGTTTCGTCCCAAGGCGGGTGCGCAGCCTGCAACGCCAGCCACACGAGCGAAGACTGACCGGCCGACGCGGACAGCGCGTTCCACGCCTCGAGCGCGTTGTCGGTCGTGATGAACGTCGAGACCGTGACCTCGCCGCCGTTGATTTGCTTCTTCCAGGAGTACAGCCCCTCGCCCTGCGCCAACTGCGGGTTGACGAGGTGCCCGCGCCACCAGGTGAAGCCCTTCGCGAGCGGGTCCGTGTGGTAGTCCGGGTCGGCGGTGTGGGTCAGGTGCCACTTGCCGGCGAGGTACGAACGCGCCGGGATCTGCAGCGGCAGCCACGGCTCAGTCGCGGCCGGCAGGAACGGGTCGCTGGCCGGGTCGTAGACCGGCACAGGGCTGCCGATGCCGGTGCGTGAACCGTATCGCCCCGTGAGCATCGCGCAGCGCGAGGGCGA
>Ga0137428_1000493_pt1 | contig 16920 bp, 14 predicted proteins | sample EasRivERMZT718_2_FD_102305 | JGI IMG/M metagenome (GOLD analysis project Ga0137428, IMG submission 102305) | Soil microbial communities from meander-bound floodplain in the East River, Colorado, USA - East River MetaG ERMZT718_2 | ecosystem: Environmental > Terrestrial > Soil > Floodplain ...
CCGTGTGGTCTGACTCATTGTTTTATCCATTCCCGCCACGGTAACAGTCACTTTTGGCGCAACGTATCGTTTTAGCTTTTTTTTACCCCCCTCTCGGGTAACAAAACTTTTGGCGCAATTCGCATGGTGTGCTGGTGGCTGGATAAGGATTGAAAATAAGCGCATGTGGCGGGATAATCTCAACATGACAGTGATAACGGACAATGAAAAGCGGGTGGTTCTTCCCCAGGCCCAACCAGGCGAGCGCTTTGACCTTCACGTGTGCGCCAACGGATTCGTCCTTCGAAAGCTTGAGTCTGTCTTCCCTGGCACGGCGAACGTGAGGTTCGTAAAGCGAGACGGTTTCACAGTTGCAATGGCAGACCAAGCGATTGATGAGGAAGCTCTAGCACTGGCGAATTTCCCGTGAGCCAGGAGGCTTCCACAAGTCCGGCGTCAACGCCGTCGACCAAATTTCTGCTGGATGTGAATGCGCTGCTTGCCGGCGTTTGGGGGCACCACTCGCAGCATTCGGAGGCCTTCGCATGGCTAAAGGGAAAATCGATCGTGTTGTGTCCCTTGGCTGAGCTCGGTTTCTTGAGAATCAGTTCAAATAAAAAAGCCATCAACGTGGAGATGGAGAAGGCGCGTGAGGCGCTGGAAAAATTCTGCGCGGAGCGAAAGGCAGAGCGAATTACCGACGATCTTCCAGCGCTGGAATCCCAGCCGAAAACGTCCGAGCAAGTCACCGACTTCTATTTGGCCGATCTCGCTGCCAAGCACGGGCTGAAATTGGCGACGTTTGACGAAGGGCGAAGTGGCAGGTTACACTTGCACCAGAGAGAAAGACTGCAATTATGCCAACGGCTGAACTAACTGTGCGCTTGTCCGCTGAGGAAGTGGAATTCCTCAGGGATTACGCCCAGCAGCATGGGCTAACGGTAGCAGATCTGGTCGCCCTCTACGTCAAGCTCCTGCAAAAGGTGCCCTCGCGTCCTGCTCACCCGGCAAACGTGCAGTTTACCGGGGTGGTCTCGGAGGATATCGATGTGCGGGAACTTTATTGGGAGCACATGGCCGAGAAGCACCGATGAGGATTGCGGTCGATCTGACGTCCTGCTGGATGTCGCTCAGAATCGCGTTCCGCATTACCAGGCATCCGAGGAAGTGCTCGCGCGAGCACGACGCGGTGAATATGAAGCAGTGATTTCCGGCCATGCGGTCACTACTCTGTTTTACGTCATCGCCAAGTTCGCTGGGTGCCTACCGCTAACCAGACCGTGGACAACCTGTTGTCGGAGTTCAGTGTCGTCGGACCAGACAAGGCGATTCTCTTGCGAGCGCGGAGTCTGGTCATGAGTGATTTTGAGGATGCGGTGGTCGCCAGCGTCGCGGAAGCGGCCCGTTGTGATTACGTGGTCACGCGCAACGTGGCTGACTTTGCGGGATCGCCAGTGTCAGCGATCACGCCGTCGGACTTCCTGGCAGTCCTTGCCACAGCCGGCCCGCCTCCGCCCGCCACACCGTGACCTTTTCTTCTGCTTTTTATCTCAAGCTGCTCAAATGTCGGCAGACTGTGGCGTTGGCAAGATGGTTTTGTTAGAATCGGACGGTCGGTTACTTCGAATGAGAAAGGCCAGAATGAACTGCGGAGCGTCCAAAAGCGATTTCCTATCAGTGTCGGTATCTGTTCGGCTCGCGCTTGCGTGTATGATTTCGGCTCTCGCCGAATCAACTCACGGCCAACCATTGTTGCTGAGGACCGAAACATTCGACGCGGATCCAGGCTGGGATAGCCGCAACAACCGCGCGACAGATCCGGGCCCCAGACAGATCGTCCAAAACTTTGGCTTCAACAGTTCCAGTACCAATGCCGGTGGATCGGCTGGCGAAATTGGCGGCTCCATCACGCCGGCGGGCGAGCCGGCATTTTATGGGAAGGTCATTACGCCTGCGTCGTTCAACGATTCACTTTCCGCTTCGGGCATCCTGAATGTGCCTCAGGGTGGCGGCCATACCCTGATTGGCTTTTTCAACGCCGACACCGTTAACGAGTGGCGCACACCCAATACGATTGCCCTGCGAATCTACGGCCGCGGCACTTATTTTCTCGCGTATCTCGAGTATGGCACTGGTTTGTGGCGGGCTGGCGGTGCGTCGTTCGGCGGAGAGGCCGCCATTCCCAGCGGCGCAGCCGACTACCCGTTCTCCTTCACCTACGATCCCAATGGCGCTGGCAGTCGGGGCACTATCAGCGCCACCATCGGCAGCTACTCCAACGTCATGACTCTCGACTCCGGCCACAAAGCCGACGGCGCGATATTTAATCGCTTCGGTATTCTCAATGTCATGAAGAGCGCTGACGACCCGGGACAAATCTGGCTGGATAACGTGACGATTAGCGGAGAACCGCACTCATTCAATTCAGACCCTGGTTGGGACCAGCGGAATAACCGCAGGACTTACACCAGCACCAACGTTCGTCCGCGATTCGATTTCGGCTACAGCCCTGGATCGAACTTTGCCGGCGGACAACGCACGGGTGAGATCGGCGGCCACACGTTTCGCGGCGATTCGCGCGTGGAGTTTAACGGAACGCGCATGGCTTACTATGGCGCCCGCCTCAATGAGACATTGTCAATTAATCAGCGGCTGCATGCTGAGGGTAAAGTTGGGTTTCACCGCGGTGTCAGCGACAGCACGACCCTCATTGGCTTTTTCCATTCAGACGGCAGCATGCGCAGCAATAATTCCCAGAACTCCGCGACGCCGGAGAACTTTGTTGGCGCAGCCATCGAAGGCCCCAGCGCTGAGGGGTTTTACCTTTACCCTACCTACGGCGTTGACCAGGAAGGCGTGCGAGCCGACGGCGGCCGTGGCACACCCACGCCGCCCTACATTTACCCGGACGGTGAGTCGCGTCACTGGACGTTGGACTACCATCCCGACGGTAACGGCGGAACCGGCACTATCGCCGTAACGCTGGATGGGCAGGCGGTGACGCTCAGTCTTGATCCGGGCCACAAACAGATCGGCGCTTATTTTAATCGCTTCGGCATCATCACGACGCACATCGATGGCAGCGGCCAGACTGTTTACTTCGACGATTTGACTTACACAATGGGCACGCAGCCCAGGTTGGCCATCGCCAAAACCCTGCCCGCACGAGCCCGTCTCCAATGGCCGACCAATTACACCGGCTTCATGGTGGAAAGCGCTCTCAGTCTCGACGCCGGCAGCCTCTGGAAACCCGTCACCAACGTGGTCACCGTCAACGGCGACGTCTTTAGCGTTTCCGTCAGCACGACCAACGCCGCCCAGTTTTTCCGCTTGCGTAAGCCCTGATCCGGCCCGGTTGAGGGAGGTTGGAGCGGTCAGCGTGCTCTTCGCGTGTGTGCACAAAACTGTGCACAAACTACTATAGCGATTGCCAAAAATAATTTCCGACTAACCCAGGAGCCAAGGCTGCTGCGCCTCACAGAGGCGCGCTCCGGGAGCGCGGGTCTGCGACCCGCAGCATGTCCGATAGGTTGCCAGTCGGAAATGAATTCCGGCAACCGCTCTAGTGAATCGCTACTGACCGCGTAGTCCCTGCCTGTGAAATCAAGAGCGACAAGCCCGGCACGCAGGTGGTCACCGAAACTGGGCATCAGCTGTCCCAGCCTCAAGGAATGGAAGCGCCGCTATACGGCTTGCTGCTTGAACGCCTCATCGTAGCGTTTGCTCGGCGCGGCGGTCGCAGCTTCACGGCTCGGAGCCGGGTTGGTCGCATTCGGTTCTGTCTGGAGTTTGCTCCTGCTTTTGTTCATGTGCGCTGTTGGTTTAGCGCACCGCCCCAAGGTGTCCATCAAAGCGTCAATCCCAGAGCTCGCAGCGCGCGATATTTTCGTGACTGCTGGCGAAAGCAATTTCTGCTAATGTTTTCGCAAAAGGGGGAGAGCGTGCTTGTCGAGGTGAGAATAGCGTCATGACATGGAAAAATTGGTTTTTGCACCTGTAAAGGACGCCGCGAACGCTCTAGTTGAACAGACGCCAACTCGACCAGCTCTGACCACGAAAGCCGCTGGACTCATTGCCAGCCATTCCCGGAAGTTTTTTGATAATCGATTCGTCTATGCCGTCATTTCGCAGCGGGCGCGAGGTCTGTCCATTGGTGTAAACATGAATCCGGACAAGTTCTGCAACTTCGATTGCGTCTATTGCGAAGTGGACCGCCGGGAACGGCCACGCGACCGGCACGTGGATGTGGACGTAATGTCGCAAGAGCTGCGGCAGATGTTGTGGCTCGCCCACACAGATAAGATTCGCGAGCTGCCGGGCTATCAATCCGTGCCCGACGAACTCTTGCGTCTCAAGGAAGTGGCCTTGAGCGGCGATGGCGAGCCCACCCTTTGCCCGAATTTTACCGACGTCGTCGAGTCTGTGATTCACGTGCGCGCTCAAGGGGGCTTTCCATTTTTCAAACTGGTGCTCATTACGAATGCCACCGGGCTGCACCTGGACCAGGTGCGACGCGGGCTGAGGTTGTTCACTTCCCAGGACGAAATCTGGGCCAAGCTGGATGCCGGCACGAACGATTGCCTGGAAGTCATCAATCGCCCGAAAACATCTCCGCTGAATTGCCCAAGAGTTACTCTGGGACAAGTCATGGAGAACATTCTTGCCGTCGGGCAACAGCGTCCGGTGGTGATTCAAAGTCTGTTTCCCCTGATGAACAGTGAGGGGCCATCGCCAGAGGAGATTGAGCAATATGTCGGGCGGCTGCGAGAGTTGAAGCAAGCCGGCGCACAGATTTCGTTGGTGCAGGTTTATTCGGCACATCGGCAATCAGCGCGAGGGAACTGTGGACATTTGTCTTTGAAAAGCCTTTCGCAGATTGCGCGGCGTGTTCGGGAAGTGACCGGCCTAAAGGCGGAAGTGTTTTAGCGCGAATATTTCACAGCACGGCGCAGCCCAAAGCAATGAAGCGCCAAAATTAAACGCAAAGGGCGCAGAGGTTCTCGCAGAGTGCCGCAGAGGTTTAAAGCCTGCTCTGCGTTCCTCTGCGAGAACCTCCGCGTCCTCTGCGTTTGATCTGAACCGGTACAATTGCCAACTTCGACCCAATCACAAATAATGCAGCCGTCTTTTGTGCAGACCCCGACCGAGCAATTGGCTGAGACAGCCAAACGTAAAATGCGTCACAACCACCGCGAAGCCGTTTCTGAAAATCCATCGCTGGGATTTGGCGACGGAAAACAAGTCTTATCACCGTCCTGTCAGTAAACGATGACAAAGCTGCCATCCGGTTTGGCCAACGCCGAAGCGAGACTCCACACTGGAACGCCATCCGAGCGCCCCTTCTCGGCCGTGACCTTGCCTTCCTTGTCATAAACCTGCCATGCCACGGCCCCGCCTTTGTTCCAACCGGTGCCTTCCGTCCAGGCCAGCAGCACTTCGCCTCGGATGTTACCAATGGCGATTGGATGCTTGCCCTTTACCTCCGGTGAAACTGGCTCCGACACCTTGCCTGTTTTGGGGTCAACCCGGACGTAAAAGACTCGTCCGTGCGTTTCTGCGGCAGCCAGCACGCCGGCTTTGGTTTCCGAGATGAAAGCGCTGCTCATTGGACACGTGGCAATCTTCCACGGGTGCGCATAGGCGATTTCAAAGTCCGCGCCGCGATTGCGTGAGATGAGCAACGTCTCATCGCGATTCACCGTCTCCGATGCGGAACGATAGAGCGCGAAGACGTTGCCAGCGGAATCCGCAAATGCCTTCATGCCGCAGCAGCCACACGCGCCGGTGGGTTTCGGAGTCGCTAGCTTTTCGGGCGCGAAGGTTTTCCCGTCATCGGTCGAACGCGCCACGAATAAGGCGCGCCCGGCTTCGCCATTGGTGTTGCCCGGTTTGGGCGCGTGCCAGAAGACATAGACATTTCCTTGGTTGTCCGCTGCCACAGAGCCGCCTCCGTCCAGGCCTCGCGCCGCCGTGATGACATCGCGTTCCGGTTCGAATGCTGTGCCCGCGTCATTAAGGCGGGTGTAGAGCATCGGCGCCTCCATATAGCTGCCGTTCTTTGGAGCATGACCATTCCAAGCCACATGCACGCGCCCGTTCCGTCCCAACGCCATTTGTGCGCCGCGAATCGTGCCGGCGGCAATGGCGCTTCCCGATTGGCGATTGACCTGGATTGCTTTGGAAAAGGTTTCCTCACCTGGGCGCTGGCGGACATGGAAGATGTCGCCGTTCCCAGCGTCACCCTTGTAGTAAATCAAATGAATCACGCCTGCGCGGTCTATCGCCGCTTGCGGTTGGACACCGCCGTCAGGTGTGCGAACGAGCGTGACTTGCGCCGGCTCGGCAGCGATCGCGCAATAGCCGACAAAAGCGAATAGAAGGATTCCTGCTGCGTGCGAAATCTTCCGGCGCGGTATTTTCATTTCACCGTGTATAGGGTCCTCGCTGGGCACAGTCGATAAGGAACTTCGAGCGGTCGGGCAGGCTTCGCGAATTCGTGGACTGAAGCCTGGGGGCGTTGCGCAGCTTCGCATCGGGCGCGCTGACCTTAACCCAATCAGCGAAGGCGGCACACTCGGCCTCGCGCGCCTTCGCACTGATGAGCGATGCCCCTTGATTCGTGCTCGCCTTCCAGTCTGGACAGGGAATGTTCAGACAAGAATGAAATCGATTGCTGTTGTGATTTCGTTGGCTAAAACTTGAGTCCAATAAAGCGAAAGGAATCGATTATGGCCGAAAATGCTTCATCCCGAACGCCTGGCCCTCGCAAGTTGCCGGCGCGCTATGTGCAGTTTCAAAAGAATTATCCCAAAGTCTTCCAGGCTTACGATGCGCTGGGCGCCGCCACAGCGGAGGCAGGACCGCTGTCCGACAAAACGCGAGCGCTGGTTAAGCTGGCCATCGCCGTGGGCGGCCAGATGGAAGGCGCGGTGCACAGTCATACCCGTCGTGCCATCGAGGCCGGATGCTCGGCGGAGGAAATCCGCCACGTCGTGCTGCTGGCCACCACAACGCTCGGCTTCCCCAGCATGATGAAAACATTGTCCTGGGTGGAGGATGTCTTGACGCAAAAGTAAATCGACCACTCCAGCGGGTTTACACTTTAAGCCTCGCCTGTGTGATGCGGCGAGGTTTTTTGTTTGCTGGCGACAACTTCGTCATGCTCACGCAAACCACGACGATGCCTCAGCCGCAATTTCTGCAAAAAGAATAGCAATTTGTGGAGAGTCAGGTTTTTCAGCAAAGCCGATCCTTTACTCGTAAATGAAATGCGTCGGTCCATCGGCTTCCGAAACAGTATGTTTGAAAATCTAGGTCACAATGAAGATGGAGCTGGTTTCACTTTTGATCACATTGCAGGCAGCGGCCATTCTCGCTGACACCAAACCTGCCGATCAAAACCCGGTTGCTGCGAGCGGCGCGATCGCCGGCGATCTCAAGCTGCAAGCCGGCAAGGCGGTTTACGAGCAACATTGCGCCGCATGCCACGGCTCCAACGGCGACGGCAATGGGCCTGCCGCTGTCTGGCTGTTCCCCAAACCTCGCAACTTCAGCGCCGGCTTGTTCAAGATACAATCCACACCTGCCGGAACTTTGCCAACGGATGACGATCTGTTTCAGACCATCACGCGCGGGATGCCCGGCAGTTCGATGCCCAGCTTCACCTACCTTAGCGAACAGCAGCGCCGCGACGTCGTGCAGTACGTGAAACATTTGACTGCTGAAACGGAAGCATCCGGCAAGCGCGTCAATCGCTTTGAAGAGGCGAAGCAGGCGGGCAAGCTTGGATCCCCGGTGAAGGTTCCGCCTGAACCTGGAGCCACGCTCGAAGCGCTCACGCAAGGCAAGGAGATGTTCGCCAAGTTCCAATGCTTCACGTGTCACGGCGAAACGGGCGCGGGCGATGGGCCATCGGCGCCGACGCTCAAGGATAATTGGGGACTTCCGCTGCTGCCGCGTGATTTCAATACCGGCTCTTTTCGCGGCGGGCACACTGGGCGCGATTTGTATTTGCGCATCCACAATGGCATGGCCGGCACGCCTATGCCGCCTTTCGGCGAGGACCTGATGACAGCGCAGGAGCGTTGGTCGCTCGTGCTCTACATTCAATCGCTGCGCCGAAAGGACATCGAAGTGAATGACATTCTTGCGCCGGCGGAGGGAAACATCCACGTGCACCGGGTGAAGAAACTTCCCACGGAGCCTTCCGATCCAGTTTGGGAAAAGATCGAGAGCATGCGCGTGCCGTTGAATCCGCTCTGGCCGGAACGCGATCCCATCCCGGCTGTGGCGGTGCACGCGTTACACGACGGGAGGCGCGTGGCAATTCTCTGCACCTGGCGCGATTTCATAGTCAACGGGGCGCCAGTGCGCGTGCAGGATTTCCAGGATGCCATCGCATTACAGTTTTCCCTGAGCGGCGCCACGCCGTTCCTTGGAATGGGCGACGCAAGGAATCCGGTCAACATTTGGCAATGGAAGGCTGGCTGGCAGCAGGAAGCGGACGGCGAGCGGCAGGATGTGGACACGATTTATGTCTCATTGCATTCCGATGTCTATTTTCAGACCAACACCCTCCACCGCACAGCCGAGGCCGCGGGCAATTTGCTTTCTCAGCCGCACACGTCACCGGTGGAGGACGCCAACGCGCGCGGCTTCGGCACGATGAAGGCGCAATCCATCTCCAGCCAGAACGTGAAAGGCAAAGGGATTTGGCGCGATGGCCATTGGAATGTGGTTTTCATTCGCGAACTGAAATCCCGCGATCCTGACGATGTGAAAATTCTTGCGGGCAAACCGGTGCCGGTCGCGTTCGCAGTTTGGGATGGCCAGAACCGCGACCGCAATGGGCGCAAGGTGATAAGCAATTGGTATCAACTTATTCTCGAACGATGAAAGACAGCAATCTCTCCAGACGCGACTTCATCAAACGCAGCGGCCTCGCGGGCGCCGGCATTGCGGCCGCGCAGATGTTGCCGCTTCGCTTTCTCCAGGCGCAGGACCTGGTGACCAATCCTTTGGCCCAATATCCGAATCGCGACTGGGAAAAGCTTTATCGCAACCAATACGCCTACGACCACGCCTTCTCGTGGGTGTGCGCGCCGAACGATACGCACAATTGCCGCATCACTGCCCATGTGCGCAACGGCGTCATCGTCCGCATCGGCGAACAGTACGACGTTCACAAGTACGCCGACCTTTATGGCCACAAAGCCACGGCCAACTGGGGACTTCGCCACTGCGCCAAGGGTTACACCTTTCATCGGGTGCTCTACGGCCCGTATCGCTTGAAACATCCCATCATGCGCCGGGGTTGGAAGCAGTGGGCCGACGATGGCTTTCCTCAACTCACACGGGAGCTGCGCGCGAAGTACAAGTTCGATTCGCGGGGCACGGACCGACTGGAGCGCGTTTCGTGGGACGATGCGTTCGCTTACATCGGCAAAGGATTGCAGGCCATCGCACGCTGTTACAGCGGCGAGGCTGGTGCGAAGCTTTTGGCCGAACAAGGTTACCCGCCGGAGATGATCGAGGAGATGGGTGGCGCTGGCACGCGCACGATCAAGATGCGCGGCGGCATGGGATTGCTGGGCGTGATGGGCAAATACGGCATGTATCGGCTCTGCAATTCGCTGGCGCTGCTCGATGTGAATGTGCGGGGTGTGGACAAGGAACAGGCCAAAGCCGGACGCAATTGGTCGAACTACACGTGGCATGGCGACCAGGCGCCCGGCCAGCCGTGGGTGCACGGGTTGCAAAACAGCGAGTGCGACTTCAACGACCTGCGTTTTTCCAAGCTGATCATCATGAACGGCAAGAACCTGGTCGAAAACAAAATTACCGACGCCCATTGGTTCATCGAGTGCATGGAGCGCGGCGCGAAGATTGTGGTCATCGCTCCCGAATATGGTGCGCCTTCGACCAAAGCCGACTACTGGATTCCGGTTCGCCCTTCCACGGACGCGGCGCTTTGGCTTGGGGTCACCAAGTTGATGATGGACAACAAGTGGTACGATGAGGCGTTCGTCAAGGCCTACACCGATTTTCCGCTCCTGGTTCGCACGGACAACCTGAAGCGCCTGCGCGCGGCTGAGATTCTTCAAAATTACAAAAGCGAGCTGTCGGCTGATGGCCCAAGCAAAAAGGTTCAGGGCCTCACCGACGAGCAACACCAGAAACTCGGCGACTTCGTCGTATGGGATGCAAAAACCAATTCGCCGCGCGCACTGCATCGCGACCTGATCGGGAAAAAACTGGCCGAGTCGGGCATCGACGCGGTTCTGGACGGCGCCTGGAAAGTCAACCTTGTGGACGGCAGCGAAGTCGAAGTGAGGACTGCGTGGTCCATGTATCAGATTCATCTGAAGGACTACACACTCGACAACGTGGCCGAAATCACAGCGGCGCCGAAGGAATTGATCGAACAGCTTGCCAAAGACATCGCGACCATCAAGCCCTGCTCGATTCATCAGGGCGAAGGCATCAATCACTGGTTTCACGCGACGGAGGCGAACCGAGCGGCTTATCTGCCGGTGATGTTGACGGGCAACATCGGCAAGCCAGGCACGGGCTGTCACGGTTGGGCGGGGAATTACAAGGCGGCGCTGTTTCAAGGCTCCAAGCTGACAGGCCCCGGCTTCAAAGGCTGGGTGGCGGAAGATCCCTTTGAACCGAATCTCGATCCAAAGGCTCACGGGCGGGACGTCCATGCTCACGCCTACACGAAAGATGAAGAGCCGGCTTACTGGAACCACGGCGATGTGCCGCTGATCGTCAACACGCCGAAGGAGGGCCGCAAGGTTTTCACCGGCAAATCCCACATGCCGACGCCCACCAAGGCGATTTTTTTCACCAACGTTAATCTCATCAATAATGCCAAGTGGGCATATGGCGTGATCAAGAATGTCAACCCGAAGGTCGAGTTGATTGTCTCCATCGACATCCAATCCACGGCGTCTGTCGAGTATGCGGACTTCGCGTTGCCTGCGAACTCGTGGGTGGAGTTCGAGGATCTCGAAATCACCGCGTCGTGCTCGAATCCGTTTCTGCAAATCTGGAAGGGCGGCATCAAGCCGCTTTACGATAGCAGAGATGATTTGAGGATTCTTGCCGGCCTTGCGCACGGCCTGGCGAAGGTCACGGGCGACAAGCGCTTCGATGACTACTTCAAATTTGAGTTGGAAGGCAAACGGCGTCTTTACATTCAGCGCCTGCTCGACACCTGCACGACTACCGCAGGTTACAAACTCGAAGACATCATGGCGGGGAAGTATGGTCCGCCCGGTGGCGCGCTCATGAACTTCCGCACCTATCCGCGCATTCCGTTCTACGAGCAGATACACGACAGTTATCCCTTCTATACCGACACAGGCCGGCTGCACTCCTACAGCGACGATCCGACGGCCATCAGTTGCGGTGAAAACTTCATCGTCCACCGCGAAGGCCCCGAGGCCACGCCTTATCTGCCGAACGTCATCGTCAGCTCCAACCCATGGGTGCGACCAAATGATTACGGCATCCCGCTCACAGCCGAGCATTGGGATGAACGCACGGTGCGCAACGTGAAGCTGCCATGGCTGGAAGTGAAGAAGACCACGAACTTTTTGTGGGAACGCGGATTTCAGTTTTACTGCCTCACGCCCAAGTCACGGCACAGCGTCCATTCCTCCTGGGCCAATGTGGATTGGCACTTGATCTGGAATTCCAACTTCGGCGACCCGTATCGCCTCGACAAGCGTCTGCCCAACGTGAGCGAGCACCAGCTTCACATGAATCCGCAGGCCGCGCGCGATTTGGGCCTCAAGGACGGCGATTATGTTTACGTGGATGCGAACCCGGCGGATCGCCCTTACCTCGGCGCCACGCCATCGGACCCGTTCTACAAGGTGAGCCGGCTGATGCTGCGCGTCACTTACAACGCGGCGTATCCGTATCACGTCGTCATGATGAAGCACGGCACGTTTATCGCGACGGAGAAGACGGTGAAGGCGCAGCAGACACGCCCTGATGGTTTGTCGCTCACGGAGAACGGTTACATCTCGAACTTCCGCTTCGGCTCGCAACAGTCGATCAACCGGAACTGGCACATGCCGATGCACCAAACCGACACGCTCTTTCATAAGAGCAAAGCCTTTATGAGTTTTCTCTTCGGCGGCGAGGCGGACAATCACGCTATCAACACGGTGCCCAAGGAATGTCTCGTCCGCATCACGAAAGCGGAAGACGGCGGCCTCGGCGGCAAAGGTCAGTGGAAGCCGGGGACCGATGGCATGTCGCCCGATGCCGAGAACGATGCAATGAAAAAATATCTCGCCGGTGGATTCGGCCTCGCTGGAACCGCCGCACCGAGCACCAGCTACGAATGATGATGAAAAGAAGAATCCAATTTCGACGCGGGGAATTCGAGGGCATCCTTTTGCGACCCAATCCGAACCTGCAAAGCAGCCTGGGCACGAATTTTTTCCAGAGCACACTTCTTCCAGGCAGCTATCGAGAACACAACGCGCTTAAGCCGGTGCCGCGCGTGAGATTGATTAAAGCCTGGACAGCCGTCCTGGCGCGCCGTTGCGGATTATGCTGCGACGCTCCACTTGGACTCAAAAACTAAAGACCATTATGCCCAAAGACGAATTTGACCCGGATGATCCGATGGAACTTTGTGGTGTCGGCATCGTCACCGAAGAAGACACGACCGAGGCGATGACAGAATGCTTTATCGAGGAGTTCATGCGGCTCGGTTACAACCACAAGCAAATCCTGGCCCTGTTCCGCAATCCGCACTACACGGGCATGAACATGGTGCTGCAAAACAAAGGCGAGGACTTTGTGCGGGATTACATCGCCGAGACGTTTGCGAAATGGGGAAGACCAGTTAAGTGGTCGACCAGTCCGCAGCAACCCCTCAGCCTGACCCTCTCTCCTTCAGGAGGGGAGAGGGAACAGCCGTCGGCCGCACCCTTAAGCAAGGCCGTGCCAGAATTTTCACACGCCGACGTGGAATTCCCTCTGTCCCTTCCTGAAAGGGACAGGGCCGGGGCGAGGGTTTGTTCAGGAATTGATCCGACGGGCGCACTCGCACCGGATATCAATCTTTAACTCACGCACCCATGAGCAACGTCTATAACTGGCAACTTGGTCGCGACATGGATTATCCGTATGACGCGGCATTTCCAAATTACCAATTCGCCTTCGTCTTCAACCTCAACCGCTGCATCGGCTGCCAGAGTTGCACCATGGCGTGCAAGTCCACGTGGACCTTCTCCAAGGGCCAGGAAAATATGTGGTGGAACAACGTCGAGACCAAACCTTACGGCGGCTACCCGCAACATTGGGATGTCAAAACGCTCGACCTGCTCGAGCAGGCTAATCCGGGTGGACAGACCTGGAGCAGCGCGCCGAAGGATTTGAAGGCGCCCTACGGCGAGTTCAAGGGCAAGACGGTTTTCGAAGCGGCTAAAACCAACGTCAGTCCCGAAGGCGCGCAAAAGGCGCTCGGCTATTTGCCGACCGATGAAGAATGGTCCGCGCCGAATCGCTTCGAGGACAATCCGACCGGTTCACAAAAAGGACAGAAGGGCCAATACTTCACCGGCGGCGAAGGTTTGCCGCAGCACAAGACCTGGTTCTTTTATCTCGCGCGCATTTGCAATCATTGTAGCTATCCAGCTTGCTTGGCCGCCTGCCCCCGTAACGCCATCTACAAGCGGCCGGAAGATGGCATCGTACTGATCGATCAGGAGCGCTGTCGCGGCTATCGCAAGTGCATGGAGGCGTGTCCCTACAAGAAAAGCCATTACCGAGGCACGACCCGCACGAGCGAAAAGTGCATCGGCTGTTTCCCGCGCGTCGAAGGCCGCGATCAGGAAGGTGGCGGGCTCCCGATGCAAACACGGTGCATGTCCGCCTGCATCGGGCAAATCCGTTTGCAAGGTCTCGTGCAAATGAATCCCGACGGCACCTGGAAGGAAGACCGCTATCATCCGCTCTACTACCTCGTCCACGTGGCCAAGGTTGCATTCCTCTTTATCCGCAGTTCGGTACGGAGCCGAACGGTTATTACATCCCGCCGCGTTGGGTGCCGCGCCCGTACCTGCGGCAGATGTTCGGTCCGGGTGTGGACCATGCTCTGGACCGCTACAACAATCCCGATCGCGAACTGCTCGCTGTCCTCCAGCTCTTCGGCAAGGACAGCCGCATGTGTTTCCGTTACGAAATCAAGGAAGGGCCGAAAGTCTTCGAGACCACGATTCGCGGTCAGAAGTTTGAGCAATACAACGACACCATCATCGGCTACGCCAAGAATGGCGCGAAGATCGTCGAAACCACCATCGAAGAGCCGGTGCACGTGAGGTCTGACAAACATGCAAACTCCATCTGACAAATCGGCGGTTGGCGATCAGCCATTGGCGATTGAAGCCAAGCCGCGCTCGGTGTTTCAAAATTTCGATTACCAGCCATCCGAAGGCCGCCCGGAGCGCGGCTGTGTCGAAGACCAGCCGCAGCGCGCGGGAAGTGCGACGGCGCAGGAAGTTCCAGACGTGCTGCGGCTGGTCAAGGACGACAGAGCCGCGCTCCGCACGGCGCATGAAAGGGACTCCCTCTCCCCTTCGGAAGGGGAGAGGGCCGGGGTGAAAGGTTGCGCGACTCTGCTCCAAACTTCCATCGATGTTGCGGTGGCCCGCTCGTACATCTACCGCTTTCTCGCAAAGGCCTTTGAGTATCCAGATGAAGAAGGCTGGAGGTGGCTTTCAGGGGTCCCAAACCACTCCGTGCTCTGGTCCGCCGCAAGAGCGTTGGCAAACCAAGACCATGTACTCTGTCACGATGCTGCTGAATTGATGGTGTGGCTGGTGCCCGAGCAGTTGGATGCCTTCACGTCCGATTACGTTGCTGCTTTTGGTCACGCCGCGCGCGGCTCGTGTCCATTGAACGAGATCGAATACGGTGACCTCAAGGCCGACCCGCTTTTCCAACCGCACCGCCTGGCGGACCTCAGCGCATTTTACCGCGCCTTCGCACTCGAAGTGACGGAAGACGCCACCGAACGCCACGATCATATCTGCATGGAATTGGAGTTCATGTCGGTTCTGGCCGCGAAAGAGGCTTACGCCCTGGAGCATCAATCGGACGAAGAGCAATTGTCGCAATGCCGCGAGGCGCAGAAGAAGTTTTTGCGCGAACATCTCGGTCGCTGGACGCCAGCGTTCACGCGCCGCCTCGCTCGCGCTGTCGGTGACGGTGCTTTGGGCGTGCTGGCGAAATTTACCCAGGAATTTCTGGCCACGGATTGTCAGCGCTTTGGGGTGACACCCGGGAGCGAAGACCTGTTGCTTCGGCCTGTGGACGAATCCGAAAGCCTTTGCGCGTCTTGCGGCATCCGAAACTTGCCGCCGGGAGCGCTGGCTTCCACCGCGCAGATGTAAATAGTCGGGACAAACGAAAATACAACGAAAGGAACCATATGCCGAGATACATCAGTCTGCTTCGCTTCACCGAACAAGGGGCCAGGAACATCAAGCAATCGACGAGTCGCGCGCACTCCTTCGACAAGGCCGCCGAAAAGAGCGGCGTGAAAATCGAGGGCCAATACTGGACGATGGGCGCCTTCGACGGCGTGCTCATCATCAACGCCGATTCCGAGAAAAAGGCGTTGCATTGTCTGGCGGAGTTGGCCTCGGCGGGCAACGTGCGGACGGAAACTCTGCAGACATTCGTGGACACCGAGTTCGATGCCATCGTCGGTCCATGAAGCACGCGAACGTGGCGCACGATGAAACTGCTCTTCGATGAGGATTTAGTGGAGGCCGTCGTCTTCGCTTGTGCAAGCGGACAACGCCAAGGCATTCCCTCTCTGCAAATCCGCCGCTTCCAGAGAGAGCGCGAAGGGCTTTATGCCATTCTCGATCCGGATGAGCGCAACGCGGCCTTTTTTCGGCTCCACTTAAGTTGGTTTCGGGAATGGGGAATGGAGAAATTGCTGGCGGACGCGGTCAGCATGTTTCCGATGCTCAGCAGAGAACTGGACGTGATGGCGTTTCGCAAGGCCCGAGGCAGGTCCGAAGAAGCGGCGGAGCTGTATGTGAACGCTACAGCCGAACGCCATGGCGTGATTGCGTTGCGCCCCGAACGTTTCCAACGCGACGCAGCTTTGGCTGGCTTTCTCAACCACGAATTGATGCACCTCAGCGACATGGTGGATCCAACCTTTGACTACTCACCGGATATTTATAAGGCAGGCCAGACCGCATCGGAGCAACGATTGATTCGCGAACGCTACCGGCTGCTCTGGGACATTACGATTGATGGTCGGCTGGTGAGATCAGGGCGCCAGACAATTGCCAGCCTGGAGCAACGCCGGACGGAGTTTGAGTGCGCCTATCGTTTTCTGCCCGACGACAAACGCGCGACCACGTTTGCGTCGCTCTGGTTCAATCTTTCTCCAGATCACGCGCCGTTGATGTTGCTGGCTTCGGACCCGCGCGATCTCAATTCCCTCGATCAGCAAGTGCCGGGCGCGCCCTGTCCTTTGTGCGGTTTTGCGACTTTCGACTGGACGGAACCGAAGGAACTCAAAGGTGAAACGGTTTCTGCCATTCAGACGCAGTTTCCTGGCTGGACTGCCCGAGTCGGCGCTTGCACCCGATGCATCGAGATGTACGAAGCGGCGGCTGGCTTTGAGTTGCCCGCTACGATTTGTCTGTAATCAAAAACGCTTGAGTGAGTTTAGTATGGTAGAGCGGAAGAATGATCTGTTCGCTTCAGGCGGCGCGTATCAAAGGCAGCGGCTCGACCAGAATCACTTCAGCCAACTGACTGCCGATGCCCAATCGCGCGTTACAAACCTGGCAGATGACGCTGGCCTGGGCCGTGAGCAACTTGATGATCTGCTCCTCGCAAAACCGATTTCTCGCAGCCGCTGCGCTGTTTCAGGCGAGGCGACAA
>Ga0137428_1000494_pt1 | contig 16910 bp, 10 predicted proteins | sample EasRivERMZT718_2_FD_102305 | JGI IMG/M metagenome (GOLD analysis project Ga0137428, IMG submission 102305) | Soil microbial communities from meander-bound floodplain in the East River, Colorado, USA - East River MetaG ERMZT718_2 | ecosystem: Environmental > Terrestrial > Soil > Floodplain ...
CACCCTGTCCCACGGGATCTTCTCGAGCCTTCCGAGCGCGACTGCCGCCGGGACGACGGGGATCAGCCCGAACGTCAGGTACGCCACCATCCCCGTATGGTGATGCGACAGCCAGATCACCGGGAGGATCAGCGCGCCTGCCCACGCCCGGCCCCGCAACGCAAGATGCAGCGCGAGGGTCATGAGGAACGCGGGCCATATCCAGTTCGGCACGTAGAACGAGCCGAAGGTGGCCCAGTTCCAGTAGTAGTCGTAGGGCTCCGTCAGCGCCTTGGCGCCCGACCAGACCTGGCTTGCGAGAACGAAGATCCAGTCCAACCCGCCGGCGAAGCAAAAGAGGACCACCGCAGAGATGCGACGCCGTTTCGCCTCGATGAAGTGCCGGGTGAACACCCAGAACATCAGGACGTAGAGGAATCCGACCACGACCTGGAAAGCAAGCCAGGTGGCGATCGTGGAGATCCCCGCGAGCCGGGAGACCATGCCGAGAATCCAGTAGTAGAGCATCACGTAGACCCCGCTCTGCGGCTCGCTCGTGAAGAGGTTCTCCATGAAGAAGCGGCCGTCGCTCGCCTGCCGGATGAAGGCGGCGTACTGGTAGTGGTCCGTCGGCATGAACGGGAAGCCCAGGAAGACGCGGGCGGGGGGGGTGGCGCGCTCGTAGCCCCGCCAGGTGTGGATCAGGCTCAGCAGCGGGGCGGACAGCGCCAGCAGGAGGACGAGGACCGGTGGGACTCGCCCCTTCATCAGAGGACGAGGAGGATCGCCAGAATGCTGCCGAGGAATCCGACAGTCTCGGCGCCGTTCTTGCGCCGGGAACGTTCGGGCTCGTCCTGATTCGGCGCCACCAGGTCCACCACGCTGCCGACGACCTCGGGCTGACGGTGCGGCTCGGGAAGCCACTGATCCTCGGCGAGAGTCGCCCCATCCTGCCGTGAGACGTCGCCGCCCGACGTGCTTCCCTTCCCCGTCGGTGGATCCGCGGGCTGGTCCTCGAAATCGCGCAGCAGGATGAAATCGACCGGGAGGGTGCCGCGTCTCGCGACGCTGTAGCTGGAGGGCGATTCGAAGATCTCATCCTTGCGCTGGATCGTCAGCTCGTATTGGCCGATCGGCAGCTCGATGTCGAAGCTCCCCGAAGAATCGCTGACGACGCGATGCTGCGACCCGAAGACACTGTGATCGAGGATCAGCTCGGCCCCACTCAACATCGTGACCCCGTCCTTCGAAAGAACGTGCCCGGCGATCCTGCCTGTCGGCGGGACGACGCCGATGACGTCCTTGCGGACGATCGCGGCAGTCGCGCCAGCCGCCGCTGTCACACCAGCAGAGGCCGTCGTCTTGGTGGATCTCATGCCGAGCTGCCGGCGCTTTTTGGGTGCCGGCGCCTCGGCGACCGGAGTGACGGCCTCTGCCGCCACCGCGGCTCCCTCTGCCGCGACCGCGGCTCCTGCCCCCGCAGCGGCTGCTTGTGGTGATGGTGCGACGGGCGCCGGTGGCAACGCCTGCGCCGAAAGCGCGGCCCCTGACGCATCCTGAGCGGGTGCTGGCGGCGGCGCCGAAGACGCTGGCGCGGCCTGCGCGGCCGCCGCTGACACATCCTGAGCGAGGCCGGATGCTTGTGGAGCCACCGCTCCCGCCACAGGGGGCACAATTGCCGGCACGGCAATGAGGGCAGGCGTCGCAGCAGCAGGCGGTGACTTGACCGCCGCGCCGATGCCGATTCCCTGCAATGTCTCGGCGGGCACCGCCATCATCGGGACGGATCGTGGCGCTTTCTTCTTTTTCTTGGCTTTGGGCGGGGGAGCGGCCACGGCCGGGCCATCGCCCTGAGGCCCTGAGGCGACTCCGACGACGGCCGGATTCTCCTTCTCGGCGGGGACCGTCGCATCCGGGTCCGCCGCGACGTGATTCAGGGCCAGCGTCATCCCGAGCAGAACAAGGGCGAAATACCTGATGGGTCGCGCGCTCGTCGTCAGATTGAAGGGATTCAATGGATGCATGGGATGCTCCCGATTCGGCCCTAGGGTTCGCAGGACTGGCTCACCGGGTGCGGGTGACCCGCGCTGTCCCGGCCCAGAGCGCCCTCCACCCCACCGGCGCTGGCACTCACAAGATAGAAGCGAATCTCGCGCATTGCGACGGACCCAGTGGCCTCGAGAACCGTCGTGCCGAGGCCGCATGCGAGGATTTGCTGAGTATACACCCCTGTCTGCCGCAAGGCCGCCAGATTTCCGCCGTAAACGTTCCACGCGACCCCTCCAGGGGACCCCGCGGCGCTCCAGGAGAGCGTCCCGCTCTCCTGGAAGAGGACCTGAGGCTCCGGCAGCAGGCTCCCAGCCAGCATCGCCGGGATGGAAGCCATCCTCATGTCCTCCGGATCGTCCGGATCGGTGTAGGTGCAGGTGACGGAGGTCGAGGCGGCCACCGACAGCGTGGCGTCATTGTTGGGCGTTCCGGTCGTGCTGGTCTGGAGCGTGCCGAGGAATCTCCCCCTGACGGCGATCTCCGTGTCCTGGAGGATCTTGTTCTCCAGGTCCGGGAAGCTGCTCGCGCAGGTCACCGTGACCGTGGGAGAAGTGTTCGGGTCGGGGTTCTGGTCCTGATCGATGAGACGGATGAAGAGAGGGCTTCCGGCCGCGAAGGTCACAATCGGTGTGCCCCCGGCATCGGTGAACTCGAAGGCTCCGTCGCGGTCGTCGTCGGTGCCGAGGAGAGGGTTGCGCTCGCCGTCGTCCAGACGCCCGTTGCGGATCGCATCTTCGTCGCCGTCCGTGCGACTGCCAGCGTCGGTATCCCCCAGGTTCGGATCGGTCTTCGTGTTGGGATCGAGGTCCTTCGTGAAGACCCCAGTGTTCGTCCCAATCGGGAGAGGAGGATTTACGCCATCCAGCCCGCACTCGAGGCCGTCGGAAAGCTGGTCGCTGTCCGTGTCGAACCGCGTGGGGTCGGTCTCCGCGGTGGTGCACGCGACCCCTCCGGAGTCCTTCATGCCATTCCCATTGCGATCTTCCGCTCCGTCGGAGAACCCGTCGTCGTCATGATCGGAGTCGAGCGGACTGGTCAATGTCGACTCATCGGCATCCAGGGTGGCACCACCCGGACGCGTGCCGTCCTGAATGCCGCCGCTCGCGGGATCGGGGAGCATGTCCCGCCCCGGAACTCCGGGGGCCAGGACGCCACGCTCGGCACCATCATTCACTCCGTCCCCATCCGATTCCCTGTCGAGGGGGTCCGTCTCCCCCGCGTCCTGCAGCCCGTCACGATTGAGATCTTCTCCCTCGAAAACGGACGCGATTCCGTCCGTCAGCCCCCCGGTGTTCCCCGGGTTGGGATTGAAGCCGTCGATGACGCCGTCGGGGAGACCGTCGTCGTCGTGATCCGCGTCCCAGGGGAAGGTCCTCGAGTTTGGATCGGCATCGACGATGAAGGAGGCCGACGTCGTGTCGGTGCCATCGCCCCCCGGCCCGCCGTCGGGTGTCGTGTTGCGCCCGTTCACCCCACCGCCCGGCGGAACCCCCGCCTCGACGCCGTCGGGTATGCCATCAGCGTCGGAGTCAGTGTCCGGGATCGAATCGCCGTTGAAATCCAGGCGCAGAGGGCTGCTCTCCCCATCCGACGAGCCGAAGACCCCATCCAGGTCGCGATCTTCCCCTTCGCGCGCCTCGAAGATGGCGTCATTGGGATCGGCCCCGTTCGCGCCCGGGATCCTCCCATCCGGAAGCCCGTCGTCGTCGGTGTCCTGATCGAGGGGATCGCTCTCTCCCGGGTCGATGATGCCGTTTCCGTTCTTGTCCTCGCGGCCATCGGGGAGGCCGTCGCGATCGCTGTCGGGGTGATTGGCGTCGGTCTCGGTCCAGATCTCCGCCAGACCGACGATGTAGTTCCCATCGAGATCCCCCTCGATGCCGCCGTTGAGGTTGGCGTCCTCCACATTGTCGAGGATCCCGTCCGCGTCGGAGTCGCCGCTGTTCGGCAGGGTCACGGAGCAAAGGTCATCGGCGATCACGGAGCAGCTCGTGCCAAGGGGAAGAGTGCAGGCCCCGGCGTCCGCGTCGTTGCCGCGGTTGGTGGAGGTCAGGTCGGTTCCGTCGCCGCCGGGGCCGGCGTCGAGGGTGCCGTTGCGACCGGAGACGCCGCCTCCCACCAGTCCGCGCTCCGAGCCGTCGCGCATACCGTCGCCGTCCGTGTCGGGGTTTATCGGATGGCTCTCCGTCAGGCCGATCATGCCGTCCCGGTTGAGATCCTCCCCCTCCCGCCCGTCCATGCAGCCGGCGCGGCCACCGTTCGCCGTGTCGATCCATCCGTCGGGGAGACCGTCGTCGTCGGAGTCCTGGTCGAGAGCGCTGCTCCCGAGAAGCGCCTCGCGTCCGTCGTTGAGCCCGTCCCGATCCGTATCGGGATCGGTAGGATCCCGCTCCTGCCAGATCTCGCTCGTTCCGTTGACGATCTGATGGTCGAGCAGGGTGTCACCCAGCACGGCTCCGTTGTGGTCGGCGTCCTCGATGCCGTCGTTCAGCGTGTCGTTGTCGGTGTCCGCGTCCCACGGGAGGGTCACGGAGACCCCGTGGTCGACGTCCTCGATGTAGTGTGCCGCACCGATATTGGTGTCCGGATGAGGGATTCCAAAGAGTCCGGTCTCGGTGCCGTCGAAGATACCGTCGGCGTCCGTATCATGGTTCCGGGGATTGGTCTCCGCAGTTCCCGTGGCGTCGCCATCGCCGTTAGCGTCCTCGGCGCCGTCGGCGAGGCCATCGTCGTCCGAGTCGAAGTCGTTGGGATCGGTCCCGGCGTTCGGGTCGGCATCCTCGCGGAAGAAGAACGCCAGCGTATCGTCGGTGCTCGTGTAGGGTCTGTTGGGATCATCGCAGGCGACCTTGTTCGGGTCGTCGTCGCAGGTGAAGCGCAGCTCCGTGCCGTCCTGAATCCCGTCGTCGTCGGTGTCCTGGAGGAACGGGTCGGTGGGCTCGCTGGAGAACGCCCCGGCGATCTCATCGGCATCGCTGATGCCGTCGTTGTCGTTGTCCCGGTCCTGCACGTCGCTGGAGCCGTCGCCGTCACGATCCTGGTACGACATGACGTAGACCTCGCCGCGGAACGCCGGGAACGCCGGGTCGCCGATCGCTCCGACCAGCAGCTCATCCCCCCCGCCGGCATTCGGATCGCGATTCAGATCACCCGTTGCCAGGGCAAATCCCGAGTGATCCTCCCTGTCGGCGCCGACGACGATCCCCTCGACACCCGAGGGAAGATTGTCGATGGGGACGTTCGGATCGAAACCGGGAACCACGGGACGGTTCGTCCCCGCGCGCAGATCGATCGTGAGGTGCGACCCTGGCGCCCCGAGGATCGCGCCGGAGCCCAGCCTGATGTAGGTCGCCCCGACGTTCACGTTGGTCTGATCCCGGTCGAATCTCCGGGCGGCGGCGAGCAGATCCCCGAAGCCGTCACCGTCGAGATCGCCCACGGCCACCGAGAAGCCGAGCTGGTCGGCGGTGGTCGCTCCCAGGAGCGTCAGGTCCCCGGCGGCGACCGAGAGATCGATCGGCCCCTGGGGGCCCATGCTCACCGGGTCCAGAAGCCGCCATCGCGTCGGCGTGTTGGGATCGGGGGCCGACGCGCGCCCTCTGAGCACGGAGACCTCACCGGCCGTGGGACGCAGGTCCCCCGTCGCATCGGCGTAGACCGCCCCCGCCACGATCTCCCCGCGCATGTCGCCGGTGAGGTCGCCGCAGGCGACGGAGAAACCGAAATCGTCGCCGTTGGTCGCTCCGAAGATGGACAGGTCCGCCGTCGATCCGTTCCGGTCTCCCGCGAAGAATCCGGAGGCGACGTTCTCTCCGAGAAAAACGCGCACCTCGCCACGGTTGATCCCCGTGCCCGCGGGGCCATCGCCGAAGATCGCGCCGATGACGAGATCGTCGCTTCCGCCGTTGTCGATATCGCACCCCGCCAGCGCCTCGCCGAACGCGTCCGATGCGTCCGGTCCGAAGAAGGTCGTCGCCGCGCCCGCGGAGAGATCGAACGGGCCGGTGGCCATCGGAAGCGCGGAGCCGCGCACGACGTGCACCGCCCCCGCGGCGTCGCGCGCCGGGGCCGTGGCATCGGCGTCGCGCGCCGAGACCGCCATCCATCGATCGGATGCGCCCAGCGCGCCTGTCGCGATGGCGAACCCCAGCAGATCGCCGGCGCGCGCGGCGGAGCCGCGCGTCAGGGTGAGGACGGTCACTCCCGCAGGGGGGGTGGAGACCGTGAAAACCTGTCCGGTCGCCAGACTCCCGCCCCCGAGGATGACGAAGGCGCGCCCCGCGTCCGTGGCGTTCCCCGGATCGCTGAAGGGAGCCCCCACGATGATGTCATCGAAGTCGTCGTCGTCGAGATCGCCGCAGGCGACCGAGAAACCGAACCCCTCCACGCGATCGGCGCCGCCTCCGGGAGCCGAGATGATCACGTCGGCCGCGTTCGGGTCGTCGAACCAGGGGAGACTCTGCAGCGACGCGCCACCCAAGTAGACCAGGACGCGGCTTGCCTCACGGTGGCCGACCACCACGTCGTCGAACAGGTCGTGGTTCACGTCGCAGACGGCGATCGCCGCGCCGAACTCCCTTCCCCCGTCTCCACGCCGCAGCAGCACATCCTCGCTGTCGAGCGACCCGACGGTCGGATCGCCGTCGAGCTGGACGACGGGCCTCGAGATGGCGCCCGCGGCAGGGGTCACGGCGATGAGCAGGCCGGCCAGCGCCAGAACGCAACCCTCCTGGAATCGGCGCATCGTCATGGGTCTACCGGAACCTGTAGCGCGTGGAAAGGATGATGCGCGTTGACGGGTCGGCCGCATCGACGGCGAAATCCAGATCGAAGCTCTGGCCGCTGAAGCCCAGGCCTCCCGTCACGTGGACCTCGGAGTCGGTCTCCTCGAAGAAGCCCCCCTCGATCAGCGCGCCGCTCTGGCCCTGGAGGCCGCCGACGTCGCCGGAGATGTCCGTGAGATGGATGGAGGCGTTCTCGTCGAGGTAGGCCCCCGCGCGCAGGGCGAGGCTCCACGAGGGATGGATCATCCGCCACTCGGTGCCGAAGTGGACCTCGGTCGCGTCGTCGGCTTCGAACGTGGCGGACTGCACGAAGTCGGAGCTGGTCAGGATGTTGCGCCCCGGCACGAAGTCCTCGACCAGGTCGCTGTAGGAGACGTGCTCCACGTCGAGCGCGAAAACCAGCGTGCGCAGCGATGAGGAGCCATGGGAGAGAAACGGCGTCCACGCCGCGCCGATCGACGCACGATCGGGAACCTTGATGGTGTTCGTGAACGAGACCTCGGTCCCGGTCAGCAGATCGGTGGTGGTCCCGGGAAGCTCGAAGCGCGGCCCGCCGCGGTAGAGCGTCGCGAGCCCCAGAGTGGGGTGCGGACGGAAGAACACCCCCACCGAGAAGCCGATGCCCGTGTCGGAATCGTCAGTCACGGTCGTGCGCAGAGGCTGGGGGGCGGATGTCTGGTAGCGCGGGTCGAACATGCCGGGACCCGTGAACTGGAGCGGATCCGCCAGAAGCCCGGTGGAGATCGCGTCAACCTCAAGTTGCGCGAACAGGGCGGAAGCCCCGATCCAGAAGTCGGGAGTGATCCCGTACCCGGCTCCGAGCGTGATGTTGGCGCTCTTTGACTCGAGCGTACCGCTCGAGATGCGCGTCACCTCGTCGCCGCCGTTGGGAGTCACCGGCGCGCTCAGGGGGATCGTGGTCACGCTGGAGCCGGCGGTCAGCGCGCTGCTGGTCGCATCGATCGATCCTCCCAGGACGAGCGGTCGCGCGAGATCGAACGGCCACACGAAGGCGAGCATCCCCTCCGGGTCGTCGTCGGGGGCGGCCTCGGTGGAGAAGGAAGAGCCCGCGAACGGATTGATCGACGGATCGAACTGCAGAAGCCCGCTCTCAAGCGCGGTCTCGTCCGGATCCTGCGAGCGCACCTCGAACAGAACCTCGGGATCGAGCGCCGCCGGAAGCCGGGCGGGGTTCGTCAGGGTCGCGGTGGCGTCACCGACCATGGCGATGCCGGCGCTCCCCATGGCGGCGTGCCGCGCGCCGTGGAGCGTCGGCGGGAAGCGGAGCGCTCCCCAGATCTCATCATCTGTGGCCGCGAAGAGCGCGGTCGCGCAGGACATGAAAATCCCCGCCGCGACGACCGCTCGCGGTCGCAGATTGCTTCGATGATGAATGGGTGGGACCCTCCCGCGCTCCGGGGGATTATGTCACACGGCCCACAGAGGGACAACGAACCCCCGACCGCGGTCTTTGTCATGAGCTGCATCGCTGTTTCCGCGGCGCGCCCGTTGACCCAGACGCCTGCCCGGATGATGGCGTAGGAGGGAGTTCCACGCGGAACCCTTGAACCATCACGTCAGGGTATCTGTGACTCCAAACCGCTGGAACCTTGACACTTGCGGGAGGTCACCCTAGACTCGCGATATCGTCTGTCCTGACGCTTCGCACCGGGGGAGATTCATTCCGATGTTCCGAACTCTACGTTTCCGGCGCGTCGACGCGCGCCCTCACACGGTCATCATCTTCTTCTTTGTCCTTGTCGCAGCCCTCGCGGCCGGCATGCCGGCCGCGGCTCCCCAGACCCCGTCGCAACCTGCGGCCCCAGCCGCCGCGCCCCAGGCCGCCAAGGCGGGCGCCGAGGCGGAAGTCCTTGGACCCGAGAAGAACGTTGCGATGGACACGTTTCTGCAGTTCCTTAACAAGTCCCCCGAGGCAACTCTCAGGAAGCACCCCGGCCTCACGTCGGAGGTCGTCGCGAGCATCATGGCCAACAGGGCGGCCGGGAAATCGTTCGCGAGCATCCCCGACTTCAAGAAGATGACGAAGATCAGCGAGATCGACTTCCAGTACGCCTACAAACCGTTCTACGAAGCCGACTTGAGGAAGACGACGCTGGCCGCGACCCGCAAGCCCGTCCAGCCGGTGACGGTCGCTGACCCGAAGGCCAACCCCCAGGCTCCTGGTGCTGCCGCTGGCGCTCCGAACAGTGAGGCTGGCCCCATCGGGGCCGTGCGCGCCGGATTCTACGGACAGCTCGAAGGCTATGAATCGTGGGACGGCGTGGACCCCGCGGTGAAGAAGGAGTTCTTCGAGACGATCAACCGCGAGCGTTGCACGTGCGGCTGCACGAACGAGACGCTGGCGTGGTGCTATGTGAACGACAAGTCCTGCCCCGTGGTACGCCCACGCGTCAAGAAGGTCTACGACGACCTGATGAAGCGCGTCGCGGCGTCGCCTCCCTCCACCGAGTCCACGCCCAATCCCAAGTGAGTGCGCCCCCTTTCGGGGAGGCGGCCGGGAGCGTGGTATAGTACGCGCTCCAGTTCACTCAGACCGCGCAATCGGCGGGCTCCGTCCGCCGATTGCCATCGTTCGACCCCACCACTCATGGCATCGCGCGACGGCGCGATGTGAGGAGACGGGATGAAGACCTATGACGCGGCCGAGATCCGGAACCTGGGGATCGTCGGACACGGGGGCGCTGGCAAGACGAGCCTCGCTTCCTCCTTCCTGTTCGAATCTGGGGCGGTGAACCGCCTCGGCAAGGTCGATGAAGGCAACACGATCACGGACTTCGACGAGGAATCGATCGCGCGCAAGAAATCGGTCTCTTCCGCGCTGGCTCATCTCGAGTGGGACAAGACGAAAATCAACCTCCTCGACACGCCCGGCTACCGGGCGTTCCTCTTCGAGGCGCGCGGCGCCCTCACCGCCGTGGATAGCGCCCTGGTGGTGGTCTCGGCCGTCTCCGGTGTCGAGGTGGGGACCAAGAAGGTCTGGACCTTCTGCGACGAGTTCGACGTGGCGCGGTTCCTCGTGATCAACAAGATGGACAGGGAGCGGGCCTCGTTCGAGCGAAGCCTCCAGTCGATCCACGAAGCTTTCGGCCGCGCCGCCATCCCCGTCCAGATTCCGATCGGCGAGGAGAAGGACTTCAAGGGAGTCGTCGATCTCATCCGGATGAAGGCTCTCGTCTGGCCGGCCGGCGGGGGGAAGCCCCAGGAGACCGAGGTCCCCGATACGGTGAAGGACGCAGCCGTTGCGGCCCGCGAAGCGCTGGTGGACATCGTCGCGGAGAACGACGAAGCCTTGATGGAGAAATACCTCGAAGCCGGAGCGCTGACCGACGATGAGCTGGTGTCCGCGCTGAAGAAGGCCGTTCAGGGGCGCGCGATCTTCCCCGTCTTCTGCGCCGCCGGAATGCTCAACGTGGGCGCGCAGCCGATCCTGGACGCCGTCGTCCGGTTCGCCCCTTCGCCGGCCGATCGTGGCCCGCGCGCGGGGAAAGACGGCCACGATGGCGAGACATCGCGCAAGCCCGACAACGCCGAGCCCTTTTCCGGATTCGTCTTCAAGTCCCTCATCGACGCCTTTTCCGGCAAGATCAACTACGTCCGCGTGGTCTCCGGCGTCCTCAAGGGAGAGTCGACGATCCACAACGCGACGCGCAGCGAGCCGGAGCGCGTGGGTCATCTGAACATCGTCCAGGGGAAGACGCTCACCACCGTCCCCGAGCTGCGCGCCGGAGACATCGGCGCTTTCGCCAAGCTGAAGGTGACCCAGACCGGCGACACCGTCGTCGCCGACAAGAACCATGTCATCGAGTTTCCCAAAGTCCATTTCCCCGAGCCGGCCATCTCCTGGGCGCTGGAGCCAAAGACCCGCGGCGACGAGGAGAAGCTCTCCGTCGCCCTGCACAGGCTGCTCGAGACCGACCCTATGCTCAGAGTCGGGCGCGACACGCAGACCAAGGAGATGCTCATCTCCGGCGCCGGTCAGCAGCACGTCGAAGTGGCCATCTCCAAGCTCAAGCGCCAGGGGGTCGACTGCATCCTCAAGCTCCCGAAGATCCCCTACCGCGAGACGATCACAAAGGCCGTCAAGTACGTCGAGTACACGCACAAGAAACAGACCGGCGGCGCCGGACAGTATGCCCGCGTGTTCATCGACGTGGAGCCACGCAAGGAAGGGGGTTACGAGTTCGTCGACAAGATCGTCGGAGGCGTGATCGATCAGTCGTTCCGCCCGAGCGTCGACAAGGGGGTCCAGAGCAAGATGAACGAAGGGGTCCTCGCCGGCTTTCCGATGTCGGGGGTGCGCGTGTCGCTGGTGGACGGCAAGACGCATCCCGTCGATTCCAAGGACATAGCCTTCCAGGTCGCGGGGCGCGAGGCCTTCAAGAAGGCGGTCATGGAGGCGGGCCCCACGCTGCTCGAGCCGCACATGCACGTGGAGGTGACGATCCCGGAGGAGTGCTACGGCGACATCCTGGGGGACCTGAACAGCCGCCGCGCGCGCGTGCAGGGGATGGACCAGGCGGGGCACAGCAGCATCATCAAGGCCGTCGTCCCCATGGCCGAAATGCTGGGCTACAACGCGACGCTCAACTCACTCACCGGGGGCCGCGGCGAGTACCACATGGAGCTCGCGCACTACGAGACCGTGCCGACCCACCTGCAGGAGAAGATCATCGCCAACGCCAGGGCCGCAGCGGGCAAGAGCGAAGAAGACGGCGAATGACGACGCCAGAGGACAGCGGGACGCTGAAGAACAGCGGGTCGCTGAAGGACAGCGGGACGCTAAAAGACAGCGGGCCGCCCATCGTTCTCATCGCCGATCTGGTACGCCACGTCGGCAAAGAAGTCACCCTTCGAGGCTGGGTCTACCACAAGCGCGACATCGGCAAGATCCGCTTCCTAGTGATGCGCGACGGTACGGGCTACGCGCAGGGAGTGGTGGTCGCGAAGCAGGCTCCCCCCGAGGTCTTCCAGACCGCGGGGGACCTGACGCAGGAATCGTCCTTCACCATGACCGGGACGGTCCGCAGCGAGCCGCGCGCGCCGGGGGGGTTCGAGATGAACGTCACGAACCTGACCCCCATCCACATCGCCGCCGAGTATCCCATCGCGCCCAAGGACCACGGCGTGGACTTCCTCATGGACCAGCGTCACCTGTGGCTGCGCTCCAGCCGGCCACACGCCATCCTGAAGATCCGCAGCGAAGTCTGCAAGGCCATCCGGGATTTCTTCGACGAGCGCGGCTTCGTGCTGATCGACTCCCCCATCTTCACCCCGGCCGCCTGCGAGGGGACCTCGACCTTGTTCGAGACCGACTACTTCGGGGAGAAGGCCTACCTCACACAGTCGGGACAGCTCTACCTGGAACCGGCGTGCATGGCTTTCGGGAAGGTCTATTGCTTCGGCCCCACCTTCCGCGCCGAGAAGTCAAAGACGCGCCGGCACCTCACCGAGTTCTGGATGGTGGAGCCGGAGGTGGCTTTCATGGAGCTCCCGGGGCTGCTCGAACTCGCCGAGGAGTTCATCGTATACATCGTTGAGCGGGTCCTGACGCGCCGGCGCGAGGAGTTGAAGGTGCTCGAGAGGGACGTCGCGAAGCTCGAGGTTGTTTCGCGCCCCTTCCCGAGGATGACCTACGACGAGGCCGTCGCCACGCTGAAGCAGAACGGTGTCGATTTCCAATACGGCAACGATTTCGGCGGCACTGACGAAACCATCCTCTCGAATCTGCACGCGGCGCCCCTGATGGTGACTCACTATCCGGCGAAGACGAAAGCCTTTTACATGCAGCCAGATACGGCAGATACCGATAAAGCCCTTTGCGTCGACGTGCTGGCCCCGGAGGGGTATGGCGAGATCATCGGTGGAAGTCAGCGCATTCATGACTATGATTTACTCTTGTCACGGATCAGGGAGCATGGGCTCCCCGAGGACGCCTTCCAGTGGTACCTGGAAATCCGGAAATACGGCACGGTTCCTCATGCCGGCTTTGGTATGGGAATCGAGCGGGCCGTGACGTGGCTCTGCGGAATCCATCATCTGCGGGAGACCATCCCGTACCCCCGCACGCTGAGCCGCATCTATCCCTGAGTCTCACTCCGGCCATTGCACGGCACGCCCTGCGCACGAGGAGGTCCTCATGAGCATTCCCTCCGTCAGCTATAACGACGTCGTCGAGCGCTGCCTGCGCGTCGCGCAGCAGGGGCGCAACCTGCGCCCGGGCCAGCGTCAGATCGCGGCCTTCGATGCCGATGGAACCCTGTGGGCCCAGGACGTCGCCGAGATCCTCTGGCAGCGTCTCGTGGAACAGAACACGTTGCGGGAAGCCGGGTCAGGTCCGCTGGCGCGCGCCGTGCGGTCGCTTGGCCAGGAGCCCTCCCGGGAGGCCCACCAGGACTACATGCTCCTGCTGCGGCTGTACCGCGACGGGGGCTGCCCCGAGGAGACGATGGTGCGCGCCATGCTCCAGGGATTGGCGGGGATCCGCGAGGACGATCTCTACGAGTCCGCCCGCGAGGCGATCCGATCGGTCGAGAAGTCGATGGCGATTGACAGCGGGCGTCCCGCCGACATGATCCGCCAGCTTCGCGACCAGGGGTTCCGCATCGTCATCGTCTCGTCCTCACCGCGATGGGCGGTGGAGGTGGCCGTGGATCGCCTCGGCATCGAGCCGCGCGACGTGGTGGCGGGGCAGGTCGCGGTCGTGGACGGCGTGCTGACCTCCTCCATCATCGAGCCGCTGCCGCACGGCCCGGGGAAGATCCAGGCGCTCCTGCGCGCCTGCGGCTCAGTCCCCCACGTCTCGGTGGGCAACACGATCAACGACCTGGCGCTGCTCGAGGCGGCAAGCCATCTCAAGCTGCTGGTGAATCCCACCGACGACCTGGTCGCTGCGTGCGAGGAGATCGGCGGCAGCACCTGGTCGATGGCCACCGTGGACCTGCTCTCCGCGCCGGCGCATCGTCCGAAGCTGCGGCAGGAAGGCGTCAACACCACGGGGCCGTTGCCCGCCATCAAGTCCCCCCGCCTCCGCCCCGGCTCCTGACGCCGCGCGCTGGCTTGCGGCCCGTCGTCCCTCGAGCCAGGCGAGCGGCCGCTCGCGGAGGTGGCGAGTCGAGGGCACATGCGGGCCAGAGGCCCGCGCACCCAGGGCGCTATAATGGCGCCCTCCATGATCACCGTCGGATTGGTATCGCTGGGGTGCGCGAAAAACCTCGTGGACTCCGAAGTCATGCTGGGGCGCCTCCGCCGCCACGGCTACAACATCAGCCTCGACCCGGAGCGCGCCGACGTCGTGGTGGTCAACACCTGCGGCTTCCTCCAGAGCGCCAAGGACGAAGGCTACGAGACGATCCGTGAGATGGGTCGGCTCAAGCGCCAGGGCCGCCTGCGCCGCCTCATCGTGGCGGGATGCATGGTGCAGCGATTCGCCGACGAGATGCGACGCATCCTCCCCGAGGTGGATGGCTTCGTCGGCCTGAACGACGTCGAGCGGATCGAGGAAGCCTGCGCGCTCGAGACGGACACCTTCGTCCCCGACCTGGGGCCCGCCGCCTACATCCCGAGAGAGGACGCCGGACGGATCCTGGCGACCTCTGGCGCCAGCGCGTATCTCAAGATCTCCGAAGGCTGCGACAACCCCTGCGCCTTCTGCATCATCCCCAAGATCCGCGGGCGGTTCCGATCCCGGACCATCGACTCCCTGCGCACCGAGGCGCAGTCACTCGCGGCGAGCGGCGTGCGCGAGATCAACCTGATCGCGCAGGACGCGACGTCCTACGGCTCGGACATCGGCGAGAGCGGCGGACTCCCCGCCCTGCTGGAAGCGCTCGACACGGTTTCGGACCTGCGCTGGATCAGGATCCTCTACGCCTACCCCAGCAAGGTGACGACCAGACTGATGGACACGATGGCGGCAGCAGCTCGCGTGATCCCCTACATCGACATCCCGCTGCAGCACGCCAGCAAGCGCGTCCTGTCGCGGATGCGCCGGGGGGGGAGCGCCGAGTCCTTCCTGAGGATGATCGAGGCCTTCAGGAAACGCGTCCCGGGGATCTCCCTGCGGACCACCCTCATCGTCGGCTTCCCCGGCGAGACCGAGCAGGACGTCGCGGAGCTGCTCGATTTCGTGCAGGAGGCGCGGTTCGATCACCTGGGCGTGTTCACCTATTCCCATGAACCGGGCACCGCGGCCCACGATCTCGGCGACGACGTCCCCGAGGACGAGAAACTGGCGCGCCGCGACCGCGTCATGACGCTGCAGCACGACATCTCCAGCGAGCTCTACAGCGCCCGCATCGGCACGCGCCTGCTGGCCCTGGTGGACGGCGCGCCCGACGAGCCGGAGGGGCCCTACCGCGCGCGGGCCTTCTTCCAGGCCCCCGACATCGATGGATCGGTGCTCGTGCACGCCGCTCAGGAGCTCGCGGTCGGCGACTTCCTTCCGGTGCGCGTCACCGACGCCGGCCCCTACGACCTGCACGCCGAGCCCGACGGCGAGCCCGGGACCGATGCCTCCTGAGGAAGGCCGGGCATCGGGGGCCAGGGGCGCCGCCTGGGCTGTCGCCACGTTCCTGGGGGTCGGGCACGCGCCCTTCGCATCGGGCACGGTCGCGACCCTGGCTGCGCTGCCGCTCTATCTCCTGGCCTACGCCCTGGGCGGGCCACTGCTCGTCCTCGCTCTCGCGATACTGGCGTCGATCGCCGGTGTGGCCTGTGCGAACGTGGTCGAGAAGAACCTGGGCTATCATGACCCCTCCGAGGTGGTCGTGGACGAAGTCGCCGGATTCCTCGTGACCATGGCGTTCATCGCACCGACGGTGGCAACCTGCGCCGCCGGTTTCTTCCTCTTTCGCGCGCTCGACGTCCTGAAGCCCTGGCCAGCGAGCGCGGCCGAGAGGCTGCCGGGAGGCTGGGGGATCATGGCGGACGATCTCATCTGCGGCGTCATCGCCAACCTCATTCTCCACGCGGGGCTCTGGCTGTGGAGATGAAGGTCTTTCGTGACCCGGGGGCGCTCGGGCACCTTCCCGCGCCCGTCGTTGCCATCGGCAACTTCGACGGCATCCACCTCGGGCACCGCCGGATCATCGAGACCGTCACGGCGCGCGCCCGCGCCACCGGGGGGACCGCGATCCTCCTGACGTTCGACCCGCATCCCCTGACGATCCTACGGCCGGCGGGACGCCCGCCGCAGATCCTCCCCCTGTCGGAGAAGATCAGGCTCCTGGCGACGCTGGGACTCGACGTGATGCTGATCATCCCCTTCACGAGGGAGTTCGCCAACGTGACCGCGGAGGCCTTCGTCGAGGAGATCCTGGCGCGCAAGATAGGCGCCTCGGCGCTCTACGTCGGCGCGGGCTTCCATTTCGGGCGCGGCGGGGTGGGCGATTTCGATCTGCTGCGCCGCGAGGGGCAGCGTCTCGGCATCACCGTGGATCGCGTCCCTGTCGTTCTCTTCGACAGCAGGCCCGTCTCCTCCACGCGCATCAGGAACAACATCGAGCGCGGCAGCGTCGACCGGGCGGCCGCGATGCTCGGGCGCGAATACGCCATCCGCGGCCTCGTCGTCCACGGCCGCGGCCGCGGCTCGGGGCTCGGTTTCTCCACCGCCAATCTCTCCACCGACAACGAGCTGATCCCGGCGCAGGGGGTCTACGTGACGCGCGCTGAAGTCGGGACGCGGACCTACCCCTCCGTGACCAACATTGGAGACCGGCCCACCTTCGGCGAGGGGGAGCGCGTCATCGAAGCGCATCTGCTCGACTACGACGGAGCCGAGCTGTACGGCCAGACCCTCAGGCTCGCCTTCTGCGCCTACCTGCGCGACGAGCGCCGCTTCGAGTCCCCCAAGGCGCTGACCCGGCAGATCACGAGCGACGTGAAGTCCACGCGCGACTGGTTCGCCCGTGGCGACGCGAAGCCATGAGAATCTGACTGATGCAGAAGCCTCCCCAACGCCTGTTGATGGGGCCGGGCCCCAGCTCGGTCGAGCCGCGCGTTCTCGCCGCGATGTCCCAGCCCACGCTGGGGCATCTCGACCCGGCGTTCCTCGCCATGATGGATTCGATCGCATCCATG
>Ga0137428_1000496_pt1 | contig 16896 bp, 11 predicted proteins | sample EasRivERMZT718_2_FD_102305 | JGI IMG/M metagenome (GOLD analysis project Ga0137428, IMG submission 102305) | Soil microbial communities from meander-bound floodplain in the East River, Colorado, USA - East River MetaG ERMZT718_2 | ecosystem: Environmental > Terrestrial > Soil > Floodplain ...
CCTTGCGGCCGTACTCGATCGCTTTCTCGAACAGCTTCTCGAACGGCAGCTTGCCCCAGCGCTTGTGCATCTCCACCCAGGCCGAGACGCAGCCGGGCACGCTCACCGAGTTCCAGCCTCGCACCGGCATCGCCTTCTGGCCGGCGAAATATTCGGGGCTCCACGCCGCGGGCGAGCGGCCGGAGGCGTTGAGTCCGTGGAGCCGGCTGCCGTCCCAGACGATCGCATAGGCATCCGAGCCGATGCCGTTCGACACCGGCTCGACCAGGGTCAGGGTGATCGCGGTGGCGAGGATCGCATCGACGGCGCTGCCGCCGGCAGCGAGCATCTGCAGCCCGGCCTGCGCGGCGAGCGGCTGCGAGGTCGAGACCACGTTCGCCGCGAGCAGCGGCTTGCGCGGCCAGGCATAGGGATTGGCCCACGAAAACGTGGGCGGGTGTTCCATTTTCATGCGCTGGGCGCCTGGTTCATGCCGGACCAGGCCTATTCTAAGAGATCAGACGGTACGGACCTGCTGCAGGTCGGTGAGCCCCCGGATGACCTTGTCGATGCCGTCCTGCTTCAGGGTCCGCATGCCGTTCGCCGTCGCGGCGGCGGCGATCTCCTGCACCGGGGCGCGGGTCTGCACCAGGCGCTTGATCGCCGCGTTCGCGACCAGCAGCTCGTAGATTCCCATGCGTCCCTTGTAGCCGGTGCGATCGCACCGGGCACAGCCCTTGGCCCGATAGAGCACGATTCCCCTGGGCCGGCTGCGCCAGCCGTGCAGGACCTTGCCCGGGTCGCCGTGATCGCCACAATACTCGCTCGCGAGCTCCTCGAGCTCCGGGGTGCTCGCCGCATAGCCGGTCTTGCAATCCGGGCACAGCCTGCGCACCAGGCGCTGCGCCAGCACGCCGAGCAGGGCGTCGGCGAAATTGAACGGATCCATGCCGAGGTCGAGCAGCCGGATCACGCTCTCGGGGGCGCTGTTGGTGTGCAGGGTGGAGAGCACGAGGTGGCCGGTCAGCGAGGCCTCGATTCCCATCTTGGCGGTCTCGGCGTCGCGCATCTCGCCCACCATGATGATGTCCGGATCGGCGCGCATGAAGCTGCGCATCGCCGCGGCGAAGGTCCAGCCGATCTTGGGATTCACCTGCACCTGGCGCAGCCCCGGCTGCGCGATCTCGATCGGATCCTCGGCGGTCCAGATTTTCGTTTCCGGGGTGTTGATCGAGCCGAGCAGCGAATGCAAGGTCGTCGTCTTGCCGGAGCCGGTCGGGCCGCACGCGAGGAACAGGCCGTGCGGCCGGGTGATCAGATGCTCGATGCGCTCGAGCGTCTGCGGGTCGAAGCCGAGCTCGGCGAGCGGCACCGGCGTCGCCGCGGCGAGGACGCGCATCACCACGTCTTCCAGGCCGCCGGCGGTGGGAATGGTGGCCACGCGCAGGTCGACGTCGAGCGGCCCGAAGCGCCGGAACTCGATCTTGCCGTCCTGGGGCTTGCGCCGCTCGGTGATGTCGAGATGGCACATGATCTTGATGCGCGACACGAGCGCCTTGCGGAACTTCGACGGCAGGTCGAGATAGGGCACGAGGACGCCGTCCTTGCGGAAGCGCACGCGCAGGTTCCGGCCGGCCGCGTTGGTCTCGACGTGGATGTCGGAGGCCTTCTGCTCGATCGCGTCGACGATCATCTTGTTGACGAGCTGGACCAGCGCGCTGTCCTGCGCGGCGGATTGCGTCTCGTCCAGATCGGCGTCGGCGGTTTCGACCGAGAGGCGGTGGGTGAGCTCGCCGATGCCGACATCCGGGGTACTGCGGACGGTGGTCATCGGCGCGGCCGCCTGCGACGGCCCGTAGCAGCGCCCAAGCGCCGCGCGGATGTCGTCGCCCGACGCCATGACCGGCAGGAGCTTCATGCCGGCGACGAAGCGCAATCCCTCGAGCTTCGCCATGTCGGTCGGGTTTTCGACCGCGACCACCAGCGAGTTTTCGGCTTCGGCGACCGGCAGGGTCTGGAAACGGTGCGCCACCGCGGCCGGCACGCGCTTCAGCACTTCGGGCTCGATGTGGAAGTTCTTCAGGTTGACGAAGGGGACCCCGAGCTTCCTCGCCATCAGCGCGTTCACGACCTCGGCGTCGACCACGCCCATGTCGGCGAGGATCTGGCCGAGCGGTACGCTGCGGTCGCGCGCCTCGATCGCGAGCGCTTCCTGGAGCTCGGCTTCGGTGAGGTAGCCGAGGTCCACCAGGGTCTCGCCGATCTTCTGCATCGGCTGGGCGCGCTGCTGCTTGAGCGCCGTGCTCAGCTGCTCCGGCGAGACGATCTGGTGCTCGGTAAGGTAGTCGCCGAAGCGCCGCGCGCGCATCGCCTGCTGCTTGGAGAGCGCCGCGTCGACCGCCTCGGCGGAGGCGAGGTTCTCGTCGACCAGCATCTCGCCCAGCGGCTTGCCGATGCTCGCCGAGCGCGTCGCGTCCACCGGCACGAACCAGCGCGCGACCGTGCCTTCCTGCTCCGGCGGAAACAGGAACAGGCCGCACAGCGCGTGGACCGCGCCGACCGTTTCCCCCAGGAAGGTCTTGCCGTTCGCAAGGCCGATCGCGAACGGCTGGCGCTCGGACGCGGCGAACAGCGCGTCGGTGTCGTCGATCGGCATCGGCTGGCGCCGCAGCGCCACCGGCTGCAGGAGCTGCACCCGAAGCAGCGAGGAGAACGCGACGTTGAGGTCCTCGCTCGAATCATGGCTGCGGAACTTGAGCTGCGCCTCGTCGGGCCGGAAGTCGAGCAGCGTGCCCGAGGTCTTGGCGCCATCCCGGAACACCAGCATGCACTCGTCGCTGTGCTGGGACGGGTCGGAGAATTCGTAGTACGGCGGCGCCGGCCAGACAAAGCGCTGCGCCGGCATGGCTTTTGCCCTCGCCGCGAGCTGGTCGCGCGCCATCTGCGACGTGATGTCCGGCGAGGCTTTGGGCCGGAAGCTCATGCCGCCACGCTTTCGAAGTCGAGCACCACGCGTCCTGCGACGCGGCCCGCCTTGAGATCCTCGAGCGCGCCGTTTGCCTCCGCAGCGCCGCGCGTCTCAACCGGCAGGGGCTTGAGCTTGCGCTTCTTCGCGAGCGCGACGACCGCTTTCAGCTCCTGCAGGTTGCCGACGTAGGAGCCGACGATGCCGATCGCCCGCTGCGCGATCGGCGGCAGCGGGTGCACGAGCTCGCCTCCGTGCAGGCCGACCAAGACATAGCGCCCGCCCTTGCGCAGCGCGGCAATGCCGAGCGCCGCGGTTGCCGGCGTGCCCACGAAGTCGATGGCGCCCGCGATGCCCTGCAGCTTCTGCGGCGCATCGGACGCTTTCGGGTTGACGGTGAACTTGGCTCCCAGGCTGGCCGCAGTGGCGAGCTTGCCGTCGTCGATGTCGCACGCGACGATGTTCTTCACGCCCTTGGCGCGCAGCACCGCGACGCCGGCAAGGCCCACGCCGCCGCAGCCGATGACCGCGACGCGATCGCTGGGCGCGAGCACCGGCAGTTTCGCGCTCGCGCTATAGGCCGTGACTCCAGAACAGGCGAGGGTGGAGGCGAACGCTTCGTCGATCCCGGCCGCATCCACCAGGTACCTGGGATCCGGAACCAGGACATGCGTCGAGTACGCGCCGGCGCGGTTCACGCCGAGAATGCGGCTGCCAGAGACGCAGTAGTTGTCCTGCCCGGCCTTGCACACGGCGCATTTGCCGCAGCCGATCCAGGGGAACACGATTTTCTTCTGGCCGATCTTGACCCCTTTGGCGCGGGGGCCGAGAGCCTCCACGATGCCAAAAGGCTCGTGCCCGAGCGTAAACGGAGGCACGCAGCCGCGCTCCTTCACGTAGAAGCGCTTGCCGCCGCCGAGATCGAAGTATCCTTCCCAGATGTGCAGGTCGGAGTGGCACACCCCGGCGCGCGTGATGCGCACCAGCACTTCCGTCCCCTGGGGTTTTGGAGTCTCAAGAGCAACCCGCTGCAGGGGCTTCCCGTGCTCGATGATCTGATAGCTGATCACGCCTTCCCCGCTTCCGCGAGCGCCTGATCCAGGTCCCAAAGGATGTCGTCGAGCGTCTCGATGCCGACCGAGATGCGGATCATGTCCGGCGTCACGCCGGCCTTCAGCTGATCGGCTTCCTCCATCTGACGGTGCGTGGTCGAGGCAGGATGGATCACCAGCGTCTTCGCGTCGCCGATGTTCGCAAGGTGGCTCATGAATTGCGCCGCCTCGATGAACCGCTCCCCCGCCCGGGCCCCTCCTCTCACACCGAAGTTGAGCAGGCCCGAAGCCCCCTTGGGCAGGTATTTCTTGGCTAGGGCGTGATATTTGTTGTCAGGAAGCCCGGGGTAGTTGACCCAGGCGACCCGCGGATGGCCCTGGAGGAACCGGGCTACGGCGAGCGCGTTCGCGCAATGGCGCTCCATGCGCACGTGCAGCGACTCCAGGCCCTGCAGCAGCAGCCAGGCGTTGAGCGGCGCGAGCGTCGGGCCGAAGGTGCGCATGATCTCCATGCGGGCCTTCATGGTGTAGCCGAAGTCGCCGAAGGTCTCGTGGAAGATCACCCCGTGGTAGCCCGGCGAGGGGCTGGTGAACTCGGGGAACTTGCCGTTGCCCCAGTTGAACTTGCCCGACTCGACGATCACCCCGCCCATGGTCGTGCCGTGGCCGCCGATGTACTTGGTGGCCGAGTGCACCACGATGTCCGCGCCCCATTCCACCGGCCGGCACAGGTAGGGGGAGGGCACGGTATTGTCGAGCACCAGCGGGATCTCGGCTTCGTGCGCGATCTTCGCCAGCGCTTCGATGTCGACGATATTGATGAGGGGGTTGCCGAGGGTCTCGGCATAGAGCAGCTTGGTATTGGGTTTTATTGCACGTTTGAAGTTTGCAGGGTCGTCGGGAGCGACAAAAGTCGTCTCGATACCGAGTTTCTTCAAGTTCACCTGCAGCAGCGTGTGCGTACCGCCGTAGAGCGTGGATGCGGAGACGATATGATCGCCGGCGCTGCATAGGGTCAGGATGGCGGTAACTTCCGCCGCCTGACCGGTCGCGCAGGCGAGTGCGGAGCGCGCGCCTTCGATCGCCGCCATGCGCTCCTCGAACACCGCAACGGTGGGGTTCGAGATGCGCGAGTACACGTTGCCGAAGGTCTGCAGGTTGAACAGGCTCGCGGCGTGCTCGGCGGAGTCGAACACGAACGAGGTCGTCTGGTAGATCGGCGCCGCGCGCGCGCCGGTGGCGGCGTCAGGGATCTGCCCGGCGTGGAGACAAAGCGTTTCGATCCCGAACTTGCGGTCAGCCATGGAGCTCCGATTCTATCGGGGCCTCGGTGCGCGGCGTGACGGTAACGCGAACCGCGAGGGTCTGCGTGCCGCCGCCGAGGATCACGCCGCGCATCGGCGTGACGTCGCCGAAATCGCGCCCCCAGCCGAGCGTCACGTGGGCGTCGCTGACGATGCAGTTGTTGGTCGGGTCGATGTCCACCCAGCCGGCGCGCTCGCCGCAGTACACCGAGACCCAGGCGTGGGAAGCATCGGCTCCGACCAGGCGCGGCCGCCCGGGCGGCGGCGCGGTGAGGATGTAGCCGCTCACATAGCGCGCCGCGAGCCCGATCGAGCGCAGGCACCCGATCATCAGATGCGCAAAGTCCTGGCACACGCCGCGCCGGTCCTTGAGCACTTGCCGCAGCGGCGTCGACACGCTGGTCGCGGTGCGATCGAACGTGAACTCCTTGTGGATGCGCCGCGCGAGGTCACTCGCCGCCTCGAGGATGCCGCGCCGCGCGGTGAAGCTCTTCACCGCGTAGTCGGTGAGCTCGCGCAACCGCTCGACGTGCGGCGACTCGTACAGGAACTCCGCGGGCTCGACCAGCGGCCGCGCATCGAGCGAGTGCAGCCGCCCGCGTACCGCCTCCCAGGAAACTTTTTGCACGCTGCGTCGTTCGCGCGCGCGCGCCTTGACGCTTACGTCGGACTCGGCGCGCACCACGAGCGCTTCGTGTGGCGCTGCGACCAGCAATTGCACGGTGCGGTTTCCGTAGTAGTCCTCGCGCTCGGTCAACTCGCCGGCCGTCGGCTCGACCGCGATCCGGTGCCGCTCGCAAGTCTGCCAGGGCAGCGTACGCGGCGTGAGGTGCAGGAGCTGGTGCGAAAGCACCACCGGCGCCGAGTACCGGTACTGCGTCTCGTGAACTATATGCAGCCGCATGAAGTTGCCGAATTACGTCGCAAACGTCTGGGTGCTCGCTTCGCCGACGTGGCTGAAGAAGCGCAGGCTGAGCTGCTCGCCGTGCCGGTAGGCCGCGGCCTGCCATTCGTCGAGGCGAGCAAGCAGCCGCGCGCTTCCGGGCTGCAGCTCGGCCGCGGGGTCGATCTGCAGCAGCGCCTTCAGCGCGCCGTGGAAGTGCTCGTCGCCGAAGTCGCCGAAGAGATCCACCAGCCGCTGCGCGTAGTCGCGCAGCCCGTGCACCTGGAACGCGATCGAGCGCGGGTTGGCCTCGTCGCGGATCAGCAGGTCGAGCACCGGCATCCATTCCGGGCGCGCCATGTAGCGCGCGCGGTAGGTAATGATCGAATCGGCGAGCCGCAGCAGCCAGGTGAGGTCCATCTCGGCAGGGCCGGCGACCGTGTGCCTGAGCGTGGTGCACAGCGTTTGCAGGCGCTCGAGCCTGCGGCCGATGGAGAGGAACCGCCAGCCCGGGTCGCGGGTCATGCCGTCGAGCGCATACCCGGAAAGCGTGGTGAAGGCGGCGATGGCGAGATCGAGCTCGCCGACCAGGTCGGAGAAGGCGACTTTGCGCCCGCGGCGCTGCGTCAGCCCGTGCGTCAGGCGGTTGAGCGTGCGCCAGTTGTCGAGCGACAGGCGCTCGCGCAGGTTCGAGGCGACGCGCATCAGTTGGCGCAGGCCGCTCGCCAGGCCGGGCTGCGCATCGTCGGCAATGGCGGTGCGCAGGGCGGCCGAAAGCTCCTTGTCGTCCAGATTGGCGCCCCCCGCGGGCAATACCCCGGCGCGGCGCAGCAGTTCGAGCAGCACCGGTTGAGCGCGCTCGTCGTCATCGCCCGGGACGTTATCGCCGAAGCGGCCCAGCGCGACGCGCAGCAGCCGCGCCGTGGCGTCGCAGCGCTCGCTGTAGCGGCCGAACCAGAACAGGTTCTCGACCACGCGGCTCGACAGGTTGGTCCCGGCGCGCACCAGGTCCTGCTCGCCGATCGAGCGGCGCAGCAGGCTGAACGTGCTCACCGGTCCCGAGGCGAGCACCCAGGTGTCCTTGCTCGAGCCGCCGCGCTGCATCGAGATGACGCGCGCGTCGGCGGCGCTCGCCACGCGCGTCAGGCCGCCCGGCATGACGAAATAGCCGTTCGGCGTCGCGCAGGCGAAGACGCGAAGGCCGATCGCGCGCGCGAGCAGGCGCGGGTGGGTGCGGTCCCACACGGGCGCCCGCGACAGGTGCACGAGCTCCTGCGCCACGTAGTCGTTCGGCCGTGCGCGCAGCATGTTGACCACGCGCTTGCGGCCGCGCTCGTCGAGGTCCTCGCCGAACATCGGCTCGACGCGGAGCTGGGGAAAGGCGGCCTTGATCACCAGGCGGTGGACGTTCGCGATCACCTCCTCGAGCGCCGCCGGCTCGCCGCACCACCAGGTAGCGACCGAAGGCATGAGCAGCGTCTCACCCAGAATCTTTTCGGCCAAGCGCGGCAAATAGCCGAGCAGCGTGCTCGACTCGAGCAGGTTCGAACCTAGGGCGTTCGCTACCAGCACGTTGCCGCGGCGCACCGCGTCGACCATGCCCGGGATGCCGAGCGCGGAATCGCTGCGCAGCTCGAGAGGGTCGCAGTAGTCGTCGTCCTGGCGGCGCAGGATCGCGTGCACGCGCTTCAGGCCGGACAGCGTCTTCAGCCAGACGCAGCCCTCGCGCACCGTGAGGTCGCTTCCCTCGACGAGCGGCAGGCCGAGATAGCGCGCGAGGTAGGTATGCTCGAAATACGTCTCGTTGTGCGGCCCCGGCGTGAGCAGCACCGTAAATGGAGACCCTCGGTCCTGGGGCGCCCAATGCGCCAGGCTGTCGCGCAGCGTGGCGAAGAATCGCGCGAGGTGCTGCACCTTGAGGTCGCGGAACAGCTCCGGGAACGCGCGCGAGATGATGATGCGGTTCTCCAGCGCGTAGCCCGCGCCCGAGGGCGCCTGCGTGCGGTCGTCGATCACCCACCAGCGGCCGTCGGGCGAGCGTGCGAGGTCCGCCGCGTAGAAATGCAGCATGACGTCGCCGGGAGGTCTTGCGCCGCGGCAAGGGCGCAGGAACCCGGCGTGCCCATAGACGAGCGCTTGCGGCAGCAGGCCCTCCTTCAGCAGGCGCTGCTCGCCGTAAACGTCCACCAAAATCTTGTTCAGCAGCGTGGCGCGCTGCACGATCGCTGCCTCGATCGCGCTCCATTCCTCCTGCGGCAGGATCATCGGCAGCAGGTCCAGCTCCCACGGCCGGTCCGCGCCCTGCGGATCGGCGTAAACGTTGTAGGTGACGCCGTTCTCGCGCACCTGGCTCAGCACCGAGTGCAGCCGATCGCGGATGCGCTCGGCGGGCGAGGCCGCGAGCTGCTCGATGAGCGGCTTCCAGTGCGCGCGCGGCGTCTGCGGCGCCTCGAACAGCTCGTCGTAGCGCTCGCGCGTCAGCGGGTATTCGGAAAGAAGCTCGCGGGACATCGCGCGAGCGAGATTAGCACGCCAAGATTAGCGCCGAAGGTCCAGCGTGAACGGGAAATTCGGGTTGCGCGACTCGGCGCGCGTTTCGACGCGCCCGGGCGTATGGCCGGTCTTGAAAAAACGCGCAAGGCGCCGGCCCTCGGCCTCGTAGGCGTTCACCGGAAACGTCTCGTGCGCCCTGCCGCCCGGATGCGACACGTGGTACTGGCAGCCGCCGAGCGAGCGCTCCATCCACGTATCGATGAGGTCGAACACGAGCGGCGTGTGCACGCCGATCGTCGGGTGCAGGGCCGAGGGCGGCTGCCAGGCGCGATAGCGCACGCCGGCGACGTACTCGCCCACGTTGCCGGTGGCGGCGAGCGGCACCGCCCGGCCATTGCACGTGAGCACATGGCGCTCGTCCACCAGGCCCCTCGCCCGCACTTCGAGGCGCTCGAGCGACGAATCGACGTAGCGCGCCGTGCCGCCGGGCGCGCCTTCCTCGCCCATCACGTGCCAGGGCTCGAGCGCGGCGCGCAACTCCACCTCGACGGCGCGCGCGCTGAACGTGCCGTAGCGCGGAAACCTGAATTCGAAATGCGGCGCAAACCAGTCGGCTTGCAGCGGATAGCCCGCGGCCGCGGCTTCGGATACGACATCCTCGAAATCCTGCCAGACGAACCAGGGCAGCATGAAGCGGTCGTGCAGCTCGGTGCCCCAGCGCTTGAGCCGCCCCGGACGGTAGGGCTTCTGCCAGAAGCGCGCGAGCAGGGCGCGCATGAGGAGCTGCTGGGTGAGCGACATGCGCGCGTGCGGCGGCATCTCGAAAGCGCGCATTTCGAGCAATCCCAGGCGGCCGGCCGGGCCGTCCGGCGAATACAGCTTGTCGATGCAGAACTCCGCGCGGTGCGTATTCCCCGTGGCGTCGACCAGCAGGTTTCTGAACAGGCGGTCGACGAGCCAGGGCGGGCAGTGCGACCGGGTCTGCCGCTCCAGCTCCTTGAAGGCAATCTCGATTTCGTAGACCGAGTCGTTCCTCGCCTCGTCGATGCGCGGCGCCTGGCTGGTCGGGCCGACGAACATTCCCGAGAACAGGTACGAGAGCGAGGGATGGTTGTGCCAGTAGGCGAGGAGGCTCGCGAGGAGGTCGGGGCGGCGCAGGAACGGCGAGTCGGCGGCGCTCGGCCCGCCGAGCGCGAAGTGGTTGCCGCCGCCGGTGCCCGAGTGCCGGCCATCGAGCATGAACCTCTCGGTGGTGAGGCGCGTCTGCCGCGCCTGCTCGTAGAGGAATTCGGTGTTCGCTACCAGATCGGCCCAGCCCGCCGCCGGGTGGACGTTGACCTCGAGCACGCCGGGGTCGGGCGTGATGCGAAACGACTCGAGGCGCGGGTCCTTCGGCGGCTCGTAGCCCTCGAGCACCACCGGGAAGCCGAGTTCGGACACGGTCGCTTCGACCGCGGCCACGAGCTCGAGATAGTCCTCGAGCACTGCCGCGGGCGGCATGAACACGTAGAGCACGCCGTTCCGCGGCTCGGCACACAGGGCAGTGCGCGCAAGCCAGGACGCGGATTCGAACTGCTCCGGCCGGCGATCCGCAGCAGTTCTCGAAATCGAAGATTGAAAATGCAAGCGCGCATGCGGCGGCAGGTCGGCAAAGCGCTGCATCGGATCCGGGGCATGTATCACGGCACGATCGCCGGCGGATGCCCAGGGCAGCGAGTCGAGCGGCAGGCGATAGCCCATCGGCGAGTCGCCCGGCAGCAAGTAGCAGCGCTCGGCGCGCAGGAACCACGCGCCGCTTTCCCAGCGAATCAGATTTTTCTTGATCGGCAGTACATAGCCCACCGCCTTGTCCAGCCCGTGCTTGAACACCTTGCGCAACCGCGCGCGCTCGAGCGCGTCGTCGAGGCGTGCGTCGAAGGGATCGACGTTCGCCGGCAGCTTGCGCTCGCGCCAGAGGTAGTACCACGTGTCCTCGTAGGCGGCGAACACGAATTTGGGATCGAGGCCCAGCCTCTCGGCAAGAGCCTTCAGGAACGTCGCCGCCTGAGCCGGCGTTGCGCCGTAGTTGATGGTCTCGTCGGCGAACAGGGCGGGATCGGTCCACAGCGGCGCGCCGTCCTTGCGCCAGAAGCACGACAGCGACCAGCGCGGCAGCTGCTCGCCCGGGTACCACTTGCCCTGGCCGTAGTGCAGCAAGCCGCGGGGGGCGTAGTGCGCTTTCAGCCTTTTGAGCAATTGAGCACCCAGGATGCGTTTTCTCGGGCCCATCGCCTCGGTGTTCCATTCGGCGCCGTCGCGGTCGTCGATCGAGACGAAGGTGGGCTCGCCGCCCATGGTGAGGCGAACGTCGTGCGCCGCGAGGTCGGCGTCGACGCGGCGGCCGAGCGCATCGATGTCGCGCCATTGCGCTTCGGTATAGGGCTTGGTGACGCGCGGCGCCTCGCGCACGCGCTCGATCCTCATCTGGTGCGAGAACTCCACCTCGCACTTCTCGGTGAGCCCGGTGATGGGAGAGGCGCTCGAGGGCTCGGGGGTGCAGGCGAGCGGGATATGCCCCTCGCCGGCGAGCAGCCCCGAGGTCGGATCGAGCCCGATCCAGCCCGCGCCCGGCAGGTAGGCCTCGCACCAGGCGTGCAGATCGGTGAAGTCGCGCTCGGGGCCGGAGGGGCCGTCGAGGGATTTCATGTCCGCAGTCAATTGAATCAAATACCCGGACACGAAGCGCGCCGCGATGCCGAGATGGCGCAGTAGCTGCACCAGCAGCCAGCCCGAGTCGCGGCACGAGCCGCTCGCGAGGGCAAGCGTCTCCTCCGGCGACTGCACCCCCGCTTCCATGCGGATGAGATAGCACACATCCTTCGCGAGCTGGCGGTTGAGATCGACCAGGAAGTCGTTGGTCTTCTTCGGCGCGCGCGGGATCTCGTCGAGGTAGGCCTTGAAGAGCGGCGTCAGGGGAATTTTTCTTAAGTAAGGCTCCAGTTCAGGCAGCTGCGCAGGCTCGTACTTGAACGGGATGCTCTCGGCGTAGGGCTCGAGGAAGTAGTCGAACGGATTGATGACCGACATCTCCGCCACCAGATCCACTTCGATCGTGAGCTCGCGCGTGCGCTCGGGGAACACGAAGCGCGCGAGCCAGTTCGCCTGCGGGTCCTGCTGCCAGTTGACGAAGTGCTTCTCCGGCGCCACCTTGAGCGAGTACGCGAGAACCGGGGTACGCGCGTGCGGCGCCGGCCTCAGGCGCACGACCTGGGGGCTGAGCGCGACCGCGCGGTCGTAGCGATAACGCGTGACGTGATTGAGAGCGATGTGGATGGTCATTGCTGCGGCTGCGCCATGACCTGTGCCTGCGCCGTCAGCGTCTCGGCACCGCCGCCTACGCGCACCCCGCGCACCGGGCAGGCGTCGAGGTAGTCGGCGCCGACCGCGATCTTGATGTGGGCTTCGCCGACCACGCTGTCATGCGCGATGTCGAAACTGCGCCAGCGATCGTCGACCCAGGCCTCGCACCAGGCGTGCATCGTCATTCCTTGATTGGGTTCGTTCATGTCGTACACATATCCGGAAACGTAGCGCGCGGGTACCCCGAGGCAGCGGCAGCAGGCGATGAAGGTGTGCGCGGCGTCCGCCGCCGAGCCCTCGCCGTTCTTGTCGTGGATCGCCGCGGCGAGCTCGCGCAGGCCGGCAAGCGTGTCGCTGCTGCGCCGGAATTTTTCGGCGAAGGCGCCGAGCGCCTCGTCAGCGCGCGTCAAGCCGGTCGGCCGCAGGAAGAGCAGCGGCGACAGCGGCGCGCCGGTGAAATCGGAGGGCTCGTCGAGCACCGCAGCGGTCTCGACGCTGCCTTGCGCCTGGATGGCGATCCCGGTCACCGGCTTGTCGATCGTCAGGACGTGGAGCACGTTGCCGTAGCCGTCGGTAGTGCGCAGCGCCGACCCGGGCGTGCCGACCGTCCACGCGAGCACCTTCTGGCGCGTGGTGTCGCGCGGCGTGAGGCGCAGGTATTGCGTGGAGAGCCGCACCGGCGAATCGTAGGAGTAGTGGAACTGGTGAGTAATGGAAAACTTCATACCGCCCCGAGGTAGGCGCGCTGGATGCGGCCGCCGAGCTCGCCGATGTCCTCCAGCACCGCGGTGAGGTACTCGTGCAACCCGCCCTGGAACACCTCCTCGATGTCGACGTAGGACAGGCGCGCGTGCAGCTCGTAGGCGAGGCGCTTCGCCGACTCGTCGCGCTGGCCGCGGATGCGATCGAGCGCCTCCTTCACCTGGTCGAAGCAGGCGGCGAGCGAGCGCGGCATGCGGCGCTCGAGGATCAGGAGCTGCGCCACCTTGATCGGAAAGATCTGGTCGCGGTACAGCTGGCGGTATGTCTCGAACGACGACACCGAGCGCAGCAGCGCCGCCCACTGGTAGTAGTCGAGCGCGCCGCCCACGTCCTCGACCGAAGACAGGAGGATGTGGTACTTCACGTCGAGGATGCGCGCGGTGTTGTCAGCGCGCTCGAGGAACGTCCCCAGGCGCGAGAAGTTGAACGCCTCGCCGCGCACGATGGTGCCGTAGGTCACGCCGCGGAAAAGGTGCGAGCGCTCCTTCACCCAGTCGAAGAACTCGGTCGCGCCCGAGCCGGTCACGCGGCTGCGCGGGATCGCGCGCACCTCGAGCCAGGTGGCGTTCAGCGTCTCCCACATCTCGGAGGTGAGCAGCCAGCGCACCGCGTGCGCGTTCTCGCGCGCCCATTTGAGGCAGCTGTAGATCGAGGAGGGATTCTTCTCGTCGAGCGCCATGAAGTCGATGAGCGCAGGAAGGTCGAGCTTGTCGTGGCGCTCCTTGTACAGCTCCTCGGTGCCGGTGATCGAAAGCGGCGCGAGCAGGTTCTGCTCCTGCACGTCGTCGGTGCCGAAGAGGACCAGGTTGGAGGTAACGCCGAGGATGCGCGCGGCGTTTTCGGCACGCTCCATCTGCCGGCTCATCCAGAAAATCCGGTCGGCCACCCTGGAAAGCATTCAATCCACCACCCAAGTGTCCTTGGTGCCGCCGCCCTGCGAGGAATTCACCACCAGCGAGCCTTCCCGCAGCGCCACGCGCGTGAGGCCGCCGGGTACGAGCTTCACCTCCTTGCCGGAAAGCACGTACGGTCGCAGATCGACGTGGCGCGGCGCGATGCCGCTCTCGACGAAGGTCGGGCAGGTGGAAAGGGAAAGCGTCGGCTGTGCGATGTAGTTCGCGGGGTTCGCCTTGATGCGCGATCGGAACGACTCGATCTCGGACTTCTTCGCTGCGGGACCGATCAGCATGCCGTAGCCCCCCGAGCCCTGGACTTCCTTCACGACCAGCTCGGAAATCTTGTCCAGCACATACTCCAAGTCCGCCGCGCGTTTGCACTGCCAGGTCGGAACGTTCTCGAGGATCGGCTCCTCGTGGAGATAGAAGCGGATCATCTCGGGCACGTACGGATAGGTGGACTTGTCGTCGGCGACGCCGGTGCCGATGGCGTTGGCGAGTGCCACGTTGCCCGCGCGGTAGACCGACAACAGCCCCGGCACGCCGAGCAGCGAGTCCTGGCGGAACACGAGCGGGTCGAGGAAGGCGTCGTCGATGCGGCGGTAGATCACGTCGACGCGCTGCGGGCCGCTGGTGGTGCGCATGTGGAGGAAGCCGTCCTTGACGAACAGATCGCTCCCCTCCACCAGCTCGACGCCCATCTGCTGCGCGAGGAAGGCGTGCTCGAAGTAGGCGCTGTTGTGCTGGCCCGGCGTGAGCACGGCGACCACCGGGTCGCGCGCCGCCGGCGGCGCGGCGGCGCGCAGCGTCTCGAGCAGCAGGTTGGGATAGTGCTCGACCGGGTGCACGCGCTGGCGCGCGAACAGTTCCGGGAAGAGGCGCATCATCATCTTGCGGTTCTCGAGCATGTACGACACGCCCGAGGGCGTGCGCAGGTTGTCCTCGAGCACGTAGTACTTGCCGTCCTTGTGGCGCACGAGGTCGATGCCGGCGACGTGCGAGTACACGCGGTTCGGCAGCTCGAGGCCCAGCATCGATACCTGGTAGGCCTCGTTGGCGAAAACCTGCTCGGCCGGGACCACGCCCGCCTTGAGGATCTCCTGGCCGTGGTAGATGTCGTGCAGGAAGCGGTTGATCGCCTTCACGCGCTGCAGCAGCCCCTTCGCCAGCTCGTCCCACTCGGTTTTTGGGATGACGCGCGGGATGGTGTCGAACGGGATCAGCCGCTCGGCACCTTCATTGGCGCCATGAGCATCGCCGTACACCGCAAAGGTGATGCCGACGCGATGGAACAGCAGATCGGCTTCGCGGCGCTTCTCGGCTACGCGCTCGGCGGGCGTCTCGGCAAGCCAGTCGGCGAGGGGGCGAAAATGCGCGCGCACCGCTCCGTCGGCGGCCCGCATCTCGTCGTAGGGCCCGCGCTCCACATTACCTCCCTTTATCGGCGAACGAGAAGCAACGCCCATGCCACGACTTTTGCTGTGGGAGCTGGCCTACTGCGTGCGCGGTGGACGCACTATCGTGGGAAGCGCCGCACCTTTTGAGTGCTTAGCAGTCCTCAGGATCCCTGAGAGGATTCGTCCGTCGGATCCTTGGTCGCCGCACGCCGGTACTCTGAGGGCGGTACGCCGACTTGATTCAGGAAAAAGCGCGTGAAGTTGCTCTGGGCGGAGAACCCGAGCTCGGCCGACACCTCGGCGATCTTGCCCTGCCCGGAGGACAGGCGCGAGATCGCGGTCTCGACGCACAGCATGTCGAGGTAGGCGCGCGGCGAGAAGCCGGTGCAAAGCTGGAACAGATCGTAGAAGCGGGAGCGCGAGAGCCCGACCTGGCTCGCGAGCTCATCCATGTTGAGCTCCTTGTTCGGCCTCGCGCGCAGCAGCGCGATCGCGCGGCGGATGCGGCTGTCCTCGAAGCGCGAGCCGCGCCATGCGGGCGACGCCATGCGACGCCGGGCGAGGTAGGTCTCGACGATCGACAGAAGCAGTTCCTGCAGCAGGAAGTCGAGCCTCTCGGCCGAGACGAAGCGGTCGTTCAGCACTTCCACCGCCAGGGTATCGGCGAGCCGGCGAATGCGCGGCGTGATCGGCTCGCGCGGCTGCGCAAAGGGGGGTTGCTCCGCCGGACCGAAGATCGCCGGGAAGCTCGTGCGCAGCCAGTCGCTCGCGGCATGCAGCACCAGCACCCGCGTGGCCGCGGTGGCGGCATGGCTTTCGCCGGGGTTGAGAAAAACCAGCTCGGCGTCCCCGGGCTGCATCACGATCGCCGGATCGGCCTGGGCCGTGCAGGCCTCGCCCGGTGCCAGATCGCTCAGCACCAGCCGGCCGAATCTACCCTCGAGGATGCGCACCAACCCCCCCATGCCGGAGAGGATACCTTACCCGGAGGGGGTTTAGTAGGCCAGCCAGCGCGGACGCTTGGCGGAAATCACCCGGGTATTGACCCCGACCCAGTTCAGGCCGCCGAAGAGGCGCCCATGCTCGATCTTGACGCAGCGGTCGAGCACCGCCTCCAGCCCGGCGGCGCGGGCTTTTGCCGCCGCGGCCTCGTTCCGCACCCCGAGCTGCTGCCAGAGGACCTTGGCGCCGATGGCGATCGCGTCTTCTGCGATCGGCATAACGTCCGCGCTCTTTCGGAATATGTCGACGATGTCGACGCGCTCCGGAACCTCGCGCAGCGAGCGGTAGCACTTCTCGCCCAGGACCGAATCGTACTTCGGGTTCACCGGGATCACGCGGTAGCCGTGCTCCTGCATGTACTTGGCGGCGAAGTAGCTCGGCCGGTACCAATCGGCCGACAGGCCGACGACCGCGATTACTTTGCTTTCCCTGAGGATGCGGCGCAGCGTGTTGATGTCGTCCATGCCTCGAAGTCTATAATCAAATCATCCCGGAGGAGATCGATCGCATGTACGTGGAAGAGCGCGTGTATCGGCTGAAGATCGGCGCCGTCACCGAGTATTGCAAGACCTACGAAGAGCTCGGCATGAAGGTGCAGCTAAAGCACCTGCCGCACATGGTGGGCTACTACGTGACCGAGATCGGGGGCCTGAACACCATGGTCCACCTGTGGGCGTACGAGAGCCTCGACCAGCGCGACCAGTGCCGCGCGGCGATGCAGGCCGACCCCGAATGGCAGAAATACCTCGCCAAGTCGCGCCCGCTGATGGAAACGCAGGAGACGCGCATCATGAAATGCGCGCCGTTTTTCCTCGAGCGGCTGA
>Ga0137428_1000498_pt1 | contig 16874 bp, 8 predicted proteins | sample EasRivERMZT718_2_FD_102305 | JGI IMG/M metagenome (GOLD analysis project Ga0137428, IMG submission 102305) | Soil microbial communities from meander-bound floodplain in the East River, Colorado, USA - East River MetaG ERMZT718_2 | ecosystem: Environmental > Terrestrial > Soil > Floodplain ...
CCGTTCACGTCTCCCGCCGTCGCCACCGAGAAGCCGAACTGACCGCCCACCTGGTTGCTCTCCGCGGTCCAGTTGGCAGTGACGCTCACACCACTCGCCGAGCCGTGGTACACGAACGCCCGCCCCTCATTGGCCTGCCCGCTGGCATACACCCAGGCGCCCACGATCACGTCGCTGAACCCGTCCCCGTTCACGTCTCCCGCCGTCGCCACCGAGAAGCCGAACTGACCGCCCACCTGGTTGCTCTCCGCGGTCCAGTTGGCAGTGACGCTCAACCCGCTCGCCGAGCCGTGATAGACGAACGCCCGGCCCTCGTCCGCCTCGACGTTGTCGTAGAAGTTGGCGCCGACGATGACGTCACTGAACCCATCCCCGTTCACGTCCCCGGCCGTTGCCACCGAAACGCCGAACTGAGTGCCGGCTTGATCGCTCTCCCCGGTCCAGTTGGCAGTGACGCTCAAGCCACTCGCCGAGCCGTGATAGACGAACGCCCGCCCCTCATCGGTCTGCCCGTTGTCGTACAGCCAGGCGCCCACGATCACGTCCGAGAACCCGTCCCCGTTCACGTCCCCCGCCGTCGCCACCGCATAACCCAACCGCGCCCCCGCCTGATCACTCTCCGCGGTCCAGTTGGGAGTGACGCTCAAGCCACTCCCCGAACCGTGATAGACGAACGCCCGACCCTCATCGGTCTGCCCGTTGTCGTACAGCCAGGCGCCCACGATCACGTCCGAGAACCCGTCCCCGTTCACATCCCCGGCCGTCGACACCGAGAAGCCGAAGAGGGCGCTCGCCTGGTCGCTCTCCGCGGTCCACGCCGGCGACGTCATCAGCGGATCGATCGTCAGCGGGTAGGTGGCACCCCGATCATCGATCACGATCGAAAGCGTAGCCTCCGCCACCTCGAGCTCCGAGGAGAGCTCCACGCCCCGCGCGTCCCAGACATGCAGCTCTCCGTACCGGATCGCGCATGCTCCGTGATCATCGATGAAATCGATCGCCCCATCTGCTCGCGCTCGCGCCTCGAGCGCCCCCGGCACCTTCCCGGCAATGTGAAGCGGTCCTTCTCCCGCCGGCCGGCGCTCGATCGTGAATCCCTGCTCCAGCCCCTTCGCCGTGTTCTCGTACCACTCGCTCCATCCCTCCCGCCGATAGGTCACACGCGCACCTTCGGACTCGGGAGAGGCCACCCCGACCTCTTCCATGCGACCTTGGCGTCCCATGCCGATCGTCTTCCAGGCGAAGCGCCACGCCGGTGCGACATCGTTCCCCGTGCGCGGCACCACCTCGATACCGTGCTCGCCGAACGCCGTGCGCAGGTTCTGGGCGCGATTCGGAGCTTGGAGCCCGGCGGGAGTCCGAGTCGCCGCGTACTCCGCCCGCGCGAGGTCACCCGTGACCGCCTGATACCAAGATTCGTCCGCTCCCACCTGGCGAACGTCCGAAGGCAGGGGGCCTTTCTCGGGAGTGGGGGTGTCTTGGCGTGTCGTCGGGATGGGGGCTGGAGCTGCGAATCGAGCCGAACATGCCCGACTCGGATCGGCGGCGACCCCGGGGCGCGCTCCCGGTAGAGCCATCACGATGGCCGCGACCAGAGCGATTGTGAGCAGGCAAACCGTCGAACCGACGATGATGCGCGGGCGACGCGCGTTCCTAGTGACCAGGGCTGGCTCGGCCATCTTCCCCTTCCTTCTCGTGACGTCATTGCGACCCGATGACGCGCAACGGGCCCGTCAGAGCCCGGCCGCCTTCCCCGGTGGCACTCCCCCGTAATATGGAAAGAGCCAAATCGGGACAAAACGGCTCATTCGTCCCGCTTTCGCCCCGGTTGCAAGGGCCACCTTGGTGTCCTACAATCACTTGCGAGTCGAATGGCCACTGGCGGGAGGGATGGATCGGGTGGGGAGCCGCCCAGCCCTTGCCTGGCTCCCGTTCTTGCCTGGCCCGGCTCTCCGCACGACTTCCCGCTCCACGACCCAGAAACACGGGATGACGAATCCAAAGCAGGTCACCGAGCTCCTCATCTCGTTGCGGGATGGGAATCGGGAGGCTTTGAACGAGCTCGTCCCCCTGGTCTACAGCGAGCTCCGGCGCATCGCCCGCCGCAAGCTGCGGTCGGAGCGCAGCGGTCACACGCTCGGCACGACGGCTCTGGTCAACGAGGCCTATCTCCAGCTCGTCCAGGTCGATCGCATCCAGTGGCAGTCCCGCGCCCACTTCCTCGCCATTGCCGCCCAGGCCATGCGGAACATCCTCGTGGGCCACGCCCGTCGCCGGAAACGCGTCAAGCGCGGAGGCGGCGCCCCGCATGTCTCGCTCTCGGAGGCGGATGACCTCCCGGTGCAGGAGGCGGACCGCATCCTCGACCTCGACGCTGCCCTCCACGATCTCGCGGCGCTCAACCCCCGACACGCGCGCATCGTCGAATGCCGGTTCTTCGGGGGCATGACGATCGAAGAGACCGCAGCGGTGCTCGAAATCTCGCCGGCCACGGCCAAGCGCGATTGGACGGTCCTCCGCGGCTGGCTCCAGCGCGAGCTCGACCGCGAGCGATGAACCCCGAGCGATGAACCCTGAGCGCTGGCAACGCATCGAGCGCCTGGTCCTCGAGGCGCTGGAACAGCCCGATGAGGTGCGAAGCGGTTTCATCGCATCCGCGTGCGGCGATGACTTGGAACTCCGTGGTGAGGTGATCTCCATCATCATCGCCGGCGAGCGAAGCCCGGAAATCCCCGGGCCGCCCACGGAATGGTTGGGCCTCGTGGCGAGGGCCGAGCCGCCAGGATTCGCCGTGGACGAGCACGTCGCTCGCCGTTACCGCATCCGGCGACTGATTGGCCGCGGCGGTATGGGAGAAGTGTACGAGGCCTGGGACGAGGAGCTCTCGATCCCGGTCGCACTCAAGGCGCTCCACCTCGCGGGCGGCACGGAAGAAGCGCACAAGCACCTCAAGCTGGAGGGGATCCTCGCCCGCTCCGTATGGCACCCCAACGTCTGTCGCTTGTATGACCTGGGCCGACATGGGGAGGGCGACGCCACGATTTGGTTCCTCACCATGGAGCTCTTGCGCGGGGAGACGCTCGCCCAGGAATTGCAGGACAACGGGCGGCTCCCACTCGATCGGGCGCAGCGCCTTGCGGAGCAGATGGCGGCCGGGCTCGGGGCAGCGCATCAAGCCGGGGTCGTCCATCGAGACTTCAAGACCAGCAACATCATGCTCGTGACCAAGGACGGCGGCGAGCAAGCGGTCGTGACCGACTTCGGAATCGCGCGCGCAGCATCGCGGAAACGGGGTGGGGAGGATCTCGAGCGAGCCCCCGGCCCGATCGTCGGCACCCCCACCTACATGGCACCCGAGCAAGTGCGAGGGGAAGAAGTCGGCCCCGCCGCCGACATCTACGCGCTCGGAATCGTGCTCTACGAAATCGTCACCGGAACGGTGCCGTTCACCGGTGATTCGGCCATCGAAGTGGCGAGGCGCCGGCTCGCGGAAGAGCCGCCGTCCCCGCGTCAGCTCGTTCCCGACCTCGATGACCGCTGGGAAGCGGTGATCCTCCGCTGCCTGGCCCTAGAGCCGCGCCGGCGCTTCGGACGAGCGGAGGAAGTCGCCGATGCGCTCGTGGGTCGATCGCCGGTCGAGAGAACGGCATCGATCGATCTCACGATGGGGGCGTGGCACACGTTGCCCGCCGAGCGGGACCCCTTCGTGGGCCGGGCATTGGAGAGCCAGGATCTAGAGCGCAATTTTGCTGGCAGCTCCCTCGTGACCTTGGTCGGGGCCGGAGGGATGGGAAAGACCCGGCTCGCGGTCCACTACGGATGGCGGACGCTCGGCGAGTGGCCGGGCGGGGTGTGGTTCTGCGACCTGACCGAGGCCCGGAGCTTGAATGAAATCGCATCGGCCGTCGCCGGTGCACTCGGGGCTCAGCTCGGCCGCGGAGATCCGGTGGTGCAGCTCGGTCACGCGATCGCCGGGCGCGGGCGCTGCCTCATGATCTTGGACAACTTCGAGCAGGTCGTGGACCACGCGGCGGCGACGATCGGCCAGTGGCTGGCGAGGGCGGGAGAAGCCCGGTTCCTGGTCACCAGTCGGGAGAAGCTGGGACTCGGCGACCAGGAGCAGGTGCAGGCGGTGGGCCCCTTGTCGATCGAGACGGGAATGGAGCTCCTGGCTGCGCGCGCACAACGGCTCCGCCCCGGGCTCGATGTCGTGGGCCAAGATGCCGAATCGGCCCGGGAGATCGTGCGACTCGTGGACGGCATGCCGCTCGCGATCGAGCTCGCCGGAGCCCGCATGCGGGTGATGAGTGCAGCCCAGATCGTGGCGCAGATGCAGCGGCGTTTCAGTCTCTTGACCGGCGGTGGTAGCGCTCGTCACGAGACCCTGGTGATGACGATCGACGGCTCATGGGAGCTGCTCGAGCCCTGGGAGCAATCGGCATGGGCGCAGTGCTCGACCTTCGAAGGCGGATTCACGGTGGAGGCGGCGGAGGAAGTGATCGATCTCGACGGGTGGCCGGATGCGCCGTGGGTAGTGGATGTCGTGCAGTCCCTGGTCGACAAGAGCCTCTTGCGGACCTGGGTACCGCCCGTCGGGATCGGGGATGGAGCGCCCGAGGTTCGCTTCGGGATGTTCGCGAGCCTCCAGGAGTATGCCCGCATGAAACTCCGGGAGGATCCTTCCTTGGTGGGCGCGGGGAGTAGGATTCGGGTCGAACAGGTGGTCGAAGAGCGCCATGGCCATTGGTATGCGCGCTACGGGACGCCGGCGGCGATCAAGATGCTCAAGAAGCATGGTGGTCCCAAGCTCAGGCGGCAGGTCGAACGCGAGCTCGACAATCTGGTCTCCGCGTGCCGGCGGGCAGTGAGGCGTGGGGATACAGCGACCGCCGTGGCCGCTTACCAGGCATCGTGGGCGATTCTGGAGTCGCGCGGACCCTTTGGCGTCGCCGTCGACCTGGGCCGGGAACTCCTGAAAGGATTGCGCCTCGGGCCAGCCGAAGAAGGGTACGTTTTGAAGACGCTCGGACATGCGGAGTGGTTCTCCGGGATGGTGGAGGAGTCCCGCGGCCATCTGGAAGCGGCACTCGCCATCGCCCAGGAAGTTCCCGTTCGGCCCCTGGAGGCCCGTGTCCTCGGGGATCTGGGTGGCATGCATGTCAATCAGGGCCGGATGGAGGAGGGGTCTGCCTGTTTGGAAATGGCACTCGACGTCGCGCGCGCGGTGGGTGAGCAGCTCTTGGAATGCAATCTCCTCGATCTGCTGAGCATCACGCGGCGTGGTCAGGGACGAATGGCAGAGGCAACCATCTACTCGGAGATGGCCCTCGCGCTCGCGCGTTCGGCTGGCTACCGGCGGCTAGAAGGAAACGTCCTGAATAACCTCGGCCTTCTTCTCCAAGATCGAGGCCGCACCGAGGAAGCGCGCGCCCATTATGAGGAGGCACTCGCCATCCACCGCGAAGTGGGATCCCGGCGCTTCGAAGGTAACGCCCACGACAATCTGGGTGGCCTCAGTTACGACCAGGGCCGGATGGAAGAAGCCCGTGCCCATCTGGAAGCAGGGCTGGTCATTCACCGCGAGACGGGCGCGCGGTTCTCCGAGGGTATTGCTCTCATCAACCTTGGTCTTTTGTGCCAGACGCAGGAGCTGACCGATGACGCACGCGCGCACTTCGAGGCAGCAATGGCCATCGTGCACGAGTTGGGCAACCGGCGCTTGGAGGGCAACATCATCGGAGGCCTGGGTAGGTTGCACCAGGACAGGGGCGAAATGGAGCAGGCGCGCGCTGATTACGAATCGGCGCTCGCCATCCATCGAGAGGTGAAGGATAGACGCTCCGAGGGCATCACCCTCGCCTACATGGCAGACCTTCTCCACCGTCAGGGATCGAGCGCAGCGGCTCAGGAGGCCATCGCGACCGGCGAGACGCTTCTCCGCAGTGTGGATGCCCGCCTGGAACTTGGCCAGCTCCTCTGCATCCGCGCCGAGCTCGAGCATGGAACCGGCAACCCCGCGGCTGCACTCACGACTCTCAGCGAGGCCGAAGACGTTGCCCTTCGCATTGGCTCGGGCCCGCATTCCGACCTCGGGCGCATGATTGCGAAGCTCCGCCAGACGCTCGGTGGGAAGTAAGTTGAGATCGAGTCTGGTCGCGGCCTATCAACCGGACCGCATCTACCTCATTTGGTTCCGTCGCACGCGGCGACGCGGACTGGCTAGCCAGGGCTGAGCGGGACCTCGCCGCAGCTGCCCACCGTGGATCTGGTGGCGAGCATGTCAAGGCCGATAGTCTTCTTGCCCCCAAATTGACGGCTTAAGTCCTAGCATCCCCCTTCCAAGTAGTACACCCGACAGTGCGTGTCCACCCCTTTCTCGAGTAGCCGAATCCTCGATCGGAGGGCTCGCGCGAAGCTCGGGTCGAGGACGCGAAGCACGAGTGCACGATTGAGCTCCAGCGCGCGTTCGAGATGCTCACTTGCTCCGATCCGATAATCCGGGAAGTCGTTTGCGTCCGAGGTGAAGCTCAGCGACCAAGCCGTCTCGTGGGCAAGGGCGACGCGGAGCGCGACGGCAGGCCAGATGCTGGAGTTTGGGTTCTTCTGGAGAAACTGCTCTCCGTGCTTCAGGACAGGGGGATAGACCTCATTGGCGAATGTTGCTCCCTCGTATTGATCGCTGCAGGTCGTGTCCCAGCCTTGATCGAGAAGGAGGAGAAAGGCTCGATTCGCCCATGGGTTCGCACCCACACGAGATGCCAAAGAGGGCAAGAGCGATCCGCAGTAGAGGATGGACCCGCTTTCGGGTTCGCGACCGAGCCGGACCCCAAACCTGACGAGAGAGTGGTGCAATCGCGCAACGGTCGATGCGTCGTAACCCTGTGGAAGAGACGCGAGCCAAGCGTCGGCCGATAGGTACACTAGGTCATGCTCTTCGGGGGAAGCCTCCAGACTCACCTCATCAAGAGCGCGTTCGACGCTTCCGAGATCGTCCAGGGAACCAGGCGGCGACTGGAGAGCCTCGGCCAGCCGCGGTCGGTGACTCAAGGCTCGGATCAGGTCTCGGCGAACGGTCTCGCGGGCGTACGGCTGACCCTCGAACAATCGAAGGTCGGAAGTATCCGGCGGCGCGGATTCCGCGGCTACGAGCCCGAGACTAGCCCGCTCGATTCGGATCCCAAACGCGCGTTCTCCAGATTCAGTAGAGACCAGGGACAAACGCAGCGGGCCACCTTGAAGCGCGAAGTTCCGGGTCTCGTCGTGGAGGCGCCCCTCACTCTTTGTCCTGATTGCGGACGCCACCGGGGACCCCAGGCGACGCGAGAGAACGTCGCTCAGCGCCTCGAAGACGGCTGCCAGGTCCGTGGACGCACCCGCTCCGGCGGCCATTTGCCATGAAACCGCCTCGAGACTAGGCCGCGACTCGAAGCCTACTATGTAACCGCGAGTTTCAATCGAGCCGATCGGCGCTGCATCTCGACATCGCGTGACCCACGTGTCCGCATGCTCCGGAGGACCTTGATCTTGCCCTCGTTCCTGACACTGTCCAAGCGATCCACGGATCGTCCATACAGTCCAGGGTTCTCCGATCGGGACCGCGAGCAGAGTATCGAGGAGTGAGTTCACGCGGTCCATGGAGTCAAAGACTTGGCTGAGCAGCTGTTCGGCGGCAGTTGGCCCGAACCCGAATCTCCCGATGAACGCGATCGCACTCGACTCGCCCTCGCTCCCGCCAACGACGCAGACGTCACCGTTCTCGTCGACCGCGATGCTGGACGGCGACACAAGGCGGGCGACACCCCTGCAACCAGGGATCCACACACGGATCAGCTTCCCGTCACCCGAGTACTCTTCCACCTGACCTCGGTGGTTGTCGCACAAGTACACGTTTTCGTGCGCGTCCACCGCCACTGAGAAGGTGTAGGTATAATCACGCGGATCCTGCGTCTTTGTTCTCCAGCTCGAGACGAATTCTCCGCGCGATGTGAACTTCTGGACGCCGCCAATCTCGTAGTCCACCACGTAGATGTTGTTCGACCGGTCCACGGCGATTCCCACCGGCTCGAGAAATTGCCCCGGCCGCGAGCCGTGACTGCCCCACTGCGCAACGAACTTCCCGTCGTTCTTGAACTGTTGGACCCGACGGTTGAACCGATCGGTGACGTATATGTCGCCGTCACCGTCAACGGCAAGCCCACTGGGCCCTCGAAACTGACCGGGCCCTGATCCACTCGTACCCCAACGCGTCAGGAACTGCCCGGTTTCCGTGAACTTGTGGATGCAATTTCGAGTGAAATCCGCGACATAAACGTGTCCGAGGTCGTCGACTGCGAGGCCGACCGGATTCCGGAGCTGGCCGGGCTGCTCCCCGCACGTGCCCCACTCGAGCAAGAACCTGCCTTGCGAAGAGAACTTTTGGATTCGGCAGTGGTTCGAGTCGATGGCGTACACATCACCATCCCGATCGACTTCAATATCGGGAATGTAGATGAACTGTCCTGGTCCCTCGCCGTAGGAACCCCATTTCACGAGGAGCCGAGGCGCCGCGCCAAACTCCGCCGCGGGTTCTGGGGGTGGAGTGTGGCTGACCATGACCCCAGTCTCCGCGACGAGAAAGGCGAAGGTGACTAACTGCAGCATGGCCCATCCTGACACGTAACCTGTCCCCACTCCAGTCCAGCTCGAGATGCTCGGCCAACTTGATTGGAACTCAAGCCGAACCCTACCACTATTCCCCCCACGCCACTCATCGGGCGCGAGGACAACCGCTTGAACTGATCGATCATTCTGGCTACGATGTCGAATCCAGGCGCCCCATCGAGCGCGCCCCATCGAGCGGATTCGCGATCGTGAAAACGGGTCGTCGCGCGCTATCTGGGCCGGATCGGGAAGTCGTTGGCGCTCAAGATCCGGATCCCAGGCCGCGCGAACGGAGGAGAGATGTCAGATCGTCGTCGCCGTCTGATCCTGCTTGCAGCCTTGGGCCTGTGTTTGCTGCTCCACGTGCCGGTCACCGCCCAGCCCGCACCGCCGCCAAACCCCCGGCTCGCCGAGGTGTACTCCGATCTCCTGGAAAACCTGGAAACGCTGATCAAGAAGCACAGGATCACCTTCGAGGAGTACCGGCAGGCGACCGGATTCCTGGTGGAAGCCGGCAAGCAGGGAGAGATCCCGCTGCTCATGGACGTCCTTCTCTCCGTCGCGGTGGACGACGTCAACTATTCGGCAGACGGAGGAACTGAAAGCAACGTCGAGGGGCCGTTCTACGTCCCGGATGCGCCGATGCTCGAGCCTCCGTTCGAGCTTCCACGACGCGCCGACGAGCCAGGTGATGACCTGTTGTTCTCCGGCAGCGTGCTTTCTGTGGACGGCAAGCCCCTGTCGGGTGCGGTCGTGGACATCTGGCAGGCGGATGCCGACGGCAAGTACTCCCGGTTCTTTGCGGGCATTCCCTCCAACAATCTTCGGGGGCGGCTGAAGACAGACGCCAAGGGGCATTTCGAGGTCCACACGGTCGTGCCGGCATCCTACGAGATCCCCAAGGCCGGGCCCACGGGGCAGCTGTTGGCTGCCCTCGGCAAGCCCGCCTTCCGTCCCGCCCACATTCACGTCAAGGTGTTCCATCCCGAGTGCCTGCCTCTCACCACCCAGATCTACTTCGAGGGAGATCCCTGGCTGAGCTCGGATGTGGCCCGGGCGGTGAAGCCATCGCTGATCGCGAAGCTGGAGAAGCAAAAGAAGTCCGGCGACTACGCCTGCTCCCACGACTTCGTCCTCCACCGCCGGTAGACGCCGAGCAGTAGCACGGATGGCGCTCAGCGAGGCTTGAGTCGGAGGAACTGTCGAGTCTCATCTCACAATGCGCTTCGCCCAAGAACCATCGATGGCGCGTGGGGGGCGCGAACGGCCGTTCGAACGCATGCCTGCCACCCTCCACGGGTTGCGCGAAGAGCCGCATCGGGTTATACAATCCGCACTGGAGGGGTGCCGGAGAGGTCGAACGGGGCGGTCTCGAAAGGTTCTGACGTATCACCGGCCGACCAGCGCTGATGGGGTGAAGAATCGTCGCGCCGCTCGATGATGTCCTTGTAAGTTGCACCCTGAGGCACTAAGGAGCAGGACTCGGATGACGGAACCGATCCTCGAACGTGATCCTAAGCTTCGTCTTGTGGTCGAGCGTCTGGTCGGGGCCTACCAGCCTGACCGCATTTACCTCTTCGGTTCAATCGCCCGCGGGGACCAGGGAGCGGATAGCGACTACGATCTAATGGTCATCGTCCCGGACGACGCACCGCCTGAGCGCCGGGACAGCCGTCTGGCCTACCAAGCGCTGCGGGGAACCGGTATCGCGGCAGATGTTGTCGTATGGACCCGCGATCGTTTCGACCGGCGGACCCGCGTCATCGCGTCACTGCCGGCTACGGTCATGCGCGAAGGCCAGCTTGTCCATGCCGCCTGATCCGGAGCTCGTCTCCGAGACGCGGGCGTGGCTCGTCAGGGCTGAGCGCGACCTTGCCGCAGCCGTACATGAGCTCACGGCGGAGCCACCTTTCGTCGAGGACATCGTGTTTCACGCACAGCAAGCCGCCGAGAAGACACTCAAGGCGTTCCTAACGTGGCATGGAACAGCCTTTCGCAAGACCCATAGCCTCGAAGAGCTCGGCGAGCAATGCCTCGGAATCGAGCCCGCTCTGAAAGCAATCATCGACCTTGCCGTCCCCTTGACGGCCTACGCGTGGATGTTTCGCTACCCGGGAGAACCCGATGCGCCGACTCGAACAGAGGCGGAGCGAGCGCTGGCGACGGCTCGGAAAGTGTTCGAAACGGTCCTCGGGCGTCTGCCTGAAGAGGTGCGGCCTTGACCACTTCCCCTCAGCTCCATCGGAGGTTGCCCGAAGAAGTGTTATACACTCCGCACTTGGAGGGGTGCCGGAGAGGTCGAACGGGGCGGTCTCGAAAGTACCTGCTCTACCAACCGCCGCCGCGACCGGGAAGACGTTGGCGCGCAAGTGCTTCGCAGCGTTGATCCCGCTGAGAGCAATCTGGGCTTTGGGGACAGGAAAGGACACGAGCGGACAGGAGGTGACGCTGAGGTGTCACCCAATCGTCACCCAGAGGTTGCCCTGAGCCGGGCGATTGGCCTGGTTGCTCTCCGCCGCCCAGTTGGGAGTGAGGCCCACGCCACTCGCCGAGTTAGAGACCCTGCGTGCCGGTGCGGGCGCGATTCGATCGAGGATCATCATGGTCAGTTGCTCCCGCCGAGGGTTGACGTCTTTCGGCATCGATGAGACCCTCAACGGGCGATAACGACCTTCCGCGACGTCACCCGACCCGCGGTCTCGAGACGAAGCAGGTAGACACCTGCGGGGAGTGCGCGCCCATCAGCGTCGCGCCCGTCCCAGCGCGTCGTGTGCCGACCCGCCGCCTGTGGGCGATAGGTGACCACCGCGCGCACGCGCCCAGCAACGTCCACCACCGTGAGCCGCACCTCCCCTCCCGCCCGGAGCGTGTAGGCGATCTCCCCCTGCGCACGGATCGGATTGGGCCGCACGGGCTCGAGCAGCGGCAGCTGGGCGCCCGGCGCCCCTTGCTCCGCCACTGCGAGCGTCGCGGCGGCGGTGCGGAGATCGGCCTCGGTGACGTTGTTCCCGGCGAGCGTGATCCAGGGCGAGCCGGGGAAGAACGGTGAGGCGGAGATGGTGCGGAGCCGCCAGTGGTACAGAGTCGCCGGGGAGAGACCGCTCGTGAGTGCGGTGAACGGAACTGCGCTGCCACTCGCGGATGGGACTCCGGTGTCGAGGACCGCCCCCGTCACCACCCCCGTGCCGTCGAAGGGCACGCCGAACGGCTTGACCTCGAACTGCACCTGCACGTCGCCGCGCCCGGCCGCCGTGCGACCGATCGCTTTCAACCGGAACCCGGATTGCGAATCGGAGTTCAGGACCGGCGAGATCGGCGCCGAATCGTCGTTTTGCACCTGACGCGGCAGGCGGTCGAGACCATCGCCCTGGTTCCCGTAGTAGAAGAACGCCCGGCCCTCGTTGGTGTTGTTGACGTCGTAGCGGTTGGCACCCACCACCACGTCGGAGAACCCATCGCCGTTCACGTCCCCCGCGGTCGAGACCCAGAGCCCAAAGAGGGTGCTCGCCTGGGCGCTGTCGAAAGTCCAGTTCGGGAATATGCTCAAGCCGGTGGCCGAGCCGTGATAGACCGCCGCCCGCCCACCATCGGCCTGGAAGTTGTCGTACAGGTAGGCGCCGACGATCACGTCACTGTAGCCATCGCCGTTCACGTCTCCCGCCGTTCCCGCCGAGATACCGAAGCCGGCGACCCCTTGGTTGGCTTCGGCGGTCCAGTTGGCGAACGGGCTCAGCCCGCTCGCCGAGCCCAGATAGACGTAGGTCCGCCCTTCATCGGTCTGGCCGTTGTCATACTGGGGGCTGCCCACGATGACGTCGGAGAATCCGTCCCCATTCACATCGCCGGCCGTGGACACCGAGTATCCGAACGCCGCATCGTTCTGGTTGCTCTCCGCAGTCCACGCGGCGGCCGTCGCCAGTCCAGCGGGCGAGCCGAGGTAGAGGAAGCTCCGCCCCTCGTTGATCTGTCCGTTGTCGTACTGGAGTGCCCCGACCAGGACGTCGCCGAACCCATCGCCGTTCACGTCGCCGGCCGCCGCCACCTCGCCGAAGAGCGCACCGGTCTGGTTGCTCTCCGCCGTCCACGCCGCGGTGGTTGACAATCCGGCAGGCGAGCCGAGGTAGAGGAAGCTCCGCCCCTCCTCGACCTCGCCGTTGTCGTAGTTGATGGCACCCACCAGGACCTCGTCATAGCCATCCCCATTGACGTCTCCGGCGCTCGACACCGAATAGCCGAAGTGGGCTTCGTCCTGATTGCTCTCGGCGATCCAAGCCGGCGAGGTCAAGAGGCCGGCCGGGGAACCGTGGTAGACGAAGACCCGGCCCTCATCGAACTCGACGTTGTTGAACATGGGCGCGCCCACGATCACATCCGCGTAGCCGTCGCCGTTCACGTCCCCGGCACCTGACACCGGATACCCGAACTGGGCGCCGTTCTGATTGATTTCTGCAATCCAGGCCGGAGTGGTCGAGAAGCCCGCCGGCGAGCCGTGGAAGACGTAGGCCCGCCCCTCGTCGTTGGACCCGTTGTCGAACAGGTAGGCGCCGACGATCACGTCCGAGTACCCATCGCCGTTCACGTCTCCCGCCGCGGACACGACGCCGTAAAAAGCGTCGTTCTGGCCGCCCTCGGTGGACCAGGTGGCGGTGGTCGCCAGCGTTCCAGCCGAGCCCAAGTAGACGAACGCCGCCCCCTCCTGGAACTGTCCATTGGCGTACGCGTAGCAGCCTGCGATCAGGTCCGAGTACCCATCCCCGTTCACGTCTCCCGCCGCCCCCACCGCATTGCCGAGCTGGGCGCCCGCCTGATTGCTCTGCACGAGCGTGGTGGAATTGAGGGGCAAGCCAAAGACCGACCCCTCGTAGATGAAGACGCAGCCCTCGTTGGTCTCTCCCACCTCGAAGGCGCTGGCGCCGACCGCCACATCCCCGTACCCATCCCCGTCCAAGTCCCCCGCCGTCCCCACCGCACCGCCGAAGGAAGCGTTCGCTTGATTGCTCTCGGCGGTCCAGTTCGGCGTGGGGCTCAACCCGGTCGCGGAGCCTTGGTAGACGTAGGCTCGCCCCTCGTTGTCTTGCCCGTTGTCGTAGTTGATCGCGCCGACGATCACGTCCGAGTAGCCATCGCCATTCACATCCCCCGCCGTCCCCACCGACCAGCCGAAGAACGCGTTCGCCTGGTTGCTCTCGCTGGTCCAGTCGAAAGAGAAGTCGATCCCGGTCGCGGATCCGTGGAATACGGCGGCCAATCCCTCATCGCTGTGCCCGTTGTCCATCCCGATCGCGCCGACGATGATGTCGTCGAACCCATCCGCGTTGACGTCGCCCGCCGTCCCCACCGAAAAGCCGAAGTGGCTGAAGGCCTGGCTGTCGTTCCCGAGGCCACGGATCTGAGGGGTGCCCAGGCCGGTGGCTGAGCCGCGATAGATGTAGACCCGGCCCTCGTCGGGCTCGGTCGCACCGTCTCTCAAGTTGGCGCCCACGATCACGTCCGAGAACCCATCCGCATTCACGTCGCCCGCGGTGGCCGCCGACCAGCCGAAGTTGGATGCCACCTCATTGCTCTCCGCTGTCCAGCTCGGCGTCGAGCTCAGCCCGCTCGGCGAGCCGTAGTAGACGAACACCCGCCCCTCGTCGATTTGGTCGTTGTCGAAGAGATAGGCGCTGACGATCACGTCCGAGAACGCATCGCCGTTCACGTCGCCCGCCGTCCCCACTGCGTAGCCGAACTGGGCGCTCGGCTGATCGCCCTCGGCGATCCAGTTGGGGACGAAGCTCAAGCCACTCGCCGAGCCGTGGTACACGTAGGCCCGGCCTTCGTTGGTATCGCCGTGGTCGAAGTTCCTCGCGCCGACGACCACGTCCGAGAACCCGTCGCCATTCACATCGCCGGCGGTCCCCACCGAGAAGCCGAAGTTGGCGTTGGGCTGATCGCTCTCGGCGCTCCAGGCCGGCGAGGTGATGACCGGATCGACCAGGAGCGGATACTCGGCACCCCGGTCGTCGATCGCGATCGAGAGCGTGGTACCCGCCACCAGCAGCTCCGCCTCGAGCTCCGCCCCGCGCGCGTCCCAGACGTGGAGCTCGCCGTAGCGGAGGACATGGACTCCGTGCGAGTCGATGAAGTCGATCGCTCCGTCTTCGCGCACCTCGGGGCGCAGCGCCGCCGGGAAATCACCGGCGATCCGGAGCGGGCCATCTCCGGCCGGCTGGCGCTCGATCGTGAACCCCTGCTCGAGACCCTTCGCCGTGTTCTCGTACCACTCGCAAAAGCCGTCGCGCCGATAGGTCACGCGCGCGCCGTTCGCCTCGGGGGTCGCTGGTCCGACCTTCTCCATCCGACCCGCACGCCCGAAGCCGCTCGCTTCCCAGGCGAACTGCCACGCCGGCACGACGTCCTTGTCCGTGCGCGGCACGACCGCGATCCGGTGCTCGCCGAACATCGTGCGCAGGTTGTGGGCGCGGTTGGGAGCTTGGAGGAGACCATCGGAGGTGGCCGATGCTTCGTACTCGCGGCGGCCGAGGTCCGCTTGCACCGCGCCCCACCACCCGTCCGATGTTCCCGCGACCGCGGCGGGATCGGGAGCGCTCGCCTGCCGCCCCTCGACGTCCGTGGGCACGATCGTGGTAGCGATGTCCGTGCCGGACATCCGAGAGCGGGCTCCGAACTGCAGGTGCAGCCCGAGGGCGGCAACCAGGAGACCGACGACCACCATCGCCAAAGCACCCTGACGCACCGATGTACGTTCCATCCGATCTCCGATCGTCATGTTCTCACCGTGCAACAACGAGCTTCTGCGTTTCCGCGTGCCCGTCGAAGGAGAGGCGAACGAAGTAGACTCCGGCCGGGAGCGCCGTCTTGCGCCCTCCGCGACCGTTCCACGTGGCCACCTGCGGCCCCGCAGCCTGTACCGCGTCCACCAGCACCACCTGCTCACGCCCCGTCACGTCGTAGACCGCGAGATGCACTCGTCCGCTCCGCGGCAGCGTGTAGCCGATATCCGCCGACACGCGGATGGGGTTCGGCCGCGGCGCTTCGAGGAGGAAGGAGGCAGGCGGCACCGATGCGACCTCGATGCCAATCTGCGCATCGTGGGTGCGCAGATCGGCCTCGTTCCATCCATTCACCGGCACGTGCAACCACGGACCGTTGCGCTGGAAGGGAGTCTTCACGAGGTCGTACTTGGCCCGGACCCGCCAGTGGTACTGCGTGTCCGGCGAGAGGGCGATCACCAGTTGATTGATGTCGATCTCGCCATCGGCGCCAACATCGACGTAGCCACCGGTTACGGTGCCGAGTCCGTCGAAGAGCACGCCGAGCGGCTTGACCTCGTGCTCCAACTGGAGCCGCGTCCGGCCGTAGATTGAGTTCAGGATGGCGCGGATCCGGAACTGCGTATCGCTGTCGGACCATCCGAGAGGCGCGATGGGTGTCGTGCCATCCGTGCGTTGCTGGCGCGGGAGGGTAAGCCGACCCGGCCCCCCGTTGCCGTAATATACGAATGCCTTCCCTTGAAAATTGGGGAAGCCGTACAAATTGCTCCCGACGATGACGTCCGCATAGCCGTCGCCGTTCACATCCCCAGCCGTCGCCACCGAGACGCCCAACTGGCCGCCGCGCGTGACACCGACTACGTCCCAGCTGGAGGTCGTCGAGAGCCCTGCCCCCGAGCCATGGTAGACGGAGGCTCGCCCCTCGCTCACATCGACGTTGTCGTACCGTTCGCTCCCGACGACGACATCGGAGTACCCGTCGCCGTTCACGTCCCCCGCCGTCGCTACCGAGCTGCCGAAATAGGCATGAACCTGGTTGCCCTCCGCGGTCCAGTCGGCGGTCGTCGAGAGCCCCACCGCCGAGCCGTGGTAGACGAAGGCTCGCCCCTCCTGGCCCTGGTCGTTGTCGTAGGTTTTCGCGCCGACGATGACGTCGGAGAAACCGTCGCCGTTCACGTCTCCCGCCGTCGCTACCGACATGGCGAAGTCGCAGTCGGCCTGGCTGCTCTCCGCGGTCCAGACGGGGGTCGCGCCGAGCCCGCCTGCCGAGCCGTGGTAGACGAACGCCCGACCCTCGTCCGTCTGGCCATTGTCGTAGTTGTGGGCGCCGACGATGACGTCGGAAAAGCCGTCGCCGTTCACGTCCCCCGCGGTCCCGACGGAGATGCCGAATTCGGCGCCATCCTGATTTCCCTCGCGATAGGTGAACGGGTCGTTCAGGCCGGACGCCGATCCGTGGTA
>Ga0137428_1000499_pt1 | contig 16860 bp, 10 predicted proteins | sample EasRivERMZT718_2_FD_102305 | JGI IMG/M metagenome (GOLD analysis project Ga0137428, IMG submission 102305) | Soil microbial communities from meander-bound floodplain in the East River, Colorado, USA - East River MetaG ERMZT718_2 | ecosystem: Environmental > Terrestrial > Soil > Floodplain ...
TGACCGACATGCCCAGGAAAGCTTGCGAGGTCGTCTCGGCCATCAGACGCGGGTCTTCGTGCAAGACAAAGAAATTGCCCGCGCCATTTTCAAGGGTGCTGCCCTGGGCGGTGATCAGGTTGCGAACCATGTTGTCCCAGGGCGTGTTGGCAGCCACGTTGTTGCGGATCCAGTTGTAATAGGACCACATCGCGGCCACTTTCAGCTTTTTGCTCTGGACCAGCAGCAGGTCGGACCATTTGTAAGTCCAGTAATCTACGAACTCCGGCCGGCTCAAGAGCGATTCGATCAGTTCATCGCGTTTGTTTGGCGATTTGTTGGAAAGAAAGGCGCGTGTCTCCTCCGCCGTCGGCAAAGTGCCCATCGTGTCGAGGAACGCACGGCGGATGAATTCCTGGTCCGTGGAGCGTGGTGAGGGCGGGAGGTTGAGGCTTTGCAATTTTTCGGTGACCAACTCGTCAATGAAATTGCGGCGAGGCGCGTTGGCGAAAACTTCGCCCGGCACTGAATTCGTATAAGGCACCGTCACAGTGGCAATGGCAATGCGGCTCAAGTACCACGCGGTGATCGCGCCTGCGCCGTTGCCGACCACCTGCGCCTTGCCATTGTCGTCCACGGTGGCAACCGAAGCATTGGCGGCGGAATATTTGACCCAGCGGGTGACGTCCTCCGTGTGGCCGTCGCTGAAATAGGCGCGCACGATCAACTGTTGGCTGGCGTCGGGTTTGAGAATGACGTGTTCGGGCAGAATCTCGATGCGCTCGATACGTGCGTCCTCTGTCTTTGGGCCCGGTGTTCCAGCGGCAATCCACTCGGATAAGACGCGATATTCAACGGAATCGGCATCGAACTTTTTTCCCCCTTTGTGAGGGACTGCGCCCGTGGGTTTGAGAAGCATCAGACTGCGACCCGGGTCACTGGGAATTATGCGGCGCCCCAAGGCATGGCGCGTGAGTGCGAGATAATCGCCTTGGTCATCATAGCCGCGCAGGGAAAGTCTAAACCCATTTTGCCCGGCGGCCGCGCCGTGACAGGCGCCGGAACTGCAGCCGGCCTTGGCCAACACTGGCTGGACGTGATTGCGGAAGCTCCATTCGATGGGGCGATCCATGCCCACCACAGTTACTTCGGCGGTTGCAACGTCGTTACCGGCCTTGGCGGTGATGGTCGCCATTCCGTTCTTTAGCGGCAGGGCGACATCCCCCTCGATTTTGACAATATTGGTGTCCGTGGATGTGAGAACGAAGTCATTCGTCAGTTGGGCGGTGAATTGTTTGTCCCGGACCTGTTCCACCAGGACCTGCTGGCGAGCGTGCGGCCCGCTCAGCTTGAACCTGGATGGCAGAAGGGCCAGGGAATTGTGGCCGCGGACAGGCACCCCGGCTATCCCTTGGAGGATCAATGATGCCGAAACAAAAGCTGCAAGTCTCACAATTTGCTTTACGAACCTTAAAACAACTCTTTGATGGGCTGTGTTCCGTAGTCCACGAGCGGAAAGGGCCGCGTGTTTGGACCGGGCAGGTGGCCCTCAAGATCGAGGCCCAGGCTGTGGAAAATCGTCGCCACCACCTCGGCAGGCTTCACTGGGCGTTCTACGGGATATGCTCCAATCTCATCACTCTTACCCACCACCCGCCCGCCCTTCACACCGCCACCGGCAAAGTAGATGGTCCAGCATTGCGGCCAGTGATCGCGTCCGCCAGCGGGATTGATTTTCGGCGTGCGGCCAAACTCGGCCAGGTTGCAAACCAGTGTGTTGCCCAGCAGGCCCCGCTGAAACAAATCCTCGAGCAACGCGCTATAGCCTTGATCGTACATGGGCGCGACGATGTCCTTCATGCCGGCGATGGAGGTGAACGGCTTCGAGCCGTGAATGTCCCAGGTGATCTCATCGAAGACGGTGATGAACGTGTTGATGGTAACGAAGCGCACACCCGCCTCGACCAGGCGCCGGGCCAGGAGACAGCATTGCCCGAAGCGAGTCAGGCCGTAGCGTTCGCGGACTTTCTCCGGCTCCTTCGTCAGGTCGAACGCCTCGCGCGCCTTGGCGCTTGTCATCAGGCGGTAAGCAGAGGAGAAACTCGAATCCATGAGTTGCGCGGTCGGACTGGCTTCAAAGCTTTTGACGGTGTTGTCCACGATTTGGCGAAGCTCGCGGCGGCGCTCCAAACGCGCCTCCCCAATCTCCGTTGGCGGCAGGAGGTCCGGCACTTTGAAATCTTTCTTTGATGGATCGGCATTCAACACAAATGGATCGTAAGCCTTGCCCAGAAAACCGGCGTCTTGTCCGTGTGGCATATTGCCACCGGTAGGTCCCATCGGCTCGGGAAGAATGACGTGCGCGGGGAGTTCATTTTTGCGGCCCTTCAAAAACTCCAGCGCACAGCCTGCGTGCGGCGTGTTGATGCCGCCGGTAAAAAGCCGGCCCGTCTGCAGCATTTGATGTCCTGTATCGTGGACGGCGGCGGCCGTGTGGTAGCACGTGCGAACAAGGGAGAATTTGTCCGCCAGCCTGGCGTGCAGTGGAAAAATCTCGGAGATTTGAATATCGGGATTATTGGTTTTGATGGGTTTGAACGGTCCGCGAATTTCCGATGGCGCGTTGGGTTTCATGTCCCATGTGTCCAATTGGCTGGGCGCTCCCAGGTTGAAGATCATGATGACGGCCTTTTCGTCATTGCCTTTGGTGACAGACCCCATGGCCTGAAGGGCCGCGTATTTGGACAGGGTCAAGCCAATGGCACCCAGGGCGCCAACTTGCAGAAAGTCCCGGCGGGTAATTCCGTCACAAGTCGTAATTGAACCTTTTCCAGATACTTTCAGCATAGGCTTGGGCCTTTTCTAAGCAGGTATACCTGACTAACCATGACACCCTGGAAAATCCTCGGCAAGCCTTCAATGGGGCGCCCATCGAACGGTGCTCGAACGGTGCGCATCTCGAGGGCGTGTTCCCCAAACCCCCCGGAGTGCGCCCGTCCTCGGGCGCAGAATGTAAAAAAGCACGCGGCGCACTCGTGAATTATGGAGCGTTTTAAGCGGATGGAGGCTGCTGCGCCCGAGGACGGGCGCACTCCGGTCGGTCTGGGTAACAGGCCCTCGACACCCGGACCATGATTCCGTGGTTTGCCTGGACGCGGTGCATCGAAATGAGCGGTCCAGGTCCGTTTCCGCGGACCGTTTGCAGTCATTGGGCCGGACCTCGCGAATTAGGAGAACTTCTCGCGGAGCAGAACCCTGCATTGGTTCAGAGTTTGCTCTGATTTACTGCTGAACGGACAGAAGACGTGAAGTTATGAGAGTCACGAATTGGTTGCAACGACAGCAACTTAAATCAAAAAACCCACAGCGGCGGGTGGGGGCGGTCGAAGCTCTAGCCGTCCCTGGAAACACCTCAGCCGTGGATGCTCTTGCCGCTGCGCTTCAGGACGAAGTTGCCTCCGTGCGATTGGCGGCGGCCAAAGGACTGGGGATATTGCGGGAGGCCCAAGCCATTCCCGTGCTCGTGGACGCGATGCGAGACTCGGACGTAGGCGTCCGGGGGCAGGCGGCGAAGGCTCTTGGCCAAATTGGTGACCGTTATGCAATTGATTCTCTGGTTTGGGGACTGAAAGATCCAGATAGCTCCGTGCGCAAAGAAGCTGCCGTCGCGCTCAGAGACCTCGGCTGGCGTCCCATCGATTCCGAAGGCCGCGCCCTTTACGCGGTGGCTTGTGGCGATCTCAAAACAGCAGCGCGCGAAGGAGCGGCGGCGTTGAATCCGTTGCTCGCGGCGCTGACCGATGATGCTGCTTCGCGGCGTCAGGCAGCGGCAGAAGCACTGGGCGAGATCCGCGATCCTCTCGCGGTGAAACGGCTGATCAATGCCCTTCGCGATCCCGATGCCAGTGTGCGCGTCGCCGCCGTCCATTCGCTGGCCAAAGTGGGCGATGAGGAAGTGTTGGAGCCGCTGTTCAACGCCACTGCGGACCCCGATTTTCACGTGCGACTGGCCGCTACGGAAATTCTAGGCAAACTCGGTCGGGCAGAATTCATCGAACAATTCGTGGCGCTCCTGCAAGACACCAGTTGGGAGGTCCGCACCGCCGCAGCGCAAGCATTGGGCAGAACCAGAAGCCCCGACGTCGTCACTCCGCTTCTGCAAGCGCTCAGCGATTCGGACAGCGACGTGAGACGAATGGCAGCACAGGCCCTGGGCCGGCTCAAGGACCCACGAGCGCTCGAACCCCTCGTAACCATTCTGTGCGACGCGGATATGTCCGTGCGCATGGCTGCAGCCAATGCCCTGGATGATATTGACCCGGGCTGGATCAGATCCGAGGCCGCCGAAAATGCGATCCCCCGGCTGGAGGCCGCACTGAACGACAGTGAGTACCGGGTACGAACCACAGCAGCGGAAGTGCTGGCGCGAATCCAGAATCCCCCACAGGACTCGGGCGTGTCGCCTGAAGAATCTGATGATGATGATTCGGCGGTCGCGTAGCGACCAGTCCTGAGCGCAGCGCGCGCCTGGGAGTTGGAGCTTGGAGTTTCTCTTGGTGCTTGGGGTTTGGATCTCGGTGCTTCGTCCAGAGTCGGCTTCTCCGTATTTCAAATCCCTTTGGTTAGAGCGGTTGCCAGAATTTATTTCCGACTGGCAACCTATTGGACATGCTGCGGGTCGCAGACCCGCGCTCCCGGAGCGCGCCTCTGTGAGGCGCAGCAGCCTTGGCTCCTGGTTTGGTCGGAAATTATTTTTGGCAATCGCCATAGATTTGGAGGTGCATCCTGACCCGGAAATCTCCTTGCAGGGCCTGGTTAAGGTGGGTAACCTCCGTAATCGCCAGACCAGCAGGGGCGAAGGTTATTTCAATATGGGTATCTGCTTCGACGTCAATGCTAGTGGTTAAACAACAAAAGTTCATGCGGATCGGTCGTCGTATTGCTTTTCAATCATGCTTGCTGGGCACGATCTGGGGCGGGTTTGTCTCCGGTTGGGCCGCAGGCTATGGCACTTCCAAAGAGGCTGTTGTTACGCCGCCTCCGCTGCCAGCCATTCATTCCCTGAAACTGGAACCGGCCTCCCTCACGCTGAAAGATGGCCGCGATGAGCGCCGCGTGCTGGTTTTAGGAAAGAGCGATGCAGACACATTCATCGATCTGACCGCCCAGGCCACTTTTACAGTCCAATCGCCCAATGTCGAGGTCGATGCTTCAGGCTACGTTCGTCCGAAGGCTAAGGGAAGCGCCGAGATCCTGGTGTCGGCCGCCGGCCGGCAAATCAAACTTCCAGTGACGATTGAGGATGCCGCGATACTTCCCGTCCGCTTTGTGCGTGATATTGAACCGTTACTGAGCAAAGCCGGTTGCAATGCGGGAACCTGCCACGGATCGGCCAAGGGAAAAAACGGCTTCAAGCTTTCCTTGCGCGGTTACGATCCGGAATTCGATTACCAGGCATTGATCAATGATCTCTCCGGTCGGCGTTTCAACCGCGTGAATGTGGACGACAGCCTGGTGCTTCTCAAGCCGATGGCTGAGGTTCCTCATGAAGGCCGCCAGGCCATAAAACCCGGCTCACGCGAACACCAACTGCTGCGCCAGTGGATCGTCGAAGGGGCCAGATTCGAAGACCCCACAGCGGGTCGCGCCAACAAGATCGAGATCCTGCCCGCAGAAGTCGAAATGGATTTGCCCGGCCGCAATCAGCAACTGCTGGTCGTGGCCCATTATGCCGATGGCGTCCGGCGCGACGTCACGCGTGAGGCGGTCTTTGAAAGCAACAATTCCGATGTTGCCGAAGTCAAAAACGGATCGGTCAAGGCCGTTCGCCGTGGCGAAGCTGCCATCCTGGTCCGATACGAGGGACTCTATTCCGCTCGCCAGGTGACGGTGATGGGCGACCGCGCGGGTTTTCAATGGGCCGACGCGCCCGAATACAATTTCATCGATAAACATGTTTACACGAAGCTGAAGCGGATGAGGATTCTGCCTTCGGAGCTTTGCAGCGATGCGGAGTTTGTTCGCCGCGTTCATCTGGACCTGACCGGCTTGCCTCCCACCGTCGACACAGTGCGAGCCTTCCTCAAAGACGAGACTTTCAACAGGGAAAAGCGCGAGAAACTCGTGAGCGAATTGCTGGCCAGCAAGGATTACGTCAAGTACTGGGCGAACAAATGGGCTGACCTGCTTCAGTGCAACAGCGAAAACCTTGGACAAAAGGGTGTCTGGGCGTTCCGCCAATGGATCGAACGCTGCATCGCCGAAAACAAGCCTTACGACAAGATGGTCCGCGAGGTTCTGACGGCTGAGGGCAGTTGTTTTCAGAATCCTGCCGTCAATTATTTCCGGGTGCTGCGGGAACCGGGCAAGATCACGGAGGACGTCAGCCAGACCTTCCTGGGCGTGCGCTTCAACTGCAACAAGTGCCACGATCATCCTTTCGAGAAATGGACCCAGAACCAGTATTACCAGTTTGGCGCTTACTTCGCGCAGGTTTCCATCAAACGCGGATTCCTGGGCAAAGAGGTCATCCGCAACAACACCGGCGATGCCACTCCCGTGGTCGGAGAAGAGATCATTTATCGGAGCTTCTCCGGCGGCGAAGTGAAACACCCCAAGACAGACATGGCCGTTGCACCGCGGGTGCCCTTTGGTTCGGCCAAGGAAATTTCCAGCGAAGAAGATCGTCGCGAACCCTTTGTTGATTGGCTGACTTCCAAAGAAAACCCGCTCTTTGCCAGGTCAATGGCCAATCGGGTCTGGAGCTATTTCTTAGGCCGGGGCATTATCGATCCGGTGGACGATATCCGGGCCAGCAATCCACCGAGCAATCCGGAACTCCTCGATGCGCTGACAGACCAGTTCGTCAGGGATGGATTTGATACCAAGAAGCTCATGCGCACCATTTGCATGTCGCGCACGTATCAGTTGTCCATCGTGGCCAACAAGTGGAATGAGGACGACCGAATCAATTTTTCCCATGCCTCGCCGCGCCGCTTGAGCGCCGAACAAATGTTCGAGGCCGTGATGGTGGCCACCGGCGTGCGACCCAATTTCAACGGCATGCCTCAAGGCATGCGAGCGGTGGAAGTGCCCGATGGCAAGGTGCAAGGCGACGATTTTCTGGCGCTCTTCGGCCGGCCCAAACGGATGTCGGCATGTGAATGTGAACGGACGTCGAACATAACTCTTTCGCACGCGTTGAACATGATTAACGGCGTGACCATCAGCGATGCCATCGCCAAGCCGGATAGCAAGATCGCGAAGATTGTTGAAGCCAACAAGGACGACAAAAAGGTCATCGAAGAAATCTACCTTTCCTGCCTGAACCGGTTTCCGACCGAAAAGGAGACCTCCGGCATCGACCTTTCCGTGGCGCCGCGGCTGGAAGTGGCGCAGGACCTGGCCTGGGCATTGATCAACAGTCCGGCATTTCTATTTAACCGATGATGGACGTAGTTTATGACACTTGCCATGCCGTACATTTCGAAGAAGCCGCTGAAATTCCTACCGCAACGTTGGTATAACAAAAACCTTACACCTGGGAGCTCCTTATGATCTCGATACCTGGACAACCTGGCAGCACGTGCGACGGTTTCAGCCGCCGCGAATTCCTTCGTGTCGGCGGCATGGGCATGCTCGGCATCAGTCTGGCGGATATCCTCCGCCTTCAGGCCACCGCCGCCAGCGCGCCCGATTCCATCAAAGGCAAAAGGGGATGGGGCAAGGCCAAGAGCGTCATCTTTGTCTTCCTCCAGGGCGGCCCCAGCCACATCGACATCTGGGATCCGAAGCCTGACGCACCATCCAATGTCCGGGGCGATTTCAAGCCCATCAAGAGCAACGTGTCCGGCATCTGGCTTACCGAGGTGATGCCACTGCTGGCGAAGCAAATGGACAAGGCCACCCTTATTCGCTCGGTGAGCTACACTCCGGCGGGACTCTTCAATCACACCGCCGCGCATTATCAGATGATGACCGGTTACACACCGGATCGTGTCTCTCCTTCCGGCCAGCTCGAACCGCCGGCGCCGAACGACTTCCCGCATGCGGGCTGTCAGATTGCGCGCCTCAAACCACCGGAGGTGCCCATGCTGCCGTTCGTGGTGCTCCCCCGTCCCACGCAGGAGAGCAACGTCATCGGCAAAGGCTCGACGGCTGGCTTCCTGGGCGCGGCCCACGACCCGTACTACTTCTATCAGGACCCGAACAAAGAAATTAAGCTCGACGATCTGACGTTGCGCAAAGAAGTGTCCAAGGAACGATTGGAACGCCGCGCCACACTGCTGAAAAAAGTCGAGGAAGCGATGCCGGAAATGGAGAAGGCCGTGTCCAGTTACGCGCTGGACAGTTATTATCAAAAAGCCTTCGATCTGGTTTCTTCAGGGCGGGCGCGCAATGCCTTCGACCTGACCCAGGAACCGGACAAGCTGCGCGATCAATACGGCCGCCACACCTTCGGCCAGGGGTTGCTCCTGGCGCGGCGTCTCATCGAAGCCGGCACCCGCTTCGTGCAGGTCAACTGGCCGGCCGTGGCCAACGGCGATCCGACCAAGGACGCCTGGGATACCCATGCCGCCAACTTCGGTCCACTGCGCAATCTGCACTGCCCGAAGCTCGACAGCGGGATGTCCGCCTTGCTCGAAGATATGGATCAGCGCGGCTTGTTGAAGGACACGTTGGTGTTGGCCATCGGTGAGTTTGGCCGCTCACCGCGACTTGGCGTCAGCACCTCGGGCAACAGCAACTCTCCGGATGGCCGCGATCATTGGCCGTATTGCTACACGGCGCTGATCGCCGGCGCCGGCATCAAACGCGGCGCCCTTTACGGCAAATCGGATGCCACGGGATCTTCGCCCGCCGAAAACCCGGTGCACCCCACGCAACTGCTGGCGACGGTCTATCATGCGCTCGGTATCGATCCGCATGCCATCGCTTATAATCACCTCAATCAGCCGCGCGAACTCGTGCAGGCCGAACCGGTGCCGGGACTGTTTGGATGAGCCTCCTTCGTGGCGCCGACTTGAAAAATGTTTTGTGATTAGGTTCCGGTTCTTATTTTCACTGTCGGCCCTGATCCCGGCCTTATCGGCCTTCCCTCAGCCCGTTCCCAAGGTCAATTCGTTGTCGCCGGAGTGGGTTCAGCGCGGGACGACGCAGCAAATCGTGTTCACCGGAGAGAGTTTGGGAGCGGTGACCGGCTTCATTTTTTCCGGAGATCCCGGTTTGAGCGCTACCCATGTGCCCCCCGCTGCGGCTCCCAAGCCGGCCATCACCATCGAATCGAACCTGGGTGGGATTTCTGTCGCTGAACCCGCTGCGGCGAAGGATGACAAGAAGCTGGTCGCCAACGTGAGCGCCACGAGTGAAGCCGCGTTGGGCGCCCGCGAAGTGCGGTTGGTGACACCTACGGGGGTTTCCAATCCGCTTCTGCTCAACGTGGGTCATCTGCCGGAGACTCGCGAGAAAGAGCCGAACAATTCTCCGGAGCAGGCGCAGACGATCACCTTCCCGGCGGCGATCTCTGGAAGAATCAACGCGGCCGCGGAAGTCGATCACTTCCGATTCAATGCCTCCAAGGGCCAGGAGTTGATTTTCGATGTCGATGCCGCCCGCCGCGAGTCGGCGTTGGATTCCTCCCTCGCCGTGCTCAACTCCGCCGGCAAGGAGCTGGCGCGAAACGAAGATCACAACAGTCTGGACAGCCTGATCGCATTCACGGTGCCTGAAGACGGCGAATACATTTTGCAGCTTCGTGATTTTCGCTACCAGGGGGGCGGCAACTACGCCTACCGGCTTTATGCCGGGGCGCTTCCCTATGTTGAGTCCATTTTCCCATTCGGTGGCCAGCGGGGCAAGGAGGTGGAAATTGCGCTCCAGGGCCGCAACCTGGAGGGCACCACGAAGATGACCCTCAACGTCTCATCAAAGGCGCCGCGAGGCCGGCAGGACATCCGGGCCAACACCCCCAAAGGGTATTCGAACCTTGTGCCCTTCGACGTCCAGGACTTCCCGGATTTCCTGGAGACCGAGCCGAATAACAGCACCGACAAGGTCAACACGGTCAGCATTCCGGTGGTCATCAATGGCAGGATTAAAGAGTCGAAAGACATCGATCGCTTCAAGTTTAAATCCGACAAGGACCAAAAGCTGGTCTGTGAAGTGATGGCTCAGCGTTTCGGCTCACCTCTGGATGCCCTGCTTGTTCTCAGCGATGCCGCAGGCGGCGTGCTGCAGCAGAACGACGACGCCATGGGCGCCGCCGATGCCCGTATCGAGTTCGATGCCAAAAAGGATACGGAGTATCTGCTGGCCCTTCGCGATTTAACCCAGCGGGGCGGCGACAACTTCGCTTATCGTTTGGCGGTGCGTCCTCCTTCTGCCGGACCGGAAGCCGGGTTCACCGCTCGATTTTCTCCAGACACGCTGCGCGTCCACCGAGGCAGTCACGGCAAAATTCGCTGCGAGGTCACGCGGGTAGCGGGTTTCGACGGGCCCGTTCGCTTTTCGTTTCAAGATTTGCCGGCGGGCGTGTTCAGCGAACCGTTGATCCTTTCGTCCGCCCCTGCCAGTGGCATTATGCTGATTTCCGCCTTGAAGGATGCGCCTCTTGGCAATTTTCCGATCAAGCTTTCCGCGACGGGCGTTGCTGGAGGGAAATCCATCACGCGCGCGGTGGAGCCGCTTTCCGATGACAAGCCTGCGCGTGAAGCTTTTCTCACTGTGCTCGAGCCCCCGCCGTTCACCCTCGAACTGGTCACCCTGAGCGCCTCCGTCGAACAAAACCAGACCGCCACGGTAGAAGTGCTCGCGCAGCGACGCGAAGATTTCCCCAACGAGATCAAGTTGTCGGCTGAAGGTTATTCGGCTGGGAAAGATCCCATCACCAAAAGCTTCGAGGTCGCTGAGTTGACATTGAAACCGACCGAGTCGCTCGGCAAATTGACTCTCAAAGCCAAACAGGATTCCGAAGTGGGCACTCGCACCCTCATCGTCCGGGGCACCGGCGGCCTCAACGGCCAGATTTACACGCAATACACCCGTGAGTTGCCGGTCACCGTCACCCAGATTCCATTTGTCGTCTCGAGCACCTTGTCGCGGCTGACAGTAACAGCCCTTCCAACTAATGCGCAATCTGCCGCCAGCGAAGCGGCGACGACGATCAAAGTGGAGCGTCGCGCGGGTTTTACCAATGAGGTCGCGCTTTCACTCGACGGAATGCCCGAGGGCATCAACGTGACGCTGGATAAGATTCCCGCCAACGGCGCCGAGACCACCCTGAAGCTTGTGGCCACGGAAAAAGCGCCGGTGGGCACCAATTCCCTTACGATCGTCGGCGCCGGCTTGCACAACGATCGGAAGTACAAGCATCGCAGCGGCGCAATCTCCCTCGTGATTAGCGCTCCGGAATCGCCTGAACCCCCGCCTGCGGCCGCGGCTGCGGGCAGCGGAACAAAGTAATGCTGCCATGAACAGACACCCCGCGCGATTCGCTCCGCCCCTCATGGCGATCCTTTGGATGGTGGCTGGCTTGAATTGTTTTGGCGCCGAGGAGAAGCCAGTGAGTTACTACAAAGACATCGTTCCTGTTTTTAAGCGCAGTTGCAGCGGGTGTCATCATCCCGGCAAATTAAAGGGCCAGCTCGACCTGACAACGTTCGAGGCGTTCAAAAAGGGCGGTAAACACGGTCCGGCATTCCAGGCCGGCGAGCCCAAGAACAGCCGGATCATCGAGGAGATTAGCGGGGAGGAGCCTTCGATGCCCGAAGAAGGCGATCCGCTCACCCGGGAAGAGATTGCGTTGATCGAGCGCTGGATTGCTCAAGGGGCCGCCAATGATACGCCGGCAGACGCCAACTCCTTCAAGTTGGCCGCGCCTCCCACTTACACGACGACGCCGGTCATCTCCGCCTTGGCGTATTCGCCCGATGGCAAAACGCTGGCGGTGTCCGGCTATCATGAAGTTCTGTTGCATCGCGCCGATGGTTCGAACCTGCTCGCCAGGTTGGTTGGCGAGTCGCCGCGCGTCGAATCCATCGCTTACTCGCCCGATGGCAAACTGCTGGCCGTGGCTGGCAGCGCGCCGGCGCGATTCGGCGAGATTCAGATTTGGGACGCGACCACCAATGGCCTGGTCAAGTCCTACAAGATCTCCACGGACTCGATTTATGGAATCTCCTGGTCGCCCAACGCGGACCGCGTTGCGGTGGGATGCGCCGACAAAACGGTGCGAATCATCGCGGTGGCCGATGGCAAGGAATGGTTGAAATTCGACAATCACAGCGACTGGGTCTTTGCGACCACCTGGACTCTGGACGGCAATCGGTTGCTCACCGGCAGTCGCGATCAGGCCATGAAACTGATCGATGCCTCCAATGGGCAGTTCATCGACGATATCAACAAACTGTTGGAACCTGTGATGTGCGTGGCGCGGCACCCCAAGGAAGACGTGGTGGTTTACGGCGGAGAACTTGGCACGACCAGGACTTACAGGATTTCAGACAATCAAGGCCGGACCGCCGCCAACAACGATGTAAACCTTCAAAAAGCATTCGAACGCCTGCCCGGCCCCGTTCATGCCGTCGCTTACAGCGCCGATGGCGCGCTTATCGCCGCCGGAGGAGCTGGCGCCGAAGTGCGGCTGTTTAAGAGCAAGGATGCCAAGCGCGTGGCCACGCTCAAAGGACACGAAGGCGCCATCTTCGCCGTCGCGTTTAATTCTCAAACCAACCATATCGCCACCGGCGGTTTCGACGGCAAGGTGCGCATTTACGAAACCCCTACAGGCGAATTGTTGAAAACGTTTGTGCCTGTTCCCCTCCAGCCCAGCGAAGTGCTGAAGGCCTCCCGTTAAAGCTGCCCGAGTGCAATTCCCCGATGGGCGGATTGAATCTCCGGCGCAGGTGGAAGACGCGATAACCGATGGTCAACGCCAGGAAAAGTCAGGCCAAACGGAATGGAGTGAACACCCCCGCCGAAATCTCCGGAGGACCGTGACGACAAAAAACACCGAGAGACCTACAAGGGACGGCTGCGGTGCGCTCTTCCGACCGGCCCTCGATTTCAGTTGGACGTTGAACGTTGGATGTTGAACGTTGGATGTTGAACGTTGGATGTTGAACGTTGGATGTTGAACGTTGGACGTTGAACGTTGGACGTTCCGCATTCCCCTCGTTCCCCTTCACCCATCCAACGGGCTTCTCACCCCGATCCCCGGCTTCTGCATTACGTGCGTGTAAATCTGCGTCGTCGCCAAATCATTGTGTCCTAGAAGTTCCTGCACGGTGCGGACATCATAACCCGCTTCCAGCATCGGTCTGGACAGCCGCGACGGTGGATTGCAGAAGCCGAGCGGCTGTTGCAGGTGGCTCAACGAGAACTCGGCGGTAGCAGTTTATCAGACTCTCTCTGGCGGCGGACGGCGCGAGTTGGGAGCGTTAGCAAAATCCGGGAAGCCACGCTTCAGTTTTGGAGTCCTTCGGGTTCAAAATCCTGAAAGTTAGCCAAACGTGACCCCTGACGCTGCGCAGCAGCAGAGCCGCGTTTACCTCAAATATGAGCCTGGGACTTGTTCCGGCGCAATTCTGTGTTACTGTTCGCGCCCCGGTGACGATCGCACAAGAAATTCAAAAGCGGCGCACGCTCGCCATCATCTCGCATCCGGACGCAGGCAAAACCACGTTGACGGAAAAGCTACTGCTTTACGGCGGCGCCGTGCAACTGGCTGGCTCGGTTACGGCACGCAAAAATCAACGTGCAACGACTTCCGATTGGATGGAGCTGGAAAGAAAACGTGGCATCTCCATCAGTTCAACGGTGCTGCAATTCGACTATAATGGCTACCGCGTGAACTTGCTCGACACACCGGGTCACAAGGATTTTTCCGAAGACACCTATCGGGTGCTAACCGCCGTGGATTCGGTCGTGATGGTAATAGATTCAGCGAAGGGCATCGAGCCGCAGACGCGAAAACTTTTTGAAGTTTGCCGGCAGCGCCGCGTGCCCATCTTTACGTTCATGAACAAATGCGACCGCCCCATGAAAGACCCGCTCGCATTGCTGGACGAACTGGAGCGCGTGCTTGGCATTGGCGCGTTCCCGGTCAATTGGCCCATCGGCAATGGTTTCGAGTTCCAGGGCGTGTTTGATCGCCAGACCCAACAGATGCATCTATTCGAGCGGACGGTGGGGGGACAGTTCCGCGCGCCAGTGCAAGTAGGCGGGCTACATGACGAAATCATCCGAGGCAAGCTCGATGAAGCAACCTTCCATAAAACGGTTGAGGAACTCGAAATGCTCGAACACGCCGGGCACGAGTGGGATGACACCGCGGTGCTCTCGGAAAAAACCACACCGGTATTCTTCGGCAGCGCCAGCAACAATTTCGGCGTGCAATTGCTGCTCGACGGTTTCCTGAAACATTCGCCTCCACCCAAGCCCCGCGTTATGGCCGGCATAGAGATTTCGCCGGAGCATCCCGCCTTTTCCGGTTTCATTTTCAAGATTCAGGCGAACATGGACCCCAAACATCGCGACCGCATCGCGTTCGTCCGCGTGTGCTCCGGTAAATTCGAGCGCGACATGGCGGTGCATCACTCACGTTCCGCGAAGAAGGTGCGTCTTTCCAGTTCGCATAAACTTTTTGGCAACGAGCGGGAGACATTGGATGAGGCATATCCCGGCGATGTCATCGGCCTTGTCGGGCACGATAGTTTCGGCATTGGGGACACGCTCACGACGGACCCTAAAATCGTCTACAAAGAAATCCCGCGTTTCACGCCCGAGGCTTTTGCGTACCTGCACAATCCGAACACGGCGAAGTTCAAACAATTCCGCCAGGGACTCGACCAACTTTTGCAGGAAGGCGTTATCCAGGCGTTTTATCTCCGCAACTCCTCCGTCAAAACACCGCTGCTCGCCGCCGTTGGCCCACTGCAATTCGAGGTCGTTCAATTCCGTCTCGAAGGCGAATATGGGGCGGCGTCGCGACTCGAACCCGCACCTTGGACCGTTTTGCGCTGGTTGCCGGCGGATATAAAGGAGGAAGAGTTGGATGCGCTCTTGTTGCCGACCGGCGCGCGTCTTGCCTATGATCTTGGCAAAAATCCCGTTGTGCTTTTCGAGACCGAGTGGTCGGCGAACTACTTCACCCAAACCAACAAACGGGTCCCGCTCTCCGTGCTGCAGGTGCAGACGGTGCGGGAGTAACGTGCGATGTCCACCATTGTTACCGCCACCGATCTTTGGGTGCGCTACAACGAGCAAATCGTGCTCAGCGGCGCCACGCTGGCAATCGAGGAAGGTGACCGCATCGGTCTGCTTGGTCGCAATGGATGTGGGAAAACGACCTTCTTGAAAGTCCTTGCTGGCTTGCAATCGCCTACGAGTGGTGTTGTCACCCGGCGGCGGGATCTTGTCATCAGTTATCTCTCGCAGGACTTCACACTCGATCCGGCCCTCAATGTTTATGAAAACATCCGCAGCGGGGCTCAACACGTAATCGACCTGATCGCGGAATTTGAGTCCCTGCCGCACGATTCAAAACGCCACGAAGACTTGGAGCAACGCATCCAATCGCTGGATGGTTGGACACTAGACCGACGAATTGAAATCGCCATCGCCCATTTGAATTGTCCGGCGGGCGACCGCCGCATCGAAACACTTTCTGGCGGCGAGAAGCGCCGCGTGGCGATATGCCGGGCGATTGTTTCGCAGCCGGATTTTCTTATGCTCGACGAGCCGACGAACCATCTTGATCCCGAGTCGATCGAATGGATAGCGGAGTTCCTGGAGACTTTTCGCGGCACATTTCTCGTGGTCACGCACGACCGCTATTTTCTCGACCGCGTTACCGAGGAGATGGTCGAGTTGTCCGACGGCAAGTTTTACTGGCACGAAGGCAATTACACTGACTACCTGCTTGCTAAAGCCGAGCGGCAAGCCGCCGACGCCACCATCGAGCACAAACGCCAAATGTTTCTGAAAAAGGAACTGGCGTGGGTGCGGCAGGGACCACGCGCCCAACGCAGTAAGCAGAAGAATCGTTTCGAGCGCTACTACCAAACCGCTGCGCAGGACGGGCCAACCCTCGAAGAGGAGGTCGAGCTTTGCATTCCACCGCCGCTGCACCTTGGCAATCGCGTTGTCGAATTGAGCAATCTCGGAATGGACCTTGGCGGGCAGACTTTGTTTCGCGGATTTGATTTTACATTTGAAAATGCGCAGCGAGTCGGTGTCGCCGGGCGCAATGGACTCGGCAAAACCACATTGCTAAGAGTGATAATTGGGGCGCTCAAACCGACCGAAGGCACTGTGAAAATCGGCCAGCTTACGAAATTCAATTACGTTGACCAAAGCCGGCTGCAATTGCGTGAAGAACGCACCGCGTTGGAGGAAGTCAGTGACGGCACCGAGTTCGTGATTTTTGGCAACGGCCAAATTTCGGTCCGCTCGTATCTCAAGCGATTTCTCTTCGCTGATGATCGCATCACGACGCAAGTGAAATACTTGAGCGGCGGCGAGCGCAGTCGGTTATTGCTCGCACGGGTCCTGAAAAACGGCGGTAACTTTTTGATTCTCGACGAACCGACGAACGATCTCGATCTGCCGACCTTACGGGTATTGGAGGAAGCGTTGATCGCCTTCTCGGGGGTCGTGCTTGTGGTCAGCCATGACCGCTATTTTCTGAACCGAGTTTGCACGGACGTGCTGGCCTTTGAAGGCGACGGCAGAATCCATCACAGCGTTGGAGACTACGATTACTAATTCCTCAATTTTGCACGCAGGAGGCAATTATAGTTGAAAAACCATCTGAGTGTCCTTTAGTGGCGGGGTTGCAATCAACAAACCCGAACCACGAGAGGATCACCCAAATGGTTAAAA